>Ga0272446_1003749_pt1 | contig 18812 bp, 15 predicted proteins | sample YNPCB0061_FD_194587 | JGI IMG/M metagenome (GOLD analysis project Ga0272446, IMG submission 194587) | Hot spring microbial mat communities from Yellowstone National Park, WY, United States - YNP-CB-006-1 | ecosystem: Environmental > Aquatic > Thermal springs > Hot (42-90C) > Sediment | place... | reverse complement strand
GGCGCGGCATGGCGGGTTTGGCCGGGGCGAGGCAGGTTCACGCCGTCACGGCGTAATCCACGCCGCGCGGGTTCTCCACGCGCAGCGAGGCATTGAGCACTTCCAGCCCCACCACGTTCCCGTCCTTGTCGTAGTCGAGGATGATGCCGGGCTTGTCCTCGTCGCTTTCCGCCACGGGCGCGTCGCGGAACAAGACCCGCAGCACATCCACCTCCGGATCGTAGATCACTTTCATGGTTTCCAGTACTTGTTGAGCTTGCTCGTCCGATAAACCGTCACCACCTTCGCCGTCTTTTCGTTCACCATAACCCGGAGCAGATACAGCCGCCGGTTGATCTCCACTTTCGATTGATAACATACCACATCGCCGTGTTCGGGCATTTTCTGCGCCGGTGCCGCCAGCACCGATTCGACCACGGCCAGCGGGATGCCGCGCCGCTGCATTTCCCGACGAGCATGTTGGGTCAGCTCTGGCTTCATTTCACCCGCACCCGCACCGTCTTGGTGGTGTCGTTGCCCAGGAGGTCAATCACCTTCACCACCACCCGGTACTCGCCCGGCGCGGCGTAGGTGTGCGTGGTTTCCAGCTCCAGCTTCGGGTTCTTGCGCGTGCGATACGTCTGCCACTGGTTGTGGAACGTGTCGCCCTGGTTGTCCCAGTCCACCGCCCAGTAATCAATCCACTGACTCCAGTGCTTTACCGCCCGGCGCGCCTCCTCCGGCACGTCGTCGGGCGGGATCACGAAATCCGTCAGCCGCAACGCCACCTCGCGCCCGCGGGTCTTGACCTCGACCGCCAGCGCCGCCAGCTCGAAGAACCGCACGTCGCCCTGCTCGACCGCCCGCTTGTCCATCACGTCGCGCGGGATGCGCAGAAACCGCATCTGGATGTTGGCCGCGGCGGCCTGCTGTTTGGCCACCTCGTTCAACTCGAAGGCAAAATCCCAGCCCAACACGTCCACGCCGTTGGTCCGGGGCGCGTCCTGGCCCGTGCCGATGGCCTTGCGGAACTCGGCGGCGATGTTGGCCACGTCGCCCACGCTCACCGGGGCGTCCACCGCGCCCACGTGCACCATGCGCCCGGCCTTGACTCCGTGCAGCCAGGTGTAGCCGCGGACCGGCGTGGCGTGGTAAAGCTGGAGGATGAAATGCGTGTACTCCTGGTGTCTTCGTGCCTTGGTGGCGAATTCCGCCGGAGTTTCACCACCAAGACACGAAGGCACAAAGGTCTGATCGGCCCACGCCTGCCGCTCGTATTTGCCGAGGTTCTGGACCACGAACGGCCGCACGCCGCCAATGGCCAGCAGCCGCTTGCGCGTGGTGTGGATGGCAAAGCGGGACAGGTCGCACGCAATCCAGCGCCGGCCCAGCTTCTCGGCCACCGCCGCCGTCGTGCCGCTGCCCACAAAACAGTCCAACACCAGATCGCCCGGATTGGACGCAAGATTAAGCACGTGTCGAAGGAACTCCTCACTCTTCCCGGTCGGGTACTTGTGTTCGCTGCTGTACACGGGGATTCCGGACCAGATCGTATCAGCAACCCGTAACTCAGCTGGGGCGCGCCAGTACTGCGGCTTCCCGTCATCGGGCGAGGGACGGATGAATTCTAAAGTCGAGCCCGTATCTCGCCAATATTGGGCAAGCGTTCTGCCACCGCCTTCTCTCAGGTAACGTTTGTAGTTTTCCACCGCCTGCAAGGCCCTTTCCTTTTTCCACACCCACTGTCCTGATTTCGGGGTTATCCCGAACAATTCGTATCGCATGGTCGGACGGTCGGCGGTGCTCCAAAAGTGATGCCAGTGTCCCTCGGGATTCCCGGCATCATGTTTCTGAACCCAGTATGGCTTAAACCGCGTTTCCGGCTGTTTGGAATACCAAAGAAGCGTGTCGTGACGAACCTGTAAACGTGCGATGCTGCTGAACTGCTGCTGCAAGTTCTTCACCGCACGCCCGGGAAGCACGATTTCGTTCCGGAAGTTCTCCAGACCGAAGATTTCGTCCAAGACGACTTTTGCATGATGGCTGACGTGCCAATCCAGGTGGACGTAGAGGCTGCCGGTTTCGTGGAGCAGTTCGTGGAGCAGGACGGCGGTTTCGTAGAACCACTGGAGGTAGGAATCCAGGCCGCGGCCCCAGGTGTCGCGGTAGGCCTTGTGCTCGATGAGGCTCGGTTCCTTGGTGAAGCTGAACGAGTCGTCCTCGGGCGTGTCCGGGTGGTCCGGCACGGTGGCGGTGAAGGAGAAATCCGCGCCGGTGTCAAAGGGCGGGTCAATGTAGATGAGGTTCACCTTGCCGGCGAACTCGGCCAGGAGGCTGGGCAGGACGTATTTCTTGTCGCCCCAGATCAGCCGGTTGCGCCATTCCGGGACCGCATACGCGCCGCCGGTCTCGCGCAGGAGCGACATCTGGCGTTCCTGGGCGGATTCGTTGACGGTCTCGACGGTTTGGAACGGCAGGGCCACGCGCAGCGGGCCTGCGCGCCGGCCCTGCGCGTCGTATTTGCCTTCCCAGACCAGCTCGGCGCGGGCGGGACGGGCGGGTGGCGGAGGTGGCGGTCGGTCAGGCATGGGAGAGAGCGGACGGGCAGACCCGGGGGAGACGCCGCGCCGCGGGAGAAACCCGGCGGCGGGTCGGGGAGTGCGCTGGGAAGTGTCCGGTCGGCATGGGCGGGATTATGGGCGCGGCGGTGGTCGGGGCAAGCCCGGGCGGTCGGGGAAGGGGTAGCGGCAACTTGCGGTGGCCGGCCGGGCGCGGGCGCGTGGTAGGGCCGCGCTGCGGCGCGGCCGTGGCAACCTCCGGTGGGGCGAGACTCCGTCGAGCCCGGCATTGTCGCCGTCTGCGGCCAGGCGGGCGGCGCCGGCACAGCGGCGCCCTACCCAATCAGAAGTGGGCGGCGCCGGCGCAGCGGCGCCCTACCTAACCAGAAGTGAGAAGCGAGGAGTGAGAAAGGGAACGCCGGAGGCCGGAGGCCGCATGCCAGATGCCGGATACCGGATACCGGTGGCGGAAGTCGGGAGCGGCGGGCCACTGGCTCGGCGATACGACAGGCTGGCAGCCTGCGCGACGGGGTTGACGGCGAGGACGCCGGCGGTCCGGGACTGGCAGCGGCGCCGGCGGTAGCCCGCGAGGGCGGGTTGCGCTTCCCGAATCGAGTCGGCGGCAGGTAGCCGCTGGCCCGCCGGCAGGCAGGCCGAGGACAGCCAGGTTGGCCATGGCACCCGGGACAGAAAGCGGCCGCAAGCGGCCGCGCTCCACGCGCTGGCGCGCGAGTCGAGCGCCCGATCAGTCGCGAAGCGTGTGGAGTGCGTCGGCTTGCCGGCGCTGTGATGACCGCACGCGCGGATGCGGGCGGTCGCCGAACAAGGCGTTTGAGCGGCCGCTTGGCCGGTCCACGTGCGAGGGCTAGGATTTGGTCATGTCGTTCGAGCAAATCGCCGGTCTGGGGTTGGCATTGTTGGTGATGGGCGTGGGGTTTGCGGGCTGCCTGTTGCCGGGCATCCCCGGGCCGCCGCTGATCCTGGCCGCGGCGGTGGGGCATCGGCTGTGGTTTGGCGAGCACAGCGTGAGCGACCTCGCGCTGGGTGTGCTCACGGGGCTGATGGTGGCGGGGCTGGCGCTGGATTACCTGGCCACGGTGCTGGGCGCGCGGCGGCTCGGGGCTACCTGGCGCGGGGTGACCGGCGCGATGCTCGGCGCGGTGGCGGGGTTGTTCTTCGGGCCGCCGGGCGTGGTGGCGGGTCCGTTTGTGGGCGCGACGCTGGGCGAGTGGCTGGGCGGGCGCCAGTGGCGGGAGGCGTCCCGGGCCGGGCTGGGCGCGGTGTTGGGCTTGTTGGCGGGCGCCGCGGGCAAGGTGGCCTGCTCGGCGGCGATGATCGGGCTGTTTGTGGTGAACGTGGTGTGGCGGAGTTGACCGCCCGCGTGGCGCTGCGAGGTGCGTCCGCGCCGCGCCCGCCCCGGGTTGCCGCGCGCCGCAATTCGGCGCGGGAGGAAATTACGCCGGGCGGACTTCCCGCTCGTAGAGCCGGTAGGTTTTGGAGACGCGGCCGCCGAAGATTTGCATGAAGCGGCACATCGGCACGTTGTCTTCGAGCACCCAGGAGGCTTCGGCGGTTTTGAACCCGAGTTGGAAGCCGGTTTTGAAGCCTTCGGCGAGCATCACCGCCTCGAGGCCGCGGCCGCGGTAGGTTTTTTTGACGCCCAGGGTGAGGACGCGGCAGTTGCGGGTGCCGCGCCAGCCCAGCAGGTACGGCAGGGCATGGAGCAGCCGCGGAGTCAGGAGCCGCCCGCGCAACGGCCGGAGGGCCTCGTTGTAATCGGGCATGGCGAGCAGGAACCCCACCGGGCCGTCGGGCGCCTCGGCCAGCCAGACCAGGCCCTCGGCCAGCAGGGGCTTGAGCCGCGCGGCCATGAAGTTGATCTCCGCGTCGGTCATGGGCACGAACCCCCAGTTGTCCTCCCAGGCCGCGTTGTACACGTCCTTGATGAGCGCCAGGTCGGCGGCGAGGGTGCGACGCCGCACGGGCCGGAAGCGCACTTCCGCGCAGCGCTGGCGGGTCTTTTCGGCCAGGCGGTGGAGCCGGTCCAACGGCGCCTCGGCCAGGTCTATGAAAAAGGCCAGCAGGTCGCGGGCTTTGCGGAAACCGTCCGCCTCGATGAGCCGGGCGTACTCGGGCGGGTTGTACGGCATCATGAACGCGGGCGGCTCGTGGAAGCCGTCCACCAACAGGCCGCACTCGTCGTTGTTGGTGGGGTTCATCGGCCCGAGCAGGCGCGTGAGACCGCGGGCGCGGGCCCAGTCGTTCACCGCCCCCAGCAGCGCGCCGCTCACGGCGGGGTCGGGCACCGACTCGAAGAACCCAAAGAAGGCCGTGGGCACGGCGTGGCGCCGGGTGTAATGGCGGTCCCAGATGCCGGCGATGCGGCCCACGTCGCGGCCGTCGCGCCGGGCGATCCAGAGTTGCATCTCGGCGTGCTCGAAGAGCGGGTTCGCGTCGGTAAACACCTTGGCCAGGTCCATCTCCAGCGGCGCCACCCAGAGCGAGTCGGGCGGATAAAGGGCGTAGGCCAGGCGGATAAAGCGGCGGATGCCGCGCCGGTCGCGGGCCAGCGGCTGAATCTGAACGGCGGAACTCATGGCATAAAAAGCCCCGCCGGCCGATCACGCGCGCCGGGCGGGGCGCGCATCGTTGCCCAGTCGGACCGGGGCGTCAACGCGGGGCCGGCCGGGGCGAGAGGCGCGAGCACGGAGGCCGGAGGCCAGATACCAGATGCCGGAGGCCAGATACCAGATGCCAGATGCCGGATACCGGAGGCCAGAGGCCGGAGGACGGATGGGGCGCAGCGGTGCTACGGGGCCAGCAGCGGCGAGGCGCTTAGCTCGGGTCTGCGGTATCGCGGGTTTCCAACCCGCAGAGCGGACACAAGCCTCGCGACCTAAAGCCGGCGAGGACGCCCGCGCTCCGGGGCCGGGCGCGCGGGGCTATGGCCGTCCGAAACGCCCCCTCAACCGTGTTTCTCGATGAGCCGCCGGAACTCGGCGAACAGCGGGGTCGAGTCGTGCGGCCCGGGCGAGGCCTCCGGGTGGTATTGCACGCAGAAGACCGGGCGGGTCTTGTGGCGCAAGCCCTCGACGGTTCGGTCGTTGAGGTTGATGCGGTTGACGGCGACTTCGCCCGGCAGCGACCCGGCGTCCACGGCGAAGCCGTGGTTTTGGGAGGTGATCTCGACGCGGCCGGTCTCGAAGTCTTTCACCGGCTGGTTCGCGCCGCGGTGGCCGAACTTGAGCTTGAAGGTGCGACCGCCCAGCGCCAGCCCCAGGATTTGGTGCCCCAGGCAGATGCCAAAAATGGGAATGCCGGTTCGGACCAGTTCCGCCACGGCGTTCACCGCGTAAGGCAGGGCCGCCGGGTCACCCGGGCCGTTCGAGAGGAAAATCCCGGCCGGCTTGTACCGCAGCGCCTCGGCCGCCGGGGTGTGGGCCGGGACCACCTGCACGCGAAAGCCGTGCTGCCGCAGGCGGCGCAGGATGTTGTACTTGATGCCGAAGTCGTAGGCGACGATCGGAATGTCCGCCGGCGGCAACGCCCCGGCCGGTTCGGCCGCCGCTTCCCCGCTCGACGTGCCCGCCGGCAACCGAAACGGCACGCTCTGGCGGTCCTCGGGGTCCCACGCGAAGGCCTCGCGATGGGTGACCTCGCGCACGTAATCCACGCCCACCAACCCCGGCCAGGCGCGGGCGCGGGCCACGGCTTCCTCGGCGGAGACGCCCTCGGTGGAGAGGAAGCCGTTGAGCACGCCGCGCACACGAAGCTTTTTGGTCAAGGCCCGGGTGTCCACGCCGGTGAGGCCGGGGATGCCGTTTTCCTCGAGCCAGGCAGCGAGGTCTTTTTGCGCGCGCCAGTTGCTGACCACGGGGGAAAGTTCGCGGACCACAAAGCCGGCCACGTGGGGCCGCCACGATTCGACGTCCTGCGGGTTGACCCCGTAGTTGCCGATGTGGGGGTAAGTCATGGTCACGATCTGGCCCTTGTAGGAGGGGTCGGTGAGGATTTCCTGGTAACCGGTCATCGAGGTGTTGAAACACACCTCGCCACAGGCCGAGGCGCGGGCGCCAAAGGCCGTGCCCGTCCAGACCGAACCGTCCTCGAGTGCCAGGATTGCTGGTTGCGTCGCCGCCACGGGCCGGATGCTAGGCGCGAGCGGGGGTGGGTCAACGGCAAACGCCGCCGCGGGCCGGGCCGGGCAGCGGTTGTTCCGCGGCTTTTTTGCCTGCCGACGCCGTGGAACCTTGACGCAGCGGTTGCCCGGGCGTAGCACAGCCGCATGATTCGCCTCGGACTCCACACGGACAACTGGCGCCCCTTGAGCACCGGCTTCGAGGCCGCCTGCCAAAAGATCGCTGCCACGGGCCTTAAACACGTCGAGTTTGCCGTCATGGACGGCCAGAACTTCATCGCCGCGCTGGGCTACGACCCGGGCGTGTCGCTCGAGTCCAATCCGCGGGCGCTGCGCCGTTTCCTCGACCAGCTCGGGCTGGAGGTTTCGCAGATTGACGGGTCGTACCCGATGATGGGGCCGGCGGGCTCGGCCTACGGCGTGCATTACGTCACCCAGAGCATCCGGTTCGCCGCGGAACTGGGCTGCCCGATGGTGGACACGGTGGACGGTGCATTCGAGACACCCGGCCTCACACGCAAGGAGGTCTTTCGCGTGACCTGCGACAACTACCGGCAGTGCCTGGCGTGGGCGGAGGATTACCGGGTCATCATCAACGTCGAGCCGCACGGCCCGTACACCAACGACGTCGAGTTCATGCAAAAGCTCTTCAAGACCTTCGAGTCCGAGTGGCTGCGGTGCAATTTCGACACCGGCAACACCTTCATCGCCGGGCACGACCCGCTCGAGTACCTCCAGGCCCTGCGACCCTACGTGGTCCACTGCCACATCAAGGACGTCAGCGCCGAACTGGCCGCCGCGGTGCGCGGCGAGGAAACCGGCATCGGCAGCAGCATCGTGCCGGTGGGTGGCGGGGTGAACGCGGAGAACATCCGGCGCTGCCTCGAATACCTGCACGCGACCCGGTGGGACGGCGTGGTCTCGATCGAGTGCCACGGCTCGGACGAGAACACCGCCGCCAGCGTGGCCTGGATGAAGTCCGCCGTGGCAGCGCTGAAACGGCGGAGCAAGGCCTGAACGCACCCCCGAGAATCTTTCCCCTGCCCTGGCAATGATGGCGGCCCTTGGCCAATGGCGCGACCCGGACTGGTGGTTCACCGTCCTGCTGGGCTTGATTGCGATCAGCCTGGTCTGGAGTTTTGCCCGGGACGCGGTGCAGCGGCTCTTCAGCCCGTGGTTCCCGGCCGTCAACCGCTGGCGCGAGCGGCGCCTGCAACGCGAGCGCCGGCAGGTGGACCTGCTGGCCTCGAATCCGCAACTGCTGAATCTGGAGCTGACCCGCTGCCTGCTGCTGGTGGTGCTTTTCCTGGCCCTGGTCGGCTTCTACCTCTTCTTCGCAATCTTGGGCACCTCGCTGCTCCGCCTGACCGAAGCGCCGGAGCCCGGCGGCTATGACATACGCCGGGTGGCGGAGGTCTGCCTGGTGCTCGGCGCCGCGCTGGGGTTGTGCAGCATTTACTTCGGCACGCCCATGGCGCCCCGCCTGCACACCGTGATGCGCGCCCGTGCCGAGTTTGAAAACCGCTGTAAACGCGCCGCCGCGCAGGCCGAGGCGGCGGCCGCCCGCTCGGCACCTGCTTCGCAGCGCTCTGTTGAGACCCGCGTATGACTACCCCGCTTGCCCCCGCTCCGGCTCCCCTGCCCCGCCGCCGCTTCCTGGCCGCCACGGCCGCCGCGGCCGGCGCCTGCACCGTGCTCAAACCCGCCACCGTGTTCGGCGCCGACGCCAACACGCGGATCGAGCTCGGCCTGATCGGCTGCGGCGGGCGCGGCCGCTGGATCGCCGACCTCTTCGCCCAAACCGGCAAGTACCACCTGGCGGCCTGCGCGGATTATTTCCCGGACCGCACCGCCGCGGTGGGCCAGAAACACGGCATCGAAGCGGCGCGCCAATACACCGGGTTGTCCGGATACAAGCGCCTGCTCGAAAGCCGGGTGGACGCCGTGGTGATCGAAACCCCGCCGTACTTCCATCCGCCGCAGTGCGCGGACGCGGTCGAGGCCGGCAAACATGTGTTCGTGGCCAAGCCGGTCGCGGTGGATGCGCCCGGTTGCCTGAGCATCGGCGAGTCCGGGCGGCGGGCCACGGCGAAGCGGCTGGTGTTTCTGGTGGATTTCCAGACCCGCGCCCACCCGCTGTTCCGCGAGGCGCTGGCGCGGATTCGCAAGGGCGATCTGGGCAAGCTGGTGATGGTGGAGGCGCATTACCCGTGGTCCGCCGGCGGGCGCGACCTGCCCCCGGCCAGCCGCGAGGAGCAGTTGCGGCGCTGGTACCACGTGAAGGCGCTGTCCGGGGACTTCATCGTCGAGCAGGCCATTCACGCGCTGGACATGGCGACCTGGGTGATTGACGCCGACCCGGTGCGGGCGCTGGGCCTGGGCGGGCAACGGCTGCGCCCGCCGGGCAGCATCTGGGACCATTTCGCCGTGACCTACGATTTTGCCAACGGCGTGCCGCTGTCCTTCACCTGCATCCAGACCATCCCGGAAATGCGGGACGAGATCACCTGCCGGGCCTACGGGTCGGAGGGTTACTTCTTCGGCGATTACTTCGGGCAGGTCTGGATTCGCGGCAACGAACCGTTCCCCGGCGGGCCCGTGGGCAACCTCTATACCGACGGCGCGGTGGCCAACATCCTCGAGTTCCACCGGGCCATCACCGAGGGGCGGTACGAGAACCCGACCGTCGCGCCGTCGGTGCGGTCCAACCTCACGGCCGTGCTGGGCCGGGAAGCGGCGTACCGGAGCGGGGAATTGACCTTGAAGGACCTGCTCCAGGCCGGGCACCGGCTCGAGTTCGACACCACCGGCCTGCGGGCGTGACCGGCGGCCCGGGCGGACGGGCGGTCACTGGGCGCCGCGGCGCATCAGTTGCTCGATGAAGCCGGTCGAGTAGGTGCCGCGCCGGAAGTCCGGGTCCTGGAGGATGGTTTGCTGCAAGGGGATGGTGGTCTTGACCCCGGTGAGCATCAGTTCGCCCAGCGCCCGGTTCATGCGATCGAGGGCTTCCCGCCGGTCTTTGCCCACGGTGATGAGCTTGCCCACCATCGAGTCGTAGAAGGACGGGATGGTGTAGCCGGCGTAGATGTGGCTGTCCACGCGCACGCCGTGCCCGCCGGGCGGGTAGTACATCTCGATGCGCCCGGGCGAGGGCCGGAAGTCGTCGTAGGGGTCTTCGGCGTTGATGCGGCACTCGATGGCGTGGCCGCGGAAATGGATGTCGCCCTGGGAGAGTTTGAGGGGCTCGCCCATGGCCACGAGAATCTGGAGCTTGATCAGGTCCAGGCCGGTCACTTCCTCGGTGACCGGGTGCTCGACCTGGATGCGCTTGTTGACCTCGAGGAAGTAGAAGTTGCCCTGGTCGTCCACGATGAACTCGACGGTGCCGGCGTTGGTGTACTGGGCGGCCTCGGCCAGGCGCAGGGCGGCCTTGCCCATGGTTTTGCGCAGGCCCTTGAACTTGTTTTCGATGAGGGGCGAGGGGGTTTCCTCGATGAGCTTCTGGTGCCGGCGTTGGATGGAGCAGTCGCGTTCGCCCAGGTGGATGAGGTTGCCGCGGGAGTCGCCGATGATCTGAATTTCGATGTGGTGGGGGTTCTCGAAGTACTTCTCGACGTACACGCCGGAGTTGCCGAAGGCCTTCTCCGCCTCGCTGCGGGCGGTGTGGTAGCCCTTGATCAACGAGATGTCGTTGTGGGCGATGCGCATCCCGCGGCCCCCGCCGCCGGCCACGGCCTTGATCATCACCGGGTAACCGATCTTCTTGGCCACGGCCAGGGCCTCGGATTCGGTCTCGACCACGCCCTCGGACCCGGGCGGGGTGGGCACGCCCACTTTTTTCGCCAGCGCCCGGCTGGTGGCCTTGTCCAGCAGGGCGTTCATGCAGCGCGAGCTCGGGCCGATGAACCGGATGTTGCAGCTCTCGCAGACATCCGCGAAGTGGGCGTTCTCGGACAAAAACCCGTACCCCGGGTGGATGGCGTCCACGTCGGCCACTTCGGCCGCGCTGACCAACCGGTCAATGCGCAGGTAGCTGTCGCTGGCCGGGGCGCGGCCGATGCAGATGGCTTCGTCGGCCAGTTGGACGTGCATCGAATCGGCGTCCGCCTCCGAGTACACGGCCACGGTCCGAATGCCCATCTCCTTGCAGGTGCGAATAATGCGGACGGCGATTTCGCCCCGGTTGGCGATGAGGATTTTCTCGAACATGTCGGCAGGTCGGGCGTGTGGCCGGCGGCAAACCCCGGGCGGGCAAACTCAGGCGGGACGGATTTTGAACAAGGGCTGCCCGAACTCGACCGGCTTGCCATTTTCCACCAGGACCTGGGTGATGACCCCCTTGGCTTCGGCCTTGATTTCGTTCATGACCTTCATCGCCTCGATGATGCACACCACCGTGTCCGGCTCGACCGGCGAGCCCACCTCGACGTACGGCGCGGCGTCCGGCGAGGGCGCCCGGTAAAAGGTGCCGATCATCGGGGACTTGATCTCGGCCTCCGGCGGCGCGGCCACCGGCGGCGGGGGCACGGCAGCCGCTCCCCCGGGCACGGGTGGATACATCGGAGGTGGAGGCGCCGGCGCCGCCACGTAAGCCCCGCCTTCTTCGCCCGCGGACGGGGCGATGCCGTTGGGACCGCGCTTGAGCCGGATTTTGAACCCTTCCTTCTCGAGCTCGAACTCGGAAATCGAGTTCTTCCGCATCAGGTCAATGATGGCCTTGATGTCTTTAAGGTCCACAGACGCCTCCGGGGTGGCAGGTCGGGTTTAACTCGGTCCGATTCGCAAAGGCGCTCATTAAGCAAAAAGCAGAAGCGCACACTGCCTCTGCTCCGTCGGTAATCCGAAATGCGGGTGCAGCCTAAAAAAGCCCCTCTGCCCCGTCAAGAAATGTTTCCGGGCATCCCCGGGCAAGCCGCGGCTCAAGCGGCCGGGGCAATCCCGGCGCGCGGGAGCCGGCCCGGCTGGAGCCGGCGGTTCTCCGCCCTCAATTTTTGGGGGCTTTGATGCCGTTAGCGATCACCGCTTCCAATCCCAGCAGGTAACTGGCGGCGCCGAAGCCGCAAATCACCCCCCGGCACACCGGCGCGATCATCGAGTGCCGACGAAATTTCTCGCGGGCGTGAACGTTAGAAAGGTGGATTTCCACCGTCGGGACGCCCGTGGCCGCGATGGCATCCCGCAAGGCAACGCTGGTGTGGGTGTACGCCCCGGCGTTGAGCACCACCGCATCAAATTCGCCGGCCGCTTGCTGAATCCAATCCACCAACTGTCCTTCCGAGTTGGTTTGCCGGAACTCGACTTCGACCCCCCGCTCGGCGGCGCGTTGACGCACCGCCGCCTCGATGTCCGCCAGGCTGGTCCGGCCATAAATCTCCGGCTCGCGGCGCCCGAGCCAGTTCAGGTTCGGCCCGTTCAGGAACAGGATGCGCATGACCGCAGGCTAGGCCGGCCGGGCTGAACTGTCCAAGCGATTCAGCGCCGGACAATGGGCCGGTCCACGCGCGGTGCCGCCGGGCGGCCCGGCAACGGGGCCGTTTGCGTTGAGCCTGCCGAGGGGGTCGTGCGCCCCGGGCCGGGAGCCCATTCGGGAGGCACTGGCGGGGGTTGTGGCAGTTCGATCCGGGGCTGCCCTCCACGCGGCACGGTGCGCCACACCCCGCCGGGCCAGGCCAGCGTCCCGGCCGTTCGGGCGGTCCGGGCCACAAACACATTCCCCGGCGGGGGATCAGGATTGGCCGGTGGATTGGCCGGGGCGTTTCCGGCCGCCGGATTGCTCCTCGGGGCGGGCATGTTGTTGGTGGCCTCCCCCACCAGCCAGCCCACGGTCCAAAGCCAGGGCCAACCCGGGTAATGCTGGGCCACGCTGAAGGCGGTCACGGCTGCCGTTGCCCGGGGCGCTGACTCCCCCGCAGCGGCGGCGACCGGCCCCTCCAAATAAACCGCGGCTTCCGGCGTCCGGGCCTCGCCCGACTGCATCCAACCCGTGCCGAGGTAACGGCCGTTGGCAAAGACCCGCACGCGCGTGGCCGGCGGTGCCGGCGCGTTGGTGGTTTGCGCGTCGCGCCGGGCGTCCAGTTCGGCGCGGAGGGTCTCCAGTTGCGCGCGGTGTTCGGTCAGGCGGGATTCCGTCTGGTCTTGCTGGGCCTGGAGGCGGGCCAGTTCGGCAGCCGCGGTTTGGTGCCGCTGCTGCGCCTCGGCCAGGCGGTCGCGCAAGGAAAACGTTTCCCAGCCCAACACGGCAACAAGCACCAACAATGCGGCGGCCAATCCGCTGGAAAAACCGCCCAAAAGGAAAATGGCTCGGCTGGCTTTCATGGTCAGCCTGAACTTACGCGCCAGCGACGCCGGGTCAATAGCTGGCCGGCTTGGAACGCCCGGAGCCCCCGGGTGCCCGGTAGTTCAGGGCGACCCCGGCACCGGCGCCGGGAGGGCCGGCAACTCCTCCCAGGCTCGAAGCCGGGCGTCCAGGTGGGATTTGAGGATGGCCGACCAGATGCGGTAGCCGAGCGCGTTGAGGTGCAGGCGGTCGTCACGGAACAGGTCCGCCGCGGGGCGGCCTTCGGGCGTGAGAAAGGCGTGGGCCGTGGGGATGAAGTGGACCCCCGGCCGGCGCGCGCATTCCCGGGCCAGGGCGCGGTTGACTTCCCGAATCTTGGGCCAAGCCGCCCAACGTGCCGGAGTGGGCGTGATTTCGAGGCAAAAGATCGCCGCCTCCGGCTGCGCGGCGCGGGCGACCTCGAGGATGTGGCCCAACCAGGCCGCCACCTGCTCGGGGCGGGCGTCGTCCGGACCGCCGGTCACGTCGTTGGCCGCGAACAGGACCAGCGCCCGGAAGCGGTGCGGGCTGATCAGGCGCCGGGCATAGACGGCCACGTCGGCGAAACGCGCTCCGCCGAAGCCGCGCGGGATCGGATGATACGGCGCCAGGTCGGCGGCCACGGTATCCCAAAGGCGAATCGAGGAACTGCCCACCAGCAGGATGCTGTCGGGCGGATGGCGTTCGGTTTGGTCACGGGCTTCGAGGGCCCTGATGTCCGGTTCCCAGCGCCGGGCGGCGGCGATTTGCTCGGGTCCTGGCTCGGTCGCTCCCAGCATCCAGGCCAGGGCGAGCCACGCGCCAAGGGTGCATCGGCGGATGAAGGTACGTTGCATCAAGCGGAGGTGGGCAGCCGGGGTGGACGCGCGGTCGGGGAACAGTTCAACCTTCGAGGATTTCGCGCACGGCGCGCAGGAGTTGATCGGAGGTGAAGGGCTTGCTCATGAACCGTTCGCCGGGTTGCAGGCCGGGTACGCGGCCGGCCATTTCGGCGCTGTAGCCGCTGAGGTAGATAACCTTGAGGCCGGGTCGGGCCTGGCGCAGACGCCGGCCCAATTGCTGGCCGCTGAGGCCACCGGGCATGACCAGGTCCGTGAGCAAGAGGGCGATCTTGGACTGGTGGGCCTGCCAGCGTTCGAGGGCCTCGACGCCGTTGGCGGCCTCGATCACGGTGTAACCCCGCCCCTCGAGCACGGTGCGCATCAACGCCCGCACTGACGCCTCGTCTTCGACCACCAGCACCGTCTCCGACCCCCGCAAAGCCGAAGCCGGCCGGTTCACTGCCACGACCGCGGCGGCAGCCCCGCCCTTGGGCCGGGCAGGCAGGTAAACCCGGAAGGTCGCCCCCTGGCCGGGCGCGCTTTCCACGGTGATCCAGCCGTGATGTTGCTGGACGATGCCGAAGACCGTGGCCAGGCCCAGGCCCGTGCCTTTGCCCGTTTCCTTGGTGGTGAAGAACGGCTCGAAGATGTGCGGTAAAATCTCGGGCGCGATGCCCGTGCCGGTGTCGCGGACGGCGAGGCAGGCGTAAGGGCCGGGCGTGGCGCCGGGTTGGTTCTTGGCGGCGGCTTCGTCCAACACCAGTTCGGAGGTCTCGATGGTGAGGGTGCCTCCCTCGGGCATGGCGTCGCGGGCGTTGATGGCCAGGTTCATCAGCACCTGATCGAGCATCCCGGGGTCGGCGTGGAGCCGGAGGGGGGCGGGGTGGAGTTTCCACTCCAAATGAATGTCCTCGCCCAGCGTGCGCTGGAGCATCTTGCCCAGGCTGGTGACCAGTTCGTTCAGGTCCACGTCCCGGGGCTGGAGGACCTGGCGACGGCTGAACAGGAGCAACTGGCGGGCGAGGTTGGCGGCGCGCTCGGCCGCGGCGCGAATCTGTTGGATGCCCTCGCGGGCGCGCTCCGGCAGGCCGGTCATTTGGGCGGTGACCTCGGCCTGCATCATGATCACGGCCAGGATGTTGTTGAAGTCGTGCGCCACGCCGCCGGCCAGCCGGCCGATGGCCTCCATTTTTTGGACCTGCCGGAACTGCTCTTCGAGGCGGAGTTGATCGGTGATGTCGCGGGAGTTGACCACGATGCGGGTCTGAGCGCCGGCCGAGGTGAGCAGGCGACCGTAAGCCTCGAGGGTGCGCCACTGGCCGGCGTTGTTACGGACCCGGCATTCCACGCGGATTGGTTCGTGGTTGGCCGCGCGGTCAGGGGGTTGGTCCACGACGCGTTGGATGGCTGCCGTGACCTCGGGAGCGTCATCCGGGTGAAGATAGCTGAAGAGGCTGGCCCCGATGAGGCTATCGGGTGGATAGCCCAACAGGCGCAGGCTGGAGGGGCTTTGGTAAAGAATCACCCCCTGGGGGTTGATCACGGTGATCAGGTCGGAGGCATTTTCGATGAGCGAACGGAAGTGGGCCTCGCGCTGTTCGAGCACCTGGGCGGCTTCGTGGCGGGCGGTGTCGTCGAGCACCAGGCCCTCGAGGGCCACGACCCGGCCCTGCTCGTCGTACACGCCGCGGCCCTGTTCCCAGACCCAGCACTCCTCGCCGTTGGCCCGGATCAAGCGGTAGTTGAGCACGAAGGGCTCGTGGCGGGCCAGGGCCTCCTGCACCTGTTCCCAAACCCGGCTGCGGTCCTTGGGGTGAATGAGGTCGGCATAGGCCACGCGCCGGTTGCCCACCAGGTCCTCCGGCGGATGGCCGGTGAGGGCCAGCGCGCCGGCGCTGACGAACTCCATGGTCCAATGCTCGTCGTTGCGGCAGCGGTAGGCCATGCCGGGCAGGTTGCTCAGGAAGGTGGACAACTGCCGCTCGCGCTCGCGCAGCTCCGCCTCCGCCCGCTTGCGCTCGGTAATGTCCCGCACCACGGCCAGGACCCGCCCGGCCCCGCCGATGGCGGTGCCGCGCAGCGAGACCTCGACCCAGAAGCGTTCGCCGTTGGCCTTGCGGGCCAGCCACTCGAAGACCTGCGGGCCGTCGCTTCCGGCCAACCGGATGCGTTCGAGGGCCGCTTCCACCGTGTAGGGCGGTTCGTTGGCCGAGAGGTCAGCCAAACTGGCCGTCAGTGCCTCGGCCTTCGAGGCAAAGCCGTAGAGGCGCACCATCGCCTCGTTGACGTCGAGAATCTGCCCGCTGGCGGCGTCGTGCAGGAAAATGGCTTCGCTGACCGCGTTGAAAATCTCGCGGTAGTTCTGCTCGCTGCGCGCGAGCGCGGCCTCCGTGGCCTTGCGCTCCGAGATGTCGTGCATCGCGGACAGGGCAATCTGCCCGCGGGCATCAGTCACCAAGACCGTGGATAACTCGGCCCAGAAGGGCTGGCCGTCGGCGCGCCGGAACTGAATTTCCGGGCGGTACGCCTGGCCGTGGCGTTCCAGTTCGACCCGGATGCCGCGAGCGTCCTTGGGATGGGCGTAAAAACGCAGGGTGGGTTGGCCCACCGCCCCGTCCGAGGCGATGCCGAAGAGTTGGGCGGCCTTGGGATTGACAAATTCGATGGTGTAGCCGGGCAGACGGGCGACCACCATCGCCACCGGCAGGGCGTCCACCAGTTGCCGGAACCGGGCCTCGTTTTCTGCCAAAGTGCGGGCGGCAAGTTCCCGGCGCAGGCGGTTGACCATCACCCAGCCCAGCAAGGAAGTGGCCAGCGGGTAAATCACCATCGCCACCGGCGCAAGGTCGCTCAAAACACGTTTCGCTGTCGGCCACGGGAGGGTCACCGTAAAGACCGCAAACATGGCCGCGTGCGTCAAGAAGCCGAAGCCAAGGAGCTGACCCCAGGTCAGGTCGGCCAAGGGTTGGCGCCGGAGATACCGCCAGAGCAGGCCCAGCCCGCCCGTGGTGACAATGGCCGCCACCCCGGGCCAGGCTGCCACTCCTCCCAGCATGAGCCGGTAGGCGGAGGTCATGACCATCGCCACCGTGGTGGGAATCCAGCCCAGAAAAAGGCCGGACATGCTCAGCAACACCGAGCGGGTGTCGAACACCACCCCGGGCTCGAGGACGTAGGCGCTGGCAATCAGGCCCACGCCAAAAAAACCGACCACCAGCCCGGCCAAAAGCTGGCAAGGCCATTTCCACACCAGGCGCCGCTGACTGGTCACCAGGTCGAAAAACAACACCAGCGCCATGAGCAGCGCGGTGTTTTGCACAAGAGCGGTCAGCGCGGGCGAGGAAGGCATAACGCGGCGTGCTTGAGGGATTGCCGGACTGCCGGCGGCAGTTGCCCTGGCGCAACGTCAGCCTGATTGGAGGCTCCGACGTCCATGCTGCAATGCCCTGTACATCAGCCCAATTGACCGGGGGCGTCAAGCCACAAACCGGGCGGCGGCTGAAGGGGAAAAACTCCGGGCCCCGAGCCGGGCCCGGATCGGTAGGGCTTGGTTGGGCGGGAAATTACCGGCGGGCCGCGGCCCGGAGCCGTTCCCCGCGGGCCGCGCGCGGCCTCAACGCCCGCAACAATGCTTGTACTTCTTGCCGCTCCCGCACGGGCAGGGGTCGTTGCGGCCGACCTTGGGGCCCGCGCGCACGGGCCGGGCCTTGGTGACCGCCTCGGCGGCCTCGGACACCATGTCGCTGGCGTGTTTGCCATCACGCTTGTCGGCCGCGGGCGCCGCGCCCGCCGGCGCCCCGCCCCCGCCGGCCCCGAGGACGGTGGTTTGGGCGTGGATGGTGCGCTGGGGCAGGTTGCGGAGGAAGTTCTCAAAGGCCAGGAGGCTGGAAGCGCTGCGGAAGATGTTGTGGCAGATCTCGGTCTTGATGTTGACCATCAACTCGTCAAACATCTTGTAGGCCTCCATCTTGTACTCGATGAGCGGGTCGCGCTGGCCGTAGGCGCGCAGGCCGATGGCGTTGCGCAGGCTGTCCATGTGGTAGAGATGCTCCTGCCACAGGCGGTCAATGGCGCTGAGGATGGTGTAGCGCTCGACCTTGGCCAGGGCCGCCGGGTCCTCGAAGCTGACCTTGAGTTCGTAGGCGTCGCGCACGCCCTTGATGATGAACCGGGCCACGGCGTACTGGGCGGGGCTGAGCCCGTCGAAGATCGAGCCGGGCACGGGCTCCTCGGCGTCGGCTTCGGCCACGCGGCGGATTTCGCTTTCGGGCAGGCCCAGGGGGAAGTTCAGGTTCACCCAGTCGGCCAGCGGCCGCGGGTTCCACTCGGCGGGGTCTTTATCGGCCGGGGTGAGCTGGCGCACTTTTTCGATGACGACCTCCTCCATGATGTCCATGAGGCGGTCGCGGACTTCGTCGGCGTGGATGATCTCGTTGCGGAAGCCGTACACGACCTCGCGCTGTTTGTTCATCACGTCGTCGTACTCGAGGGTGCGCTTGCGGATTTGGAAGTTGTGCTGCTCGACGCGTTTCTGGGCCTGCTCGATCGAGCGGTTGAGCAGCGGGTGTTCGAGCTCCTGGCCCTCCTCGAGGCCCATTTTTTCCATGTACTTGACGATCCGGTCCGAGCCGAACAGGCGCATCAGATCGTCCTCGAGCGAGATGAAGAAGTGGCTGGAGCCGGGGTCGCCCTGGCGGGCGCAACGGCCGCGCAACTGGCGGTCAATGCGGCGGGCTTCGTGGCGCTCGGTACCCAGCACGTGCAGGCCGCCCAGCTCGGCCACGCCGGGGCCCAGTTTGATGTCGGTGCCGCGGCCGGCCATGTTGGTGGCGATGGTGACGGCGCCGCGCTGGCCGGCGCGGGCGACGATTTCGGCCTCCTGCTGGTGGTACTTGGCGTTGAGGACGGCGTGGGGGATGCCCACCTTTTTGAGCATGCGCGAGAGGTGTTCGCTGACCTCGACGGAAATGGTGCCCACCAGGATGGGCCGGCCCTGGGCG
>Ga0272446_1003748_pt1 | contig 18812 bp, 18 predicted proteins | sample YNPCB0061_FD_194587 | JGI IMG/M metagenome (GOLD analysis project Ga0272446, IMG submission 194587) | Hot spring microbial mat communities from Yellowstone National Park, WY, United States - YNP-CB-006-1 | ecosystem: Environmental > Aquatic > Thermal springs > Hot (42-90C) > Sediment | place... | reverse complement strand
AGCCAAAGGCTCGGTGCAAAGTGTGGGAGAAGTCGTGCTGGAGATTGCCAAGTTAGGCGGTTATCGTCAGAGCCATGCGCCGCCGGGTGTAAAAGTCATTTGGAGAGGACTTTACGCCTTGCAGTTCTTAACGATGGGATTCTCTCTCGCTTTATCTCAAAAAAATATGCGACAAGGTTAGTCCTTGACAAGCGTCAGAGCAACACTCTGACCACCAACACCACGATGCCCAAAATCACCGCTTCGTTTTCCTCTGTGAGCTGAATCGCTCGGTGCGCCGCATTTGCCGGCATCAACCAAACGTCGCCGCCCTTGCGTATCTCAATCCGCTTGACCGTCATTTCATTGCCGTTGAGTTGGACAAGCGCGACCTTGCCCGATTGAACCTCGCGCGCTTTCTCGACGACAAGGATGTCGCCGCTTTCAATACCCGCGCCCGTCATGCTGTCGCCGATGCACCGAGTTCATGGGCGAAACGCATTTCAAGCTGATGGAATGGCGGCGTCGACAACCGCTTACAAAAGAGGCGGCGGTAAAGAGTGCGCCGCAAACCCGCGCCTTTCAAAAATTATTTCGCAACGGTGCAAACGGTCGTCGGAATGACACTGTTGAACTCTACTCGCGCTGATGCTTTATCCGTATAAGGTTTGTTTGCGAGTGAAATCACGCTTTCGTGATAAGCATGGCAATCCAACCTCAAGACAAAGTTGGTCAAAGATGGATTGCTTCGCTTCGCTCGCAATGGCGGTTTTAAAATCGACGATTGCTTAAAGTATTTGCGTATCAGATGATGACCTGCCGTTTTGAATCACGCCAGTTCGGCGAGCTCTGCCCAGCGCGCCATGTCGGCGTCCAATTTTTTTTCGAGCGCGTCCAGTTCGGCGTAAATCGGTTTTGATTTTTCGTAATTGGCGGCAAGCTCGGAGAGCGTTGTGGCAAGTTCCGCTTTTCGCGCCTCTGCTTTGGCGATGTCTGCTTCGAGTTTCTCTAACTCTTTACGTTCTTTGCCCGTCAATTTTCGTGCGCCGACAGTCTCTGCAGCCTTGATTTCATTGGGCTTCGTGGCAGGTTTCTTGACCGTATCTTTGAGCAATGCGTCTTTTTCTTCGCGCTCTTTTGCCGCGAGAAAATCGGCGTAGCCGCCGTTGTAGCGTTTGAGCGCACCGTTTTTCTCGACTCGAAACAGATGCTCGACGGTTCGGTCGAGAAAATATCGGTCGTGGCTGACGACGATGAGACAGCCTGAAAACGAATCGAGGTAGTCTTCCAGCACGGCAAGCGTTGGAATATCGAGGTCGTTGGTCGGTTCGTCGAGCAGCAGCACGTTAGGCGCGGACATCAGAATTTTCAAAAGATAGAGTCGGCGTTTTTCGCCGCCGGAGAGTTTAGCAATCGGCGCGTATTGGGCTTGCGGCGAAAACAGAAATCGCTCTAACATCTGACTTGCCGAAATCGTCCCGCCGTCTTTGGTTTTCAGATGCTCTGCGGTTTGTTTGATGTAGTCAATCACACGTTGGTCGGGAGCAAGGTCGCGGCTTTCTTGGTCGTAGTAACCCAAGACAACTGTTTCGCCGAGTTCAATCGTGCCTGCATCGGGCGCAACTTTTCCGGCAATCATTTCGAGAAGCGTTGTTTTTCCGCTTCCGTTTGAACCAATAATGCCGATGCGGTCTTGCGGCTCAAGCAGATAGGTGAAGTCCTTGATTAGCGTTCTCTCGCCATAAGACTTTGTAACGCTGTGAAACTCGACGGTCTTTTTGCCCAAGCGCGATGTGGTGAGCGACATATCGAGTTTTTCTTTTGTGGCTTCTCTGGGTTCGCTGAGCAGTTCGGCGGCACGGTCGACGCGGGCTTTTTGTTTGGTTGTCCGAGCCTTCGCACCTTTTTTGAGCCACTCGAGTTCTTGTTTCCGCAGTTGATTGCGCTTGTGTCCCTCGACGGCGCGGCGTTCTTCTTCTTCCGCTTTTTTCTCCAAGTAGTAAGCGTAGCCGCCGTAGAAGGTTTGCAATGTGGCGCGGTCGAGTTCGACGATTTTATCGGCAACACGGTCGAGAAAGTAGCGGTCGTGCGTTACCAAGAGCAATGCGCCCGTGAAGGTTTGCAAATACTCTTCAAGCCAACCGGTGCTTTCGGCGTCGAGATGGTTCGTCGGTTCATCGAGAATGAGCAAGTCGCTTGGCATAACGAGTGCGTGAGCAAGCGCGACGCGCTTACGCTGCCCGCCCGATAATGTTTTCATTTTCGCCTCCAGAGCCGTGATGCCCAGTTTGGCTAAGGCGGACTTCGCTGTTGATTCAATTCCCCATGCGTTTGCTTCATCAATGCGGTGCGCGAGCGATGTCATTTTCTCGATGAGTTCGTCGCTTGCATGGCGTTCAATTTCCAAACAGATTTTTTCATAGTCGAGAATGAGCCTCAGCGTCGGGTGTTTCGCTTCCAGAACAGCCTCGAGAACAGTAGACTCAGGGTTGAACGGTGGATTTTGCGAGAGGAATGTTACTATTTTTCCATTGGCGAACATCACCTTGCCCGCGTCGGCGGGTTCTTCTCCTGCAATGATTTTGAGCAGCGTCGATTTGCCGCTTCCGTTTGCGCCGATAACGCCGACTTTTTCTTTCTCGTCAATTCCAAACGACACGTTCTCGAACAGCGTCTTTATGCCGACCGTTTTGCGGATATTTTCAAGCGAGACGATGTTCATTGTGCGGCAGAGGTTTCTTTGGGCGCAAAGCCTTGCAGACCGTCGCCAAGTTTGAAGAGTTTTGGAATAGTAATCGGCAGTTTGCCTTTCGGCTCCAGTTCGCCAACCACCACTTTCAGCGCCGCCGTTTCCGAGACGCGCGCCGCGCCGTAGGTGCAAAGGTAGACAGGCACATCGGGAAACTCCATCACCAAATATGGCGTGCCGAAGGAAATCAGCACCAGCGGAATGTTTTTGGTTTTCGTCAGCTCAATGAGCCGCTTTAAAAACTTGGCTTGGTCGACGTCCAGCCCGAACTTTCCTTCAAACGCCCGAATGTCAGCGTAGCATGAGACCACCACCGCCGCTGATTTTTCTGCTGTCTGTAACGCGAATTTAAAGTTCATCTCGTTGCTCTTTGGCGTCATTTGCAGGCGCAGCGTGTTGCGGTATTTTTTCTCAAGTTGGTCGTAAAAACTTTTGCCGACGGTGCAGACTTCCGATGTTTGCAGGGAGATATTCAGGACGCGGTCTTTTTCATCGGCAAGTTTGAGCGGCAAGATACTGTTTTGATTGCGCAGCAGCGTTACGGATTTATCGGCAACTTCCTGCGCCAAGAGCGCGTTTACGGCAAGCCCAACTCGCGACTCAATGCTGTCAATGCTCACGAAGCGATTGCGATGAATGCCCAGCCATTCTTTTAAGACCAAAATTTTTCGCACGGCGCGGTCAATTTTCTCGATTGAAATCGTCGCGGTTTGCACGGCGCCCACAATCGCTGCATGTGCTGCTTCAACATCAGGCGACATTAAAATCACGTCGTTGCCTGCCAGCACCGCTTGAATCGCGGCATCGCCCGTTGTGAAATTTTTCTTGACGCCGCGCATTTCCATTGCGTCCGTTACGATTAACCCTTTGAAGCCCAATTCGTCGCGCAACATTTTTCCGACCACATCGGGCGAGAGCGTTGCCGGCAATTTTTCCGACGCGGTGATTTTCGGCAGCGCCAAGTGTCCGGTCATCACGCTCATCACGCCTTGCTCAATCGCGTGTTTGAACGGCTTTAATTCCAAGGCTTCCAAACGCGCTTTTTCAAACGGCAGAACGGGCAAATCTTTATGGCTGTCGATTTCAGTGTCGCCGTGTCCGGGAAAGTGTTTCGCGGTGGCAATCATTCCCGACGACTGCAAGCCCTTGATGAACGCCGCCGAAAATTGATTCGTGAGCATAATGCTCTCGCTGAACGAGCGCGTGTTGATGATTGGATTGCGCGGATTATTGTTGAGGTCGACGGACGGCGCGAAGTTCTGGTGAATGCCCAGCGCTCTGGCTTCAGCGGCAATCACACGGGCAATTTTGTAAGCGTAGTCGGGCTTTCGCGTTGCTGCGATTGCCATATTGAACGGAAATTCCGTTGTGCGATTGATGCGCATCGAGACGCCCCATTCCATATCTGCGCTGATGAGCAACGGCAGTTTCGCAAGTTTCTGAAATCGATTGCTGAGCATCGCCAGTTCATAGACATCGCCGCGCGAGAAAATAATGCCGCCGACTTTGCCGTCGCGGACGAGTTTGGCATGGTATTCAAAATCGGGATTGTCCGCGCTTTGGTAATAACTCGAGCTTTGCGGCACAAGCATCTGCCCGATTTTTTCTTCGAGCGTGAGCGTCGCCAATACCGAATCTGCCCACGGAGACGGGCGCGAAAAGAACGTTGCCATATCAACTTGCGCAGAGTAGCGCTCATGCGCGGGCGCGAGTTCAACAGTGAGTTCTTTCGACGGTTGAGCTACTACCGCGCGGCACAGCATCATGACGCAAAGCAGGAGCATATAACGGTTCATCACGGCGGTGTTGGTCAAACAGTTGATTAGCGGTAGTTTACAAACTGAAGCGGCACGCCAAAATCACCTGCGAGCAGGTGTTTCTGCACAGCTTGAAGGTCATCGAGCTGTTTGCCGACGACGCGCACCTCATCGCCCTGAACGCTCGCCTGCACTTTGAGTTTCATGTCCTTAATCGCGGTCGTAATTTTTTTCGCCGTTTCTTTATCGATACCTTGTTTCAATTTTACTTTTTGACGCACGCTGTTCTGCGTCGCTGGCTCGATTTTGCCGTAGTCCAACGCCTGCACCGAAATGCCGCGCTTGATGAGCTTCGACTGCAAGACATCAACGACCGATTTGAGCGTAAAGTCACTTGCCGATTCGAGCGTCAGTTCCATCTCCTTTTGATTGAACAAGATGTTTGAATTACTGTCTTTCAAGTCGTAACGTTGCAAAAGTTCTTTCCGCGCCTGATTGAGCGCGTTGTCAAGTTCCTGCATATTGATTTTCGAGACGATGTCGAATGAATGGTCGGACGCCATTTGAACACATACGATTGAGTTATCGAGCAAAATTATGCCGTAGAATATAACACTCATCACTCTTTGTATTCAATTTGTCTCCATGTGTCAACGACGACAGTGTGTAGCGATACATCTCTTAGGTAAATCCGACCGCTATGTCGCCGCTTCAGAACTCGCGGGAGTTTTGATTAGCTTAGCGGCTAACGAGCGCGTCAAAGTCGGTACGCATATTTGCGTAATATCAGGCGTGCAATGCCGAGCAGCACAGTTTATCAAGCCAACTTGACAACCATTTAACTTCTCCGATTCCGTCAATGACACCAGCCCTTGTCGGCGTTTTTGGATACATCGTGGTTCAATTCCTTATCGGCGTGGTCGTTGCTCGCCGCATCGAGACTGAAGACGATTATCTGCTCGCCGGACGTTCGCTCGGACTGCGGCTGTCGAGCTTCACGATATTTGCCACATGGTTTGGCGCGGAAAGTTGTGTCGGCGCAGCAGGCATGATTTACAAAAATGGCCTCTCTGGCGCATCGTCCGACCCGTTTGGCTATACGCTGTGTTTGCTTCTGATGGCCAGCGTCTTTGCAGCGCCGCTCTGGAAACGCAAACTCACCACAGTCGCCGATTTGTTTCGAGAGCGCTATTCCAAACAAATCGAGCAGTTTGCCGTTCTCTTGATGCTGCCTACATCAGCGCTTTGGGCGGCGTCGCAGCTACGGGCGTTTGGGCAAGTCTTGTCAGCATCGTCCGATTTGAGCCTCACCTTCACCATCAGCATTGCTGCCGTTATCGTCATTACCTATACGGTGCTTGGCGGGTTTTGGGCAGACGCCGTTACTGATTTTGTTCAAGGCATCGCGCTCATCATCGGATTGATTGCGCTGCTTGTTGCCGTATCGGACAGTTTAACCAGCGAGGTGATCACTGCGTCGCTTGCACCAGAGCGCGTGCGGCTGTTTGGAGATGCGCCGTTTTTGGAGACACTTGATGCATGGCTTGTGCCGATTTGCGGGTCGGTGGTCGCGCAGGAATTGATTACCCGCGTTAGCGCCTCTCGCTCGGCGGCAGTGGCGCAACAGGCATCGTTTGCAGCCAGCGGACTGTATTTGTTCATTGGACTCATTCCCGCCTTCATCGGTCTTGTCGGCGTTGCATTGTTGCCGACCCTTGATGACGCCGAACAACTTTTGCCAGTGCTTGCTAAAACACATTTGAACGGCGCGATGTATGTGTTGTTTGCAGGCGCGCTGGTCTCGGCGATTCTCTCCACAGTCGATAGCACACTATTGGCAGCCAGTTCGCTGCTTTGTCATAACATTCTTATTCCGCGCTTGAGCTTGACCGAAGCGCAAAAAGTGCGGTTGAATCGAGCTGGGGTTGTCGCGTTTGGCATCATGGCGTATTTGTTCGCGCTTTACGGCGGAAGCGTTTATGAACTTGTCAAAACGGCGTCGACATTTGGCAGCGCGGGCATTTTTGCGCTTCTCCTGTTTGGACTTTTCACCTCGTTTGGCGGCGCCAAGAGCGCGGCGGCGGCACTCGTCTTCGGCGCAGGCGTTTGGGCAATCGCTCAATTTGCGTTTGACCTGAAATACGCTTACACGCTGTCTATATTTTCCGCCGTTCTTGCTTACATTCTAATTGCGATTTGGGAAAAACGCGCATCAAAACCAAACGACGTTTTATCGATTCGATAACTCGATGACCACACGATAATGGAACACGCCTTTCGCGCTGCCTTCAATCAAAATTTCACACAGGAGGCTTACGACGCCTTCACCAAAGATGTCTTTGCCGTCGCTGGCGGCGAACTGCTGTTTCGGCTATGCGAGACACCGCTCTTTTTATCGCAAGAGTTTTCCGATGAACTCGTTGCCGCCGCAACCGAACTTGTCGCGCCGTTTCTCGATGCCGCTTTTTTGAAACGCCTTGATGCCGCCGTTCCGCCCGACCTCTATGTGCCGAATGAAGACGCACACCCGCTTTTTTTACAACTTGACTTTGCCGTCGCCGAATCGCCAAACGGCGGCTACATACCGCAACTTATTGAACTGCAAGGCTTCCCTACGCTCTATGCGTTTCAATGGCTGCTCGATTCCAAAATTCGAAAACACTTTCAGATTCCCGACACCCTAACGCCGTATTTTAGCGGACTCAATGAGCAGACGTATCTTGAGCTACTCCGACGCTCATTGCTTGGCGACGCTGCACCCGACCATGTCGTCTTGCTCGAAATCGAGCCGCAGAAACAAAAAACGATGATTGATTTTATTTGCACCGAACAGGTAGCAGGCATCAAAACCGTCGACCTGTGCGATGTGATTAAACGCGGGCGAAAACTGTTTTACAAATCGGGCGGCAAAGAAATTCCCATCGAGCGCATTTACAACCGAGTCATCTTTGACGAACTCGTTAAAAAAGACATTCAATTCGGATTTCGCTTTCAAGACGACCTCGATGTAGTTTGGCTCAATCACCCGAATTGGTTTATGAAAATCAGCAAGTATTGTTTGCCGCTCCTGAAAAGCCGTTATGCGCCGCCAGCGTTTTTTCTCCATGCGTTGGACGCTTATCCCGACGATTTGGAAAACTATGTTCTCAAGCCGCTCTTCTCATTTTCAGGCGCGGGCGTTGAAGTAGATGTAACGAAAGATATTCTGGACGCCGTTGCCGACCGCGAGAACTATATTTTGCAGCGCAAAGTAACCTATGCGCCCGCCGTGCAAACACCCGAGGGCGGCACGAAAGTCGAAGTACGTATGATGTTCCTTTGGCATGAAAAGCCAATGTTGGTGAACAATCTCGTGCGAATGAGCCGAGGAAAATTGCTCGGCGCGTCGTATAACCGCGACAACACTTGGGTCGGCGCCAGCATCGCGTATCACCCGTAAAGCCTTTTCAAATTTATGAACTAAGGAAAATGCATCAGTGGTTGGTTTGTTTTTTTAGCATCGCTTTTTTCGTCGCCAGCGCGGGTGCCCGCGAAAAGCCGCCGTTTGAAAAAGTGAGAAAAGTTATCCTCACCGCTATCAAAGATGGCGCGTTTCCGTCGGCAGTGGTGGCGATTATGAAAGACGACCGCGTTCTCTTTCACGACGCCTTCGGCTCATTTACTTACGACAAGCACTCGACCAAAACCGACACTAACGCGATTTACGATATGGCGTCGCTGACCAAAGTGTTGGCAACGACGATGTGCGTGATGAAACTGTATGACGACGGGAAATTGCGGTTGGAAGACAGCCTGACTAAGTTCATTCCCGAATTTGGCAAGCGCGGCAAGGCTGGCATCACGATTAAACACTTGTTGCTCCACAATTCGGGCTTGGTTGCGTTTCGGCAATACGAAAAATTTTGCGACAACCGCGCTCAAATGCTCGCGCACATTTTCAATGATACGCTCCGCGCGCCCATCGGCGATACGACGATTTACAGCGACGTCAATTTCATTTTACTCGGCGAACTCATCGAGCGTATTTCGGGGAAAGCGTTGGATCAGTTTTACAAAGAAACATTTGTCGACCCGCTTGGTTTGAAAAGCACGATGTTCAATCCGCCCGAGTCGCTCTATGTGCGGATTCCGCCTGTCGAAGCAGATTCACTCTGGCGTTTTCAATGGAAGCGTCCGCGCGTGCATGACCCCAGAGCTGCACTCGCTGAAGGCGTCGCTGGACATGCCGGACTGTTTTCGTCGTCGTCCGATATTCTCGTTCTGGCTCGACTGATGCTCAACGGTGGCATCGTCAATGGCAAGCGGATGATTAAGCCGCAAACGATTGCGCTCTTTACGCAACGCGATTCGGAGAAAAGCACGCGCGCGCTTGGCTGGGACACGCGCTCTGCAAAAGAAAGCTCGGCAGGAGAGTTACTGTCTATGCGCTCCTTCGGACATACTGGCTACACTGGCACCAGCATTTGGATTGACCCGAACCGCTCGCTTGCTGTCGTCTTTCTTACCAATCGAGTGTATCCAACGTCAGCAAACATCAAAATTCGAAAGGTGCGGCAACTTCTGCACAATGCGGTGATTGAAAGTCTCAACGAGTTAAAGTAAATTGCGAGGTAAGTTTTATTTCATTCAAAAATTTTAGGAGAAGTATGCGGTATATGGTCATTGCGCTGCTCGCGTTGGTGGTCGGCTGTTCATCGGATAATCGAAAAGACGAGGCAAAGAAAGCCGAATCGACGGTTCAGAAAATCAATGTTAGCGTGAGCGGCATGGTTTGCACGAGTTGCGAGAAATCTATCTCGACGAAAGTCGCCAAGTTAGACGGGGTCAAGTCGGTTGTCGCCAGTCAAAAAGACGGCACAGCATCGGTCGAGTTTGATAATTCCAAAGTGAGCGAAAAAGATGTTATTGCGGCAATCGAGTCGCTCGGTTACAAAGCGCATATCCAAACCGAGACCCCGACAGCAAAACAATAATCGAACAACGGTCATGCAAAAGGATGAATTTTACAAAGGGCTTTTCTGGGGAACGCTGATTGGCGCAGCAGCAGGCGCAACATTAGGCATTTTGTTCGCGCCACGCAAAGGCGAGACCACGCGGCGCATTTTGCTCGAACAGCTCAGTTATGCGTTAAGTAAAACGGGCGCGACGATTGAGTCAAAAGACGTGCAAGAGCCGTCGCAGGAAATGCCGTATCCTAACTCTGTGCCTCCGAAGGAAGGAGCTGTTGCGCCGGACATTGAAAACGAGGCGCGCGCGCGTGCTGAAAAAATCGTCGGTGCCGCTGAAGAAGAAGTCCGCCGCTTGCTCAAAGAAGCCAACACGATTCTCAAAGAAGCCAAGAACGTCGCCAAACAAAACGGCGCTACTTGATTTGACGATGGCATACACCGACTTCACGTTAGACGATATTGAGTTAAAGTTCGGTGTGCGTAACCGCGTGGCGCGCTTGTTTGAAACACTGCCTCCTATTGAGCCGAGCGATTGGCTGAAACGCTCGCTCACCATTGCGGCGTCGCTACCCATCAGGAGCGAGAAGGCGAAATCGGAAAGCATTGTCTTTCCAATGCTTGTCGAGTTACGCGAGCGCAACGATAATTTTTTTACCATCTATTCTGGCGACAATCTCAACGCGGATAAAGACTTGGGGCTTTACGGCGAATGCGATTTTGTTTTAGCAAAAGATGTTGGCTCGTTTTCGCTCACGTCGCCGATTATGCAAATTGTGGAAGCCAAACGCAACGATATAGAAGACGGCGTTAGGCAATGCGCAGCCCAACTTATCGGCGCAAAGTTTTTCAATGCGAAAAAGAACGTTTCCATTGAACCGCTTTACGGCTGCGCAACGACAGGCGACGATTGGCTCTTCTTGAAATTAGATGACAGCATCGTGGTCGATTCACAGAAATACTATCTTAATGCAGTCGGCGAGTTACTTGCCGTCTTTCAATACATCATTGATTACTACAAACGCCTGCTCAAATGAGGCTCTCATTCGTCGGATACTCTCTTGACTCACCTCTTGAATCGAGGCATCGGTCGGTTGTTGTTTTGCTTCATGCGTTTCCGCTTTCGGCGGCGATGTGGCAACCGCAGTTAGACGCGCTGCATCGTGCAGGTGTTCCCGTCATTGCGCCGAATGTTTTTGGCGTCGGCGGCTCTCCCGAAAAACCAACTTGGTCGATGTCAGATTATGCCGATGCGCTTTACGACTTAATTTCATCGTTAGGATTTACACAGGCAACACTCGTCGGCGTCTCGATGGGCGGCTACCAAGCCTTTGCGTTTTATCGACAGTATCCGCACGCGACGCGCTCGCTTGTTCTCTCCGACACCCGCGCCGAAGCCGATACTGACACAGCTCGCCAATCGCGCATGGAGTTTATCGCCGCCATAGAAAAAAACGGCGTTGAGGAAGCCGTTACTCGAATGGTCCCGAAGCTGTTCGGCGAAACGACCAAGCAGACTAAGCCGCAACTCACTGAACTTGCCTCGACCATCATTCGCGGGAACACAGCCACTGCGGTCATTGACCAGTTGAAAGCCCTTGCGGGACGAGCAGATTCAGTTGAGTTGCTTGGGCGCATCTCTGTTCCGACGCTGGTCGTCGTCGGTGAAGAAGATGTCTTGACGCCGCCCGACCTTGCGCGTGCGATTCATCACGGTATTCAAGCATCAAAATTGGTTGTGCTGCCCAACGCAGGACACTTGCCGAATCTCGAGACGCCCGAAGCATTCAACGAGGCATTGCGACTGCATCTGGAAACGCTGCCTACCCATGCGTGAGTTTCTTCTGCTAACCACCAACGCCGAGTTCAGCGCCGAGAATTTTTTGCTCACGTTCATTCCGCTTTTCGTTGCCATTGATGCGCCCGGCACGCTGCCGCTTTTCATCGGATTGACACAAAGTTTGCCCGAAAAAGTCAAGCGAAAACTCACCGTTCAAGCCGTCTTAACCGCACTGAGCATTGCACTTGTTGTGATGGTAGCCGGCAAATCGTTGTTTAGTTTTTTGGGCATCACGATTTCGGATTTTCGCATCGCGGGCGGAATTATTTTGCTCTTGCTTGCGGTCAAAGACCTGACGCAATCGGGCGTCGATGAGTCCAAACAGCCCGCTGACCCGTCGAGCATCGGCATTGTCCCGTTGGGCATTCCGCTCATCATCGGACCTGGGTCGCTAACGACCATTTTGATTTTAGGCGAAACCTACGGCTGGATTTTAACCACGCTCTCGATTTTGCTCAACCTCGCTGTCGCTTTTTTGATATTTTATTTTTCGGGCGCGTTGGAGCGGTTCATCGGTCCCAATGGCGCAAAGGCAATTGCTAAAATCGCATCGCTGCTTCTCGCCGCCATTGCCGTGATGATGATTCGCGTCGGCATTCAAGACATTGTTACATCGGGCAGTAAATAATTCCAAACGCTTTCTTTTATTTTCATATGACCAAACTTAGAATTGGGTTGACCGTTTGCAGCGCCATGCCGCAGTATATTGACTGGCTCACATCTGCTGACCGCTTCGGCTATGCGGTGGAAATCATTGAGCTACCGTATCAGGAAAAGGACGGGTCGCAACCACAGTCGCTCTTTGATGACAATCTCAACCTGCTGGATACCCTTGACGCAGTGGTGTTTACAGGCGGCTGGGACGTCGAGCCACATCGTTTCGGCGTTCACTTGCCGCCGTCTGAACTTGAGCGCTTAGAAGTTGAGACCGAGCCGAAGCGCGACAACATGGAATGGCGCATTGCGGAAAAAAGTCTAACCGACAACGTGCCGATATTGGGCATTTGTCGCGGCTTGCAGTTCATCAATGTCGTGATGGGCGGCACGCTTTACCTTGATATTGAAAAACAAATCGCAGGTGCCGCAACGCATAAAAAATTCGACAAAGACCACAGCCGATTTCACCCAATTACGCTCGATAAAAATTCGCTGCTATACGACATCATTGGCGAAGAGCGAAGCGACTATGTCAGCACGCGGCATCATCAAGCGGTGAATAAAATCGGCAACGGCTTGCGCGTTGTTGGCACGTCGCCCGATGACATTGTTGAGGCAATGGAATCTGACACGTCCGAGAAACTGCTGTTGCTCGTGCAATGGCACCCTGAAAGAATGCGTTTGGAAAGTTTGCGCGACGGCAAGCCTGAATGGGACAATGCGTTTTCGGAAAATCTGCTCAAAGGATTCTTGGAGCGCGTCGCCGAAAAAAAATCATTACCAGCGCCGTGAAAGCGCAGGTTCAAATTTTTCTGGCGGCAGTGATGTTTCTGACGCGCTTGCCCGTCTCGCGTTTTGTCGTTTATGAACCGCATTACCTTGCCGCGTCTACCGTGTATTTCCCCATCGTCGGCGCACTTGTTGGCGCTCTCGGAAGCCTCGCACTTTGGCTTGCGCTCAACGTTTTTTCTCCCGCGCTCGCGGTTCTCTTCTCGATGCTCACCACTGTTTTGCTCACAGGTGCATTTCATGAAGACGGACTTGCCGACAGCGCGGACGGCTTCGGCGGCGGCACAACAAAAGAGCGCGTTTTAGATATTATGAGGGACAGCCGCATCGGGACCTACGGCGCGGTTGCGCTCTGGTTTGCTTTCACGATGAAGTTTTACGCCTTGGTGGAACTCATTGCCATAGACCGTTGGCTTGCCATAAAAACGCTGGTCGTTGCACACACACTTGGTCGCGCCTCAAGCCTGTGGCTGATCTATCGATACCCTTATGTGCGTTCTGAATCATTGACGTCCAAGCCATTCGCCGAAAGCGTTACGCCGATGCGATTGAGCGTCGGAACGGGATTTTCTTTGGCGGTTTCAGTTGCGCTCTTCGGCTCGAACGCCTTGATTTTATACGCATTTTCGGCAGGCGTGATATTTTTGTGCGGCGCGTATTTTCACAAGCGCATCGGAGGCATTACAGGCGACGCACTCGGCGCGGCAAACCAAACGACAGAACTTATGTCGTATTTTGCTAATCTTTTATGTGCTTCCGTTGTCGGTCAAAAAGCCTTCATAGATTGGCTGTAAAAATCCTATCTTGACACCACGAAAAACCTTGCGCTCTGTCATGGATTTATATCTAATTCGTCATCTCGAGATTGAGACCGCCGCCGAAAATAAGTGCATCGGACAAACCGACGTGCCGCTCTCGTCAAAAGGACAATCTGCTGTTGCCGATATGGCACACTTCTTGGCGGAACTCAAGCCAGAGCGCGTGATATCGAGCGACCTTCAACGCTGTGCGGTCTTAGCGAAAGCCGTTGGGAAGATAGTGGGCATCGAGTCGGAGTTCAGCGCGTCGTGGCGCGAAATTTATTTCGGGCGATGGGAAGAGCGACGATGGCGCGACATAGAAATCACCGACAGCATCGCGCTTCAAGCATGGATGAAGGACATTGTCCGCGTTACACCGCCCGACGGCGAATCCTTTGAACGTCTTTACAGTCGCATCGGCTTGCAAGTCGATTTGCTCATTCAGCGACCGGAGCAGCGGTTCGTCGTCATCACGCACGCCGGTCCGATTCGCGCCGCCATTTGCCATACGATTGGACTGCCGCTCGTCAAAGCGTTTTCCGTCGACATCACTTACGGCGGAATGGCACATCTGCACTACGACGCTGGCAATTGGACACTCACCGAGCTTCGAAATTGATTTACTTGACCCTCAGCGGCTCACTTTTGTTTGACATACAAGGCTGTTCCCTTGCAATCGTTCATCGAGTTAAGCTCAGCGTGTTGGTCGTTCCATTTGCTTGGCGGCGCGATTTCTGCTAACTTTCTTGCAGAAATGAACAGAGTATCTCAAACATTTGAGCAAAAAGGAGTATCGCTATGAAACGCCTCGTCTTCGTGCTTGGCATGGAACCCTACAACGCCGAGTTTTTTTATTCCATCAAAAAACAATTTGAATCGCTCTGCCCTGCTGTCGCGCTCGATGTGTTTTACGACCAAGAGTTGCTCGATAACCATGCCGCCGTCGACGCAGCAATCGCACAGTGCGACGCAGTCTTTTCCGCGCTGATGGTCATCGACGACTCGGCGTCCGCGCTTTTAGAACTGCTTAACAAGCACTCGCCTGAGTTTGTGTTTTCGTTTGAGTCGCTGCCTGCGTTAATGAAACGCAATAAAGTCGGCGCATATCATTTTTCCGAAAAAGGCGAGATGCCGAAACCCGTCAAAGCGTTGGGCAAAATGCTCGGCGGCGGCAAAGACGAGGACGCATTCTACGGCTACGTGCAAATGCAAAAACTTGCTAACCGCGTGATGAAATTTTTGCCCGAGAGTTTCGGCGGCGAAAAAGTGCGCGACGCCAGAACATGGATGACCGTTAGTTCCTATTGGTCGAACAGCGGCGAAGAAAATATCCTCAATATGCTGCTCTACATCGCTGATAAACTGTTTCACATTAAAACCACGCACGACGCGCCAAAGGAAATTACCACAATGGGATTTTATCACCCCGACTACTTTGCGCAAAGCACATCGTTTTTTCCCGACCTGCACAGTTTTCAAAAATGGGAAAAGAAAACCGGACGCGACAAAGGCGATAAACCCAAAGTCGGCTTGCTCTTGCCGCGGAAGCACTTGCTCTCTGGGACGGGCTACGCCGCCGATGTGATTCGAGCGATGGAAGCCGAGGGTTTGCGCGTCTATCCGTGTTTCGCCATGGGAATTGAGTTGCACATTGTTACGCGCAGTTGGCTCAAAGAAGCAGGCGTTGAAGCGCTGATTAATTTATTCGGCTTTCCGCTCGTTGGCGGACCTGCTGGCTCGACCAGCACAGGCATTGCAAATCCCGCTGCGTCCGACATTTTGTCGTCTATGAACGCGCCGTATATCGTCTCGCAACCGCTTTTCATTCAAACCAAAGAAAGCTGGCGCGAACACGGCGTGAACCCGATTCAGTCGATGATTGTCTACTCGCTGCCTGAAATGGACGGCGCGATTTGTCCCGTCGTCTTGGGCGCATTAGAGGGCGATAAACTGAAAACGGAATCGACGAGATTGAACCGATTGACCAAACTCGTCAAACGATGGGTTGCCTTGAAACATAAAGCCAATCGTGATAAAAAAGTAGCGATTGTGCTTTACAATTATCCGCCGAATCAAGGCAAACTTGGAACGGCGGCGTTGCTCAACGTGCCGCAAAGCCTTGTCAATACAATGAAGTCGCTGCAACAAGAGGGCTACAATGTCGGCGATTTCTTTTTGCGCTACGCCGTTGAGCCTGAACAACTCACACGCGACCTTGCTGCAACACTTAGCATTGACGGCAAGCCGATAACCGCAACGATGCGCCAGTATCATCAATGGGTGTCGCCGAAAGCGCAAGAGCGTATCGAGGCGCGCTGGGGAAATGCGCCCGGCGATATTTCGGTGGCGAACAGCGAGACATTCATCATCGGCGGGCTGCAATTCGGGAACATCTACATTGGCGCACAACCGCAGCTTTTCATTCAAGGCGACCCGATGCGGCTCCTGTTCGATAAAGAAAACACGCCACATCACCAATTCGTGATGTTCTACAAATGGATTACAAATGGCTTCGGCGCAGATGCTTTGATTCACTTCGGCATGCACGGCACGGCAGAATGGATGCCGGGTTTGCAGTTAGGCTTGACGGACGACTGTTGGTCGGACATGCTGCTTGGCGACTTACCGCAGTTTTATGTTTATCCGATGAACAACCCGTCGGAGGCGAACATCGCCAAGCGGCGCGGCTATGCCACCATCATCTCGCATGCGATTCCGCCTTACGCCAGAGCGGGTCTCTACAGAGAGTTTCAAGCGTTGCGCGACCTTCTCGACGATTATCGGACGGGCAGAGACTCCGCCGACCTGCGCGAGGCGATTCTGCAAAAAGCCGCGTTGCTGAATCTCAACGACGATGTGCCGCCTCAAAGCGATTTTGAGCGTTACGCCTGCGACCTGATGAACTGCCTGAAAGAAATGGAGAACCGACTCATCTGCGGCGACCTGCATACGCTCGGCGCAACTCCCGACAAGGAAACACAAACGGAGCTTGTTGCCGAGACGTTAAAAAATCAATCCGAATTGGCGTTCTTGAATTTGGCGAGCGACCTCTTGCACACTGAACCGTATTCACTTTTAGTGAAAAAATCGCGCGAGGGCGATGAAGCAGCACTGGCAGCAAAGCAACGCGTCGACGCCTTCTGCGCTCAAATTGTCTCGGATTACATCGTTGGCGGAAAACCGCTTGAACCTACTGCGTTCAATGTGAAGATGTAATCCAACCTGTCGCTCAATTCGGCATTTTCATGAGCGACGATTTTACACGGAAAGGAGATGATATGACGACGATTGAACTTGTCATGCTCGTATGTATGTTGCTCATCACGGCGTCTTCGCTGGCGTTCACGATTTACGGCGTTTGGAAATTCCGTCGTGATGAGCGGCGCGTCAACACGCTCAATGAGTTTTTCGGCGATGTACTCAATGACAAGTCACGCCTGAACTAATCCGTTAGGGTCTCGCACACGATTTTCCGCATCAGAGCCGCTGCGCTATATTTTCGCCTTAAACGACATCTCGATATGGACAAGCAGCTCATTTATCAAATGCATCAGGCGCACGCCGTCATGATTGACGGGCAAACATTTATGCCGACCAATTATTTCGTCGATTACATCAACATTCTCGACTTGCTGGAACGGCGTGTGAAAGAAAATAAAAACGACCCATTTATCACTTACTACGCCCAAGGCGGCGTTGCTGTCAGCTACACTTACGACGAGTTTCGTCGCAAGGTATTTCAAACGGCGAACTATTTGCGCGCGCAGGGATTGATTGAGGAAAGCCGCGTGGCAACCGTGTCATACAACCACATCGATACAGTTGTGCAATACTTCGCCGCGTGGTGCGCAGGCATGACCGTTGTGCCTATCAACGTTGGCGAAGGCGCCGAGCGCATCAAATACATTTTGGAACACTCCGAGACGAAACTCGCTTTCGTGCGAGACGAGTTCATGGAGACGATTTCAAATTTAGGACTCGATATCACCCTGCTGCCTTCGAGCGACTTCGACTCAACGATTTCCGCCTATTCCGACGAGTTCGGGCAAGCACAGATCACTGATACGCGCGTCGCACAAAAAAATACCAACGCAGAACGCGCCACCTACGCCGACCTCGAAACCGAAGCGTTGATTGTCTACACCTCTGGCACAACTGGGCTGCCGAAGGGCGTTGTTCTCACGCAGTATAATTTGCTCGTCGATGCCGACGCGATTTCGCGGTGGCATGGCTTAACTAATTGCGACGCAATGATGTGCGTCTTACCGATTCATCATGTCAATGGCATTGTTGTAACGCTCATCACGCCAATGGTCTGCGGCGGGCGTGTTGTCTTGAACCAAAAATTTCAGACCGACGTTTTTTTTGAACGGCTTGCGGCAGAGACTGTCAAAATCGTGAGCGTAGTGCCGACGCTGTTGCAATTTTTGCTGCACGCCGATATCGACATCTCGAGATACAATCTTGCTAACTTCAAACACTTTATTTGCGGCGCCGGGCCGCTCACGGTCGAGCTTGCCATGAACTTCGAGAAGCGCTATGGGTTAAAAATCGTTCACGGCTATGGGCTTTCGGAAACGACTTGCTACTCATGCTTTTTGCCGACCGACCTTGCCGACGATGAGCATCAAAAGTGGATGAGCGAATTTGGATTTCCCTCGATTGGCACGCCGATTCCGCCGAATGAAATGGCGATTGTCAACACGCGCGGCGAGAAAGTGCGCGAAGGCTGGCGCGGCGAAATTGTGATTCGCGGACACAACGTGATGAAAGGCTATTACCAAAATCACGACGCCAATATGAAGGCGTTTGAACATGGCTGGTTTCATTCGGGCGACGAAGGGTTCTTCAAAACGGACGGACAGGGCAGAAAGTATTTTTTCATCACCGGGCGCTTGAAGGAACTCATCATTCGTGGCGGCGTCAATCTCTCACCGCTCGAAATTGATGAAGTCTTGAACGGCATTGCTGGCGTCAAATGCGCCATCGCCGTTGGCTTCGAGAATGATTGGTATGGCGAAGAGGTTGGCGCATTGGTTCAACTAAAAGATGGCGTTAGGCTCTCGGAAGCCGATGTCCTGAAACACTGCGCCGAGAAATTGCCGTTTCCGAAGCAGCCTAAAGCGGTCGTGTTTAGCGACGACATTCCCGTAACATCGACAGGCAAGTATCAGCGCAACAAGGCGAAAGACCTCTTCAAGCAATGGAAAACCGTGCAGTTTAAGGAGCAGAAATAATTGCAGTGGTGTGGCAAGTGTTGCACCTTGATTTCTTCGTTACGCCCGCACTATCTTG
>Ga0272446_1003747_pt1 | contig 18819 bp, 19 predicted proteins | sample YNPCB0061_FD_194587 | JGI IMG/M metagenome (GOLD analysis project Ga0272446, IMG submission 194587) | Hot spring microbial mat communities from Yellowstone National Park, WY, United States - YNP-CB-006-1 | ecosystem: Environmental > Aquatic > Thermal springs > Hot (42-90C) > Sediment | place... | reverse complement strand
GCCACCGCCCGTCGGCCGCGCCGCGGCCGCCGCGTCGGGCCGGAGCCAGAGGCCAGCGATGCCCTCCGGACCGAGGAGCCACTTGTGACCGGCGACGGCGTAGAAGTCGGCCCCGACCTCGCCGACGGAGACCGGGATCGCGCCGACGGCCTGAGCACCGTCGACGACGACGGCGATGCCGCGCTCCCGCCCCGCGGCGGCGATTTCGGCGACCGGGAGGACCGCCCCGGTCGCCCAGGAGACGTGGGAGACGACGATGGCGCGGGTCCGCTCGTCGAGGGCGCCGACCACGGCGTCGAGGACCCGCTCAGGGTCGCCGCCGTCGCCGACGTCGGCGAAGACGACCTCGACCTCGAGGCGATCGCGGAGGGCGTAGAGGGCGGCCAGCCCGCCGATGTGTTCGATGGTCGTCGTCACCGCCCGATCGCCGGGCCGCCAGTCGAGGGCCCAGACGGCGGTCGTCACCGCGTCGGAGGTGGAGTGCCGGAGGGCCACCTCCTCGAGCCCGGCGCCGATGGCCGCGGCGAGGGTGGCTCGGGCCTCCTCGAGCCGCTGCTCCAGGGCCTCGAAGTAGGCCTCGTGGGCCCGGCCCGTCCGCAGCTCCCAGGCCGCCGCCTCGGCCATCGCGGCCGCCGCCTCGGCTGGCAGGGGCCCGGCGGTGCCGGTGTTCAGGTAGATCCCGGCCTCGACGGCGGGCAGGGCCGCCCGGATCGCCGCCACTCGCTCGGCGTCGGACGGGTAGGGGGGAGCCACGGCCCCGTATGATACCCGGGCCCGATGAACGGCCTCCCGCGCCCCGAACTCATCGCCACGACCGAGTGGCTCGCCGACAACCTCGAGCGGCCCGAGCTCCGGATCGCCGACGTCCGCTGGCGCCCCGACGGCACCGGGCGGGAGCTCTTCGTCCGGGGCCACGTTCCGGGGGCCGTCTACCTCGACTGGGCCGCCGACCTCACCGACAGCGTCGAGGAGACCGAGCTCTTCCTCCTCGCCGGCCCCGAGCAGGTCGCCGCCGCCCTCCGGCGGACCGGGATCGGCGACGGCACGACCCTCGTCGTCTACGACGACGTCCAGAGCATCTACGCCGCCCGGGTCTGGTGGAGCCTCCGCTGCTACGGCTTCGAGTCGTGCCGGATCCTCGACGGTGGCTTCCCGGCCTGGGTCGAGGAGGGACGACCCCTCTCGAACGCCGTCCCGGACCCGACGCCGGCCACCTTCACCCCGCGAGCCCAGCCGCGGCTCCGTCTCACGACGGCCGACGTCCGGGGGCTCCTCGGCTCCCCGGACGTGCTCTTCGTCGATGCCCGGGCGCCCGACGAGTACCTCGGTCGCGGGGGGAACACCCGACGGCTCGGGCACATCCCGGGGGCGGTGAACCTGCCGGCCGGGCGCCTCGCCGAACCCGGCAGCCAGCGCCTGCCCTCCATCGAGACCCTGCGGCTGCTCGTTCGCGAGGCCGGCATCGGTCGCAGCCGCCGCATCGTCTGCTACGACGGGTCCGGGCTGGCCGCCACGAAGGTCGCCTTCGTCCTCGCCGTCCTCGGCTTCGACGACGTCGCCGTCTACGACGGCGGCTGGGCGGAGTGGGGCGACCGGCTCGATCTCCCCGTCGAGCGCTAACCGACGCCCGCCTCGACGCCGTCCCCGAACCGAGGAGCCGTCAGTCCCTCGGCTCGGGCGAGCGGTTCAGCCCCGCCCAGGGATCAACCTCCCGGTGGGGAGCGAGGATCTGGGCCCGGCTGTGGTTGACGGCAACCATGAGTGCCTGCGTTCGCGCCTCCCCGACGACGTCGGACCAGTACGTCGCCTCGGTGACCGGGATGAAGCGGCCGACGAGTTGGTCGAGGGCCTCCCGGAGGTCGCGCTCGGGTAGGAGGTGGATCCGGCCGACGACCTTGAAGGGCGGCACCGTGACGAGGGCCTGCTCGGGAACCTTCGGGGTCCGGAGCTCGGGCATCGGTTCCACCGGCGTGTCGGCGACGGCGAAGAGGACGGCCCCGAGGTTGACCTGGGCATACTCGGCCTGGATGGCCGGCGCGCGCGAACCGAACTCCTCGAAGACGGCGTCGGAGAGGACGAGGAACTCGTGCTCGGCCTCGTTGAGGATGTCGGTCACCCGGCGCAGGCGGGTCAGGACGGTCCCCTTGACGATGTACGCGTCGGTGTAGAGGGTCAGGCGGGCGGGCTGGCCGACGACGAGGGGGTCGAACATGTCGTCCGCCAGCATAGCCGGACGGCTGGGCCGCCGAGCGACCGGCCCGCACCGCCGAGCGACCGGCCCGCACCGCCGGGCGAGCGGCCCGCACCGCCGGGCGACCGGCCCGCACCGCCCGACCGGCCGGGTCGCTCACGACCGCCGTCCCGTCCGCGCCTCCTCGGTCACCAGGTGATCGGCCGTCGGCTGCAGCTCCCGGAAGAGGCGCTCGACGGTGGCGAGGGTGTCGATCTCGGCCGGGGTCTTGTCGGGCCGGAGGCGAACGATGCGCGGGAAGCGGAGGGCGAAGCCCGAGCGGTGGCGGCTCGAGCGCATGATGACGTCGAAGGCGACCTCGACGACGACGGTCGGCTCCACGACCCGGTAGCGACCGTGGCGACTGATGGTGTGGGCCTCGAACCAGCGGGTCAGCTCGGCGATCTCGGCGTCGGTGAGGCCGCTGTAGGCCTTGCCGATGGTGACGAGCTCGCCCGTTGCCTCGTCGCGGACGGCAAAGGTGTAGTCGGAGAGGACGCCGTGGCGCTTGCCGTGGCCGAGCTCCACCCCCACGACGACGCAATCGAGGGTGGCGAGGGCCCGCTTCATCTTCAGCCAGCCCAAGCCGCGCCGTCCCGGCGAATACCGGCTCCGGGGGTCCTTGGCCAAGAGGCCCTCGTTGCCTCGCTCCCGGGCGGCCCGAAAGGCCGCCTCGATCTCTTCGACGCTCCGAGCGACGCTCCGGAGGGAGCGCCGGAAGCGACCGCCGGCCTCGGGAGCCGGCAGCTCGAGGGCATCGAGGCGGCGCCGACGCTCGGCGAGGGGGAGGCGGAGGAGCGGCTCGGCCGGCCCGTCGCGCGGCCCGAGGGCGAGGAGGTCGAAGGCGACGAAGACGACCGGAACCCGCTCGACGAGCTCGGGCGAGGGTGCCTTCCGGCCGAGGCGGCTCTGAAGGGCGAGGAAGGGCAGGATCCGGCCGTCGCGCTCGGCGAGGAGCTCACCATCGAGGATCCCCGACCAGGCGAGGTCGCGGGCCGCTGCGGCGACCTCGGGGAACTGGTCGGTGACGATGTGGAGGTCGCGCGAGTAGAGGACGGCCCGCTCGCCGCTCCGGTGGAGCTGGGCCCGGATGCCGTCGTACTTGTCCTCCAGCCAGACCTCTGGGCCGAGGCGGCTGAGGATCTCGGCCGGGTCCTCGGCCGGCGAGGCGAGCATGAAGCGGATCGGATGGAAGAGCGTCAGGGCGGCCTCCGCCAGGCGGTCGTCGCGGGCGAGGAGCGCCGTCCGCCCGAGGTCGCCGGTCAGCATCGCCGCCCACTTGACCGCCTCGAGGGATCGCCCGAAGGCGGCCGCGATGGCGGCCTCCAGGAGCCCCTCCCGGAGTCCGATCCGGAGCTCCCCGGTCAGGACCTTGACGACGTAGGTCGCCGTCAGCGGATCGCAGCGGGCGAGGAGGTCGCGGAGCCGCTCCGTCTTGGCCGCCGTGCCCGGGGTCGCCTCGATCTCGGCGAAGGCAGCCGCCACATCGGCGGGCCTCGGGCCGGCGGCGGGGTCGGGCGCGTGGCCCGCCGCGGCGAGGACATCACCGACGGCCCGACCGAGATCCGAGTGGCGATCGTAGGCCCGGGCGAGGGCGGCGGGCTCGGCCGGGACGAGGGCGAGGACGGCGGCGGCGATGGCCGACCAGCCGACGCCGAGGGCGCGACCGTCGGCCTCGGGGAACGGGCGGCCCGAGAAGAAGACGGCGGCGACGGCGAGATCGGCCGGGTCGAGGGTTCGCAGGTAGGCGGCGATCCGATCGACCTTCTCCGACGTTCGGCTCGTCGCCGCCACCTGCTCGGCGACCTCGCTCCAGCGGCGCATCGGTCCTCTCACCCCGTGGCGATCCCTCCTCCGCGGCGGATGGTATACGCTCCCCGCGATGGTGGCCCGGGCCTGGTTTCCGCACGAGCTGGTCGGCGAGCGGGTCGTCCTCCGCCGTCACTCGCCGGCCAACCTGCCCGCCTTCCGCCGCTGGTATGCCGACCCCGAGGTCGCCCACCTGACCCGCTACCAGGGCGAGCCGATGCGGCCCGACGAGGTGGACCGCTTCTTCGCCGCCCGGGTCCTGGGCCCCGACTCGCTGGCGATGGCGATCCACCTCCGCCCGAGCGGCCGCCTCATCGGGACGTGCGCCCTCTCCGGCCTCGATCCCGACAACGGCTCGGCCCTCTTCCACATCACCATCGGCGAGAAGGACTGCTGGGGCCAGGGCTACGGCACCGAGGCGACCCGACTCATGCTCGCCCACGCCTTCGAGACCCTCAAGCTCCACCGGATCGGCCTCTCGGTCTTCGAGTTCAACGAACGGGCGATCCGGGCCTACCGGCGGATCGGCTTCGTCGTCGAGGGCCGGGCTCGGGAGGCGATCTGGCGGAACGGTCGCTGGTGGGACGAGATCATGATGAGCATGCTCGATCGGGAGTGGCAGGCCCTCCGAGCCGGCCACGCCGACCCGTCGCCGGAGGCGGCCGAGATCGGTGCGTCGAGTCCGCCGCTCGCCACACCCCCCGGTGCGAGCCGATGACGAGCGACCGCCCGGCGCCCGGACCGAGCGGATCCGCGGAGGGTCCGCGAAGCGCCGGGCAGGCCGCTCGCGCTGCCGTCCGGGCCTGGCTCGAGGCGAAGGGGCACGCCGCCGAGAACGCCCGCCGCGCCCTCGCCGTCCTCGAGGCCGCCCAGGCGGCCGGGACCCTGCCCCGGACGCCGGTCCTGGACCGCATGGTCGCCGACCTCCGGGCCGCCCTCGAGCCGGACGAGCGAGGCAAGATCGGGGCGAAGGGCGCCGAAGCGGCCCGCCTCATCCTTCGGGCCATCGTCCGCGAGCTGGACCGGCTGCCGCCCGACGAACCCTGATCCGCCGACCCGACCGCCGGCCGGGCCGGCCGTTCGACCGCCGGCCGGGCCCACCGTTCGACCCCCTCGACCCATCAGCGGAGGTGCATGCCATGCCAACCGACATCAAGCTCGGCATCCTGCTCTGGAGCCAGGCCGCGACCTGGCCGGAGCTCCTCGACGCCGCCCGGCGGGTCGACCGGCTCGGCTACGACCACCTCTGGACGTGGGACCACCTCTACGCCATCTTCGGCGACCCGTACCAGCCGATCGTCGAGGGCTACGCCACCCTCGCCGCCTGGGCCGTGGCCACGGAGCGGGCCCGACTCGGCCTCCTCGTCGGGGCGAACACGTTTCGGAACCCGGGCATCGTCGCCAAGACCATCGCCACCATCGACCACATCAGCGGCGGTCGGGCGATCATGGGCCTCGGCGGGGCCTGGTTCGAGCTCGAGCACCGGGCCCACGGGATCGACTTCGGGCGCGGCTTCGGCGAGCGCCTCGACTGGCTCGACGAGGCCGCCTGGGCGATCCGCCATCTCCTGGACGGCGAAGAGGTGAGCTCCTCGCCGGGCAGCCACTACGCCTTCGACCACCTCCGCCACGCACCGCGCCCGCTCCAGGCCCACCTCCCGATCATGATCGGTGGCACGGGCGAGCGGAAGACGCTTCGGACGGTGGCCAAGTACGCCGACCAGTGGAACGCCATGGGCACGGTCGAGACGCTGCGGCGAAAGGTCAACGTCCTGCGGGAACACTGTGCCGCCGTCGGCCGCCCGGTCGAGGCGATCGAGTTCACCTTGGGAGTCAAGCTCACGATCCGAGATACCGAGGCCGAGGCGGTTCGAGTCTGGCAGGCGGCCATGGCCCACAACCGGACGCCGCTCGCCGACGTCGCCGACGACGTCACCTTCCTGAACGGGACGCCGGAACAGATCGCCGAGCGCCTCGCCCCGTACGTCGCCCTGGGTTTTCGGACGATCATCTCCGAGCAGCCGGCGCCCTACGACGTCGAGACGCTCGAACGCTTCATCGGCGAGGTAAAGCCGCTCCTCGAACGCGGCTAGCCGACCGGCCGACGGCCGGCTGGTGGCGGCCGTCACGGACGGGCGCGCGGCCGACCGTGTACGGTTAGGCGGAGCGGCCCGCACCCCGGACGTGCCGGTGGTGCGCACGGCCCGGGAGCGGTGCTCGATGGAGGTGACCGAGGGACACGCCGCGGCGACCGTCGAGTTTCGTCACGTCACGAAGCACTACGATGCCGCCGCCCTCCGAGCCGGCGCCCCCGGTGCCGTCACCGATCTCTCCTTCGTCGTGCCGGCCGGTCGGGTCTGCGTCCTCGTCGGCCCCTCGGGCTGCGGCAAGACGACGACCCTCAAGCTCGTGAACCGCCTCGTCGAGCCGACGAGCGGCCAGATCCTCCTGGACGGGGTCGACGTCGCGACCGGCGACCCGACCGTCTTGCGGCGGGGGATCGGCTACGTCATCCAGCAGGTCGGCCTCTTCCCCCACGAGACCGTCGAGGAGAACATCGGCACGGTGCCCCGCCTCCTCGGTTGGTCGGCGGCCCGCCGTCAGGAGCGGGCGGCGGAGCTCCTCGAGCTCGTCGGCCTCCCGCCGAGCCGCTATGCCCGACGCTACCCGGCCGAGCTCTCGGGCGGCGAGCGCCAGCGGGTCGGGGTCGCCCGGGCGCTGGCGGCCGATCCGCCGATCCTCCTCATGGACGAGCCCTTCGGGGCCGTCGACCCGATCGTCCGGGAGCGCCTCCAGAACGAACTCCTCCGGATCCAGGAGCGCCTCGCCAAGACGATCCTCTTCGTCACCCACGACATCGACGAGGCGATGAAGATGGGCGACCTCGTCGCGGTCATGGCGACCGGCGGCCGGCTCGCCCAGTTCGGGACGCCGGCCGAGATCCTCGCCGCGCCGGCCTCGGAGTTCGTCGCCCGCTTCGTCGGCGCCGATCGCGGCCTCAAGCGGCTCGCCCTCGTCCGGGTCGGGGAGCTCGCCCTCCGGCGGCCCGTGGCGGCCCGCGTCGGCGACCCCGCCGGTCCGGCCCGGGACCGGATCCGGGCCGACCCCTTCCCCTACCTCCTCGTCGTCGACCCCGCCGAGCGGCCCCTCGGCTGGCTCGACCAGGACGAGGTCCCCGAGACGGGCAGCCTCGACGCGGGCGGGCTCCAGCCGGCCGTCCCGGTCTTCGACCGCCGAACGACGCTGAAGGACGCCCTCGCCATGCTCCTCGACGCCGACGTCCAGGCCGGCATCGTCGTCGACGAGGACGACCGCGCCGTCGGCCTGCTCACCGTCGATGACGTCGTCGCCTGGCTCCGGAGCGACGGGGCGAGTCGGTCGCCCGCCGACGCGGGGCGTGAGCCGGCCGCCTCGGACACGCCGCGGAGCGCCTGACCGGTGCGCGACGGCCAACCGCTCGTCGACCTCGCCTGGGTCGTCGCCCACCTCGACGAGATCGCCCGCCGGACCCTCGAGCACCTCTGGATCGCCGCCCTCGCCGTCGGGGTCGGGTTCGGCGTCGCCTTCGGCCTCGCCCTCCTCGTCCTCCGCGTTCGGCGGGCCTACGGGCCGATCGTCGGCCTGACGGGCGTCCTCTACACGATCCCCTCCATCGCCCTCTTCGCCGCCCTCGTCGGCGTGACCGGGATCTCGCTCCTGACGGCCGAGATCGCCCTCGTCATCTACACCCTCCAGATCCTCGTCCGGAGCATCGTCGCCGGCTTCGACGCCGTCCCGGCCGACGTCCTCGAGGCGGCCGACGGCCTCGGTTACGGGCGCCTCGAGCGGCTCCGCCGGGTCGAGCTGCCGCTCGCCGTCCCCCTCATCGTCGCCGGCCTCCGCCTGGCGAGCGTCTCCACCATCGGCCTCGTCACCATCGCCGCCCAGCTCGGCGAGGCCTTCGGCGGCCTCGGCGTCCTCATCACCCAGGGCCTCCAGACCTTCTTCGCGACGAAGGTCTATACCGGAGCGATCCTCTCGGTCGCCCTCGCCATCGGCGCCGACGTCGTCTTCGTCCTCATCCAGCGCCGCCTGACGCCCTGGGCCCGGGCGGGGGCGAACCGGCTGGCCGGCTAAGGAGACGGCTCGTGCTCGACGGCGTCGCCTGGCTCCTCGATCCCAGCCACTGGCAGGGCGCAGACGGGATCCCGACCCGGATCGCCGAGCACCTGGCCATCTCGATCCCGTCGGTCCTCGTCGCCGCCGCCATCGCCCTGCCCGTCGGGATCGCCATCGGCCACACGGGGCGCGGCGCGACCCTGGCCGTGAACCTGGCGAACATCGGCCGGGCCGTCCCCTCGTACGCGGTCATGGTCATCGTCCTGCCCATCTCGATCCGCTGGAACCCCAACCTCGGGCTCGACGTCGTCCCGACGGCCGTGGCGATGGTCCTCCTCGCCATCCCGCCGATCCTCGTCACCGCCTACGCCGGGATCCGCTCGGTCGACCCCGAGATCGTCGAGGCGGCCCGGGCGATGGGGATGCGGGAGGGCCAGATCGTCCGGCGGCTCGAGCTCCCCCTCGCCCTGCCGATCATCGTCGGCGGCATCCGGACGGCGACGGTCCAGGTCGTCGCCACGGCGACCCTCGGCGCCATCATCGCCTACGGGGGCCTCGGTCGCTACCTCATCGACGGCATCGCCCGCAACGACGACGGACGCCTCTTCGCCGGCGTCATCCTCGTCGCCGGGCTTGCCCTCGGCGTCGAGGCCGGGCTCGCCCTCCTCCAGCGGCTCGTCACGCCGGCCGGGGTCCGGCGTGCTGCCGGTCGGGCGGGCGTGAGGGACTCGGCGGGCCCGAGCGGCCCGCTGGGCGCGCAGGGCTCGGTGGGCAACGCCTGACCGGGGGCGGATCGTCGGGGGCGCGGCACCGATCGAGCGACGGCCCGAGCCGAAACGTGGGCTGGATCACGGCCCCGGCGCCGCGACCTGCTATCGTGGGCCGACCTGACGCCGAGCACCCAGCCCGGCGCGACCAGGGGAGGACCGACCCATGCGGACGTCCCGCGCGCTCGCCCTCGGGGCGGCGGTGCTGGTGGCCATCGCCGCCTGCACGCCGGGAGGGGGCAGCAAGCCCACGGTTCGAATCGGCTCAGACGGGTTCTACGAATCGGCCCTCATGGCCGAGATCTACGCCCAGGTCCTGGAGGCGAACGGTTACCCCGTCGAGCGGAAGCTCAAGCTCGGATCCCGAAAGGTCCGCCAGCCCGCCCTGGAAGCCGGCCAGATCGACCTCGCCCCCGAGTACCTCGGCTCCGGCCTCGGCTTCTACGACGCCTCGCAGATCTCCGGCGATCCGGCGGCGAACAAGCAGGCCCTCCAGGCGATCCTCGCCACGAAGGGCGGCGGGATCACCGTCCTCGGCTTCACCCCGGGCGAGGACACGAACGCCTTCGCCGTCCGCCGCGACACGGCCGACCGCTACGCCCTCGCCAAGATGAGCGACCTCGCCGCCGTCCAGGACGAGCTGACCTGGGGGCTCCCGCCCGAGTGCGAGACGAACCCGCTCTGCCGCGGCGCCCTCGAGACGGCCTACGGGATCCGCTGGCCGCCCAAGCGGATCGAGCTCCTCGCCGCCTGCGACGCCCCCATCGCCGAGGCCCTCCGGAGCGGCGCCGTCGACGTCGCCGAGCTCTGCTCGACCCAGCCCGCCATCGGCCAGTTCGGCTTCGTTGCCCTCGAGGACGACAAGCAGACCCAGCCGGCCGAGAACATCGCCCCGCTGGTCCGGAACGACTACCTGGCCAAGCTCGGCGACCGGGCCGCCTTCGAGAAGCTCCTCGACGACGTCTCGGCCAAGATCACGACCCAGGTTCTCATCGACCTCGGAGTCAAGGTCGCCGTCGAGCAGCAGAGCGAGGCGGCCGTGGCGAAGGCGTGGCTGACGGAGAACGGCTTCCTGAAGTGAGCGGCATGTGAGCGGCCCGGGCCGCCGACCGCGGCGTCGGAGCGCCGGCCGGCGCGTCCGCCCGCTCCGAGCAGCGGGGCTCCTCACCCTCGGCTGAGCCCGATCTCTCGGCGGAGCTGCCCAGCCGCCTCCCAGATCCTCGGGGCGGCCGCGTAGAGGCGCCGCGCCTCGAACCGGATCCAGGTCGCCGTCTCGGCGTCGCCGATCTGCTCCGCCGCCTCGGGCACCCGCCGTTCGAGGGCGTCCTGGAGGAAGGCGGCGTAGAGGACGAGCGGGTCGCTTCGACCGACCCGCTCTTCCGCCCCCGGCTCGAAGTCGATGGGGACCATGAGCCGGCCGAAGAAGGCCCCGACGGCCGCCGTCAGGCGGTCGAGGCCCTGACTGTGGCCGGCCCAACGGAGGATCGGCGCCGGCGAGTTGAAGCCGACGAGCCGGGTCGAGGGGTCGACGTCGGCGACCCGGACGATGCCGCCGAAGGCGATCCACTGGTTCATCTCGCCGAGGCGGTCGACGATCCGGACCCGCCCCCAGGCGAAGCGGGCCTCGGGCCGGACCGGTGTCGTCCGGTCGATCTGGACGACCCGACCGCGGCCCTCGACGAGGGTCCAGTGGAAGACGATCTCGGGGTCGAAGTGCCGGAGCGTCGGTCGATCGCGAAGGGCAACGAGGAGGTTCGCCCCGCCCGGAGACGCTGGGCGGTCGCCGTTGATCAGGGTGAAGCCGAGGTTCGCGAGGAGCTCGGCGGCGGCCGTCGCCCAGCACTCCGACCGGCTCAGCTCCGGGTAGGCCCCGCTCGCCATCGATGGCAATCCTAGCCTGCCGGCCCATCGGCCAGAGCCGCGTGCCCGACAGGCACGTTCTGGAGGGTCGGGAGGGTCCACGACGGCCGAGACCGTCCCGATGGGTGCCTGGGAGGAACGCGGCGGTCAGGGCTGGCCGGCGGACGGCCCGTCGCCGCCGGAGAGGTGACTCCCCGGAACGCAAGCGACCGGGGCGGGGCTGCCGCCGTCCGGAATGTGCCTCCCGGGAACGCGGGTGTCAGAAACGTGCCTCCCGGGAACGCGGGGAACGGGCAGGCCACGCTGGTGCTCGTTCGGCCCTGGATCGCCGGCCCCGTCACGGGCCCGGGAGCCGACGTCCCGCGGAGGCGGGGGCGTCGGGTCCATCCGGGTCGGCGCCGTCCGGCCCGCCGCCAGGCGCCATGGCCATCGCTCCGGTCGGCCAGGCCACGTCCGAGCCCGTCCGCCAGGCCAGGGCGACCGCCCCTGCCCCGCCGGCCGAAGTGACCGCGACGATCCCGGCGTGGACGAGGATGCCCAGGGCGAGAGCCCGCTCCGCCGGGACGCCGACGGCAACGCCGGCCGTCATGGCCGCCAGCTCGAAGGTGCCAAGGTAGGCCGGGCCCGACGGGACGGCGGTCGCGAGGGCGACCGTCGCCGCGACGAAGCCGGCCTGGCTGAGGACGAGGTCGGCGCCGACGGCCGCACCGGCGGCGGCGAAGGCGAGGACCGAGGCGGTCCAGGCGGCCACGGTCAGGAGCGCCGCCTCGGCGATGGTCCGCGGCCGACCGGCCACGGCGAGGCCGGCCCGAAGACGGCCGACGAGCTCGTGCAGGCGGGGCCAGCGGGCGAGGCCCTGGACGATCGTCCGGACGCCGGGCAGCCGGTGGGCGGCGAGGGCGACGACGAGCCCACCGCCGAGGAGCCCGACGAGGGCGACCCCGAGCCCGACGCTCTCGCCGAGGACGCCGCGGACCGAGAGGAGGGCGACGGAGCCCGCGCCGATGGCGACGACCGTGGCCGTGTCGATGACCCGTTCCACGATCACGGTCCCGAAGACCGTCGTTCGGCTCAGCCCCTCCCGGTCGCCGAGGACGTGGCTCCGGACGAGCTCGCCGAGGCGGGCCGGGAGGAGGTTGTTGGCCAGGTAGCCGATGAGGAGGGCACCGAGGCTGACCCGGTAGCGGACACGCCGGACGGGGACGAGGAGGCGCTGCCAGCGCCAACCGCGGACGGCCACGTCGACGACGCTGCAGGCGAGCATGACCGCGAGCCAGGACGGGGCCGCCCGGCCCAGGACCTCGGCGACGCGAGCCGGATCGATGGAGCGGAGAGCGAGGAGCCCGGCGACGATGGAGATGCCGATGCCGAGCAGCGCCCGGAGGAGCGGCGCGCGCCGCCGTGGCCGACGGGTCATCGGCTCCCGCGGGCGGCGGCCCCGCGGGGGACGGCCCCGCGGGGGACGGCCACGACGGCGGGGAGGCCGGCCCGGACCACGAAGGCTCGGGCGGGCTGCAGGCAGGCAGCGCGGCTCGCCATCGGGGCAACGGTAGCCGATGGAACGACTCGTCGGGCGGCCGATCGACTCGGTGGCGCCGTCGGTCGCGTCGAACCGCTCCTCGCCGACCCGTCAGCGGGGATCTGGGTCCTTCGCGTGTCGGCCCGCCCGGCCGGCGAGCGCGTCCGGCCCGGCGAGCGCGTCCGACCCGGCGAGCGCGTCCGACCCAGTCTCCGGCGGCCGCCTGGGGCGAAGGGCCGGATCGATCCTGAGTCCTGCCCGATGGAGGAGGTAGCGGAGGACGACGGCGAGGGTCGAGAGGCCATAGACGACGCTCCGGCGGAAGCCGACCGAGCTCGCCTCCTCGAAGTACCGGGTTGGGACCGCGATCTCGCCGATCCGATGCCCGAGGCCGATGGCAACGGCCTGGGCGATGAGCTCCTGGTCGAAGACGAAGTCGTCGCTGTTGCGGCGGTAGGGAATGGTTTCGAGGAGCCGTCGACTGTAGGCCCGCAGGCCCGTGTGGTACTCGGAGAGCCGGAGCCCGAAGGCGAGGTTCTCGACGGTCGTCAGGAACCGGTTGGCGACGTACTTCCAGCGCGGCATCCCGCCGGCCAGCGGGTCGCCGAGGAAGCGGCTACCCAGGACGAGGTCGTGGGTCCCCTCGACGATCGGGCGGACGAGCTCCGGGATCCGGGTCGCATCGTACTGGTAGTCGGGGTGGAGCATGACGACGACGTCAGCGCCGGCGGCCAGGGCGGCGTCGTAGCACGTCTTCTGGTTCCCGCCGTAGCCGAGGTTCTGCCGGTGGACGATGACCTCGAGGCCGATCCGGCGGGCGATCTCGACGGTCTCGTCGCGGGAGACGTCGTCGACCAGGATGATGTGGTCGACGACGTCGCGAGGGATGTCGGCGTACGTTCGCTCGAGGGTCTTGGCGGCGTTGTAGGCGGGCATGACGACGACGACCCGAACGCCGTCGGGCCCGGCGGGCGGTGCCGCGCCGCCATCGCGGTCGAGGCGCTCGGTCATGGACGCACCCAGTCGGTCGGGCGAACCATGCCTGTGGACTGTACCCGGTCGGCGATCCGCCGAGGAGATCCGTTGTGCCGACTGCAGGTTCGAGCCGCTCCGGCGACAATGGTCCTGGAGCCCGATGCGCCGGTTCGCCCCGCCCATGCCCGCCGGTGCCGGGCGCACAGGAGACCACGATGTTCGAGCGCTTGTTCGGGAGCCGAGACCGAGACCCCGCCCTCGCCGGCCGCGTTCCGCCCGGCCAGTACGTGACCGAGAAGTTCCCCGTCCTCCACTACGGCTCGGTGCCGCGGGTCGATCTCGCCCGCTGGGACCTCGTCGTCCGCGGCCTCGTCGACAACCCGCTCCGGCTCACCTGGGAGGAGTTCCGCCGGCTCCCCCGCAAGCGGGTCGTCGCCGACATCCACTGCGTCACCCGCTGGTCGAAGCTCGACACGAGTTGGGAGGGCGTCCCGTTCTCGGTCGTCGCCGACCTCGCCCGGGTTCGACCCGAGGCGAGCCACGTCGTCGCCCACGCTGAGGGCGGCTACACGACGAACCTCCCCCTCGCCGTCTTGCTCGACGACGACGTCCTCCTCGCCGACACGTACGCCGGCGAGCCCCTCGAGCCGGAGCACGGCTACCCGGTCCGCCTCCTCGTCCCGAAGCGCTACTTCTGGAAGAGCGCCAAGTGGCTCCGCGGCCTCGAGTTCCTCGCCCACGATGAGCCGGGGTTCTGGGAGCGCTACGGCTACCACAACGACGCCGACCCGTGGCGGGAGGAGCGCTTCAGCGAGTGAGCCCGACGCGGCGGGGAAGACGACGGGGCCGCCGGCTTGCGCCGGCGGCCCCGCGGCGTCGGAGGAGGGGGCGATGGATTAGTGCGCGCAGCTCCGGGGTGCGCCGGCCTCGTCGGCCGTCCGGAAGCTCGACCCGCAGCCGCAGGCCGCGACCGCGTTCGGATTGTTGACCGTGAAGCCGGCACCCATGAGGGTATCGACGTAGTCGATCTCCGAGCCCTGCAGGTAGCGAACGCTGCTCTCGTCGACGTAGACCCGGATCCCGTTCGCTTCCATGACCCGGTCGTCGGGCGTCGGCGTGTCCTCGAGCATCATCCCGTAGCGGAAGCCGGAGCAGCCGCCGGAGTAGACGTAGACGCGCAGGCCGATGTTCGGGTTCGGCTCGTCCTTCGTCAGCTCGCGCAGCTTGCTCGCAGCAGCCTCGGTCAGCGTGACGATCGCGGGGCTCTCGATCATTCCGTGTTCGTCCTCCTGGACGGTCCTCTGGGCCGGTCACCCCGGCTGGGACGTATCGTACGCGACGTCGCGGGTTTCGACAAGGGGTCCGTCAGAAATCCGACCCGACTCGAGGGCGCTGCCCCAAGCGACCCCGGCAGGCCGAGAGCGGGCCCGCCGGAGAGCCCGCTCGCTCGCGCTAGCCTTCGATCCGCTCGACGATGGCCGCGATCCCCTGCCCGACCCCGATGCACATCGTCGCCAGACCGTACCGGCCACCCCGTCGCCGGAGCTCGTGGACGAGCATCGTGACCAGGCGGGCGCCGCTCATCCCCAGCGGGTGGCCAAGGGCGATGGCCCCGCCGTTCACGTTCACCCGCTCCGGATCGAGGCCGAGCTCGTCGATGCAGACGAGCGCCTGGCTGGCGAAGGCCTCGTTCAGCTCGACGAGGTCGAGATCGGCGACCGAGAGCCCGGCCCGAGCGAGGACCTTGCGGACGGCCGGGATCGGCCCGATCCCCATGACCGCCGGATCGACCCCGGCGACGGCGCTGGCGACGAAGCGGGCCATCGGCCGCAGCCCGAGCGAGCGGGCCCGCTCGGCTTCGACGAGGAGGAGCGCCGAGGCCCCATCGTTGATCCCGGAGCTGTTGCCGGCCGTCACCGTCCCGCCCTCCCGGAAGGCCGGCCGGAGTCGGGCGAGGGCTTCGAGGGAGGTATCGGGCCGCGGGTGTTCGTCCCGGGTAACGAGGACCGGTTCGCCCCGCGCCGGCTGGACCCGGATCGGGACGATCTGATCGTCGAAGCGGCCCGCCTCGATGGCCGCCACGGCGAGCCGATGGGAGCGGAGGGCGAAGGCGTCCTGGCGCTCCCGAGCGACCTGCCAGCGCTCGGCGACGTTCTCGCCCGTCTCGCCCATGGAGTACGGATGGTGGCGCTCGGCGAGGCGCGGGTTCACGAAGCGCCAGCCGAGGGTCGTGTCGTAGAGGCGTCGCTCGCCCCGCTCGAAGGCTGCCTCGGGCTTGGCCATGACGTACGGGGCGCGGGTCATCGACTCGACGCCGCCGGCGATGACGAGGTCGGCCTCTCCGACCATGATGGCGTGGGCGCCCGAGACCACCGCCTGGAGGCCGCTGCCACAGAGCCGGTTCACGGTCTGGCCGGCCACCTCCACCGGCAGCCCCGCCAGAAGGGCGGCCATCCGGGCGACGTTCCGATTGTCCTCGCCGGCCTGGTTCGCGCAGCCGAAGATGACGTCCTCGACGAGGGCGGGATCGATGCGGGTCCGAGCGACGAGGGCTTCGATGACGGCCGCCGCCAGGTCATCCGGTCGGACGCTGGCCAGGGCACCGCCGTAGCGCCCGATCGGCGTTCGGACGGCGTCGACGATCCAGGCCTCGCGGAGGATCCGGCCGCCCTGTGCCCGGGATTCGGTCATGTGCGGCATTGTAGGCGGGCGCCGAGGGGTGCCTCCTCGGCCGGATGATGCGCCCCCTACGGCACGAACGGGACGAGCTCGTCGCCGACGATCTCGAAGACCCGCCGATCGATCGGCTCGTCGGCCCCGCCCGAGTGCTCGACGACGAACTCCCCGAAGAGGCGGGCGAACTCCGGGTCGTCGGGCATGAGCGAACCGGCCACGAGAAGATGGCGCTCCGGCAGCCCGACGAGGACCCGACCGCCCGTCGCCCCGACCTCCCGGGCGATGAGCGCCCGCACCTCCGGGAGGAGGATCCGGCTCGCGTCCCAGCCCTCGCCGGTGTCCGACGACAGGAGCCGCCGACTCCCCGACTCCTCGGCCGTCCAACCGGCCCGCGCCGACCAATCGGCCAGGTTCCGATAGGCCGCCGCCCGGAGTTCGGCCGGCCCGACGCCCCAGGACAAGAGATGTCCGGCGTTGACGATGACGTCGAAGCCGCCCGAGGCGATGGCGTAGACGACGGCCAACCCCGCCGGCCCCGGATCGACGAGCTGCTGGGCGTGCGGCTTCAACCCCTCGGCCGCGAGCGCCGCCGGCTCGATGGTCGCCAGCGGGACCCCGACCGTCCCGAGGGGTCGGAGGAGCGGGTAGAGGTTCGGTGCCGCGGCCGACCAGTCGTGGGCGGAGAGCTCGGCGACCGAGATCCGCGGCTCGGGCGCCGGAACGTGCCCGCTGATCGGGGCCGTCGGATCGATCGGGGCGCGGGGATCGGGTGGCGCATCCCGGATCGCCGGCGGCGGTTCGTCGGCGGCCCATGGCAGCTCGCGCTCGGGTCGGTCGGTCGGGTCTCGGTCCATCGTCGCTCCTCCTCGACCGCCGACCGTGTCGGTCAGCGGCCGCGAAATGTGGGCTGTCGCTTGGCGAGGAAGGCGGCCATGCCTTCCTGGCGGTCGTCGGTGGCGAAGAGCAGGGCGAACGCCTGGCGCTCGAAGGCGAGGCCCGCGGCCAGCGGCAGCTCGAAGGCCTGCCGGATCGCCGCCTTCGCCGCTCGAACGGCGAGCCGGGGCCCGGCGGCGATCTGCTCGGCCAGCTCGATGGCCCGGGCGAGGGTCTCGGCGGCGGGCACCACCGCCGTCACGAGGCCGATCCGCTCGGCCTCGGCAGCGTCGATCGGGCGACCGGTGAGGATGAGCTCGCTCGCCTTCGCCTTCCCGACGGCTCGCGTCAGCCGTTGGGTGCCGCCGGCGCCGGGGATGATCCCGAGCTTGATCTCCGGCTGGCCGAAGCGGGCGTCGTCGCCGGCGACGATGCAGTCGCAGAGCATCGCCAGCTCGCAGCCGCCGCCCAGGGCGTAGCCGCGGACGGCCGCGACGAGGGGGACGCCCACCGCGCCGATCCGGTCCCAAGCCTCAAACCGGCGCCCGAAGGCGACGTCGACCGGCGTCGCGTCGGCCAGCTCTCGGATGTCCGCCCCGGCCGCGAAGGCCCGCTCTCCGCCGGCGAGGACGACGCAGCCGACCGTCGGGTCGCCGTCGAGGCCCTCGAGGGTCGTGGCGAGCGCCTCGAGGAGGTCGAAGTCGAGGGCGTTGCGGGCCTCGGGTCGATCGATGGTGACGAGGGCGACCCCGGCGACCCGGCCGCCGGCGGGATCGTTCGGCCGCGGCGCCGGGACCTCGACGCGGAGGCGGTCGCGGGGCTGGCGGGACTCCTTCGGCCGCTCGTCGTCCTGACTCACCGGCACTCCTCCCTTCGGTCGGTCAAGTATCCCACGTTGCGGCGGGCGGCGGCACGCTCCCGCCTTCGATGGCGCCGATGGCGCGCCAGAACCACTCGCAGGCCGCGTTGAAGAGGCCGGCCCGCTGGGCGTGGACCTCGTGGCCGGCAGCGGGCAGGACGAGGAGGCGGGCGTCGGGCAGCTGACGGGCGAGGGCCCAGGCCTGATCGACGGGGGCGATCGGGTCCCGGTCGCCGACGGCGACGAGGGCCGGCACGGCCGCCCGACGGATCTCCGCCGGGCCGGGCGGCGCCTCACGGTCGATCGCCGCGGCCAGGGCCCGGAGGAGCGACCGCCAGGCGCCGGGACCCTGGACCGGATCGTGGCGTCGGGCCAGCTCGGCGGCGAAACGCGGGTCGTCGCGCTCGATCCGCTCGACGTCGAGGAGTCGCCGGACGACGCTCCGCCGCGGCTCGCTGGCGACGGAAAGGCCGACGAGGACGAGCGAGGCTACCCGATCCGGGGAGCGGATGGCGAGGCCGAGGGCGGTCTGGGCACCCATCGAGACGCCGAGGAGGTGGGCGCGCTCGAGGCCGAGGGCGTCGAGGAGGGCGGCCAGGTCGTCGACGAGAACGGCGTAGGAGAAGCCGGCCCCCACGTCCCAGCGGGTACCACCGTGACCTCGGGCGTCGGGGAGGTAGCAGCGGAAGGCCCGGGCGAAGCGGGGGACCTGGGCCCGAAACCCGTCGCCGCCCGAGGAGCTCGCCCCGTGGAGGAGGACGAGCGGCGGCCCCTCGCCGGCGACGCCGTAGGCCACGGCGAGGCCGTTCGCCTCGATGGTCCGTCGCTCGATCATCGGCGACCGCCCACCATCGGCCACGGCTCGATCATCGGCCGCTGCCGACCACGGCCACGCCGTCCGGTCGTCGGCGGTCGTCCGGCCGTCGCCCGCCCTCGCATCGGCCGACGCTCGGCCGGCTCACGGTCGCCCCTCCGGCGGCGTCTCGGTCGCCTGCTCGATCCGGACGTAGCGGCGCCGGTAGTAGAGGAGCGGCGGGGCGTGATCGGGGGCCGTCGCGAGGCGATCGACCCGGCCGATGTGGAGGTCGTGGTCGCCGACCGAGATGACCTGGACGGTCGTGCACTCGAGGTAGGCGATGGCGCCCCGGAGGAG
>Ga0272446_1003746_pt1 | contig 18820 bp, 19 predicted proteins | sample YNPCB0061_FD_194587 | JGI IMG/M metagenome (GOLD analysis project Ga0272446, IMG submission 194587) | Hot spring microbial mat communities from Yellowstone National Park, WY, United States - YNP-CB-006-1 | ecosystem: Environmental > Aquatic > Thermal springs > Hot (42-90C) > Sediment | place... | reverse complement strand
TATCGGCGATTGAGCAAAGATTATGAGGTGTACACCGAGACCAGCGAAGCCATGATTTACGGCGCACTCATTCGTCTCATGTTACGGCGAAAAGCTGCTTAAGGTTTACTTTAGAAACTAGCTCTTATAGCTCAGGTATGCCAGGGTATAAGTCACAATATTGGCACGATAACCGCCAAACTTCTCATTCCCAACAATCTTCTCTGCACTTTTAAACAAAATAGCTTTGGCAATGAGGTGAGTAAAGTAGATTTCATCTGGCTCAGGGCGGCTCTTCTCTGTCAAGCTAACTGTGAACTTAGCAAAGTTTTTTTGGGCACCCAAACTAACGATGTGGGGGAGTTGATCCCAAGTATGTTCAAATTTTGCAAGATCGGTTTTGGTGAACTTTTGGGCATTCGGGTGGGTCAGGGTAAAAGCTTTTTGCTTGGCAGGCGTTGACTCACGATTCTTAGCATCAGCGTACTGTCCTCGCGCTCGTTCATAGAACCACCGAGTTTGGCGTTGGGTGCCATCAACCGCAGGTGCCCAAATGGTGCGAGAGAGTTCTTCAACACGAATATGAAATGGGTCGTTGGCGGAGAAATCAGCTTCATTGACCTTATTTTGGTTGTTGGCGTAGCGGGAAATCAGGGGCACAATTTCATCCATGCGATCGCGATCTACCACCGTCAATTTGGTCTGAACGTAAATTCCCGAAATATCTGCTTTGTCTTTGCGAACTGCTTGATATAGGGAAGCCGTAGTCTGTCCACCGTTGACGATCTGAAGATCACGAATTTCGGCAATCCCTTGTCCACCGTTGGGTAAATCGACAAGTTTCACAGCCTCAGCGGTTGCAGAGATCCCATTGTTATAAGCAAGGAAACGATAGGGTTCTTTCAGGATCGTTTGGCGAATTCCTTTGTTGACATTGCCCTTTGCCTGTAAGAAGGAGCGGACGTTGCGTTCCAATAGTCTTGAGCCATATTCAGCATAGATTTTGCAGAGAATTTCACCGGGAATGATGGCAACATAAGCACGATAGTCTGCTTCGGATTCTGGCATAGCAAGGCAGGGAATGAAAGAATCGTACTGGGTTTGAAAATTAATTTCGATCGATTCTCGTTTTTGCCCTGATGTGACACAGCGATAAGTTCGGCGAAGATCCCAGATGTTATAGGAATAGTTGACTCCGTTTACTTCTTGACTTTTCTTGGTTTGTAGTGTGGTTAGTCCGTCGGTGAAGAGGAATAGACGTACATGGCTAAATTGGCTACGCTGGCTGTGAATTAACTGTGCCATATCGAAGGTCAGAGAGGCTTCTTCGATCAATTGATGATAGCCCTTGTAGACTTTTTTCAGAAAGTTGGTCAATTGCTTGAACGCACTTTCAACCGCATCCTTACGAATAGTGCTAGGAGAAGGATTCTGGGTATAGATAGAGATGAATAGATCAAGCCTCCCCTCCTCTTCCTGAATGTTGTAGCCATTGACTTTAATGCCACGGGCACTGTGATAGCAAACGTGTCCATCTTCGAGTTCGCCTGCTTCGGTCAGATATTCGATCATGAGATGGGTAAAGGCTTCTTCTCGAAAGGCACCACCATCTTCTTCGGTCTGATTGCCCTCTGCATTGCTGATAACCTCCTGATAAAGATTTTCAGCAAATCGGGTGAGTTCCAGATCATCATTACTCATGGCTGATCTCCTATCAGTGCAATAACCTCTGATTCTGGAATGGAGAAACGTTTGCACTCAGCAACGCTAATGGTGTAGCGCACATCACCTACACCATTGCGAAGATCAGATTCAATAATCTTGGGAAAGTTTGCTCCAACTTTGAAGTAGTTATGCTCTCGAATCGTGTAGCCGATAGTTTCGTAGCGAGTGGCATGGATATCCAAATAGCCAACTTCAAATAGAAGATTTTCTAATTCATCTCTGGCGATCGCATTCTCCACAACAATCGATCGCATACTAGAAACTATTCCAGGTAATGTTTCACCCTGCCCTTGCCGCACATCCAGCGACAGATGGAGCAGCACTATCACCCCCACTCCAGTGTCATCAAGTTGTCGTTCACTAGCGATCGCTAATTTCTGATGTTGTTTCGTACTGGTTGTTTTCACCTCAACCGCACAACCAGAAAACTGGAAATCTTGTTGAGTCCCTTTTGGACCAGTCCAACATCGGAGTCCTTTGAGCAACTCCAAGTGGGGAAATACCAATCGTCTCAAAAACCACAATTCCCCATAAAGCCCTTGTTGAGCAATCTCACTCAATCCCTCTAGGCTATGCTTTTCTAGAAAAGTTTGCCATCGTTTTAGGCGAGTGATAAAGGCTGAAATAGCGGCTCGTCCGTCTGACACGGAAGCAAGATAATCCACAATGTCTTGAACTAATGTTGTAAAAATGTCTTTATACCTGTCATTAGTCAGAACAAGCTGGAGAGTACCATACTCTTCACCATCTTGTGGTAGAGCTACTCGGTTCACCGTAAAACTGCTGGAAGCAGGATAGGCTGCTTTTCGATCAAGAAATGCGTTGCTGACACGAAGCATCAATAGCCGAGTGTTAGAGGGTTTTTCGATCGCAATGTAAACATCGTAATTCACGTCTGGCAAAATACGACGAGTCAAATAGCCGGAAGAGACATCGTTCCCGTCCTGTTCTAAGAGGTTCCAGACATCTTCAGTCTTCATAGCTATCCAGAAACTCCTGTTCCCAATAAACATTATTCACTTTGTATTCCACGGACTTAGCAGAATTGCTACTGGGGAAACTGATACCAAAACCAATGACAGGGATCTCAGAATTAATAGCTTTTGGATCTAACGGATAAAGTAAGAGCAACCCATTGCGAGGATTGCGCTTCTCCCGAATTACTTTGCCGTCAGGTGTTTTACTTTTGCTCTCTGGTTTTCCAGCTTCTTGTCTACGCTCTTTTGTAATGCTGATAATCTCCTCTTGAACAGATGGAGAGAAATCTAACATTTCGTCTGGGGGATTCAACAATCGAGATTTGGACAGACGGTATTCTGGTAATGAAGGCTCGGCAACATTCTCTCGTTGTGTTAATCCAACCTCTAGTCCAGCTATAGTGTACTTATTTTCAGCTTTGTTCTTTGAGATTAAAGCAATTGTCCAAGATGTCAGTTCATTTTGTTTAAGTTGAGCCTGAATATAATCAATTAAGCTTCTGGTGTTTGCTAGACGTGCGTTAGGATGAGATTGATAATTCGTCAAAAAGTCAATTATTTTACTGCCAGAAACCTGTTTCCAGATAAAATTGTTTTTCTCTACGGCATAAGTTCCCAACCCCGAAATCAAATCTTCTGTAGCTCTCAGATTTCTGCGGATAATGCTTTCATCTTTGTAGAATAAGTATGTCTCACTGATTGTTCCTGCAAATGAGAGTTGCATCACTGTGCCATTTCTCATCTTGTTTGCTCCAGTGATAATCAACCCAGATGGATGGGTTCTTACCTTCAAGCCAAATTCTTCTGGAGTAGCACTCATGTTTGCCATATAGTCGAACTCTTTACGAAGCTCTTCACTCGCAACCGTGATGTGTTGATACCACTCCACTAATTCATCGGTTGTGTAAAGACGACAGAGGTCGAGATAGCCGGGACGGTAGCCAAACCATCGTCCCATCTGCATCAGGGTATCGTACATTTTGGATGCTCTCAGGTAGTAACTGACGCTCAGTCCTTCAAGAGTTAATCCACGAGATAGCTTATCCCCGCCAATCGCAATCACATTTAACCCATTTGGACTCCCCCAATAGTCCAAGATGTCTTTCGCTGTACCATTAATCTTCTTGACTTGAATTCTTGCAGCGACCTGATGTAAGAGAGGGCTGATATCATCCCATGCAGGAATTGGTACTGCTGGTTGTAGATCAGTACCAGCAATTGCTCTACTAGTCGGGATAAAGTCGTTATTCCAGAGATATTCAAACTCACTCAAAATTTGATTCAGTGTACTTCCTTCGCTGTAACGCAATCGTCGTTGTAAAGAAGTTAGTTCATCTTTAACTAATTGGTTAACCAATTCCTGTACGGCTGTGAAACGAGTAACATGTACAAGCATTGAATTATGGGCTGTTGTCTGCCCTCGCCAAAACCTAACAGCGCAAGAAAGGATAAATGCTCGAATAGCTTCTTTCAAAGACGTTGGCAGATAAGGTGGAACATGTTCCTTCTTATGACCTGTCGGCATCCACTCATCTTGATCCTCAACAATTCGGACGATATCCAAGCCAGAAACACTTTCCAAATCTACTACTGAATCAGAATCTAGACCGAAAACCTGAACAGGACCGACATAGTTAGAAGGGGCAGGCAAGTTAACGATGAAGTGCCGAGGAAATAGGTCTTCGCCATGCTCACTTGTTCTGACTTGCGGATGGATGAAAATATTTGCAAAAGGAGTTGCCGTATAGCCGACATAGGCAGTCTTTTCAAAACTGTGTAAGAGTTGCCGAATCAGCTTGTTGATTGCAGTAGCTTCCTGCTCTTCACGGGGAATACCAGTGTCATCCAACTTTACTTCTTTCGTGTTGACAGATGCATTATCGGCTTCATCATCAATGATGAGCAAAGGAGAATTTCTGACGACTTTTCTTCCCAACTGTGGATCTGCATTTGCCCAATTCAATGCCCATTTCACTAGATTATTGAGGACAGTCTTGTTCTTCTTGACTATCATCAAAATCGGATCAGCGCCGCCTGGAGCAGCGCCACACTGATCGGCGATTTTCTTGCTAAAATCTCCTTTCTCCGCGCTACTCGTTACAGGAAGTGCTCTTAGCTGCTTACCAGTAGGGATTAGACCCGCACCGATAAAACGATTTCCCGTATCAAAGGCTCTATTATTCTGAGAGTCCCAACCCAGAAACCCTTCATCAAGACGTAGCTGCGTCTGACTACGAAGACTGTTGTGCAATCCAGCTAGAACAATGATTAGTTTGTATCCTGCATCCACTGCCTTGCAAATCAGTCCGGTGTAATTGGATGTTTTTCCAGATTGCACTTGCCCAACTACCATTCCGCGACGGCTCCAGTCTCCGGGTCTTTGTGGTTCTTCCAGTCTTTCTAGAATTGAATCTGTAAGTTGCTCTAGGCGATCCACAGTAGCAGGCGACCATCCCTTTTCTTCTTCCAGGTAACGGCGATAGCGATCCCAGAAATCCCAGTTAATTTCAGCTTTGCGATCGGGTAACCAAGGAATATGATCCTGCTTATCTTCTAGAATTGTCCCCTGTGCCATCCAAATGCTGTATAGAGTTTCAAGTTCTCTAATCAGCAGTTCAGTATCAATCACTTCTGGAATACCAAGCTGAGGTAGGACTGCAATTATAGATTGAACTTTCTCCCGGATTATTTCAGGCGTGGGGTTCTGTTCTCCTTTCAATAGTTGCTGAACCATAATACGGGCGGTTTCGTAAGGAGTCATGCTCAATTTCCTTGAATAAGCTGATCTGACAGGGTTTTAACTAAGGTGTCAAAGTGTTGAAAGGGTTCCATTGTCAAGATGCGATCGCGGGCTTGATCCTGAGTCATCCCACTTTTCCTGAGCGCCCGATAAATCTCAACCATGACTTCTAAAACCTGGTCTGATGGGGTGCCATCAAAAGGCTGTGGTTGCTTCTTTGGTTCAGTAGCGTTATCGATCCAAATTTGCTGGACTGGCACTGTTTCTTCGAGCAATCGCAGTAACGCTCGAATGATAGGCTGGCAGTTTTCCGGCAGCTTCAGCACCTCTTGCACAAGAGGATGTTCCTGGTTTACAGCGTAGAAAACCTTGCCTCGCCTGAGTTTCTTGTCCCACGGGAAGACATATTTTTCGGAATTTTCCCGCGCAATAATTTTGCCCCGATGCCGGTAAATTTCAGTTGCTCTATGGCGCGTCAGTCTGGCAATTCGTTTCAAATCTGCTTTCAGCGATGCAGGTGGACGTGCTCTAGACTTTTTAATATCGATATTCCAGTCACTGTCCATTGAATTCGGCAGATCTACCTGAATTCGTGCCAGCTTACAGTGTTCATCCTTGCGATATCCCCCCACTCCTAACCAATCACCAGCAACCAGCAAGCGTTCATTGCGGTACACATAAAAACCCTGATGGGCATTCCAACCATTTATCCCAGCCGCTTTGTTGTAGGCATCCGAGTCGATTTTGGAATGGTGTGGCAAGACATAAGGCTGAACCTGAACTGGTTTACCTTTAAAGGTGAGTAGTTCTAGGGGCAAAATTTGAGTTGCCTGAGCATCGGGTAGAAATGGGTTCCAGGGTTCAATAGAGTGATGATTGATCCAGATTTTGAGGCGATCTCGTTTCTCTAAAAAGCGATGAAATACCATTGCCAAGTGATTTTCTACAACCTCAACCATTTCCAGAAAATCATCTTGAGCTTTCTGGTCATCTGTTTTTGCTTCACCTACAATCCGATCCAGGCATTCCCACAGCACAATCGTGCCATGAGGCATAGCTTCTAGGTCACTCAATTTCTGCGCCGAACCTTCCGCAGGGGTGCGAAGCAGTCTCCACTCGTCAACTTGATTGACATAATCCAAGTCCCATCGTCTGATAGCAATTGTATGATCTTTTGATCGCGAGGCGACTGTCAACCGTCGGCATTGAGAAAACGAGGCTGTCTTCAGTCCCAGTCCAAATCGCCCCAAATCATCTACTTCTCTTTCATCCAAAGGATTCTGGCTGCCTGGACGCATCGCACTAATCAGTTGCACTTCCGTCATGCCACACCCATCATCCCGGATAGATATATGAGAGTCGGCACCATCCCAACAAAAGCTCAGCCAGACGTTTCTGGCACCAGCCGAAATACTGTTATCGATGAGATCAGCGATCGCGGTCTGGACATTGTAGCCAAACGCACGTAGAGACTCTATCATTGCCGAAGCACGGGGTTCAGCAATGTCGTACATAGATTCAGATATATCGTTGGCGTTAAACCCCATAACTGAACACTGGACTGGATTTATCCAGATTGTAACTTCACTACCTACGGAGAGCATAGCTCTCAATTTAGGGTGCCCTCAAAACGAGTAAAATCAGCAGATTTCTGTTCCTTCTGGTAAGACCGGATCAACTGGACTAGCGGCTTAGCAACTGCCTCTGCAAGAAGAGGTGGTACTGAATTACCTACTAATTCAAACATCCGGGTCATCGGGGCATAAAAAACAAAATCATCAGGAAAGCTTTGAATCCTAGCGGCTTCACGCACAGAGATACTACGATTTTGTAAAGGATGAATGTATGCTAGACCGTCTTTTCTCATGTGAGCGGTCAAAGTCCAAGCTGGCTCATTCCAAATTAAACGCTTATATTTATCATCAAAAATATCAACTCGATAGCGCATCATTTCTTCAGGTATGTCTCGATATTTTCCACCTTGATGTAACCTTTCAAAAATCAAGATATCCTTGTCATTATGAGAACGACAAAGATGATTCCATACCCCTTCACCTTCTTTCTTTCTCTTCCTCATTTTTTCTTGATATGGTGATTGAGGCGAACATTTGTAAGGACACTCCGCATCTTTCTGTTTTGGTCCAGAGGATCTTGTCTTCAGGGGCATCACAAGAGGTTTTAAATCAGGAAGATCGGAGATTGCTTCACCAACTGATATAGGATACTTTACTCGTTTCGCTGGAAAAGGTGGATCAACTTCTAAATCAGAACGAATTCCTATGATAAATAGCCTCATTCTCTTTTGAGGTACGCCAAATTCAGAAGCGTCTAAAACTTGATAATCAACTTTGTAACCAGGGTAGCCTTTGTGCTGATTACGACTAAAATCTTCATGGATTTTTGCAAGAGTTTCTTCCTTATTTGCTAAGTTGTCAACATTCTCCATAACAAAACATAAAGGCTTGTAATAAGCCACAAATCTTACAAATTCCTTATACAAAAAGTTTCTATGGTCAGATTCTATATCTCGACCCAGTTTCTTCATTTTTCCAATACCAACCCGTGAGAAAACTTGACAGGGTGGTCCACCTACTAAAATATCTACTTCACCAGGATTCAAGCCCAACTGCTCAAGTTTACGAAGATCACGGATATCTTGAGGTGCTAATTTCAACCTAGCAGTAGGGAAGTTTTGATGATGGGTATCAACTGCATAACGATTTTGGTCAATTCCACCTAAAATCTGACACCCAGCGTTTTTAAACCCTAAACTCATTCCCCCCGCACCACAAAAAATATCGAGTACAGTAGGTTTGACTTTACAGTTGGCTCCTCCTTCGGTCATCAGTGTTCCTTACGCAACTCATTCTACAGATCCTCTTGAATGATACATGAGAACCGCTGAAGCTGTTTGGTAGCCTATGGTTTTCCAGCCGTTACCGATTGGATTGAGCGCAACGGGGTGCTGGAGATGGGAGCGCAGCATGGAGTCAGTATCTGCAAGTGGTTTATCTGCACCGGCGGCTATGACAGTGTGCAGCTTTTCATCCAATCTTTGAAGCAGTTTGATGGCAAAGTGCAGCATGTTTTTGTCCGCAACTGGGGACTCTGTGATGAGTGGTCCCACCTGGACGGCAGAGAGGAACTACAACAACTTCTGGCAAAGCAAAAAGTCCCCGTGCTCGATTTTCCCAAGTTCAGTTATCGCGAGCGCGATCATCTGGATGCCAAGCGACTTGCTTTTTCAGCAGGTAGGGAGAGCGGTGATCTGGGCGTTTTGGGGAAGCAGCGGATACATACGTTTCTGAAGAGTGCTTATCAGGCGATCGACCTGGCAAACATCTGGAAACTCTCGCAGTCGGAAGTCAGTCCTTCAAAGCCAACTGCGACTGATGGATCACCAATGGAAGCTGGAGAAGCTGACATTAAAACGGCTGAACCAGCAACAAGCGGCTCTAAATCCCGCAATAGCAAACGTTCAAGCTAAGGGAGGTAAGGCTTATGACCAATCCCCGCCAAATAGAAGAACCTCTGGATCTGGATGATCAATTTCTGGAATCGATGGCTGCCAGGGGTAAAGGTCTAAATCGAATTCCTTACCCGACCCTGCTCGATCTGGCAATTCGCGGTAAGGATGATGCTTTCAAAGCCAGAGTATGGGAAATTGTCGTGCAAACGGGAATTGACCCGGATGATCCAGCCTTCTTGATGCTGGTCGCGACTGGCAGGCTAGAGGTGCTGCTAGAAGACAGTCCCCAAGAGATGGAGACCATGTTTGATCAGTGGCAGACGCAGTTATACGATCGGCTCCAGACCTACGAAAAGGTGGCGATCAAGGGACACCAAAAGGCGATCGCCCAAACCGTCTCTGCCCTGATTCGTCGCACAGAGTTTGAGCGGGCTATTCACTCGGTTCCCTCATTGATTGCAGCCGGGTTATTGCTCCTGGTTACAGCCGGATTGGGCGGCTTCTTGGGCATTGCTGGACTCTCCTGGTATCAAGCCAGTCGCCCGCTTGATCCCACCGGACCCCGACAATTGACATTAGACCAAGCCAAGGCTTTAGACTGGGCAACCAGCGCTGAGGGTCAATTTTCTCGAAAGCTGATGAACTGGAATCAGGACTTGTTGAGCCGTGATCGCAATGGTCAGCTTGTTTGTGCCAATGAGGTTAAGCGCTTGGGTGTCACTCTGGAGATGCTGCCCAGCCGAAAGGCCACTGCTGGATTCTGCACGCTATGGGTTCAGCCTCCCAATCAACGCGAATTTGCACCCGTTCAAGGAAACTGAGCATCTATCCAAAGCTTAAGGGAGATTTACCAATGTGGACTCATAAAGTTACTCAATACTTGACAGTCGTGACTTTAGCGGGGTTGCTTGCTGTTGGTTGCACTCCTCGCACAGCAACAGGAGGCGGAACTGAAGCCACTCAAGCGCAGAATCCTTCAATTCCAGAATATCCGCCGCTCTATAATGTGGATGTTGAGGTATGCGGTAACATCATTGCTCCTCTGAAAGATGGAAAACGCTGCATCACAACTCAACTTCGGCTTTGGGGTCCAGTCGGAGAGGCGAAGCTGGTTCAGACTGGAGTTACTCTGCCATCCGTGTCCGCCGTACAGCATAAAGTCGCGATCGCCTCAAAAGGCTGCTACCTGGCATACTCCCAACCTTCACAAGAACAATTTTACTGGGCAGACACGATTATCCAGGTTAACCGGGGTGGAAAAACCACGATCGAAGTAAAACCTACTCAACTTTCAAATCAGCAAGTTCATGAATTGGTCACTGGAAAGCTTTCAAATTCAAGTGTTCCAACCTTTGGTGGTGTTGGCTGCGAACCTGCCCCTGCTAGTTAATTTCCGGTACTATGGACGGGGTTTTCAAATTGTCCAAGCGCTCTTGGACAATTGCGATATCTCAAACAAGTTTATTTTTGCAAATCGGTTGGATCTGCGATCTCCTGTGCCGACAGCGTGTTCAGTTCCATTTCAAGCTGCTCAATACTGGGTAGGCTACTTTGCAATGGCTCTGGTAGTGTGTCCTTCAGTCGATAAGTTGCCACTCCCACTGGGTGTTGGATGTATCGCAATGCATATTCCACCGTTGCCTTATTTTTAGACTTGCACAAGACAATCCCAATCGTTGGATTATCCATCTCACTCCGTAGCAAATCATCTACAGCGGCAATATAGAAGCTCATCTTGCCTGAAAATTCAGGTTCAAACTCAACCATCTTCAGGTCAATCACCACATAGCAGTGTAGTTTGACGTGGTAGAAGAGCAGGTCGAGTTTATATTCTTTGCCGCCTACCTCAAGCGAATACTGACTACCCAGAAAGGAAAAGCCCACACCCAGTTCCAGCAAAAAATCTCGAATCCGATCCACCAGTGCCCTTTCAAAATCTCGTTCTTGAGCAGCTTCCGCCAGTTCCAGAAACTCAAAATTGTAGGGACTTTTCAGGATCTGGCGGGCTAAGTCTGACTGGCTTTGAGGTAGCGTATGGTCAAAATTATTAACGGCATTCCCCAGTCGCTGATGCAAACCGCTTTCAATCTGATGCACCAAGGCACTACGGCTCCAGCCATGTTCGATCGTCTTTTGGGCGTACCACAGTCGTTCGTCGTTGGCTTTGAGCTTATCTAACAGCGCGATGTTGTGATACCAAGTAATTTGTCCCATGACCGCTTGAATCACCGTTTCATCAGGAAATGCTTGGGCAAATGCTCGCATGTAAAGCAAGTTAGAGCGGGAGAAGCCCTTAATTTCTGGAAAAGCGTGTTTCAGGTCTTTGGATAAGCGTTCAATGACCTTAGCACCCCAACCTTCCTGTTGTTGCTTGGCAAGGATGGCACATCCGATTCTCCAATACAGAGTTACGAGTTCCCGATTGACTGCGGTCGCTGCTCGCAGTTGGGCGCTCTGAATCCATTCCTTGAGGTCATCCAGAAAGCGACCATAGCTGTCTGAAGACAGGTTACTTGCCATTCTTCTCACAAAACAATACGAGGAGTCTGATCTAGCCCCTACTATACCGCGTGATGGCCCATGCGGAAGAGTGGTAGATTGTCCAAGCGGGCTTGGACAATTAGTTTCCTAAATAGGTAAGTTTGAATCAATGATTTTTGATTCGCCAGTAATCAGGTTTCGTGCTTACTTCAAATACTTATCTCACACATTAGTCGTCGTCATCATCATCTCTGCGATCATCATCATCTTTAGGATTTGATGGAGACGGTTGTAGTGCTTCTAGATTCGATGGAGAAGCCGCTTTTGACGGTGTCGTAGTGGTTGCCTTAGAAGGCACCGATGGAGAAGCTGGAGAGACAACAGGTGCAGTAGGAGATAGTTGGGGAGTAGCAGTTGAGAATCCTGTATAGCCACGTAGCGCTACAAAAGCGGCAATGGCAGACGCGATCGCGGCAAACGCTCCAATTACTCTAGCAAGCACATCATAGCGTTTGTACTTGAGTTCAATCTCTTTGTATTGATCTCTGGTTTTATTTTGTTCTTCAAAACTCATGAAAAGTTTTCCAAATCACGGCTGAATAATGTAAAACTCATTGACTTCCAGATAGTTATTGTGCCAATTGGAGCAGTGTTTATATATCGCGATCTTATGCTCTAATAGGACTTACCGAACGTTGATACGGTTGATGATGGTAAAACCAGGAGCAGTGCGTTTAGCAATATCTTCAGCCAAAGCTTTTTGTGCAGCATTTCTCACTGTGCCTTCGATCACGATCGCATCCCCTTCATCATCTGCATCCAAATCGAACGGTTTTAGCGTTGAATCATTTTCGAGGGCATTCTCTACTCGATCAGCCGCATTATCTGCACTGATCGTTTGAGCAATTTGAGTATCACTGCTTTGAGTGCTAGGAGTGGATGCGTTTGCCTGGATGCTATTTGGTTGATTACAACCGACTAACCCAACAAACGCAATTATACAAAGACCGACACTTTGCGTGCCCAAATTCAAAGGCTGCATACTTAATCTCCGATTTATCAATCACTGCTATGCTGTCATCCAGCGGCTAACCGAAGGATTCAACAGATAGATCTGCACAGCCCAAATTTATGCTCAGCAAAACAATACATATTTTTGCAAGCATCAAATAGATTCGTGAGATTGATTTTTAATGATCTCCTTTTCTATCTTTAGGAGGATCACACACCCTGAATTCTTATGGATTGGGCGTTAGCAAATCAGTGCAACTGCAATGATCTGGGTTCCTTGAGTAGATGGATAGTATCGACAAAGCGAGCCGTTTTAGACTGGCTCAAAACAACCAGCGATTGAGTTCTTGCGCCGCCCTTGAAGAAGCGTACACCTTGAATTAGAGTACTGGAGGTAATCCCGCAAACAGCAAATAAGACTGATCCATGCTGAATGTTTTCTTCTAAATGTTACCAATGGCGATCGAATGCTTTCAACAGTTTCTTTGGCAATCTCAGGTAATCACTCTAATGAGTGCGAACCAAACTCAGCTACCACCGGATAATGATCCGATGCCATGTCTGTGTGGTCATTTTTAATCACGGCATAGGATATCGCTGTTTCTGCTAACGCGGCGCTTGCCAGAATGTAATCTGAGCGAAAGGGAATAAACTCTGTACCCTTGAATGCTTTGCCCGGAACGGTTGCTTCCGTATGTTGCTGAAAGCAGTGGGCAATATCGCTAAACCCTGCCAGATAAAGCGTTTCGAGAATACGTTTATCCGCTGTTTTGCCATCCAGCGAGAGGTAGCGGGCTTGAAAATGACTGGGCAACGTTTCCCAGCCGATCGGCTCCGGATCGTAGGGTGAGACAGAATTGAAATCGCCTGCCACGAGCGTGAGTTTATCCGGTGCGGCATGACTGGCTAAATACGCCGCTTCTGCCAAGCGCACCTGGGAACCAAAGGGACAGAGATGGGCGCTGATAAAGGTGATGGGTTGCTCAAAGCCAGGAATATTGAACGTGCCAAAGGCAGCAGCATGATGGAAATGTACAGAATCGCTTTCAAAGGCAAGCGGCTGAATCCCATCGCGCACAAAGATCGCTGTATTTTGTCCAGTGTGGGGTGCCAGCGCGAGAAAGCCGCGTCGGTTTAAGGCTGCTTCCACTTGGTAAAAACGGCGATGCCCATTTGCCTCAAACTGTTTTGCCTCTTGCACTAAGAGCACATCTGGATTCACTGCTTCAACCACTTCTTTTTGTGCCAGGAAGCGGCGATCGTCTGTGCCGTCAAAGCCCCCAAATAAGGTGTTATAACTCATTACTTTCATCGCAATATTCCTCAGTGCGTTAATGAATGGAGTCGTTCGTTACTTATGGAAGCGATCTCAGGTGGCTTTATCGCTTGAGCAAATGCTTCAGCCAAAGCGCAGCTAAAAATCCCAACAGTAGCCAAAGAGTGACGATCGCCCCAGCAGCAAGCCAGTTTTTAGGTTTGCCTTGAGCTTTCAGCGCTAGTGCTTGCTCCCGGCACTCAGCCAAGATGTGAGTTGGAATCAGCTTGATCACAAGCCAAAGTCCCAATGGCACTAAAATCAAGTCATCCAGGTAGCCCAAGATTGGAATGAAGTCTGGAATTAAATCGATCGGGCTAAACGCATAAGCAACAACTACAACGGCTAACAGTCTTGCGTACCAAGGGGTGCGGCAATTTTTGCTCGCCAGGTAAACTGTATAAACGTCATTTTTTAGTTTCGTGGCAAATTGCTTGAGTGCTTGCATAACTTAGTACAAGGATGATGAGTGCTGTTAACCATCACTCTACACGTGACTACTTTCTACCCAGGCGTGCCAGCCTTCCTTAAAGCCGTAGAACACAATTACCAACCGATCAGCCCACCACCAACCAAAGAACGTATTCAAAAGCAAGCCCACCAACACCGAACCTGCGAGATAGGCATCCACAACGGTGACACGGGCTTCTGTTTTCAGTACTGGATTGCCCAACTGTTTCCCTGTGACCGCTTTCCCCCAAGCCAGCAGCAGCATGACAATGAACGTGGCTGCCAACCATGCGATGCCAATGGGTGATTGATTTGGGCGTGTTTGCACCAACAGCGTTTCCAGGGAATGCGTCAAGATGTAAGTCGCCAATACAAAAAAGGCGGTGCCAATGAGGCGTAAGGCGCTTTTTTCACGCTGTTGAGACACTCCACTCAGTTGCCAAATGACCACAGTGGAAGCACCAATTTCAATCAGCGAGTCGAGGGCAAAACCAACCAGGGCAACCGAGTTGGCTTGCAAACCGGACAAAATAACGAGGATAGAACCAATGACATTCCAGCCCAGGGTCAGGTATTCCAGCCGTAAACCTCGCTTCAGCAGCTTCTTTGTAACCCTCAACTCTTGTTCCGATTGAGGTAATTGACTCAGTTCTGTCATGGTGTGTTGACTACTCCTAAAGTGATTGTGTGTGTGGGTTTTGATGTTATTGAGCCAGCCGAAAGCGAACCGAAACGATGTTTCATTCGGTAACGACTTGAAGGCTCTATGAAGACGGCAAGCTTTTTCAGCCGCAGGTCTTAAGATTGCAACCGCTTATTTGGGTCGTAGTAGACGAATTGCCAGAGCCGCAAGCAGGCTATAAACACCCACTAAAACCAGCAATGCCCAATCTTCAATGAACCAGTCAAAGCCCAGTCCTTCGCCGAGCCAAAAGGTGCCAAAGGCGAGGAGCACGATGCCAGCGCTGAGTTTGAGTAAAACATCCGGCACTTTAACCAAATAACCGTGCAGCATAGCAACGACTGAGATAGTGAGAAGCAAGGCTACACCTGTGCCAATCAGTGCCTCATCCCAGGCTCTTGATGCCAACCCTAACGTCACAATGACGATCGCCACTTCCAAGGCTTCCAGCGCGGCACTCTTGAACATGATGATGAAGTTGAGCTTGCTAAAGCCCCGCTGACGAGTTTCTAACTGAATGCCTTCTGCCTCTAATACATTCGTCACCCAACCTGCTCGGCGATGGTTTGCCTGTCGAAGAATGGATTTTTTGTACCAGCCCCAGCCAAACCAGAGCAACACCAGTCCGATCGCGACTTGCAGGAAATGAATGGGAATGAGTTGCAGCCCCGTGCTTAACGCAGCAGAGGCAAGACCAACCACCGTTAACCCTGCGATCGTGCCCCAAATTGCCTCCCGCTGATAGCCCGAACGGGCGATCGCATAGCCCACAGCAGCAGTTTCAAAAAACTCCACACTGGAGCCGCTCAATGCCGCCACAAAGATACCTACATTCATTGAGAATCCCCCTCTCTGTAAAGTTTTTAACTTTAATGACAAAGCTACATGGAACGCGATGAGTCCATCCCAACCACCCGTTTCCGACTTCTGATTAGCGGTCGATTAGAGAAATTAGACGAGCAAACCAATAGGTAATTTCTGGGTCACAGCAGGTGGTCAGGCGAGAAATTTCCCTGGCAAGCTGAAAGGCGGCTTCCCCTTGGGAGTGATTTTGCAACCCAGCCTGATGGAGCAGCGCCGTTTTCAGATCGCCTGGATAGGAAGGTAACTGCTGCTTGACCGTTTGGCGCATCTGGTTCAGCACCGGACTCCAATCAATCTCGTTCTCAGTGATCAAACTTGACTTCATAAACCTCCTGGCAACGTCCTGTATTTCCAGGAACCTACAGTTGTACAGTTAACTTGAATATGCAACACTTGTTACATCACACTAAAACCATAGCGGAGCTGATGTGAAAATGCAACAGGTGTTGCAATCAACTTTGCGGATACGATCGATGGGAATCGCTTATGAGTCAGGAAAATTGGCATCTTTTGATCTATCGCGTTCCCGCGCAACCTTCGACCAAACGGGTGTACATTTGGCGCAAGCTCAAGGGTTGGGGTGGGCTTTACTTGCAACAATCGGTCTGTGTGCTGCCCTACCGAGATAATTTTCAACGCTCTTTGGAAGAATTAAAGGCAGACATCCTGGCGAGCGGAGGTGAAGCCGATTTGCTGACCGTTGCGATCGCTGATCCAGAACAAAATGCGATGCTGATCCAACGCTTCCAGCAGCAGGCAGACGAAGAGTATCAGGAATTCCTAGGGCGCTGTCGCGATTTTCACAATGAACTTGACCACGAGCGAGAAATCAAGAACTTGACGTTTGCCGAGTTAGATGAGAACGAGGTGGAGTTGGCAAAACTGCGATCGTGGCTACCTAAAATACAGGAGCGTGACCTGTTTGAAGCGACTGGCTGTGTCAAAGCGTTAGAAGCGCTCAGAGCCTGTGAACAAGATTTTGAAGTGTTTACGCAACAGGTTTATGGCGACTCCAAGGAAGCTTTGGACGCAAATCCTTGAGCAAAATTGCCCTTACTTTGGGTCAGCAGTGAAGTTGCTATTATGAAATATCTGCGTCGCTCAGCTTGGTGAAGACTACAAGCTCATTCATCAATGAAGATTAATAGCGTGTGGTTTAATGAGCAGACTTACACCCACTGCCCACGCAATCGAGACAGTCCAGGCTGCTAGAACATCGCTGGGATAATGCACGCCAAGGTAAAGCCGCGTCCAGCCGATCGCTAAAACAAACAACCCACCAACTACCAGCACCAACCAGCGCCAGCGAGTGCGCCAAGTCAAAATGACCAGGGCTGCCACCAGTGTCATGCTAGACATCGCGTGACCGCTAGGAAACCCGTAATCGAGTTCTGGAGCCGGAGACTGCCACAAATGGGGACGCACTCGGTGCAGCAAGAGTTTGACAGTCCGATTGATCAAGATGCTATCCGGAGCAGGAAGAGCGCGATCACCATAGCGATGGGAAACACGCCCCAGAATACGCCCAACCGAGTGAGGTACACCGCCACTGCATCCATTCGAGGTTGAGCTGTTTGATGCACTGCTAGCAGCATTGGCACATCCCAGGAAAAGCCACCATCGTTCTCCCAAACTTCTTCCGCCAGTTTCCCAAAGATGTAAAAGGGCAGCAGTACGCCTACCAACAGCAGGAGTAAAGACGCTAAAGAACTTGCTGGCAGACGTTTAAGCAATGGTTTAAGTGATGGTAAAGGATGGAAATGAAACAGTTTGTTGCCATCTGGGTTGAAGCTTGGCAAGGTACGTGTCAGTGGGTTGAAGCCGATCGCTAATGAAATTGGATACTGCTGTATATCGGTGCCTAAGAGTCATGCTTCAACTGCGAAGTCACCGCCATTCTGGGCTAAACTCTACCAGAGTGACGGTCAATACGCACCGTTGAGCTTCATTTTAGAATACTCCCTACATTTCGTTATGAGCCTTAAACGTCGTCGCTTCTTAGCTTTGGGTGGCGCTAGTGTCTTCGGTTTTGGGATCGTAGCGATCGGCAAAGCTTTTGATTGGGTGAAAGGGGGCACCAAAGCCACCACTGATATAGGTTCACCGCCAGAATCGCTTACATCAGCCGACCACACCCACACTCAAACGGCTACTGCTGTCAGTCAAGCGTTGATTTTACGCTTTGCCTCGGTGGCAGATACAGGTACGGGCGATCAGGGGCAATATGCCGTGGCTCAAGCCATGACTCAATATCAAAGCCAAAATCCTTTCTCTTTAATCCTTTTGGCTGGCGATAATATTTATACGAATGGCGAAATGAGCAAGATTGAGGCGGTCTTTGAACAGCCCTATCAAGCGCTGCTCAAGCGTGGTAGCAAATTCTATGCCTGTCTGGGAAATCACGATATTCGGACTGAAAACGGTGAACCGCAGATCCGCTATCCCGGTTTCCATATGCAAGGGCGTTACTACACCTTTCATGAGCAAACGGTGCAATTTTTTGCGCTGGATACTAATCCTAGTGCCCCCTGGCAAGTGCAATTAGCCTGGTTAGAGCGAGAACTCAGCCGCAGTGAGGCTCCCTGGAAAATTGTGTTTGGGCATCATCCTGTTTACTCATCCGGTTACTACGGGGTGAACCAAGCGTTAGCCAAAAACCTGGCTCCCTTGTTCCAGAAGTACCGCGTACAACTATATATCAATGGACATGACCACGACTACGAACGCACCCAGCCCATCAACCACACAGTTTATTTAACGTGTGGAGCAGGCGCAGGGACTCGCCCAGTGGGGCACTCGCAATGGACGGCTCATGCTGCTAGTGACCTCAGTTTTGCAGCGTTTGAGGTGTATAACGATCGCCTGGAGATCAGGGCGATCGATGCCAATCATCATGTTTTTGACCATGGTGTCCTGCCGCTCAAGTCAACTTAATCACGTCCTCTTAGCATCGGATAGCCGTAGTACGCTGACAAAATTTCATCCCCCCAGACGCATGAATGTTTGAAAAAAGGATGCTATAAGAGTCTTAGTGGCAATGGAGCTTGCCAAAACTGCTATCAGTTGCCCAGCACTGCTTAAATCATTTCTGGGGTTGACTGATAGATGATGGCTCCTACGTTCTGAG
>Ga0272446_1003745_pt1 | contig 18822 bp, 18 predicted proteins | sample YNPCB0061_FD_194587 | JGI IMG/M metagenome (GOLD analysis project Ga0272446, IMG submission 194587) | Hot spring microbial mat communities from Yellowstone National Park, WY, United States - YNP-CB-006-1 | ecosystem: Environmental > Aquatic > Thermal springs > Hot (42-90C) > Sediment | place... | reverse complement strand
TGCCGGGTCTACCTTGAGGGCATGAAGCTGCGGGTGGGCCGGGAGGGCAGCTACGACACCGAGCAGGCCTTTTACTATCCAGACGTGATGGTGGTGTGCGACAAGTTGCTACCTGACGAATACTACGAAACCGAGCCCTGCATTCTGGTCGAGGTGCTGTCGCCATCTACCGCAAGCGTGGACTTGCGCGAAAAGTATCTGGAGTACACCCGTCTCCCCAGCCTTCGCACCTATCTGGTGGTCGATCAGGACACCCTGTTTGTGCGGCACTGGTACCGCGACGAGGCGGGGCACTGGAACCATCAAGACCTCACCGGGGACGGCAACATCCCGCTGCCTTGTTTGGATGGGCAGATCACGCTGCCCCAAATCTATCGCGGGGTGTTTGAGTAGAGCCTGCCCTGAGGCTTTATAAAGGGCCTCGAGCACGTTATGGCTAAAGACCTGGTTCCCCAGGACGATTACATCTACGGAGGTGCGTATGGGACTGCTCATCAAGAACGGTGAAATTGTTACCGCAGACAGCCGGTATAAGGCCGATATCTACGCCGAGGGCGAAACCATTAGCCGCATCGGGCAGAACCTAGAAGTTCCGCCCGGCACTGAAGTGATTGACGCTACCGGAAAATACGTGTTTCCGGGCTTCATTGACCCCCACGTGCACATCTACCTGCCTTTTATGGCCACCTTTGCCAAGGACACCCACGAGACCGGCTCCAAGGCGGCCTTGATGGGGGGCACCACCACCTACATTGAAATGTGCTGCCCCAGCCGCAACGACGATGCGCTCGAGGGCTACCAGCTCTGGAAGAGCAAGGCCGAGGGCAACAGTTACTGCGACTACACCTTCCACATGGCGGTCTCTAAGTTCGACGATAAAACCGAGGGGCAGCTACGGGAGATCGTGGCCGACGGCATCAGCTCCTTCAAAATCTTCCTCTCCTACAAAAACTTCTTCGGCGTCGACGATGGGGAGATGTACCAGACCTTGCGGCTGGCCAAGGAACTGGGAGTCATCGTGACAGCCCATTGCGAGAACGCCGAGCTGGTAGGGCGCCTGCAGCAGCACCTACTCTCCGAGGGCAAAACCGGCCCCGAGTGGCACGAGCCCAGCCGGCCTGAGTCGGTGGAGGCCGAAGGTACGGCGCGCTTTGCCACCTTCCTCGAGAACACCGGGGCTACCGGCTATGTGGTACACCTCTCCTGCAAGCCGGCCCTGGATGCGGCCATGGCCGCTAAATCGAGGGGGGTGCCCATCTTTATCGAATCGGTGATTCCGCACTTCTTGCTCGACAAGACCTACGCCGAGCGGGGTGGGGTAGAGGCCATGAAGTACATCATGTCGCCCCCGCTGCGCGATAAGCGCAACCAAAAAGCGCTGTGGGACGCGCTGGCCCAGGGCTTCATTGACACCGTGGGCACCGACCACTGCCCCTTCGACACCGAGCAGAAGCTAATGGGCAAAGATGCCTTTACTGCCATTCCCAACGGCATCCCGGCCATCGAAGACCGAGTGAACCTGCTCTACACCTATGGTGTGAGCCGGGGCCATCTGGACATACACCGCTTCGTGGATGCCGCCAGCACCAAGGCTGCCAAGCTGTTTGGGCTCTTCCCCCGCAAGGGCACCATCGCGGTGGGCAGCGATGCCGACCTGGTGGTCTACGACCCCCAGTACCGCGGCACCATCTCGGTCAAGACCCAGCACGTTAACAACGACTACAATGGCTTTGAAGGCTTCGAGATTGACGGCAGGCCCAGCGTGGTAACGGTGCGCGGCCAGGTGGCGGTGCGGGACGGGCAGTTTGTCGGCGAGAAAGGGCGGGGTAAGCTCCTGCGGCGCGAGCCCATGTACTTTTAGATGAAGCCGAGATGGGTTTTGAATTTGCTGGGTGGGATCTGCCTGTGGATAGCTGCAATCCTGGCGCTTGGGGGCAGTTCGGCATGGGCGCTTTTTGCGGTGGTTGGCGGACTCCTCTTGGTACTGGCGCAAAGGGACTTTAGGAGGAGATAGGCGCTGAATGTATATTTATGCAAACCCCAGTAAAATCCCACTAAGAGGTAGATCGAGATGCTGATACCCCCAGACCAACTGCTTGTGTTTGCCTTGGCCAGCCTGGCCTTGCTCCTGATTCCGGGGCCGGCGGTGCTCTATATCGTTACACGCAGCGCCGCTCAGGGACCTGCGGCGGGTGTGGCCAGCGTTCTGGGCATCCAGTGTGGGGGTATGGTACACGTGCTGATGGCTACCTTGGGCCTTTCGGCCATTCTGCTTTCCAGCGCCCTGGCGTTCAGTCTGGTTAAGTATGCGGGTGCGGCCTATCTGGTGTATTTAGGCCTGCGGACGTGGTTTTCCAGGGAGCCCCTCGAGCTCGGTGCGGCAGCACGCCAGCCCTTGCGGCAAATTTTTCTGCAAGGGTTCGTGGTCAATGCCCTCAACCCCAAGACCGCGCTGTTCTTTTTTGCCTTCTTGCCCCAGTTTGTAGACCCGGCACGGGGAGCGGCCTGGATCCAGTTTTTGCTGCTGGGGCTGGTTTTCATTATTCTGGCGACCTTCAGCGACGGGGCCTACGCACTCCTGTCTAGCTCGCTGGGTGGATGGTTTCGAAACAAGGCTCGTGAGCCGCGCTTCGCCCAGGGGCAGCGGCTCGTCACCGGGGGCATCTATATCGGGCTGGGCCTGACCGCAGCCCTGACCGGCAACCGGCACAAATAGGAACGAACATGATGCAAGCCAATACCGCTTCAGAGCTATCCGCTAAAGGTTCCAACCCTGGCGCAATTGTATCGGTGCAGGGGGTCTCGATGGTGTTTCAGAACGGAACGGTGGCGCTCAAAGACGCCAACCTCGAGATTGCCCCGGGCGAGTTCATCAGCCTGATTGGGCCGTCGGGTTGCGGCAAGACCACCTTGTTGCGCTTGCTGGCCGACCTGATAAAGCCTTCTGCGGGCACCATCCGCATCGGGGGTAAAACTCCCGAGGAAGCGCGGAAAAGCCGGGCCTATGGCTATGTTTTTCAAGCCCCTACCCTGATGGAGTGGCGCACGGTGCTCTCGAACGTGATGCTGCCCCTGGAGGTGATGAACTTTCCGCCGCCTGAGCGCAAGGCCAGGGCCGAACAGATGCTGACGCTGGTGGGACTGGAGAAGTTCGCCCGGCACTACCCCTGGCAGCTTTCGGGCGGGATGCAGCAGCGGGTCTCCATCGCGCGGGCGTTGGCCTTCGACCCCCAGCTTTTGTTCATGGATGAGCCTTTTGGGGCCCTGGACGAGATTACCCGCGAGAACCTGAACTTGGAGCTTTTGCGCTTGTGGCGGGAGACGGGCAAAACCGTGATTTTCGTGACCCACTCCATCCCCGAGGCGGTGTTTCTCTCAACCCGCATTGTGGTCATGACCCCCCGCCCCGGAAAAATCGAGACCGTCATACCGGTAGACCTGCCCCAGCCCCGTACCTTCGAGACCCGCGAGACCGCCCGCTTTTTCGAGCTGGCCACCGAGGTGCGCGAAGCCCTGCGCAAAGGCCACGGCTACGAGGTGACCGAGTGATGCGCCTCTCGCCCAACCTGGTGCCGATGCTGGTGGTGGCGCTGGTGGTGGTAGCGCTGTACTGGCCCATCATGTACCTGGCCAATATCCCGGCAGCCCAGCGGGCTTTGGATACAGGAGCGGCCCTGCCCTGCAAGACCGCTTTCGAGTGTGCGACCCAGCTCAGAAGCCCGGTGCTGCCTTCGCCGCAGCAGCTTTGGAACGGTTTTGCCAACCTGATGTTTCCCCTCAACTCGCCCAATGCCATACCCATCAATGCGGCCGTGACTGCCTTCGAGACGCTGGTGGGCTTGCTGCTGGCGACGCTGGTGGGCTTCTTCTTTGCCATCGGGATGGTGGCCTCGAGGGCCTTCGAGCGGGCCTTGCTGCCCTGGATTGTGGCCTCGCAAACCGTGCCCATCATCGCCATTGCGCCCATGCTGGTGGTCTTGCTGGGGCAGTATGGGGTGCAGGGCTGGCTGCCCAAGGCCATCATTGCGGCTTATATCGCCTTTTTCCCCATCACCATCGGGGTGGCCAAGGGGCTCAAAAGCCCCGACCCCCTGGCCCTCGACCTGATGAAAACCTATAACGCCAACAACTGGCAGACCTACCTCAAGCTGCGCTTTCCGGCCTCGGTGCCCTATTTGTTTACCGCCTTCAAGGTGGCCATGACGGCGGCTTTGATCGGGGCCATTGTGGCTGAAATCTCCACCATCAGCTTTCAGGGCATCGGCAAGATGCTGGCGGAGAACTCGAGGGCCTCGGATGTGGTGGCGATGTGGGTGATCATGCTTTCTTCGGCGGTGCTGGGCATTTTGCTGGTGGCTTTGGTAAACGGGCTCGAGCGCCTGCTTACGCCCTGGCGACGCTCGAGCCAGGTGGTGGCTGTGCCCACAAAAGAGACCCGGCTGGCTGCACGGGAGGGGGTGCGTTCGTGAGCCTGTCTTACGGGCCTGGTGCCAGATACGGGTCGGGGTGGCTATTGCTGGGGCTTGGGTTTGGGCTATTGCTCTGGTTCATCGCAGCCTGGTGGGACATGTCCGAACCGGCTTCCGGTGCCCAGAAGCTCCTGATTGGGTTGGGCTTCTTGCTGGTGGTGTGGGGCATTGCCAGGGTGGCCCAGCAGTTTGTAAACATCACCAACCCGGTTATTGGCTTCACGCCAGCCGCCCTCACGCTTCTCGCGGTGGTGGTGGCTGCCGAGGCCCTGTTGCGGGCCTATCAGGTTCCTACGGGCTTGATTCCTACCCCTAGCCGGGTGCTCTCGACCCTGCTGGAGGTGCGGGACGTGCTTTTGCGAGACGCTTACCAGACCGTGGTGCTGGAGGCTATGGTGGGCTACCTGGTCGGTTGCAGCCTGGGTTTGCTCACGGCTTTGCTGGTGAGCCGCTACGTCTTCCTCGAGCGCGGTCTTTTGCCCTATGCCACGGTCTTTAGCAGCATCCCGATTGTGGCCCTGGCCCCGGTGCTGGTCAAGATGATTGGAATGGACTGGCCCTCCAAGGCCGTCATCGTAGCCATTACGGTGTTTTTTCCTATGGTGGTGAATGCCTTTCGAGGTCTGACCGAGGTCAACCCGCTCTCGCTGGATCTGATGCGCTCATATGCGGCCAGTGAGGTGCAGCAGTACCGCTGGCTTCGACTGCCCAACGCACTGCCTTTTATATTCAACGCCCTCAAGCTGGGTACAACCCTGGCCATGATTGGGGCCATTGTGGGTGAGTTCTTTGGAGCCAACGGGCAGGGCCTGGGTTTTCGCATCCAGATCGAAGCGGGTCGCTTCGGTTTCGACATCGTGTGGTCGGCCATTATTGTGGCCTCGATTATCGGCATCGCCTGGTATGGACTGGTGGCCTGGCTCGAGCGCAAGTTCACGGGGTGGCATGTATCGTTTCGCTGACGGCCCTTACGCCAGGCTCGCACCTTCGGTCTCGAGCGCAAGTTCACGGGGTGGCATGTATCGTTTCGCTGACGGCCCTTACGCCAGGCTCGCACCTTGGGTCACCCCGCTTCGCGGCGAAACCCGAATCTCGAGTGGTAAAGCAGGCTTGGGTGGCGCACAACTTGCAGGCAGCTAGTGGCTGATGAGGAAAAACAACATGGCCACGAAACATGCGTTGTTAGCTGGTTAGGAGGTGAGGAAAGATAATAAAGATAAAGATATTGCTTGACAAGAGGGTTATAGGTTGAAGTAGGCTACCTTCTGAAGTCGTTCTGGCACAAAAAGGAGGGCAAGGATGAAGAAGTGGTCGGTCTTTTGGGTACTGGCAGTCTTCGTGCTGGCGTCGCTTGCAAGCGCACAGCAAAACCTGGTCAAGGTGAACCTGCAGCTTAAGTGGTTTCCTCAGGCGCAGTTTGCTGGTTTCTTTGTGGCTAAAGAGCGGGGCTTTTTCCGGGCTCAGGGCCTCGACGTTAACCTGCTGCCTGCGGGTGATCAATCGCCCATTCAGGTGGTGCAGTCTGGTGCAGCCGACTTTGGCACAACCTGGATTGCCGACCTGCTAACTGCCCGTGAGCGCGGTATTCCTGTAGTGCACCTGGCCCAGATTTTCCAGCGTTCGGGCTTTACCCTGGTTGCGCTGAAGTCCACCGGCATCAAGGACCTTTGTAAAGACCTCAAAGGAAAGAGCGTAGGAGTCTGGCCCTCCGGTAACGAGTACCCCGCAGTGGCCCTGTTCCGCAAATGCGGCCTGACCAGCTCGCTCGACCCGCGGGTTACCAACCCCGATGTAACTGCGGTGAGCTACCCCTTCGACCCTGCCCTGGTGTTCCCCGACAAAGTGCAGCTGGTCTCGGCCATGATCTACAACGAAGTCAACCAGATTGCCGGGCTGGGCTACGACGAGACCAAGGTAGATGTCTTCAAGCTGGCCGACCTGGGCATCAACCTGCTGGAAGACCTGATTTTTACCACCGAGCGGGTGCTGAACGACCGCAACTTTAAAGGTTCGGGCCTCACCGGTCGCCAGGTGGCAGCCCGCCTGATTCGGGCCTCCATTCAGGGCTGGAACTGGGCGGTAGCCAACCAGGCCGAGACGGTAGAAAAGTACGTGCTGCCGGTATGTGGTAACACCTGCAAGGGCTCCGGCAGCCGTGCGGATGCTAAAGGCCACCAGACCTGGCAGATGGCCGAAATCGCCAAGCTCTACAACGCTGGGGCCACCACCAAAGGCTGGGCTGGCTTCCTGGTGCCTGCCGATTATCAGGCTTCGGTGCAGCTCTTGCGCGAGCAGGGTATTCTGACCAAAGACCCCCCAGCGGCCACGGTGGACTATGGCCCCTGGGAAGCCGCTACCGGCAAGCGCGCTCGAGACTGGAAATAACCTGCACTAAAGCGTGAAAGCAATCTGAGCTGGGGGGCGGCCAATGCGTCGCCCCCTATTTCACACCAGGTGGTCGAAACAGAATGCTTTTTGGAGGGAACCATGCTTAACCCCAAACGAACCGTGGCCGAACTCAAGGAACTGCGCGAACTCACCGCCGATGAAAACGGGGCCTGGCGGGTGGCCTGGAGCGATACCTGGCTCAAAGCGCGCGAATGGTTTAACAGCAAGCTGGCAGACCTGCCTGTGGAGCAGCACTACGACGCCGCGGGCAACAACTGGGTTACGCTACAAGGCCAAAGCGAGAAGGCCCTCTTGATTGGGGGCCACCTGGACTCGGTGCCGGGCGGAGGCTGGCTGGACGGCTGCCTGAATGTGTTGGCGGGCCTCGAGGTTCTGCGCCGGATTGCCAAGGAATACCAGGGAAAGCCCCCCGTTACGGTGCGGTTGGTAGACTGGGCCGACGAGGAGGGGGCCCGCTTTGGCCGCAGCCTGCTGGGCTCCTCGGCCTTCTCGGGCACCCTGGAGCCCGAACTGGAAAAAGACCGCACCGATAAGGACGGCATTCGCCTGGAAGATGCCCTGCGACGCTGTGGGGTGGAGCTCTCCCGGATGCTCGAGGCCCAGCTCGAACAGAAAAATGCGGCGGCCTACCTCGAGCTGCACATCGAGCAGGGCCCGGTACTCCTGGACATGGGTCTGCCTTTAGGGGTGGTGCTGGGTACGTTTGGGGTGGAGCGTCACGCCATCACCTTCCGTGGTCAGGCTGCCCACTCCGGTTCGACCCCCATGCACAAACGCAAAGATGCCTTTCTGGCCGCGGCTAAGATGGCCCCCGAAATCTACAACATCACCGACCGCAATGGCGGGGTCTTGACCATCGGGAGCTGTGTAACCAGGCCGGGTATCGTAACCAGTGTGGTGGCCGAGTGCACCATCACCCTCGACCAGCGCCACCTCGATGCCGAAGCTTTGGCCCGGCTTAAGTTTGAAGCAGAAAAGGCCAGCCAGCGTTTTGCCCGCGAAGGTGGGCTGCCCGCGCCGGACTGGCAGACCATCTGGCGCATCGAGCCCATTTTGTTCCACCCCGAGCTGATCGAGTTTTGCGATGAGGCCATCCGCGAGGTGGCCGGGGTCTCGCACCGCCTGCCCTCAGGGCCGCTGCACGACGCCGCCGAGGTAGCCAGGGCGGGTATTCCTACGGTCATGATGTTTGTGCAAAGCCTGCACGGCATTAGCCACAACAAAATCGAGGACACCAAAGAAGAGCACCTCGAGCTCTCGGTGCAGGCCCTGGATCGGCTGGCCGACAAAACCATGCGCTGGATACTGGGTCGGTAGCGGCCCGGGCCAGGTTTGAGCCGATGAGCCTTCCCACGCTTCGTCAAATCCTGGGGCTCCCCGCTTTCAGAGGGGCCGAACTGCTTTCGGGTCAGGCCAGGCTCGATGGGCAGATTACCTGGGTACACGTGGCGGAGGTGCTGGACGCCGCCAGGCTGCTCTCGGGGGGCGAGCTTTTGCTTTCCACAGGCCTCGAGCTGGCCCGCACTAGCCCCGAAGCCCGCGTGGCCTATGTGCGCTCGCTGGCCGAGGCCGGGGTGGGTGGGCTGGGGCTCGAGCTGGTGCAGTGGCTAAAAGAAGTACCCGCCGAGATGCTTCAGACCGCCCGGATGCTGCAGTTTCCCATCCTGGTTTTTCGCAGCGAGGTGCGCTTTGCCGAGCTGACCCGGGCTGCCCACGAGCGAATCCTGCGCCCCGCCGTCAGTGAGGACGAGCCCCTGCTGGAGTCGCTCCTGGATGCCCTTATCGAGGCTGGGCTGGGTCAGCGTTTTTTAGAGCGCCAGCTCGGGACGCTGTTGCGCCTGCCCAGCCGCCCCAAAAGCACCTTACTGGCTACCCTCGAGGCCCTGCTTATGGCGCAGTTCAACATTGCCAAAGCAGCCCGCAAGCTGGGTGTGCGCAGGCAGAGCATTTACTACCGCCTCGAGCAACTCCGGGGCATGCTGGGCGAGCTTGAAAGCCCGGAAAAGCGGTTTGGGCTCTGGCTTGCGCTGGAGCTTCTTAAGCGGCAGGGCTAAATTCTTGCCACCGAAACAAAATCTTGGGGCATTCCGCTGAGGCTGGCCTGGCATTCAGCCCATGGTCACAGCCCTGGATACCATATCGACCAGCGCCAGAGCCACAAAATAGAACAGGGAGGAAATGCCAAAAACCTCAATGGCACTAAATTGGGTGCGCCCGAATATCCTTTCGCCAATGTAGATCGTAGGGTACGCATAAAGCAGCACGAAGGTGGCAAGCCTGCCTCCAAGGGACTGCTGAAATTTGTGGTTGACCACCTCGTTGATGAAATGTTGCTGGTGCACGCTCAGCTCGTTGTAGCTGCGTCCCCCAAGCTCGGACTCGAGCAAGCGGCGGTGCATCTGCTTCATGGCGCGGTGGGCGAAGAAAGCCATTCCACTCAAAGCAAAAGTGATCAGCAGGGGCGCGATTAAAGTGCTCATTGCCCTGGAGTATAGGGCCCTTCCGGAGCGTACCCGGTGATAATCGAACCACCCACGACACCATTGAAGACCGCGCTGTTGTAACTGTCGTGATGGCTGGCTGTTTTCGAACCCGCTTTTGTTGCATGCTGGTATGTGGAGGAGCATATGCCGCTTTTAATCTGCCCCAACTGCGAAACAGGTATGAACGAGATACAGCGCAACGGTGTGCACATAGATGTTTGCCCCAGGTGCCGGGGGGTCTGGCTCGACGGCGGAGAGCTGGAAAAGCTTTTGGGCCAGGTGCGGCAGTACGAGCAGGAATACGAGGCCGAGCTTGATAGCTGCCGCCGACAGTACGCGCCGCCAGCCCAACCGCGTAGCCCCTACGACACCGATGACGACGAGGCCTACAAGCGCCGCGGAAAGAAAAAAAGCAAGCTGTCTAAACTCTTCGACCTGTTCGATTGAGCCCCCAAGACCTTGCGATCAGGGCCCAGCCCGCTTCAACAGAAGTACAAGCGCGGCAGTAGGCCGTATAATCGCCTAAGAAAAGCAGAAAGGAGCAGTATGGATCGAGTCCAACGCCTTCGCACCGTCATTGCCGCCGCGCAAAAACACCCTGTCTACGCGCAAAAACTCAGCACAGTGAACGCCTCTGGTGTAACCCCAGAGCAGCTTGCCAGCCTACCCCTTACCACCCGGCAGGAGTGGCTGGCCTACATCCAGGCGAACCCCAGGCCGCCCCAGGGGGCTGCCCTGATGCACCTGACCCCCAGCCCGGCCATTGGCTGGATGCCCGAGTACCTCTCGGCCGACGACGTGCAGTACCAGGCGGAGGCCCTGGCAGCCCAGATGCGCCGCCTGGGGGTGGCTGGGAAGAAAGCGCTGGTGGCTTTTGGCTACCACGTTTTTGCCGGGGGGTGGCTGTTCCACGAGGCCCTGCAGCGGGCTGGCGCCATGGTGCTGCCGCATGGCCCGGGCGAGGCCGAGCGCATCGTTCAGCTACAGCAGCAGTATGGTTTCGAGATCCTGGTCTGCAACCCCAGCTTTGCGATGAAGATTGCCCAGGCGGGAGGCCGCTTCGAGCTACTGATGGCGGGTGGCGAACCCTTTACCTCGGTGCCGGGTTACCGCGAGAAGCTCGAGCAGGCCATAGGAGGCATCGCTGTAGATGCCTACGGCACTTCCGAGCTGGGCGTGGTAGCAGGGGAGAGCCTGGAAAAGAACGGAATGTGGGAAATTCCCGAGATGGCCATCATCGAGGTGCTTGACCCCGAGACGCTTCAGCCCACCCCGGAGGGTGAAAAGGGTGAGCTGGTGGTGACTTCTCTGTCGCGTACCCTGATGCCCATGGTTCGTTTCCGCACAGGCGACCTGGCGGTGGTATCCCGCACAGAGGGCAGGCTGTGCCTGCCCAGAGGGGTGATCGGGCGCACCGATTTGATGGTCAAGGTCAAGGGGGTCAAACTCTACCCCACCGAACTCGCACCCATGCTGATGGCCTTTGGTATAGACCCCAGGGGCGGTGCCCAGCTGGTGGTCGAAACCAAGGAGGGTGGAACCGACAAGCTAACTTTGCGCATCAAGGCCGAGGCCGTCCCGCCCCAGCTTGGCCCGGCCCTGCAACAGGCCACCGGCATCCGCCTCGACGATATCCAGGCCGACCCCGCCCTGGAAGGGCCACCCCTGGTGGACAAGCGGTACTGATAGGGGCCTCCAATCCCAATCCCTCCACCCTCAGGGGGCTTTCTACTTTTTTTGCAGGACACAGCAAAAGTGGGTGCGGCGTGGCAGGGCGGGTTAGAGCGCTCTTCACAAACATTGAGCTGCTTGCAGCTTGATTGCTTTGTCCTGCACAGCACAGTGGCCTCCCAGGCAACGTCCGTGAGGGGTGCGATATAACGGATCGATAAGTTTTCTAACCACTCTCAAGGGGCTAGAGGAGGAAGGCTTTGGTGGAGGTAGACAGCCTTCCAACAACTACAAGAAAAGGTGAGAGAACCGAATTGTTTTTTGTGCCGGTAGGGGTAACTACAATGTTGGAGCTCATTCCCAAATAACATTTTCCTTGGAACGATATTGCGTCGAGAAGGTAGAAGTGTAAGATGTTGGCGACAAGTAGGCCGGGCAGCCGGTAGGGTTTCCCAAAGCTCGTGAAGACCGGCACAAGCTCGGCCACCCATCAAGAGGAGGCGCATGTCACCTATAAGTGAGTATCAGGCTCTGCTGGTGTACCTGGCTGTTGCAGTCGGCATTGCCGTTCTGGCAACCGTGGTAGGGGCAGTTCTGGGCCCCAAAAAAGGTGGGCGATTCAAGCTGATGCCCTATGAATCGGGCAACGACCCTGCCGGGGAGGTCAAGCGCTTCCCGGTGCACTTCTACGCTGTGGCGATGCTTTTTATCATCTTCGACGTAGAAGTGGCGTTTTTGTGGCCCTATGCGGTAAGCGCTGGCACCCTGGGGGTGGTAGGCTTCATGGGTCTGCTGGTGTTTACGTTGCTGCTGTTCGTGGGTTTTTTGTACGAGTGGTACAAGGGAGTAATGAAGTGGCACTAGCCAGGCTGTCGCAAGTTACTGGGCTCGAGTTGTACAGACTCGAGGCCTGGATTCTGGGACTGCCGACGGAGGTCATATAAATGGCAACCCTTACCGATTTGTTCACCAAAGATGTACAGGAGCTCGAGAGCGAGGGCGTCCTGTTTACTACCCTCGAGAAGCTTATCGCCTGGGGGCGCTCCAATAGCCTGTGGCCGGCCACTTTTGGCCTGGCCTGCTGCGCCATCGAGATGATGGCCTCCACCGATGCCCGCAACGACCTCTCGCGCTTTGGTTCAGAGGTTTTCCGGGCCTCGCCGCGCCAGGCCGATGTGATGATTGTGGCCGGGCGGCTCTCCAAGAAGATGGCCCCGGTGATGCGCCGGGTCTACGACCAGATGCCCGACCCCAAGTGGGTTATCTCGATGGGGGCCTGTGCTTCCTCGGGCGGCATGTTCAACAACTACGCCATCGTGCAAAACGTGGACAGTGTGGTGCCGGTGGACGTGTTTGTGCCGGGTTGCCCGCCCCGGCCCGAGGCCCTTATTTACGCGGTAATGCAGCTTCAGAAGAAAATTCAGGGCAAAGCCCGGGATGAAGAGGGCCGTAAGCTGCCCAAAATTGAGGCCTGGAAGCGCTAGGCCGCTCGAGGTGAAGATGCACAAGCTGACCGAACTAAAAGACCAAGCCCACGCCAACGGCTGGGCGGTTGAGGAAGCCCACGGCAACACCTGGGTAGTGGTGCCCCGTGGCGAGTTTAAGGCCTTGCTGGCGAACCTCAAGAACCAGGGCTGGAACTACCTGGCCGATGTGGTGGGAATCGATTACCTGAGATACCCCAGCCCCAAGCCCGAACGTTTTTGTGTGGTGTACGAACTGGTCTCGCTACCGGGTTACCAGGGGGGCGATGGCAGCCGGGTGTTTATCCGGGTGTACGTGCCGGAGGCCAACCCCAGCCTGCCCAGCCTGACCGACCTGTGGATGGGCGCCGACTACCTCGAGCGCGAGGTGTTCGACCTGCTGGGGATTCGCTTTGAGGGCCACCCCGACCTGCGCAAAATTCTGACCCCCGAAGACCTGGAAGGCCACCCCCTACGCAAGGACTTTCCCCTGGGTGAGACCCCCACCCTGTTCAAAGAGGGCCGCTTCATCGACCCCGATGCCTTCCGGGCTGGCCTTTCTGGGGATAAGGCGGGCATGACCGGCTGGCGGGGTGGAAGCCGCAAGGGCTACCAGGATGTTGCTGCCGAAGTGCAGAAGGTGGTCAAAGGAGGCAACTGATGGTGCGTGACCCGCAAAAACTGCACAGCCCCTCGGTGGAGGCGTACGACATAGCCGACGCACCTGAGCTCAAGTCCGAGGTGATGACCCTCAACGTGGGGCCCCAGCACCCCTCGACCCACGGGGTGTTAAGGGTGGTGGTGGATCTTTCCGGGGAGCAGATTCTGCGGCTGACCCCCCATATCGGCTATCTCCATACCGGCTTCGAAAAGAACATGGAGTACCGCACCTACACCCAGTGCATCACCTACACCCCCCGCATGGACTACCTGCACAGCTTCAGCCACGACCTGGCCTATGCCCTGAGCGTGGAAAAGCTGGTAGGGGCGGAGGTGCCCCCCAGGGCCCAGGCCATTCGTATTCTGCTCAACGAGCTTTCCCGCATCGCCTCGCACCTGGTCTTCCTGGGAACCGGCCTGCTGGACTTTGGCGCGCTGACGCCCTTCTTCTACGCTTTCCGCGAGCGGGAGGCGGTGCTCGACCTGTTCGAGTGGGTTTCGGGCCAGCGCTTCCACCACAACTACATCCGCATCGGGGGCCTCAAGGAAGACCTGCCGCCGGAGTTCTTGGGCGAGGTGAAGAAGTTTATTGCCCAGATGCCGGCCCGCATCGACGAGTATGAGGCTTTGTTCCGGGAAAGCCCCATCTTTTATGAGCGGGCCAGGGGTGTCGCGGTGATACCTGCCGAGGTAGCCATCAACCTTTCCCTTACCGGGGGCAGCTTGCGGGCCTCAGGGGTTAACTACGATGTGCGTAAGGCTTACCCCTATGCGGGCTACGAAACCTACAACTTCGACGTACCGGTGCTCACGGGGGGTGACATCTTCGACCGGATGGTGATTCGCCTCCTCGAGATGCGCGAGTCGGTCAAGATTATCCGGCAGGCCGTCGAGCGGCTCGAGGCCATCGGGCCCGGCCCCATCCGCGACCCCAACCCGCAAATTTCGCTGCCGCCGCGCCACTTGCTGGAAACCTCGATGGAGGCGGTCATCTATCACTTCAAGCTGGTGACCGAAGGCTTCCACCCCGCCCCGGGCGAGGTGTACGTGCCTACCGAGAGCGCCCGGGGTGAGCTGGGCTACTACATCGTTTCCGACGGTGGTTCGATGCCCTACCGGGTCAAGGTGCGCGCGCCCAGCTTTGTTAATCTGCAAAGCCTGCCCTATGCCTGCAAAGGCGTCCAGATGGCCGACATGGTGGCGGTGATTGCTTCTTTAGACCCGGTGATGGGGGACGTAGACCGATGAGTTATGTAACGGAGGCCTGGCGTTCAGGGACAAGCTGTCCACCCCCAGGCTTTTGAATGTTCGCGGAGGCATATGGGATTTTTCGACGATAAACAAGACTGGCTACGTGAGGTATTCGCACAGTACCCCGATACGCCCCAGGGGCGACGGGCGGCCATCATGCCCATGCTGCGGCGGATACAGCAGGAGGAGGGCTGGATCTCCCCTGAGCGTCAGGAAGAGATTGCCCAAATCCTAGGTACCACCGCTACCGAGGTGGCGGGTGTGATGAGCTTTTATAGCTACTACCAGGCTCTGCCCACCGGCAAGTACCACCTCCAGGTCTGTGCCACCCTCTCCTGTGCCATTGGGGGGGCCGATGAGCTATGGGACGAACTGGTGCAGGAGCTGGGCATTTTGCGGGGAGAAGTAACCCCCGATGGCCTTTTTAGCATCCAGAAGGTGGAGTGCCTGGGTTCCTGCCACACCGCCCCGGTGGTGCAGGTCAACGACGAGCCTTATGTGGAGTGCGTAACCAAAGCCCGTCTGCATGCGCTGTTGCAGGGTTTGCGGGAAGGTCGGCGGCTCGAGGAGATCGCGCTGCCGGGTAAGGTGGGGCACGAGGTGCATGTGCGCGGGGAGGAGGTGGGCGCATGAACGGGCCCATCGTGAGCGGCAAAGACCCCCGCTTCGAAAAGACCTTATACAAACACGTGGGCCAGCCCAACTCCTGGACGCTTGCCTATTACCTTTCCCACGGCGGCTATCAGGCCATCAAGAAGGCCATCGCCCAGGGCCAGGACTGGGTCATTGAGGAGGTCAAGAAGTCTGGCCTGCGTGGGCGGGGAGGGGCGGGTTTCCCCACCGGGCTCAAATGGAGCTTCATGCCCAAAAACACCGGCAAGCAGCACTACATCGTCTGCAACGCCGACGAGTCGGAGCCGGGCTCCTTCAAAGACCGCTACCTGATGGAGGATGACCCCCACCAGCTCATCGAGGGCATGATGATTGCGGGGGTAGCGATTCAGGCCAGCAAAGGCTACATCTACATTCGCGGCGAGTATCGGCGGGCCTACGACCGGCTTATCTCGGCCATCCGGGAGGCCTATGCAGCCGGCTACCTGGGCCAGAACGTGATGGGAACCGGCTTCAGCTTCGACCTCTACGTGCACCGGGGGGCTGGGGCCTACATCTGTGGCGAGGAGACGGCCCTGATGAACTCCCTCGAGGGCCTGCGGGCCAACCCCCGTATGAAGCCCCCCTTCCCGGCCCAGGCCGGCCTGTGGGGGATGCCCACCACCATCAACAACGTCGAGTCGCTCTGCTCGGCGGTGCACATCATCGAGCGCGGGGCCGACTGGTTTGCCAGCATGGGCACCGAAAAGTCCAAGGGCCACAAGCTGTTTCAGGTCTCGGGCCCCTTCAAGCGCCCCGGCGTATACGAGCTGCCGTTGGGCACCACCTTCCGCGAGCTGCTCTTGGACTGGGCCGGAGGCCCCACCGAGCCCATCCAGGCCATCATTCCAGGGGGTTCGTCCTGCCCGCCCTTGCCCTGGACCGACGAAATCCTCGATACCCCTATGGACTACGAGTCCATCAGCGCCAAAGGCTCGCTGCTGGGAACCGGTGGGGTGATCGGCATCCCGGCCAGCATGAGCATGGTGGACGCCATGTGGAATGTGACCCGCTTCTACGGCCACGAGTCTTGTGGTAAATGCACCCCCTGCCGCGAAGGGGTTTCGGGTTGGATGGTGAGCCTTTTCGAGAAGATCGGAACCGGACAGGGTCAGAAAGGCGACGTGGAGCTCTTGGAAAGCATGCTCGACCAGATCGAGGGCCGCAGCTTCTGTGCCCTGGCCGATGCAGCCTGCTGGCCGGTGCGCGGCAGCCTCAAGCACTTCCGCCACCAGTTTGTGGATGCGGTGGAGCAGGGCAGGCCCGTCGAGCGCCTGGGAAGCCGTTGGGGGTGAGGTTAGGAAATGGCCAAGGTAACCATTAACGACAAAACCGTGGAAGTTCCGAACGGCACCTCGGTCATGGATGCCATCTTCCATGCGGGCTATGATGTGCCGCTGTTTTGTGCCGAGAAGCATCTATCGCCCATCGGGGCTTGCCGGATGTGCCTGGTCAAGACCGGCAGCCCGCGTAAGGGGCCGGACGGCAACTTCATCATGGAAAACGGGCAGCCCAAGATTTTCTGGATGCCAAAGCTATCGGCGGCCTGCATTACGGCGGTGAGCGATGGGATGGTGGTGGACACCCTTTCCGACGAGGTTAAGCACGCCCAGTCGGGTATGGTCGAACTCACCCTGTTCAACCACCCGCTCGACTGCCCCACCTGTGATAAGGGCGGGGCCTGCGAGCTGCAAGATCGCAGCTACGAGTACGGCCTGGTGGAAAAGTTCTACCAGCCCGACCCGATGGAGCTGCCCATGTACACCCGCTTCGAGATGACCCGGCGCCAGGTGGACAAGCACCACCCCCTCTCGCCTTTCATCGTGCTCGACCGGGAGCGCTGCATCCACTGCAAGCGCTGTGTGCGCTACTTTGAGGAGATTCCGGGCGAGGAGGTGCTCGACTTCATCGAGCGGGGGGTGCATACCTTCATCAACAGCGAGGAGAAGGGGCTACCCTCCAACTTTAGCGGCAACATCGTGGACATCTGCCCGGTGGGGGCCCTGCTCGACCAGACCGCACGCTTCCGCGCCCGCAACTGGGAGTACGACTCCACCGAGACCACCTCGATGGACGACGCCAGCGGGGCGGCAATTGTGGTGGATACCCGTAGCGGGTTGCTCGAGCGCATCCGGGCGGCCGAGCGCCGGGAAGTGAACGAGGTCTGGATCTCCGATGCGGCCCGCTTCGGCCACGAATGGGTCAACGAAAACCGGGTGCGCACGCCCTTGGTGCGCAAGGACGGCAAACTGGTGGAAGCCACCTGGGAGGAGGCCCTGGAGGCCATCCGCAAAGGTCTGGAGGGTATCGCCGGGGCGGATATTGGCATCTACCTGGCGGGCAACAGCACCCTGGAGGAGGGCCTGGCGGCCCTCGAGCTGACCCAGGCCCTGAGCACGCCGCACCGCGACTTCCAGGGCCGTACCGCTCACCCCGTTGGGGTGTTTGCCCCGGCCAGCTTCGATGAGCTCCTGGACGCCGAGTTTGTGCTGGTGCTGGGCGACCCTGCCGAAGAGGCCCCCACCCTGCACCTGCGACTTTCGGAGTACAGCCGTGGCCTCAAACCCGCTGCCAAGCTCGCGCACGGTACCCCCTTTGCCGACCTCAACATCAAGGAGCGGATGCCCCGCCTGACCCATAAGCTGGCCCTCTTCAGCACCTATCCCAGCAGCACGGCCAGGTGGGCTGGGGCCAGCGCCGTACACGCCCCGGGGATGGAAGCGGCCCTGCTGGCGGCCCTGCTGGATCAGGCCGAAGCGCCCGCTGGCCTGAGCGAGCCGGTGGCCTGGGTCAAGGCGCGCCTGGCGGCCAGTTCGCGGGTGGTGCTGGTGCTGGGCGCGGGGGTGCTTAACCAGCCCCAGGCGGCCAAAGAAGCCAAGCAGCTTGCCGAGCGCACGGGTGCTCGGGTGATGTGCATGACCCCTGCGGCCAACGCGCGGGGGCTGGAAGCGCTGGGGCTGTTTCCTGGCAAGGGCGGCGCAGGTTGGAGCGAGGCGGGGCCCAGGGTGGTTTACTACGCCTACCTGCCCAGCGAAAAGCAGCTCAAAGCGGCCTCCTTCCGCATCCTGCACCTGACCCACCGCCATCCGCTGGCCGAGAAATACGCCGATGTGGTTTTGCCGGGCCAGACCGCTTACGAGAAGCGCGGCCACACCGTGAACCTCGAGGGCCGGGTGTTGCCGCTCGAGCCCGCGGGAATCAACAATGGCGAGGCCGATGGTGCAGTGGCGGCGCTGGGCCTGATTGCCGAGGCCGCAGGGGTCAAGACTCCGGTTCGGCTGGTGCGTCAGGCCACCAGGCTGCTGGTCGATAAACACAAACTCCCGCCTGTGTTAGAGCGCTGGACGCAAAAATCAACCGGCTGGGCTGCCTCCGATGCGGATGTGACTATAGGGTCGTTGTACCTGCGCCCGACCATGTGGCGGCGGGAGCAGCTCGTAGGTGCAGTGGCCAAAACGGTGGAGGTCAAGCTGGAGATGAGCCCGGAGACTGCCAAGGCCAATGGCTTGGCTCAGGGTTACCTGGTTGAGCTGGAAACGCCGATGGGCATAGAGAAGCTCGAGGTCAAGGTGGTGCCTGGCCTCCCCGAGGGCGCGATGTACCTGCCTGCACTGGGAGCCTGGGCGGGTCGCAAGGTTGAGGCTAGGGTATTGGTCGGAGGTGAAGCATGAAGGACGAATGCCCCAAGCCCAGAGTCGAAAGCCCAGGGCGACTCAGATCATCGGTTCAAAAGCTGATTTTGAGTAGCGCAACGTTTGTCATGGG
>Ga0272446_1003744_pt1 | contig 18824 bp, 15 predicted proteins | sample YNPCB0061_FD_194587 | JGI IMG/M metagenome (GOLD analysis project Ga0272446, IMG submission 194587) | Hot spring microbial mat communities from Yellowstone National Park, WY, United States - YNP-CB-006-1 | ecosystem: Environmental > Aquatic > Thermal springs > Hot (42-90C) > Sediment | place... | reverse complement strand
GCGCACGCTGTACGCCGCGTCCCTCTTCTCGTTCACCGCCGCCGCCTTCGCCATGACGGAGTTGAACCTGCAGGTCAATCAGTTGGGGGTGGGATGGGCATCGCTGGCAATTTTGCACATCCTGCTCGTCCTGCGCTTTGCCCGTACCCCTCCGCCGCTGGAATCGTCCAAGCCCTTTCTGCCGCCGCTGGTCGTTTCGGCGTATGTCATCGCGGCGCTGGCGATTCTGCCGCCCATCGTTTTCTACAACGGCGTGACGCTCGCCTACGCCCTCGGCAACTGGATCGCCCTCTCGGCGTGGGGCGCGTATCTCGCCCACCGTAAACAGCCCGGCTTCCTGCCGCTCCAGCCCATTGAAAAGCCGCGTCTGTTCGGCAGGCTGGTTCAAAGCGGCGCAATCTACCATTGGTTTGCCAGCCTGCCCCTCCCGTTTTTGGTGTGGATCGTCAACCGCAACAACGAATGGCGGGCAGAAGCTCTGCCGGTTTTGTTCGTGGCGCTGGCATGGTTCATGGTGCTGCTCAGTCATTGGCTGGGAAAGGCTCGGGCGGAGTACCCGCTTCCGTGGCGGCTGACCGGGCTGACGGTCAGTATTGCCGCGCCAATTCTCGCGTATGCCAACATCGAGGCGGGATATGTCCCCTCCGCCTGCCTGCTGGCAGTGGGCATCCTCTACTTTGTCAACACGCTGCTCTCGAAAGCAGGGGTTGGCTTCTACCCTGCAGGGCTGGTCACCGCCGCAGGGCTATGGCAAATCCTCGGCGAGGCAGGGACGGACGCTGAGGTCAGGGTGTTTGCGTTGTGCGTTCTGACGACGGTCTATTTCCTCGCCGGGCTGGAGGCAGAGCGGCGGAAAGTGCCGGGCGCTCATTACGCCTTCCTCGCGCCGCTTTACATCACTGCCCATTTTCTCGCCTTTATGCTGGTGTTTGGCATTTACCTCCAGCCGCTGGAGGAAGCCCTGGGCTTCTCGGAATGGACCAAAGCCGAGCAACTGTGGGGCGCGGGGAGCCAGCTGCTGTTCGGCGTTGCCTACGGACTCTTCGCGTGGAGGCGCTATCAGGAATTTTGGGGGCATCTCGCCGCGTGGCTGGGCATGCTCGGAGGCGGGTTCGTCGCCATCGCCTACAGCCAGGGACATGGCTCACTCGCCGCCAAAGGCGCGCTCATTGCTTCCATCATGGTGCTGGCGGAGCGCGGGCTGAATCACCTCAGGCAGCGCGCCTCCCTGCAGGAGCATGTCCGCACCTTCTTCCGCCGCGCCTGGGATCTCTACCAGCGTCCCCTGCTCTTCGCCGGCTGGACTGCCTCGGTGGCGGTCACCCTGCTGGCGCTCGTCCGCAACCTGATCCTGCTCGGCGGCGGGCGCATTCAACAAACCTGGGCGGCGGCAGGCTTGCTCATCATTACCGCGCTCTACGCCGTTTCGGCGCGTCTCTTCCAGCGGGCGCGCTTCGTCTGGTTTGCGGTCATCGTCGTCTTCGCCCCGTGGACCATCCTCACCAACCTCGGCTGGTTCACCTCCTTCCAGCCCGATCTGCCCGATTTCGGCGTCAGTTGGGTAGCGCTGGCGTGGCTGCTCTTCCTCATTGGGTGGCGGGTGGCTTCACGCGCTCCCTATGCCTACGCGCTCCCGCTCAAAACCGCCACTCACCTCCTGCTCCCCTTCTCCATGCTCTGGTCGGTGGCAGATACCGAAGCCAGCCTGTTCACGGTTGGGCTCTCGATTGCGCTCTACGCCATCTCCGCCTGGCTGAAGCACCGTCAGACAACACAGACCGACCTGCCTCCCCTTTCGGCGACCAGATTCCTCTACCCGGCGCTCGGTCTGCTCCCCGTTTGGGGCGTGTACTGGCTTCACTTCCTCCATCCTGAAGCCCCGCACGAACACTACGGATTGCTCATCCTGACCTTCGGCGTCATTGGCTTGCTCGCCGGCCTGGGACTGGAACGCTTCGCCCCCCGCCCGAACCTGAAACGCCCCTATGGGCTTCCGGCTTATCTGACGGCTTACCTTGCCCTCATCGTCGGCACGATGCTGGTTGCGCACCTGCGCAACTACCTCGCCTGGGCTTTGCTCTACGATGCTCTGCTGATGGCGGTCTCTGCCTGGCTATTCCGCAGTTCACTGTGGCTTTACCCGGCGTCGGCACTCCCCGTCCTCTCGCTGCTCATTGCCCTCAACGAAGCGAACATCCCTGCGGAGCGGCAGGGATGGTGGCTGATAGGGCTGGCAGCGGTGTATCTGGCTGGCGCATGGGTATTGCGGCGGTTCGCCCTGCACGCCTACGGCTCACCGTTCATCGCCATGGGCTTCGCCGTCACCGCCCTCGGCTTGCCTCCCTCCAGCCTCGACCGGGTCGGCGCGATGTGGGGCTACGGCGCCGCCGCCCTGCTTTACGCCGTCTGTGCCTTTTGGCTGCGCCAGCCCTTACTGCTGACGCCCGCCAGCGCCCTCATTATCGTCCCTTACGCCGCCCTGCTTCAGCGCTCGACCATCGCGCCCGAATTCTATGGTCTCAGCCTGTTCCCCGGCGCACTGCTTGCCCTGCTCGCCGCCTGGGCTTTAGACCGCCGGTTCGGGAGGCTGGAAAGCCTGCCGGGCAGATGGTTCGCCCGCCTTGTCAACCGCTTCCTGAACTGGTGGGCGTTTCCGCTGTACATGCTCGGCTTGGGGCTGGCAAGCGCCGCGCCTTTCTTTGCAGATTCCCGCGCAGACCTCATCGCGCTGAACTTCCTCTTGCTCGCCGCTTTCTACGGGTGGGCGGTGTACCGCTTCGGCTCCCGCTTCTGGCTGACGGCGGCGCTCCTCGCCGTACACCTCAGCCTCAGCTATTACCTGGAACACCTCGACCTGTGGCAGTACGCGGACCAAGGCTGGCTGCGCTTCCTGCCGTTGACCGCTGCGCTGACGGCGGCAGGCTTGTTCCTTGCCAAACGCCTGAACGAAGGCTCGCCCCTGCGTGAGAAAATGTTCATCGGCTGGTCGCGTCCGTTTTACCTGTTCGTATTTTTCGATGTTTTCTTTTCCTCTCTGTTTGGCGGCTTGCAAGGAACCTTTGAAAGTACCTGGTTGTCGCTGGGGAATATGTTGATTGCGGCGGCGCTGGCTTCTGCCTGGGTATCGCCGGGGATGGTGTACGTCAGCGCATTGCTTGGGTTTGTCGCGCTCACGCAATGGCGGGGAGCGGTAGATGCCTCCACCATCAGCCTGCCGGTCCATCTGGCGGGGCTGTCGCTGGGATACGGCGCTCTGGGCTTTGGCTACAGCCTGCTGAAACGCCGGTCAGGCTTGGGCGGGGAAGGAAGCGAAGTTCCCTCCGCGGCGAGGCGGCAGGCAGTTTGGGAGGTCCCGCTGCAGAGGTCGGGCATCCTTCTGTCGTTCCTGTCGCTGGCGCTGGCGGCTTTGTTCAGTATTGATATTGTCAGTTGGAGTGTAGGCGCGCTCTTCGGTGTGCCGTTCCGCCAGCTGGTGGACCTTGAGACGGTGTACATGGCGGTCTGGGTGCTGTCGTTGATTGGTTTGCTGTATGCGGGCGCCGCCGCCGTGTACCGGAGGGTGAGGCTGGGGTATCTGGCGGTGGGAATGCTGCTGGCAGGCTGGTTCCTGTATGCGTTCTACGTCAATGCCTGGGAGAACCTGCGGCAGTTGCAGTGGTATGCCCTGCCTGCCGGGCTGTACCTGTTGGGGGTTGGGTTTGCGGAGTGGGAGCGCGGCAACCGCAACCTGGCGCGCTGGCTGGATTATGCGGCAATCCTGTTGATGCTCGGTTCGCTCTTCTGGCAGACGCTGGTCTTTGGCTGGCAGTTTGCCCTGCTGTTGGGCGCGGAGGGTCTGGCAACTTTCTGGTGGGGAAGCGCGCGGCGGTTGAGGCGGTTCTTCTATGCGGGGATGGTCGGTGTGATTCTGGCGGTGCTGGGGCAGCTGCTCAACGCCCTGCAGGAAGTCAATCAGTGGATTACGTTTGGGTTGATTGGGCTGCTGCTGGTGATTCTGGCGGTCATTGTGGAGCGGCGGCTGGAGGCGATTAAAGCCTGGCAGCAGGTATTGGAGAGTTGGGAATGAACGAGACGCAGACTACTGGGAGCGCGGTCTCCAACAGGTTGAAGCGGGTCATCCTGACCCTCGGCTTGATCCTCATCCTCATCGGCGCGCCGCTGACCATCAGCCTGTTCTGCGTCATGCTGCTTATCTCCATTGACGGAGGCAACAGGGAGACGGCGTACTTTGGCGTTGCGAGCCTGACCCTGGTTGTTCTCACGCTTGGCGCAGGGATGACGGCATTTGTGCAGGCAAACCGCTCTCTGAAGGGCATACCGTCGAAGCCGCTGCGGTTTCCACCCACCTTTCTGTTGTTTGGCATCTTTGTTTTTCTGGTCGGGTTGGGAGCGTTCATTGTCGCGTCGGAAACGGCGGTAGGGATATTTTTCCCGCCAATTCTGCTGGCGGCGGCGGCGCTGCCCCCATTGTGGGCGGTGGCGTGGATGATTCCGCAGGCAAAGCCGTCAGCGGAGGGGGAGGCTGGGGCGGCAGATCAGGCGTCCCTGAGTGGGAGGCGGGGTCTGCTGGCGTTTGCCGGCGGCGCAACGGTGAGCGTCTTCATCGCCATCGTGTTGGAAATCCTTCTGCCGGTCACTCTCTTTGCGCTGGTATTCGACCTGGCGGAGAATGTGGCGGCGCAAATGGAAAGCGTGTTCCGGGCGCTGTCCAGCCGCGATGTGGCAGAAGCGTTGACCAATCGTGGGTTCATCTATCTGTTTGTGCAGATCGCGGTCATTGCGCCGCTGGCGGAGGAGTTTGCCAAGCCGCTGGTGGTCCTGCCCATCGTTCGTCACGCGAGCAGGCAGGAGACGTTTTGGCTGGGGGCGCTGGCAGGAGCAGGGTTTGCCGCGCTGGAGAATGTGATTTATGCCATGAGCGGCTTCGGCATTTGGGCGGGCATTCTGGCGTTGCGGGCAATCGGCGGCGCGCTGCATCCGCTGGGGAGCGGGCTGGTGGCGCAGGGCTGGCGCGGAGTACTGCTTGGCGAAGCGGATGCCGGCAAAAACTGGTGGAAACGCTTTGGGATTGCGGTGGCAGTACACGCCGCCTGGAACGGAGGCTCGCTGCTGGTCATCACGCTGGGCGGCGCGCGCTTCTTTGGGGACCTGCCGCCTGAGATTGACATCCTGGGCATTTCCGCCGCTGGAAGCGTGCTGGCGTTTCTTCTCATCATCGGACTTGCGGCGCTGTGGATCGGGCGCGCCTACGGTCACGACAAATCCTTCCTGCCTGCGGAGGGCGGCGAGGCGGAGGCGGGGCTTGTCCCTTCGGAGCGCGCCATTGCGCTGTGGGCGGTCGCCTGCCTGATCGCCATCGTCCCCGCAGGGATTGCAGGACTCAAACTATGGCTGCGCTGAAGACCCGCCTGAACCTGTTCGTTGCCCTGGGCGTCATTGCCGCCAACCTGTTTGCCTGGGGGCAAATTTTGCTGGCGGACTCGAACCCACACATTGTCGAGCCGATTATGGACCCCGAAGTCCGCGCCCTGCTGGACTATATTCGCTCAGGCGAGCACTCCGGCGAGAGTTGGGAAGTGACGCTGACCGAACTCGAAGCCGAGCAGACCATCACCTGGTACCTGAAGCGTTATCCGCAAATTCCGTTTGCCTACCCCGAAATTCACATCACGCCGGAGTCTATTCGCGGCGAGGGAGATGTCATTCTCACCGGTTTGCACTTTCACGTCAGCGGGGAGGCGCGCATCACGCTGGAAAACGGCTTGCCGGTGGTGGAAATTCTCGACCTGAACCTGCCCCTGCCCGGCAACATGAAGGATGCAATTGAAAGTGAGATAGAGCGTCAACTGCGCCGCGCGGAACTGCTTCCTGTGCGTTTCACCTCCGCCGAGTGGGGCAACGGCGTGGTAGTGGTACGAGGGGTCATCAAGTAGAGTTCTCTTCGGGTATAATCTGCACCGCCCGCCCCCGTAGCTCAATGGACAGAGTAATGGACTTCGAATCCAGTGGTTGCGCGTTCGACCCGCGCCGGGGGCGCTCTTTTTATGTCCACACCTCGCTCCCACCTGCGCTTCCTCCGCATGTTGATCGAGCGCCTCGAGCGCATCTCCGCTGATTCGGTCTGGGCGCACCGCGCCAGCGGCGTGCGCGGCTCCCTGCTGCGGATGCTGGAGGAAATCGAACAGGGACATTCGCCCGACTCAAAGACCCTTTCCGTGGCGGTCACAACAGCGCTGAACATTCTCACCCAAGCCGCGAAGAGACAGTAGAGACTCGGTAGATCACGAAAACCTCGCGTAGTGTGCGCTCTCTAGCGCAAAACTGGCGTTAGAGAACGCCAATTACGCGCTTTCGTGAAGTACTGAGACTGGTAATTGGTAACTCACCTTACGTGAAACGTCCCGAAGGTTTTCGTAATTTATGCTTGATTTCCAGTCCAACCTTCGGGACGGTGCGTAACATCAGCGCCTAATACGCGCTTTCGTGAAGTACCAGCCGCCTGACAGTTTCATTTTCCGCCCCACCGCCCGACGATAAATTGTCGGGCTGATACCCACAAAGCCCGCTGAAGCGGGCTGGCAGTCGGTTTTAGCCGACTTTGTAGGCGTAGCCAGCGGATTTATCCGCTGGCGATGGCGGCAAGACCAGGCGAAGGACTCACGATTTTGAAAAGTGTCAGGTAGCTAGCAGTTTTTATTGACAGAATCTTTACTTTTTAGATGGAATTTCTTCTATAAACCTCTTGCAAAAGTGCGCAGGAGTACGCCTGATATGCGTTTCGCAACAAACGTTCTCTGGACGTATGCAAGAGATAATAAAAACTCGTTTTGTGAAATCAATCAATCACAGGAGACTGCATGATCAAACGATTTTTTGAATGGGTGATAAGCCCCATGGGGCGGATTGCCGTGGTCATTGCGGGGATGTTTGTCTTCAGCCTTGCTGCCTTCGGCATCTACCAGACACAACAGAACCCCAAGCCGCAGCCGATTCAATTCCCACACAACCTGCATGTGGGATTCGGCATCCAGTGCCTCTACTGCCACCCCGGCGCATCCAAGGGACCTTCGGCGGGCTTGCCGACCATCAGCAAGTGCTGGGGCTGTCACCAGCAAATTGCCAAAACACAAACCAGCCCCAAACTCAAACCCCTGCTCGATGCAATGACAAACGGCACCAACTTCGTCTGGGTGCCGGTTGCCAAAGTGCCAGAATTCGTGCATTTCAACCACCGTCCCCACATTGCGGCAGGCTTGAACTGCGAAAACTGTCACGGCGACATGACCAAAGTGACAATCGCAGAAAACCCCCAGGTGATGAACATGGGCTGGTGTCTGAATTGCCACCGTCAGCGGGCGGGCAATGACGAAGAAAAACTCACCAAACTCACCGACTGCGGAACCTGTCACTACTAAATCCGGGTGAAAAGGAAGAAATCATGAGCAAACAAATTTCCCGGCGCGATTTTCTCAAACTCGCCACCGCCGGCGCGGCGACCACCGCCGTGCTGACCGGGTGCGGTCCCACCTCCCGTTTTGTGGACCGTGAACCCTACCTGAAAATGCCGGAGTACACCTACAACGGCATGAGCACCTACTATGCCACCACCTGCCGCGAATGCGCCGCGGCGTGCGGGCTGGTCGTCCGCACCATGCAGGGACGCGCCATCAAAGTGGAAGGCAACGCCAACAACCCCGTCAACCTCGGCAAAACCTGCGCGCGCGGACAGGCAACCCTGCAAGGGCTTTACAACCCCGACCGCGTCGAAAACCCCGTCAAACAGGCGCGCGGCGCACAACTCTCACAAGAGACCCTCGACTGGAACGCCGCCATCCAAATCGTTTCCGAAGCCCTCCAAAACACCAACCCCTCCGAAATTGCCTTCCTGATGGGCATGGCGCCCGACCACCTCTTCGATCTGGTTTCCGACCTGGCAAAAGCCATCGGTGCGCCTGCCCCAATCCGCTTCGGCGCGCTCGGCATGTTCGAAGCCCGCGCCACCCTGAGCAAAGCCGCAGAAAACCTCTTCGGCAAAGCCTCCATGCCCTTCTTCGACCTCGAAAACGCGGACGTTGTCGTCTCTTTCGGTGCAAACTTCCTCGAAACCTGGCTTTCCCCCGTCGCCTTCACGCGCGGATTTGCCAAAATGCGCCGCGGCAACCCCGAACGACGCGGCTACTTCGTCCAATTCGAACCGCGCATGTCGCAAACCGCCTCCAAAGCCGATGAATGGATTCCGCTTCGCCCCGGGACCGAGAGCCTGGTTGCCCTTGCCCTCGGCAGACTCATCGCTGAAGCCAAAGGCGGCGCTGTCCCCACAGCCTTCGCCTCCATTGACCCTCTGACCGTTGCCTCCGATGCAGGGCTGAAAGTGGAAACCCTCGAACGCCTTGCCCAAACGCTGGTCAATGCGCATCATCCGCTCGTCATTCCGGGCGGCGCGGCGCTGGGGCAGAGCAACGGTCTTGCTGCCGCCGAATCCGTGCTGGCGTTGAACGCCCTGCTGGGCAACTTCGGTCTGCCGGGCGGCGTATTCATCAGCCCGCTTGCCCCCGCTCAAGACGCATATCACCGCCCTGCCAGCGCCAAAGAGATGGCAGATTTCATCGCAAAAATGAAGAGCGGCGGCGTCAAAGTCCTGTTTGTGCACGGCGTCAATCCTGTTTTCGAACTGCCGAAACATTTTGGCTTTGCCGAGGCGCTTGCCTCCGTCCCGCTGGTCATCTCTTTCGCCACCTTCCCCGATGAAACCGCCCTCGCCGCCGACTACATCCTCCCCGACCATCACGGCCTGGAATCGTGGGGATACCAGCGCGCGGTTGTTTCAGCAAAGCCTGTCCTTTCGGGGGCGCAGCCAGTCGTTACCCCTTACTTCAACACACGCGCCACGGCAGATGTCTTCCTTGCTGCTGCTGCACTGGCTGGCGGGAAATTTGCCGCCGCCCTGCCCTTTGCCGATGAGGTCGCCTTTCTCCAAAGCAAACTCGCGGGTTTGGTTGGCGAGGAAGGCTTCTTCACCGCGCCGGAAATCAATTCCTTCACCGCTTACTTCCAGCAATATGGCGGCTGGTGGACAAACGATCCGTCGCTGGCGACTCCCTCTGCGGCAAGCGCCATTGCAAAACGCTTCACCCCTGCCGCCGCCGAATTCACCGGCGAAGGCGAATTCTTCTTCCTGCCTTTCGTCTCACCCACGCTGGGAGAGGCAGGCGCAAACAAGCCCTGGCTTCAGGAACTGGCAGACCCCACCACCACCGTCATGTGGAACACCTGGGTAGAGATGAATCCCGAAACCGCACACGAACTCGGCATCGAAAACGACGATGTCGTTCAGATCGTGAGCGAAGCCGGGGGCGTGGAAGCGCCCGTTTACTTGTACCCAGCCATTCGTCCAGATGTGATCGCCATGCCCTTCGGGCAGGGTCACACTGCCTATGGCCGGTTTGCGGCGGGGCGGGGCGCGAATCCTGCCGATGTCCTGGGAGTCCACTTTAACGAAGCGGGTGACCTTGCGTTTGCCGGCATGAAAGTCGAAGTGAAGAAGACCGGCAAGAAGAAAATATTGTCCCGCCTGGAAAGCCGCATTGGCGTATATGGCGAGGGACTTGAGAAAGAGTAGAGGAGTGAGTTATGACTGTGGATTTGAATAAACTGCACGCAGTGGGCGCCATCGCCGAGGCGGCGGAGGGCAAATGGGGCATGGTCATTGACATGGACCTTTGCACGGGCTGTCAGGCTTGCGTTGCCGCCTGTGCAATGGAAAATAACATCCCCTACGTCGAAGAAGAAGACGCAGGCTACGGGCGTTCGATGCACTGGATTCGCACAGAGCGTTTTTGGGAGGGAGAGTATCCTGAAGTCAAAATATCTGGTTACCAGCCCATGCTCTGCCAGCAATGCGGAAAGGCGCCCTGCGAACCGGTTTGCCCGGCGTTTGCTACCGTACACAGCCAGGCAGAACAACTCAACCTGCAGGTGTACAACCGCTGCGTAGGCACTCGTTACTGTGCGAACAACTGTCCGTATCAGGTGCGCTCGTTCAACTGGCGCGACTATCAGGACAGCCGTGTTCGCCCCGAAATCACCATCCTTGCCAACCAGTTCAACCCCGATGTCACCGTCCGCCGCCGGGGTGTGATGGAAAAATGTACCTTCTGCATCCAGCGCATTCACAAGGCGCAGGACAAGGCAAAATCGGAAGGACGCGAAGTGGAAGACGGCGAATTCACAACCGCCTGCGCTCAAGCCTGCCCTGCTAATGCCATCACCTTCGGGCGCATTGACCATCCCGAAAGCCTGGTCTCACAACTGGCGCGTTCGCCCCGCGCCGAGCATCATCTGGAAGAACTGGGCACGCTTCCGCGCGTGACCTATCTCAAGGAAGGCTAAACCATGGCTGATCACAAACATCACACCTCACATGAAGAGCATCTGCGCGAACAGCACCTGATGCTCGACCCCATGCCGCGCGGCAAGATGAACGAGATGGTCATGGAAGCCATGCACACCACCTCGTGGAAGTTCTGGCTGGTCTTCGGCTTGCTGGCGGCGATCGTTGCCTACGCCCTGTTCTACAAATGGGGCGTGATGATCCTCGAAGGCTTGGGCGTGGCAGGCGTCAACCGCCCGTCTTACTGGGGTATCTTCCTCGTCAACACCGTGTTCTGGATCGGCATCAGCCACGCCGGGACCTTCATCTCTGCCATTTTGCGCGTGTTCAAAGCAGAGTTTCGCCGCCCGTTCACGCGTGCGGCTGAATTGATGACCACCTTTGGGCTGGTTCAGGCTGGCTTCAGCATCTTCATGCACATGGGACGTGTCTGGCTCTCATACTGGCTGATGCCCATTCCCAACCAGCGTGGATTGTGGCCCAACTTCCACTCGCCTCTTTCCTGGGACCTGCTGGCGATCACCACCTACCTGCTTTCCTCCACCATGTACCTGTTCCTGCCCCTCATCCCCGACCTGGCGATGGCGCGCGACCGAACTCCCGACGGCACATGGCAGAAAGTCTTCTACCGCACCCTGGCGCTGGGCTTCCGCGGCACCGAAGGCGAATGGACCCACCTGCGCAACGCGCTGAACATCTTCGCCTTTGCGATCATCCCGGTCATGTTCTCGGTTCACACCATCGTTTCCTGGGACTTTGCCATGGCAACCCGTCCGGGCTGGAATTCCACCATCTTCGGTCCCTACTTTGTCGTTGGCGCGCTTCACTCCGGCATGGGCGCTGTGGTGATGGTGCTCGCAGTAGTGCGCGGCACAATGAAAAACATGAAATACTTCATCCGCCCGGAACATTTTGAAGCCATCGGCAAACTCATGCTGATCATCTCCATGACGTGGGGATATTTCTTCTTCAATGACTACATCGTGCAATGGTACGGCGGCGACAAGTGGACGAAGGAACTGCTCCACTGGCATGAGGCTGGTCCCATGGGCTGGATGTGGTTTGGTATGCTGATTTGTAATGTGGCAATCCCTTGGGCAATCCTTTGGAACAAAAAATGGCGTTCCACACCCTGGCTGCTCTTTATCGTAGGAATGTTGATCAATGTGGGCATGTGGTTCGAACGCTACATCATCGTTCCCATCTCACTGACGATCAACCGCATGCCCTTCACGTGGCGGCTGTATCAACCGGGCATCGAAGTCTGGCTGGGGATTGGCACGCTCGCCTTCTTCATCCTGCTCTACATGGCGGCATCGAAACTGATTCCGCTCATCCCGGTCTGGGAGGTGCAGGAAGGTCAGATGGCGCACTCCCTCAAGAAGTATGGACGCGAGACGGTGGTAACCGTCAGCGAACTGGAATAGGAGACAAAATATGGCTGAAGAAAAGTCCCTTCTGGCGGTCTTTTCGGATATTGATCCTGCCGCCGATGCCATCGAGCAGTTACGCCTCCTGGGCGTACACGACGATTGCATGAACGTCATCTCCGGCATCCCGGTTACCGAGGCGATGCTGGGGCGCCCCAGCCAGTGGACGAACGTCCCGCGCCTGGCGTTGGGAGGAGCAGCGGCCGGTTTTTTGGTGGGCGTGTTTCTTGCGTTCATCACGCCAAATATGTATACCATCCAGGTAGGCGGACAGCCCTTCACCCCGGTTCCGCCGGCGGTCATCGTCATGTTCGAAATGACCATGCTGGGCATGTTGATTTCCACCTTCGTTGGCGTGTTTTTCGATAGTTTATTCCCGAATTACCGCCCGATGCATTATGTTCCTGAAATCAGCGACGGAAAGATCGCCATTCTGATCGAATGTCCGCCGCCCGACACACAGAAAATCACGGATGTCCTGAAGAAACTGGGCGCCGAGTCTGTGAAAGAAGCGGAGGCGCAGCATCTATGAGACTCTTGCGACAATTATTTTTTACGTTCCTGGTGGTTGGTTTGTTGGGCGGCATCCTCATGCTGTTCACTTACGATGTGATTAAAGTGGAGTGGCCCTCCTTCATGGAGATTCAACCTTCCTTCCGCCCGATGGAAAAACCGCTGCCTGTCCCTGAACGCTCGATTCCCGTTGAAGGAGCAATAGCCATTCCGGGGTTGGGCGCTCCGGAAAACCCCGTCCCAGCCGATGAGACCTCAATTGCACGCGGCGCACAATTGTTTTCCATCCACTGCCAAATGTGTCATGGACCTGGTGGCGAGGGAAATGGACAGATTGCCCCGTTCCTGGTCAATTTCAAGCCTGCCAACCTGACTTTGCCCGTTGTGCAGGATAAAAGCGACGGCGCGCTCTTCCTGACGATTACCAATGGCGTGACCGGCCGTATGCCCGCCCTGAACGAAAACCTGACTGTCCGCGAGCGCTGGGATATTGTTAATTTCATCCGCACGCTCAAAGCGGCGCAGTAAGGGAGGCTCCTTCCATGAATGATGTTCGAAAAATGATCTATGGAACCATCATTGGTTTCTTTCTGATACTGGGTTTCTGGTTCAGTATTGTTTACATCTCTGCCTGTGGGTTTACTTTCACCTGTAACCGCGGCGCTCCACTGGTTGACCGCACACCGATTCCCACACTCATTCCGGCAACCATGCCGGTTCAGGTGGGCGGCGGCTCCGCCGGGGCGTTCGACAAATGCCAGATTGCAGCAGTGGATTTGATCGGCGCGTGGGTGAAAGCAGGCGTCCCTGAGACAGATAAATTTGCGTTCACCGATGTCAACGGTCAGGCTTGTGAGGCGGTGTTTGCGAAGGATGTCTTGCCGCTGTTTCTTGAGTCCAATGTATGGTATCCCGGCTCATTGTCCTGTTCCTCTTGCCATCATTCCAATCTGGCAACGGCGCTTCAGAACATGGATTTGAGCAGTTACGCCGGTATCCTTGCAGGGTCGGGCCGCGCTAACGGCGAACCCAAAGGCAAGGATATTCTTGGCGGCGGGGTGTGGGAACAGTCGCTGTTGTATCAAATGTTGCACGCGGAAAATGGCGTTTCGACCATCAACCGTCCCCTCATGCCGCTGGGGCGCACTGCGGCTGTGCCGGATAACGGACCCCTGATTTTTGCCGGCAGGGTGGTTGTGGAGGATACGGCGAACGTCTCCACTACCCCATCTCCGTAAAAACAAAAGGACTGGCGCGGAAGCCAGTCCTTTTGTTTTGGCGTTGTCGCTTACAGCCATGCCCATGCCATCCAGGTGATCAGCATGACGCTCCCGATGGCGAATCTTGCGCCAAACGCCCAGCCCCAGCCAATCATATAGGCTTTGGTAGATTTAAGCGCCTCTTCGCGATTTCTCAGGCGGTACAACTCTGCGAGAAACAATCCAAGCGGCGCGGCAACCAGCCCGATTAGCGGCGTGAAAAAGAGGCTGGCAACGATGCCCGCCGCAAATGCCAGAAGTATCGAACTCCAGGGGATGAACTGGTCACGCATTTTTGCCGCAATGATGATATTGTCCACGATGTTGCCGGCGATCATCAACAGGGTGATGAAGGCAAAAGCCGCCCAGTTCCAGCCGCTCATCCCTCCTGAAGCCGATTGGATGATGGCGTAGATCAGGGTTGCCAGCCACATGACCGTCAGCCCGGGGAAGACCGGTACAATCAACCCAGCCAGCCCGACCAGGAGGACAAAAAGGGTGAGGGTCTCAAGCGCAACTTGAAAGAAGAATGTAAGCCAATCGGGCATCATGGTTCCTTTGATTGAGACTTCGGAAGTCTTCAAGACTTCCGAAGTCTGTTTTTATTATGGCTTGATTACCTCCACGCCGCCCATCCACGGGCGAAGCACCTCGGGAATGACAATCGAGCCATCTGCCTGCTGGTTGTTTTCCAAGACGGCAATCAGCGTGCGGGGCAGCCCCAACCCTGAACCGTTGAGGGTGTGAACGAAGCGCGCCTTGCCGCCGTCGGAGGGACGATACTTTATATTCGCACGGCGCGCCTGAAAGTCGCGTACATTCGAGACGGAGGAGACTTCCAGCCATTCCTGACAACCCGCCGCCCAGACTTCGATGTCGTAGGTGATGGCTGAGCCAAAGCCCAGGTCGCCGGTGCAGAGTTGTTTCACGCGGTAGGTCAGTCCCAGCGCGGCGCAGGTCGCCTCGGCGTCTTCGCGCATTTTTTCCAGCAAGGCATCGGATTCTTCCGGTTTGGCGTACATGTACATTTCCACTTTGTCGAACTGATGCCCGCGTTTGATGCCGCGCACGTCGCGCCCGGCGCTCATTTTTTCGCGGCGGAAGCAGGGCGTGTATCCTGTGTAGAGCAGAGGGAGTTTTGCCTCTTCAAGGATTTCATCCATGTGTAAGCCGGTCAGAGGTACTTCAGCGGTGGGGACAAAATACAGTTCCTCTTCGTGGTCTTTGTAGAGGTTGTCGGCAAATTTGGGCAGTTGACCAGCGCCAAAGACCGTTTCGCGCCTGACCATGAACGGCAGGTATTGTTCGGTGTATCCCTGGCGGATGTGCAGGTCGAGCATGAAGGCAATCAGGGCGCGTTGGAGGCGGGCGCCGGCGCCGCTCAGAACGTAGAAACGCGAACCGGTGATTTTGGTGCCACGCTCGAAGTCAATGATGCCGAGGGCGGGTCCCAGGTCCCAGTGGGCTTTGGGTTCGAAGTTGAATTTGGGAAGTTCGCCGACTGTTTTGATGACGACATTCTCGTCTTCGGATGTGCCGATGGGTGTTCGTTCATCCGGGACGTTGGGCAGGGCGCTGGTCAGGGCATTCAATTCCGCCTCGACCTCCGCCACCTGCCGGTCGAGCGCGGCGATTTTATCTCCCACCTCGCGCATGGCGGCAATCTTCTTTTCGCGTTCCGCTGCGTCTTTCATCTTGCCGATTTCTTTTGAAACGGCGTTGCGTTCCGCTTTCAACTTCTCCACTTCGGTAAGCAGAGAGCGGCGCTTTTCATCCAGTTTGAGGATGTCGTCTACCGGCGAGGTGTCCATTTGCCGGTTTTTGAGGGATTTTCGGATCAGGTCTGGGTTTTCGCGGATGAGATTGATGTCTAGCATTGTTGCACCTCCATGTGCGGAATAGAATACGCCCCCGGTCCTTGCAGGACGAGGGGGCGTCTCGTGGTGCCACCTGCTTTCGTCACGCTTTGGGCGTGACCTCGGAGTGCGCTGTAACGGGCGCTCGCGTCTTCCTTACAACGGTGTAACCCGTTCCTGCGGAAGCCATGGGTGAAGGGGATTTCGCTGTCTGCCCGGCTGCCTCGCATCGGCCGGCAGCTTTCTGAACGGTTGAACAGGTACTTGTCTTCACGCGATTTTTGTTGAGCGTGATTATACACTTTCAAGCGGGAGCGTCAAGGCGCGGGAAGAGGCGGCAGGGAAGGCTGGGCATCCTGGTGTTGGAGCCGGCTTGGGTGAGTCGGAGGCGGATCTTTTTATCCGATAAAATAAGTTGTGGTATATTTCGGTCAGGAGCATTCACTATGAACGAGCGTATCCTGATCATTGAAGACGACCAGCAGATTTTGAAACTGCTTCAACGCGGTCTAACATATGAGGGTTATACCGTGGATACTGCCACCGACGGGCGTATGGGTTTGATTCTGGCGCGTGACCATACGCCCGACCTTGTGATTTTAGACTGGATGTTGCCGGGCATGGATGGCTTGGAGGTGTGCCACCGCTTGCGCACGGGCGGTTCGATTCCGATTTTGATGTTGACCGCTAAGGATACTGTTCAAGATCGCATCCAGGGGTTGGACGCCGGCGCAGACGATTACATGATTAAGCCGTTCAACCTGGATGAGTTGCTTGCGCGCGTGCGGGCGCTGCTGCGGAGGACTCAGCCGGAGCGCATTCCTGTTTTGAAGTTTGCGGATTTGTCGCTGGATACGGGGTCGCGGCAGGCTCAGCGTGGTGACCGCACTATTTCGCTGACTGCCAAGGAGTATGAACTACTCGAGTTGTTCCTGAGGCATCCCAAACAGGTGTTGACGCGCGAGGTGATTTTTGACCGCGTGTGGGGATATGATTTTGGCGGCGAGAGTAACGTGCTGGAAGTGTACATTCGTTATCTGCGGCAAAAACTGGAGAGCGAAGGAGAACCGCGCCTGATTCATACAGTCCGCGGGGTGGGATATGTCTTGCGCGAGAATCCCTGATTCCTGATGACCATAAATCGTAAATCAGCATGTCACTTACTCAGCGCCTGACACTTCTGTACTCATTGCTGTTGGGCGCAATTTTATTGATTTTTGGCGCGGTAGTCTTCTGGCTTGTGAATACGGTTCTTCTCAGCCAGGTAGACGACCGCCTTGCGGCGGTGGCTGAGGAATTTATTGCTTTGTCGAATGTGACTAGCCTGAAAGAGGTCAGACTGAAGCCGCCGGAAAATATGGATACCGATGTGAGTGTGCAGGTTTGGGGGGTGAGCAATGACCTGCAGGATTTTTATGGTCCTTTGGGCAAATCTGAATCTGCTTTGGACCCTGCGAATACCCGGACCGACCGCTCGCGGTTTCGCGAGGTGATGCATGGCAGCAGGTTGTTGCGGGTTTTGTCGGTGCCGCTGGGGGTTGGCGGCAGGCAGGTGGCAGTGATGCAGGTGGCGGCGCCGTTGGATTTCATTCAGGCGGCGCGCGGCTATCTCCTTTATGTGTTATTTGCGGTGTGGCTGTATGGTGTGCTGGTGGTTGGCTTTGCCCTGTGGCTAACGCTGGGACGCGCGCTCGAGCCGCTCAAGGTCATTGTCGAAACCGCCGAGCAAATCAACCGCGCCGACGATCTCTCCCGGCGTATTCCGCTTCAGGGTTCGGAAGTGGATGAGATTGGGAGTCTGATTCAAACCTTCAACCGTACGCTCGAGCGGCTGGAAACGCTGTTTACCTCTCAACAAAGGTTTCTGGCAGATGTCAGTCATGAATTGCGCACGCCGTTGACGGTCATCAAGGGCAATGTGGATTTGATGCGCCGCATGCGAACATTCGACGACGAGTCGCTTGCCAGTATTGATCAGGAAGCGGGACGCCTGACGCGGCTGGTGGGCGGATTACTGATGCTTGCGCAGGCGGAATCGGGCAACCTGCCCTTGAATTTTCACCCGGTCGAATTAGACCTTCTGCTGACCGAGGTCTTTCAAGAGATGCGTATCATTGCGGGAGGCAGGGTGCGGGTTCATCTGACCGAGATTGACCAGTTGCAGGTCAATGGTGATCGTGACCGATTGAAGCAAGTGTTGATCAACCTTGTGGCAAACGCCATCCAATACACGCCCGCCGGTGGAGATGTCTTTCTCAGTCTCTCGAAAGTGGGCGATCAAGCGCGCATCGTCTGTCGGGACACCGGTCCTGGCATCCCCGCCGAAGACCTGCCCCATATCTTCGAGCGTTTCTACCGCGCCGAAAAATCACGTACACGCGGCAAGACGACTGGCTTTGGCTTGGGGCTTTCCATTACAAAATGGATTGTGGAACACCATAACGGGCGCATCGAAGTGGACTCCAAAGAGGGACAAGGCACCACGTTTGTCATCTATTTGCCGCTACTCATTGATTCCCAGTCTGCGGCTCGCCTGCCTGCATAACCCCGCACCATACTTTCGATACCATTCATCCAGTTTAGGGCTGAAAGTTGCCCCGCTTTGCGCATCCTGGTAGATGGGCGCGCCGTAATAGACATACCTTAGCGTTTGCGCCGACCAGCTCCATTCGCCGCGCGTGATGATTCCAATGCCGCCATTGTATCCTGCCAGCGCCAGGCGAATGTTCCCCTGCGATGCGTTTAGCGAACGCGCCAGGTAGTCAAGTCCGCGTTGGGCGTTGATATCGGGCTGGTAGGGATTTTCGCCTGCCTGAAAGTGAAACGGCATGACCTGAAACAATCCCATTGCGCCGGCGCTGGAGCGGGCGAAGGGGTCGCCGCAGGATTCGATCTGCATGACAACGGCGACCAGGTTCGGGTCGAGGGAAGAAGCGTTTGCCCAGTGTATGATCTCCTTTGCCCAGAATTGGACTTCCTTTGTAAAGATGGGGGAGATGTTTATTGCGCCTGTGCTGGCTTGTGGCTGAGACGCCGCCGAGGTCGGAAAAGGCGCATTGAGTGAAAGAGCGGTGAGAAGACAGGTAATCACTACGACTGCAAGTAGAGGAAAAGCGGTAAGAGACAAACAGCCGCCTCCATTTGGGGACGCGGCTGTCTGCCGGAGTTCTTGTGGGGACGGGCGAGCGCGGGGCATGGCAGGTTCCTCAAATCAGGTTTAGAAACCCGAGCTCGAAAAGAGTTCGGTGAGTGTAGTGCCGTTGTTTACGGCGGCGAAACAGAGTCAGGCATCGTAGGAGCGGTCACTCTCTGCCTGCCCATACGACAGGTTGTGATAGGTGGGCTCCGGGCGGGCAAAGGAAGTTTGCTGAGGCGG
>Ga0272446_1003743_pt1 | contig 18825 bp, 17 predicted proteins | sample YNPCB0061_FD_194587 | JGI IMG/M metagenome (GOLD analysis project Ga0272446, IMG submission 194587) | Hot spring microbial mat communities from Yellowstone National Park, WY, United States - YNP-CB-006-1 | ecosystem: Environmental > Aquatic > Thermal springs > Hot (42-90C) > Sediment | place... | reverse complement strand
CGCAGTTGATCTATCCCCTGCACGGGGGGGATCAACACTTCCGCTTGGGCTAGTTGAGAGGCGCTGATCACTCTAGCGCGATCGCTTACGGAGTTGGTGGATTTGCTTTTACGAAAATAATCATCTTGGACAGCTTTGGTTGTGGATGGTAGCAGATTGCCGATCTGGGCAAACTTGAGTTGGTTGGTATCGTTGGTGAGAAAATAAGCAAACTGCACAGCCAACTCCTTGTGAAGCGAGGCGGCTGGCACTGCCACATTCATCACCGCGGCGCTCTTTTTGCCAGTGATCCCCGTAATTTGGGGGGCGACATCGGTTACTTTGGCGATGTCTGGGGCGTTTTCTGCGATCATCTGCAAAAACTGTGGACCTGTGAGCAGAATGGCAATTTCCTCCGCCTGATATAGGGCGATCGCCTTGCGGTGCCCCTCGGTGAGCATTTCCCTTGGCACTAAGCCTTTTGTGAATAATTCCACCCAATAGGCAAAGGCAGATTCCCCTTGGGGCGTATTAAAACCCGCCTTGCCGTCGGGGGTGATCAGGGTCATACCCATCTGCACCATGCTCTCCAATACCTGCCCCCCGTCCATGGTTAGCAGAAAGGCATATTTCCCTGTGCGATCGCGCATTTGCTGTGCCACCTTTGGTAATTCTGTATAGGTCTGGGGTGGCTGGTCTATCCCTGCTTTGCTGAATAACTCACGGTTGTAAATAGTAATATCAGTGGCGACATACCACGGCAGGGCAAAGGTAGTGCCATTTAGTTGATTAGCCCGCCAGATGTTAGGGAAATAAATTTTTTGCTGTTCTGGGGACAAAAATTGCCCTATATCTACAAGGGCGTTGCGCTCAGCAAGTTTGCTGGCAAATTGGGGATTGAGGTTGACGACATCGGGGGCAGAATTAGCGGCGATCGCTCCCAAAATTTTGGTTTCCATCTCTGCCCAAGGTATATCTACCCACTGCACCGCTGAATTGGGATTTTGGTTGGTGAACTGTTGGATTACATCATTGATGTACTGCTCAAAGGTGGGCTGTAACTGCATCGTCCACAAGGTAATCTGGGTGGAGCTGTTATCTGGTGCGCCCGCTGTACAGGCAGAGAGTAGGGCTAATGCTGATAGACCACTATAGGTAATAAACTGTCGCCGTCGCATCATCAGTGCCGCAAGATAGATCAATGATGGGTTAGCATACCTGAGTTTGGGCAAAAGATGAATGGGCTTGCTGAATGGCGTTTTCTAATTCCGACCGTTTGATCTCTTTGCCATGATTAGGTGCAGTTATATGCTCAAAAAATACGAGGCTGTCCACTTTGCGCAGCCCCAAAAATTGCAGAAGAAGTTCCATGACAGGATAGCTCTGACATAGCAGGCGATCGCTATCCTCATTTTGCAATCGTTCGATATTTGCCAAAGTGCGATCGCCAAAGGCATAGATCACCGTCTTTTCTTGTTCGGGGGCATGGCGATTTTCTAAAGTGACCTTTTGCCAGCGTCCTTGGGAATCTGTAACTACAAAATACTGGCTATGCTCCAGTTTCAGGGCAATGGCATAGAGAGCCGAGACCACAATCTGCATATCTTTTTGCCGAAAACCCGCAGGAACAGTGCGTAAGAGTTTTTTGCCCTGTGCTTGCAATGCTTGTTTGTTGTGCATTCCTTTACTTAGCAGAATAGCTTAGGCACTATAATAACCTTCTGCTGAGATCGGTCAAGGGGTGATGTCTGAAAAAATGCAAGTGCGGCGCAAATTGGCAGAGAAAACAGAGCAATATGCGATCGCCTCACCTGCAGCAGAACCCGAGAACATTCTGGAACAAATTGTCTGGACCAAAGAGCAAGAGGTACTAGCCCTGCGCCAGCAGACTATTGATCTTGAAAAAGCCCCGCCCGTGCGGGATTTTCTCCATGCCCTACGCACCAGCCCCCACCACCCTGCCCTAATCGCTGAAGTCAAAAAAGCTTCCCCCAGCAAGGGGATTTTGCGCCACGACTTTGATCCCGTAGGCATTGCCCACAGCTATGTGCAAGCGGGGGCGGATTGTCTGTCAGTGCTGACAGATCAGAGGTATTTTCAGGGCAGTTTTGCCAATTTGCAGTTGATTCGCCAAGCGGTGGCTGTGCCCCTGTTGTGCAAAGAATTTATCATTGACCCCTGTCAAATCTATTGGGCAAGATACCACGGGGCGGATGCCATCTTGCTGATTACCGCAATTTTAGATGATCAAGATTTAGCGGAACTACAGGCGATCGCCCAGAGTTTGGGCATGACCGCCCTCGTAGAGGTACACAGTTTGCAAGAGCTACAGCGGGTGTTGGCAATTCCCCAGACCCAACTGATCGGCATCAACAACCGCAACCTCAAAACATTTACGGTGGACTTACAGCAAACGGGCAAGCTCATGCAATCTTTGTCCCCCGAGGTATTACAGCGCTATACATGGGTCAGCGAGTCAGGAATTGCCAGCAAAGCCGACTTGAGCTATGTGCGGCAGTGTGGTGTGCGGGCTGTACTCGTGGGAGAATCTCTAGTCACCGCCAGCGATCCCCAAGCGGTTTATCAAGGGTGGTTAAACTAAAGTTTCATCCCCCCACAATAGGAGAGTAACCTAAGCTAGGGTTATGATCCTCTCTCTCAAGCTAGGAGAAGGGCAGGGGCTGAAAGAAACTTCCGAACATGGTTCTTAAAACATGACCGCTAGACTGACCGATAGCGATCAGGGAGCAACTGCGCTACTATCTCATCCTGATTGCCGCTGGCGTGCTGGGCAAAGCGGCGTGCCAACGGTGGCACATAGACCATAGGACTGGTAAAGCCCGAAAAAATATGTAAACCTGAGTATTGGGAAACTTTGCCCACCAAGGGTAAACCGTCATGGCTGTATGCTACCAAACACCTGTGCCACACCGCGCGTAAAGCGGCGATCGCTGGCAAAATCCGCATCGCTTCACTGCGAATCAATTTTTCACTCTGGGTGGCATCCACCCCAGCGTGGGGATTGGTTAGCACCCGACTTAACTGCCCCAAACGAATAGTACCGTCCCGCAGTTGCACTGCTCCCGCATCCACTGATGGCAGTGTCAGCTCTTGGTCGCTACTATCCCACAACAAATCGTTAGCCGTGTCAGCCTCTAGCTGATAGCGTTTAGTGGCGGCGGGCATCACCATACACTGCAAATTTAAGTTGTGAGCTTGGGGATCAATTTCTAAAAGTTCCGCATGGGTGAAATAGATAGGACAGGCAATCCCTGTTTCTTTCAGCATTGCCCGTGTCCAGCCCCCAGCACACAGCACCACATGCTCAGCTACATACTCCGCAGTGACAGAAGCTACACCCACCACCCGCCGCCTCTCTAACCTGAGCTTTGCCACCGTGTCATAGACCACCGTCCCTCCACGAGTCTGAAATCCCTGAAGATACCCCGATAACAGCGCCAGAGGGTTGACATGGGCATGGGCAAAATGCACTGCGCCATTGATGTAACTGGTATTGATGAGCGGCTCCATCTGTCGCACAGCATCAACGCCCAACAGCATGGGCTGAACCGCACAATTGGCATACAGCCCAGCGATCGCCACTGGATCATCACTGCAAGATATGGTCAACAGCAGAGGCAATTCCCGAAACTCGGTATCATGCTCCAGCTCAGCACTAAGACAACGATGCAGTTCGATTCCTTCTTGACATAGCTGTTGGGTGAGGGGAGTAGTGCCAGACCAAAAGGGAATGCCCCCATAACTGAAGCGGGTTGCCCCTTGGGGGAACATATGGCGTTCCAACAGCACTACCTTAAACCCAGTTTTTTGCAACTCATAAGCTAGTGCTGACCCCGTCAGACCACCCCCCACCACCAGCCAGTCATACTTGAGCGCAGACACCAGTTCCACCTACTCTGTGGGCGGTAAACTAGCCCGCGCCAATTTCACCGCTGTAATGAAGCAAAACACTCCCACAGGCACACTGCCCAGCAAAATAGACCAAGTGGCGGTTTGTCCCCAATTGGGATTGCCAGAGGACAGTTCAAAAATACAACCGACAAAGGCGATCGCCGCAATTATGGCAACACCCAACAGTAATTGAGCACGCAGGTACATAGGACAAAAGTAGAGGGACAGGTTAAAGGCAAATCAGGCAAAGGGCTGTTGCTGAGCATTATCCTTAGGCGCAAAGCGATTGGCGGCAATTTCTAACATCTTTTCAATGGAAGTTTCCGCCATGAACTTACGCACTGACGCCAGGTGCTCCAAGTTAGGACATTTATCACCCAAAATACAACCATTGATACAAGCCTCACGGCAATTTATCGTAGTTTGTGTCATAGCTAGTTACCTGACAAACTGGTGGACATCAACGAAGCACAGCAGACAATACTAATCAACCACATCGGCGATCGCAACCAAGGCAGATTAAGAATATAAAACAAGCTAAACAGCACTCTAGCCAGCAAAAAAAGCAATACCGTAATGCTGGTGGTTGACGAAGCCTTGCCCGTTACATAGACCATCAAAGCCCCAGCCACAAACAGGGCAAATACCTCCCAAGAATTTTGATGCGCCCAAGTCGCCCGCTTGGCAAAATCTGGCAGTTTGTCAAACAATGCCCGCGGTGCACTGGGATCAAAACCCACCTGAAAACGACCATAGGCTACCACCATATAGGGCAAATACACAGTAACAGCCGCCAAAGGAATACTCAACAACAAAACTTGAGCAGGATTCAAGTCCATACACAGCTAATAATTTTTATATCCTTAATTTTAGTAGGGTAGGGTAAAACCAGACTCATCCTTTTAGGAGATATGGGTAGTAAGGGTGCAGTTATGCCAAAGACAGGCAAAATCTTAGGTTAAAATCAGAGGCACAAGCAACCAATTTGCGCCATCATGCCCCGCCAAAAGTGCATCATCAATCGTCGGGCTGAATTTTCCGCCAGCCATCGCTATTGGCTGACCAGCTTCAGCGACACCGCCAACCGTGAAAAGTTTGGGCTTTGCGCCAATCCTATGGGACACGGACACAACTATGTGTTATTGGTGTCCATGCAGGGAGAAATTGCTGATAACGGCATGGTGCTAAACCTGTCAGAGGTAAAGCACATTATCGCCCGCGAGGTCATTTCCCAGCTAAACTTCAGCTTTCTCAATCATGTGTGGCACGAGTTTAGCCAAACCTTGCCCACCACCGAGAACATAGCCCGTGTTATCTGGCATCGGCTCAGCCCCTACTTACCGCTGGTGAATATCCGTCTCTTTGAACATCCCAAACTTTGGGCAGATTATCGAGGAATTAACATGCAAGCCAATCTCACCGTCAGTAGCCACTTTGCCGCCGCTCACCGCCTCGCTCTCCCCCACCTATCTCTCAGCGAAAACACAGCAATCTATGGCAAATGCGCCCGCCCCAACGGACATGGACATAACTATTTAGTAGATATTACCGTCAGCGGCGAAATCGATCCGCAAACGGGCATGATTGTGGATTTGGGCAAACTCCAAGAATTGATTGATGACATGGTTTTACAGCCGATGGATCACACTTTTCTGAACTACGATTTGCCCTATTTCAAAGATGTAGTCCCCACCGCTGAAAACATTGCCGCTTACATTTTGCAAATCTTGGAACCCGCAGTGCAAACTTTAGGAGTGCGGCTGTTCTCAGTGAAGTTGACCGAAAGCCCTAATAACTCCTGTGAGGTTTTTGCTGAAGCCGCCTAATTTTTACCGAATTTTTATATAATAATGCCTTCTGCTCTGTGGTATCGTAACCTCTTAATATGTCCAAAAAATACGACACAGAGACCACCGAAGGGAACAATCAAGCCAACGAACAGCGCATTCAAGATTTGTTGGATGAGATAAATGTTCTGCGTCAGCAACTAATTATCACTCAAGCCGAGAAGGAAGACCTAGAGATCGCCCTGCAAACTACTACCGAACACGGCGATATAGTCGAGGCAGAATTGGAACGCATCAACCGCAGACTACAGAGGGAAATTGCCCAACGGGAACTGGCACAGATGACCCTACAATCCATGCTGGAAATCCTGACGCGGGACAAGGCAGACTTGGAGTCGATCCTAGATGCGGTCACCCAGCACGGCGACACCATGGAGTATGAGCTTTATTCCCGTGCCGCTGAGTCCCTGCGCCGCAATGAGGAGCAGTTCCACGCCATCGCCGAAGCCACTCCCATCGCGATGATTCTCACCCAGCCCAGTGGCAAAATCTATTATGCTAATGCCACCTCTGGCACTATGTTGGGCACTGATGCCAAACTGTTGGTGGATAGTTCGCTAGAAAGTTTCTTTTGCGATCGCCAAGACTTGGACAAGATCAGCGCCATGCTGAGAGACAAAGGTAATGTTAGGGATTTTGAGGTCAAAATCCGTCGTTGCGATCGCCAAGAATTTTGGGCAATGGCATCGGTTTACCCCCTAGTTTTGGGGGGCGAATGTATTTTTCTCAACACCTTTTATGACATCACCCGCCTCAAAGAATCGGAAGCGCAACTGCGGGAGCAAGCCCAACTCTTGGAGATCAGAGTGCAAGAACGCACCCACGAACTGCAAAAAGCCAAAGAAGCCGCCGAAGCCGCCAGCAAAGCAAGGGGCGAATTTTTAGCCAACATGGGGCACGAAATTCGCACGCCCCTCAACGCCATCATGGGTTTTGCCCAAATCATGAACCTAGATCAAGACCTGAACGAAGAGTACAAAGAATACATGCAGATGATCTACCACAGTGGCGATCACCTCCTCACCCTAATCAATGACATCTTGGAAATATCCAAAATTGAAGCTGGCAAAATTCCTGTCAAGTACAGTGAATTTGACCTGCGCGAATTCATGCATATGATTCGGGATTTGCTGTTCCGCAAAGCCTATGAAAAAGGACTAATCTTAGCGCTAGACATTGCCCCCAACACCCCCACCAAGATTTGCAGCGATGAAGGCAAACTGCGGCAGATTTTGCTCAACTTTTTGAGTAATGCCATCAAATTTACCCATAAAGGTAATGTAACCATTGCCGTAGCGCCAGAGGATGACCACCATCTCAGGTTTAGCGTCATTGACACTGGAGTGGGCATTTCCCCTGAAGAAATGAATAAATTATTCAACCCCTTTGTGCAAACTGAGGCAGGGCGCAGTTCAGGAGAGGGGACAGGCTTGGGGCTGACCATTAGCCGCAAGTATGTAGAATTATTGGGAGGTGAGGTCAGCGTAGCCAGTACTCCCCAAGTCGGTAGTACATTTAGTTTTACCATCGCCCTACAGTCTCAGTAGCCACAGATTAGCTGTTCAGACAAGCTTCAGCCATGTTCAACACCACCGAAATCCTGATTGACAAATTTGTAAGCCAGCTACAACTAGGCTACCAGCGCACCTACGGCAGGTGGCACTCGGACTATGCCGAAATTATTGGTTGGGCAGGCAGTATGGCAATGGAAAACATCGCCAACAGTGATGCCCTTTATCACAATGTAGAACACAGTATGTTGGTTACCCTAGTGGGGCAAGAAATCCTGCGGGGGCGACACATCAAAGAGGGAGGTATCAAGCCCGAAGACTGGTTACATTTCATTATTTCTCTAGTCTGCCACGACATTGGCTATGTTAAAGGGGTATGTCGTGGCGATGGCAATGGCAAATATGCCACTGGCACGGGCAGTTTTGTAGAGCTACCAGCGGGTGCTTCCGATGCCAGTCTCACCCCATACCATGTGGATCGGGCAAAATTATTTATCAAAGAGCGGTTTTGGGCAAACACAATCATCAATGCCGATGTGATTGTCCGCAACATTGAGCTAACCCGCTTTCCTGTGCCCAAGAGCGATGATCACCAAGATACGCTGGGCTTCCCCGGTCTTCTGCGTGCCGCTGACCTAATCGGACAACTGAGCGATCCGCGCTACTTGAAAAAGATCGGTGCGCTGTTTTATGAGTTCGAAGAAACTGGGGTAAACAAACTGCTAGGCTACGGCAATCCGGGGGATTTACGCCGCAACTATCCCAAGTTTTATTGGAAAAATGTCTATCCCTACATCAAAGATGCCATTACCTACCTGTCTTTGACTCAGCAGGGCAAGGAAATAATTGCTCACCTCTACTCCAATGTGTTTATGATGGAACACGATGCGGGGGGAGTGCCTAAAGCAAGCCCAGCATTAGGCTAGCACCAAGGATTGCCCCTACCACTACCTGCACAGGGGTATGTCCTAATAGCTCTTTGAGGGGGTCAAACTCGCCTGCTCGATTTTCGTCAAATAGCTCAAACACAATTTGATTGAGCAGTTTGGCTTGCTTGCCTGCGGCACGGCGGATGCCCATAGCGTCATACATGACAATTACAGCAAATACGGTGGCGATCGCAAAAATCGGACTATCCCAGCCCTGAGTTCTGCCGATCCCCACCGCCAACGCTGACACCAGAGCCGAGTGGGAACTAGGCATTCCCCCAGTTTCAAACAAAGTCTGCCACTGTAACTGCCGTCCCTGCATCATGCCTGTAATAAACTTGCTAGTTTGGGCAATCAGACTAGCGGCTAAGGAAATGATCAACACCCGATTATCAAGAATTTCCGCAAGGGGATGCAACATAGAGCACTAAGACAACTCGGCACACCATCTAGATACACCTTAACCCAAGAACCGCACCTGTGCAAAAAAAATCCCCAACTTGCGGTTAGGGAAACTTAGATGTTGTTGAAGAGAAATTTAAGGCAGACAGTCGAGGTAATTTGCCACATCCCAATCGGAAGTAGTTGCCAAAAAACGCTCCCATTCGTCCTTTTTATATTCCATAAACAGACGGTACATTTCATCTGGCAGTGCCGACTTGATCACTTCATCCTCAGCCAGGCGCTCTAGGGCATCACCCAGACACATGGGCAGTTTTTTCACCTGTTTACCCGCATCCATTGCCTCATAGATATTGCGGTGTTCAGGCTCCCCTGGATTGATTTCGCGCCTGATGCCATCATCAAAAGCCTTGAGGATAGCCGCCGCCATCAAGTAAGGATTGACCATAGAATCCACCGCTCGATACTCAAACCGCCCCGGAGCCGATACCCGCAGACCGCAGGTGCGATTTTGGAAGCCCCAATCGGCATAAACAGGTGCCCAAAAACCCGCATCCCACAAACGGCGATAGGAATTTACCGTAGAGCAACCGATCGCTGTTAGTGCGCCTAGGTGTGTAATTACGCCACCAATGGCAAACAAGCCGATCTTACCTGGTTTGTGCGAACCAGAATTAGGGTCAGGGAGGAAGGTATTGTCCCCCCCTTTGCGATAGTAAAAATTGCCCGCCAAGCCAGGCAAAACCTCATTGCCCAAAGGATTAAGCTGATCCTCGCCGCCATACCACAAAGACAGGTTGTGATGACAGCCCGAAGCAGACACACCCATAAATGGCTTGGACATAAAACAGGCGATCAAATTAAACTCGCGCCCCACCTGAGCACAGATTTGCCTATAAGTAGTCAGGCGATCGCAAGTCCGCAGGGCATCATCATAGGTAAAGTTAAGCTCCAACTGCCCCGGCGCATCCTCATGATCCCCCTGAATCATATCCAGACCCATGGCTCGTCCGTATTCAATCACCCGAAGAAACACAGGGCGCAGTTCCTCAAACTGGTCGATGTGATAACAATTCGGTTTAGTTGCTCCCCCCGCAGGCAAGCCGTTACCCCCTTTTTTCAGCCACATCATCTCTGGTTCGCACCCATGCCGCAGATGCAGACCGCCGTGCTCCCGCTGGAATTGGTCATGAATGCGCCGCAAATTACCACGACAGTCCGCCGTCAGGAACGCCCCCGGATTTTCGGGTTCCTCCCGATTGCGAAAGCAAGTACAGAAAACCCTAGCTACTCGCTTATCCCAAGGCAATTGGCAAAAAGTTTCGGGGTCAGGAATCGCCACCAGTTCTGAAGCCTCTGGACCATAGCCAATATAATTGCGCTGGCGGTTCAGGTAGAGATTCGCCATAGCGCCATACACTAGCTGAATCCCCCGTTCAGCGATCGCTTCCCAATGATCCGCAGGCACGCCCTTGCCCACAATTCTGCCCGTTACCGAAATAAATTGGTAATAAATGTACTGAATCCCCAGCTCATTAATTTTTGCCCGCACCTCAGCCACCAGTTCGGCTCGCCCCAGCTTCTTGGTATAGGCAGTTACATCCATCATGACCGTTCCCCAAATTGTGATTGATTGTCATAGACTTGAGTAAACCTGACTTGATATAACAAGTTGGTATCCTGTGATACTAAACACTGCGATCCAGTGATCGCCAAGGGTAAGATATTCCCCATATTAGCGAGGCAGGGGGTAAGCCCAAAAAACTGCAAAACCTGTCCAGTTAACTCCCAAGAGATCACTTGCCGATAAAACAAAAAACTAAAACTAATGTTGTATCTTATGAGGCAACAGGCTATGATCAGGTAGGATAGTCATAACCAACTAAACTAGGCTCAGGGTACTTATGACAAACTTCAGCAATCTCTCAAGAGCAGGTGCCAACCTACCCGCCTTACGCAACAGAACCAGCAACAAGTCCCTAGCAAGGCGGACAGGGCGAACTCCCTTTGAGACCAAGTTAGTTGAGGCAGGGCAAGCCACCCCCGAACAGTTTGAGCGTGCCCAAAAAGATAGCGAAGAAAACAACATCCCATTTCTCAAAGCCCTAGAAAACATCTTGGGGCAACCCCTGACACCCGACCTCGCCCGTGCCTACAAAAAACAGCAGATGTTCGAACTGCGCATCCTCTACGGCATGGAATCCGTCGATCCCGATGTGGATGTCACCAAATTTGATCCCGCCAACATCAGCGCCTTAATTGACAGCAATGTAGTGAGCATGCAAGTCTGTCGCGAATGCGAAATTCTCCCCTTAGAGCGCACAGACACAGGCATCACCCTCGGTATTGTCTCTCCCACCAACCCCAAAGTCATCGCCGCCGTAGACCGCCTTGCCGCCAGCACACCCATCATCAAGCGGGTCATGGCAAAAGAGGACTTTGATCGCGTGTTTGATGAAGTCCTGAACCAACAGCACAAGCGCACTACCGAGAAAAAAGACATCATTTCAGACGAGCAGTTACAAATGTCTGCTGAAGTCTTTGGTAGCACTGAGGAACTGGGAGCCTTAGCTGAGCAGGATGAACTAACCGTTGACAAAGAAGGTACGGGCAACGAAAAGCCAATCATTGCCCTTGTGGACAACATCCTGATCAAAGCCCTCAAAGATGGTGTATCCGACATTCACATCGAACCCCAAGAAAAAGACCTGCGCATCCGCTTCCGCAAAGATGGCGTCCTCAAGGAGCAATACTTTCTGCCTGGGGATCAGCGCCTGCCCAAATCGATTGTCAATGCGGTCATCTCCCGCTTCAAGATTATTTCCAATCTAAACATTGCCGAAAAACGCGTACCTCAAGACGGCAAACTGAAGCGCATGTTCCAAGGCAGACGGGTGGACTTTCGCGTCAATACCTGCCCCACTCAGAACGGCGAAAAAGTCGTACTGCGTATTCTGGACAACTCCAACACTCAGCTAGGCTTAGACAAGCTGATCACCGACCCCGACAGCCTAAAAATGATGCAAGAATTTGCCCGTCGTCCCTACGGCTTAATTCTGGTAACAGGTCCCACAGGCTCAGGCAAAACTACCACCCTCTACTCCACCCTTGCTGAGTGTAATGATCCTGGCATCAACATCAGTACCGCCGAAGACCCCGTAGAATACAACCTGCCTGGTTTAACCCAATGCCAAGTAATTCGGGAAAAAGGCATGAACTTTGCCAGCATTCTCAGAGCTTTTTTGCGCCAAGACCCCGATGTCATCCTAGTAGGGGAAACCCGCGACCCTGAAACCGCCAAAACCGCTATTGAAGCCGCGCTCACAGGACACCTAGTGCTCACTACCCTGCACACCAATGATGCTCCTAGCTCGATCGCCCGCCTCGAAGAAATGGGCGTAGAAAGATTCATGGCGAGCACCGCTATTATCGGCGTGCTGGCACAGCGCCTAGTGCGACGGGTCTGTGATGTTTGCCGCATTCCCTACCAACCCACCCAAGAGGAACTGGATCGCTTTGGACTGCCCAAGAGCGACCTAGAACGCACCTTCTACCGCGCCAATGTGGTCAATCGTGAAACCATAGTGCAGGGGCAAAAACTCTGTCCCAAGTGCGGTGGTTCGGGTTACAAGGGACGGGCAGGGGTCTATGAAATTATGCGCATGACCGAACGGCTGCAGAGCGCCATCAACAAAGGAGCCACCACCGAGGTGATCAAAGAAATTGCCGTCAAAGAAGGCATGAAAACCCTGATGGCTTATGCCTTTGATCTAGTAAGAGAAGGACGCACCACCTTAGATGAGGTGTTGCGTGTGGTCTATACTGACAAGGGGCGGGAAGCAGAAGAGCGGGCACGCCGCAACAAGGGACTGGAATGTACCAACTGCGGGGCGATGCTTACTCCCGAAACTGTAGAATGTCCCTTCTGTACTACTCCAAGAGACTTTTAAGTAAGATAAGCAAGAGGTAAGCGACACGATGGTACTGGACTATATTATCGAGGACTTAATGGAGGAGGTAATTGAGCGCAAAGGCTCAGATTTGCACATATCTGCGGGACTGCCTCCCTATATCCGTATCAGTGGTCGTTTAACCCCTACTGATCGCGATCCGCTGACCCCAGAAGAGTGTCAACGCTTGATTTTTGCTATGCTGAACAACAATCAGCGCAAAACTCTGGAGCAAAACTGGGAACTAGACTGCTCCTATGGTGTTAAAGGACTGGCACGCTTTCGGGTCAATGTCTATAAAGATCGGGGCACTTACGCCGCCTGTCTGCGGGCTTTAGCCTCCAAAATTCCTGACATGGACGATCTGGGTCTGCCGCCGATTGTGCGGGAACTGAGCGAAAAACCCAGAGGCATGATTTTGGTTACGGGACCTACTGGCTCAGGCAAAAGCACCACCCTAGCGGCTATGATCCAGACCATTAACAAAACTCGGGCAGAGCATATTCTCACCGTAGAAGACCCCATCGAGTTTGTCTATGAGTCAGTTAAAAGTGTGATCCACCAGCGGCAGGTAGGTGAGGACACCAAAAGTTTTGCCAATGCCCTAAAAGCCGCTCTCAGGGAAGACCCCGATGTGATCCTTGTTGGCGAAATGCGCGATTTAGAAACCATTCAACTGGCAGTATCTGCTTCCGAAACAGGGCATTTGGTCTTTGGCACGCTGCACACCAGTTCAGCCGCTCAAACCGTGGATCGCATTGTTGATGTTTTTCCCCCTAGTCAACAAGCACAAATTCGGGTACAGTTATCCAACTCTTTGGTGGCTGTGCTGAGTCAGACCCTTGTGCCGCGGCATAATCCCCAGCCTGGGCAGTTTGGTCGGGTGATGGCGCAAGAGATCATGGTGGTAACTCCCGCTATTTCCAACCTGATTCGGGAAGGAAAAACGGCGCAGATTTACGGCATGATCCAAACTGGGGGCAAGGAGTCCATGCAGACCCTTGAGTCTGTGCTGGCTCGCCTCTACTTAGAAGGGGAGATTACTTTTGATTCAGCGATGTCTAAAACATCACGCCCTGAGGAGTTACTGCGCTTGGTTGGTCCCAATCCCGCCCCTGTGGTGAAGAAGAAAGGAACCTACGATCCTAAGTCGCAGGATATGATTAGATCACGGTCTATTAGCGGCTAATTGAGAGGTACAGCTTATGCCCAGATACAAAGGTAATTTGCGCGATCGCACTGGTAAGGCAGTGCAGATGGTAATCAAAGCAGATTCTAGTAACGAAGCTCGCATTGCATGGTCCCAAAAAGGTTTTAAGGTAATTGAGGTCAAAGAAGAGACAGGAGGAATCGACTTTGAAGCCATTTCCCTGTCCCTCAAAGCGGTTACTATCAAGGACAAGGCACTGTTTTCGCGTCAGTTGGCTACCCTCGTCAACGCTGGGGTATCTATGGTACGGGGCTTGGGGGTACTGACGGATCAGTGTGCCAACCCCAAACTCAAAGTTACCCTCAAGAAAGTGCTAGACGATGTGCAGGAAGGCTCTGCTTTTTCTGATGCTCTGCGCAAGCATCCCAAAGTATTTGATCGTCTTTATTGTGCAATGGTGCAAGCGGGAGAGACGGGTGGTGTATTGGACGATGTTTTGTCCCGTCTGGCTCAGTTACTAGAAGATGCGGCTCGCCTTGCTAACCAAATTAAATCGGCGATGACCTATCCTGCGGTGGTGACTTTTATTGCCGTCGCCATCTTTATTGGTATGTGTAAGTTCATCATTCCTGTATTCAGCGGTGTATTCCAGAGCCTAGGTAGTGAACTGCCAGCCTTTACGCAGATTTTGGTGAATATCAGTGATTTCTTGAATAGCTGGACATTTTGGCTGGTACCGGGGGGCATTATTGCTTTTATTATCGCCTATCGCTGGTTTTATTCCACTCCCTACGGCAAGTTGTACATGGACGGGGTGTTTCTCAAGCTCCCTCTGTTTGGCGACTTGGTGGTAAAAACGGCGGTTGCCCGTTTTGCGCGTACCTTTGGTTCGCTAACTCGTGCGGGTGTGCCCATTCTTAGTTCGTTGGAAATTACTTCAGAGACCGCTGGCAATGTGGTGATCTCCAATGCCATTGATGTGGCACGGGAATCCGTCAAAGAAGGGGGCATGATTTCTCCTGCTCTAGAAAAAACTGAGGTGTTCCCAGTGATGGCGATCCAGATGATCAGCATTGGTGAAGAGACTGGGGAAATGGACAAGATGCTGATGAAGGTGGCAGACTTCTATGAAAACGAAGTAGAAGAGGCGGTGAAAGCCCTAACTAGCTTGATGGAGCCGATCATGATCCTGCTGTTAGGGGGAATGGTGGGGAGCATCATCGTGGGTATGTATCTGCCAATTTTCTCGATTATGGACAAGATCAAGTAGATCATCTAGGTTGTGCCAAGCGGTGCGGGGTTCAATCCAGATAATGTGGCGATCGCTCCTGAACCAAGTTCTTTGTCTTTTGGCAAACTGATAGGTGCTGAGCACTGCTCGAGCGATCGCTGTATCCAAGCTAATTACTCCCGCCAGATAGTCTGTCATCTCTGCATAGCCGATGGTGCGGAGCAGTGACAGGCTTTGCCCATACTTTGCTTGGATAAAACGGATTTCCTCCAGCCAGCCCTGCCTTAACATTTGCTGAATGCGTTGCTTAATGATCTGCAAGTAACTGGAACGGCTGGGGCTGGTAATACCAATCTGCAGGATGGGATAGGAAGGAGAGTCAATGCTTTGCAAGGAAGACAGAGTAGCCCCAGTCACATAGAAAACCTCCAGAGCGCGCAAAGTGCGCACCGCATCATTGGGGTGAATCTTGGCACTGCTGAGGGGATCAATCTCCTGCAATAATTGGTAGCAATGACTTTGCCCCAACTCGCTTAGCTGTTGTCTGAGGTCTGTCTGCGGCGCTACATGGGGAATCTGCAAACCAGATACTACCGATTTGATATACAGCCCCGTGCCACCTACCAGAATTGGAGACACCCCCTGTCTGTGAAAATCACCTATTAACTGCTGTGCCTGCTGTTGATATTCCGCAAGGGTGAATGTGTAATCGGGATCAACCAAGTCAATCAAGTAGTGAGGAATGCCAGCCCTTTCCTCAAGTGTGGGTTTGGCTGTACCAATGTCAAAGTAGCGATAGACCTGACGAGAATCGGCACTGAGGACTGGTGCTTGAAATATCTGCGCTAGCTTGATCGCCAGAGTTGATTTGCCTACAGCCGTTGACCCCACTATGACCAACAGACATGGAACCTCTCGCATTTAGTGAGGATTTACTCAGGACTAAGGGCTGACTGCACTTTGGCGAGGGCGTAATCAGCCGCCAAAGCCACTTGGGAGTGGGGGTCTTTGGTCATGTACTTCAGGGCTGACAGGGTTTTAGGTGTGGGTAAGTTGCCCAAAGCATCAGCCAAGCGTTGACGGGTCAGCCAATCCTCAGACTGAGCAAACCGCAAAATTGCATCCACACAGCGCACATCGCCAATTTCACCTAAAGCGGCGATCGCCGCCTGTTCTAGCACTGGCTCCCCACTATCTAATGCACTCATCAACGCATCAAAAGCACGGGGATCACCCAAATTGCCCAAAGATACCGCGGCACTAAAGCGCACCAGCCATTCCACATCTTCATAAAATGCCCGCAGGAGTGGTGCAAAAGCTCGGCGATCGCGCAGATAGCCCAGCGCCCCCGCCGCATCAGCCCTGATGCCATAGTCCTGCTCCGTTTCCAAGATTTTTACTAAAGTGGGCAGACAAGCCTCTGTAGGTTTGAGACCGAGGGCAAAAACTGCCATGGAGCGTATTTGCAGATTATCATCATTGATTACCTTCATAATCAACGGCACTGCCTGCTCGGGAGCTACATCCCGCAGGGCAACCAGAGCCAACAGGCGATCGCGGGAATTAGGACTCTCTAAACTGTTGGATAAACCATCCAGATCAACCACTGCTGACATAACAACCTAATTGTTCTCCACATAAAACTTGTATTTAGCATAGAGCCAGCCAGACCTAATGGACTTCTGGCTGGGGGCATACCTCTTAGAACATTGGTTCAGGTCATCGGTAACACCAGCAACATTTTCTTAACTTCTATTGGCTGAGGGGTTGCATCTTGCAGAAAGGTAAAGTATAAGTTAAGAAATCGGCTGACTACTTAAGAAAAAACTGGCAATTTGGTTCATCCTGAACTATCTGATCATGCAAAGTCTAGTTACAATAGCCGAGTTTGATGTTTATTCATGCGAGGAGTGTCATGAAAAATTTTATGCGTTTTGCCACTGCCGCCAGCGTTCTCGGGATCGCTGGGGTAGTTAGTGCCATCCCTGCTCAAGCTAACGAACCGCTCACCGAAGTAGATCGCTTGGGCAATCAAATCCAAAGGCTAACTGGCAGAGAGCCGATGTCTCAGGTGACTGCCATTTCTCAACTGAGTGATGTGCGCCCCACTGACTGGGCATTTACCGCTTTGCAATCTTTGGTAGAGCGCTACAACTGTATTGCGGGCTATCCCGATCGTACCTATCGTGGTAATCAAGCCATGACCCGCTATGAGTTTGCCGCTGGTCTCAATGCCTGCTTGGACAAAATCAATGAGATCATCGCCTCTGGCTTGGCGGACAAAGTGAGCCGAGATGACCTCGCCGCCATCCAAAAACTGCAAGAAGAATTTGCCGCTGAACTCGCCACCCTGCGCGGTCGTGTAGATACGCTAGAAGGCAAAGTCGCTACCCTAGAAGCTCAGCAGTTCTCCACCACCACCAAGCTGGAAGGTCAAGCTATCTTTGCCCTAGCAGGTGCTACCGATGAAAATATCGTATTCCAATCCCGCGCCCTTCTCAATTTCAACACCAGCTTTACTGGAGATGATTTACTGCTAACTCGCTTGCAAGCTGGTAGTGGTGGTACAGCAGTAACTGGAACCTCTGGTGCATTTTTGAGCGGGCTTGACTACGGTGCTGTGCCTCAAAACTTTGCCCTAGATGTTCTGCGCTATGACTTCAAGATTGGTAAGGACATTGACATTTCTGTTGGTCCTGCTATGCACGCCTACGACCATATTGATGCCAACAGCTATGCTAATAATGAAGCTGTTGACTTCTCTTCTACTTTCTTTCTGAACAATCCTTTGCACATTCTAGTACCAAATGGTGCTGGTATTTATGCCAAGTACACCCCCAACCGCGGACCCTTCTCCATTGGTGTTCTGTACATGGCAAGCAATGCCTCTCAAGCCAATCCATCTCCTGGTATTCCTCCTAATGGTGGTCTGTTTGGCGACAACAACCAGATCACTGCAGAGTTGGCTTATGTACCCACAGATAAAGATGGAAACATTCCTTTTGCTCTTCGTTTGCAATACACGCGTGGTAACACTTCTACCGCTGTAGCCAATAACCTTTCCACCATCCCTCCTGATCCTCTTGGTTCTGGTTCCTTTACCAGCGATGCTTTTGGAGCCAATATTGAATGGGCGTTTGCTAAAGGTGCGGCACTATTTGGTCGTTTTGGGGTAGGCACATTGAGGGATAATGTTACTAGCGTTTCCTACTCACCTGTAAGTTGGGCGGCTGGTTTTGCATTCCCCAACCTGTTCAAGAAGGGTGCATTAGCTGGGATCGGTGTTGGTCAGCCATTTACAACAACTCCTGGAGCTACTGCTACCCAAACTAATGTTGAAGCTTTCTATAACTATCCAGTAAGCGACAACATCAGGATTACTCCAGATATTCAGTTTATATTCAATCCTGCTAACCAATCTGCCACTACCGTCTTTGTTGGTACCCTGCGGACGGTGTTTTCCTTCTAGTTCCTAGTCGTTTGTCCTCCTCTCTACAGTTGACCTCTGCCCACTTGGGTGGAGGTCTTTTGTTGAGGTTTTCCCTTATCCCCTGCCCCTCTCCCAAAGGGCGAGGGGGATTAAAGTTCCTGAACTATTGTGGGATTTAGGGTGAGGTGTCCTAATCCATCTTCAGATTTTCCCCTCACCCCCTAGCCCCTCTCCCAAAGGGCGAGGGGAGATTAAAGCGATGTTTTGAAGTTCCTGTGCCATTGTGGGGTTTGGAGTGTGGAAGTCAGAGTTTATCTTAATCAATGTTCAGTTTTTCCCCTCACCCCCTGCCCCTCTCCCAAAGGGCGAGGGGGAAATCTTGCTAGGATTTTTTGCTGATGACTTGTAAGGATAATTCTCGCAGTTGTGATGGGGCAACAGGGGAGGGAGCAGAGGTAAGTAGGTCTCTGGCTTGCTGGGTTTT
>Ga0272446_1003742_pt1 | contig 18827 bp, 19 predicted proteins | sample YNPCB0061_FD_194587 | JGI IMG/M metagenome (GOLD analysis project Ga0272446, IMG submission 194587) | Hot spring microbial mat communities from Yellowstone National Park, WY, United States - YNP-CB-006-1 | ecosystem: Environmental > Aquatic > Thermal springs > Hot (42-90C) > Sediment | place... | reverse complement strand
TGGCCAAGATCGGAGACCGTCAGGCCTTCGAGTCGCTGCTGCCGCTGTTGGGGCATCGCAATCCGGCCGTGCGTCAAGCGGTCATCGGCGCCCTCAATTCCATCGGACATCCCGATATGGGCAATGCCATGGCCGAGTGCTTGCAGTCCGAAAATCCCTTGATTCGAGAATCGGCCATCCGGATTGCCGGATACTTCGGCTATCCCCAGTGCATCCCCCTCATCGAAGCGGCCTGTCGGGATGCGAACGAAACGGTGCGAAAGACGGCGGTCGAACACTTGCCCTTCTTCGATGACCGAAACTATTTGCCGCTTCTGGAAACATGTCTTTTCGAGGATACCCCCAAGGTGCGGGCCGCTGCAGCTCGGGCACTGGGGCACATGGATGCGAAGGGGGCTGCGCCCCTGTTGATTCGCGCCCTCTGCGATCCGGATTCCTGGGTGCGGTATTTCAGCGCCATCTCCTTGGGGAAACTGGATGCCGCCGAGGCCGAGGCCGAGCTTGCCCGAGTCGCACAGAGCGATCCGAGCGATCATGTCCGCATCGCTGCAGCCAAAGCCCTCGGACGGATCGGATCGACGCAGTCCCTCGATGTGCTCAAGACCCTCATCCGTCATGAAAATCGCGATATCGCGCGAGCGGCCATCGCCGGACTGGGGTACTTGCGTCACCCGGCAGCCCGCGACACCTTGCTGCAGATGCTTCAGGCCGAACATCCCCAGGATCGCCTCTGCGCCATTCAGGCCCTCGAAGCCGACGAAAGCCCGACGACGATCGCCAAACTCCAATGGGCGGCCGCAAGCGACAGCGATCCGGCCGTCTCGTCCGCAGCCATCGAAGCCTTGGCCCGATGCTCTCATGCCGAAGCCGTCCGAGCCCTGATCCATCTGACGGTGGATCGCAGACTGCGGGAACCCGTCGTATCGGCGCTGGCCGCAATGCCGGAGAAACGGATCGGGTGGATGGCCGCGGGTCTCGAGCATCCGAATCCCGAGGTGCGGATTGCCGTCATCGATGCCCTGGGTCGGATGAAACGCGCCGATGCGACCGAGATGATTCTGGGCTGCCTGAACGATCCGGACTGGCGCGTCCGGATGGCCGCCATCGCCGTCTTCACCCAGACCGGAAACCGTGCGGCAGAGAAGAAGCTGGCGCATATGGCGGACAGCGATCCGAATCTCGATGTCCGCCATGCCGCCAGAAAGGCGCTGACCCGAGTCATCGGGGAGTGACCGTTGACGATGGCGCGCACAACGGGGAAAACGAATTCTTGCTCGTTTTCCGGACACCTGCACTCACAGGCGTGACGACGTGGTTAGACGCCATCTTCGTTGACATCAAAGAGGCTGTCGAACGACATGAATTTCTTTTCCGAATCCCTGACGCTCAAAGAAACGACCTTCACCCTCCTGCGGGATGCCATTCACGAGAAGCTGGGCATGTATTTCGAGGCCGACCGCAGGGACATCCTGGCGGACAAGCTCTCGCCGCTTGTGATCGAACGCGGATTCGACTCCTTTCTGGACTATTACTACCTGCTCAAATACGATGCCGAAGCCGAGGAAGAGTGGCTTCGGGTGATGGAAGCCCTGTCCGTCCAGGAAACCTATTTCTTTCGGGAAATGGATCAGATTCGGGCGCTTGCGACCACCATTGTGCCTTCGTTGCTGTCGCAACAATGCGCCTTGCCCATCACGATCTGGAGCGCCGCCTGCGCCACGGGAGAAGAGCCGCTCACCATCGCCATCACCCTCAAGGAGGCAGGCCTGCTGGATGAGCGCATCCGCATCCTTGCCAGCGACGCCAGCCAAGCGGCCATCGACAAGGCCAAGGCGGGGATCTATCGGGAACGCTCCCTGCGAAACACATCGGCTGAGATGCGAAGCCGATATTTCTCGCAAACCCCCAAAGGGTGGCAAATCGATGCGGCCATTCACCAGCGCATCGAATGGCATCGCATCAACCTGATGGATGCCCGGCAGGTGGCCCCCTTGGCCAGAACCCATCTTCTGTTCTGCAGAAACGTGTTCATCTATTTTTCACCGGATTCCATCCGAAAGACGGTTGAAATGTTCTTTGACAACATGCGCATACCGGGCTATTTGTTCGTTGCGGCGGCCGAATCCCTGCTCAAGATCACGACGGCGTTCAAGCTGCGTGAAATCGGCGGCGCTTTTGTCTATGTCAAGGAACCCTGAAACGCTGGGGATTCAGATCGGAAAGGATGCTTCGAATGAACGGTATCACCCGAGTTCTGATCGTAGACGATTCAGCCTATGTGCGGAAGGTCATCAAGGAGATCCTGAACAAGTCGCCGATGCTTGAAGTGGTCGGTGCCGCGAGGGACGGCGAGGAAGCCCTCGAACTGTGCAAACAATTGCAGCCCGACGTGGTGACCCTCGATCTGATCATGCCGAATCTGGACGGGCTGGGGTTTATCGAACGCCAGATGGCCATCCGACCGATTCCCATCGTCGTGGTGAGCATCGCCAGCGAAACCGGGGCCATGGCGCTCAAGGCCCTCGACATGGGGGCCGTCGATTTCATCCAAAAACCGACGGCCCTTGCAACGGACAAGGTCTATGAAATCGGCCGGGAGCTCATCGAAAAGGTGCGTAGTGCGGCCGGCATTCCCATGGCCAGGGTCCAGCCGCTCGTCCAAGAGCAGCAGAGGCTTCCGGAAGCAGCCCCCGTCTTGACCCCTGCACCGAGACTTGATATCGTCGTCATGGGCATTTCCACCGGAGGTCCGCAAGGGCTCAAAATGGTCATCCCGAGATTTCCGCCGGATTTTCCCGTTCCGATCGCCATCGTGCTGCACATGCCGGTGGGCTATACGGAGCTTTATGCCAAAAACCTCGATTCGATTTCGAGGCTCCATGTGGTCGAAGCGCAGGAAGGCATGAAGATCGAACCCGGAACCGTCTATCTGGCCCAGGCCGGAAGGCATCTCGTATTTCGAAAGGAAGCCGACGCAGCGGTGTATACCCATCTCGATGCCAAGCCCTTCGATACGCCTCATCGGCCGTCCGTGGACGTTTTGTTTCGATCGGCTGCAGATGTTTACCGCAATCGGGTGCTTGGGGTGGTCATGACGGGCATGGGGCAGGATGGACTGCAGGGGTGCGCCTGGATCAAGGCCCAGGGAGGAACGGTCATCACCGAGGCAGAAGAAACCTGTGTCGTGTACGGCATGCCCCGGTCGGTCGACGAAGCCGGATTGAGCGATCGCAGTGTGCCGCTTCACGGCATCACGGAAGCCGTTATCGAAGCACTCTAATGGGAAAAGGATGCTGCCAATGGCCAAAATCCTCGTTGTGGACGACTCGATGCTTTCCCGAAGGATGATGCGCGCTATTCTCGAATCGGACGGCCATGAGGTCTGCGAAGCGACGGACGGAATGAGCGGCATCGAACGCTATTTCCTGGAAAAGCCCGACCTGGTCACCCTCGATCTGACCATGGAGGGCATCCATGGCCTGGATGTCCTGGCCCGCATCCGCCAGATCGACCCACTGGCGCGGGTCATCGTCGCATCGGCGGATATTCAGGAAGCCACCCGGGCCCTCGTCATGGAGGCAGGGGCCAAGGCCTTCGTCAATAAGCCGTTCAATCCCCGGCAAGTGCTGGAAGCGGTGCACAGTGCCCTGCAAGGAGGTGCTTCATGATCCTGACCCAGGAACAGCAGGATGCCTTGACCGAACTGATCAATATCGCCTTCTCCAAAACGGCGGCATCCCTCTCCGATCTGACCGGCCATCGTGTCCTTCTGGACGTCCCCAGGGTCGATATCATCCCGATCGAAGACATGAATCGGAAACTGGGATCCTTCATTCAGGGTGAGGTCGCTACCGTTCACCAGATCTTTACCGGAACCCTGGCAGGGGATGCCATGCTTGTCCTGAATGCCGAGGGGGCCTCCATGTTGGTGAATTTGCTGACCGGGCAGGAACGACCGGGTATCCGGGTCGATGCGACGGGACGGGAAGTGCTGACGGAAATCGGCAACATTCTCCTGAACGCCTGCCTGGGCATGTTCGGCAACCTGCTCAAGGTCCACGTTTCCTTCTCCGTCCCCCGGCTGTTCGTCGAGGACCTCGAAGCGATGATGGATACCCTCGTCATCGGCCAAGACGAGCTTCGCTATGCGCTCACCGTTTCCACCAATTTCCGGCTTCAGGGCAATGCCGTAGAGGGGTATCTCGTCATCGTCCTCGGGGTCATTTCCCTCGATCAGTTGATTCATGCCATCGAACGATGGGCGGAACATCCCATCACCGAGTAAGATCGTTCTTGCCTGCTCCCAGCGGTTGCTCTCAACCGTTGGGATGGGCCTTTGTGCATTGACCTTCTCGTTGTCGTCATCCTACTCGAAACAACGATGCCCTGCATTCACGAACGACCGTTATGCCCTCCCCTTTACCATCGACGAGGCTTGTCTGCATCGTTTCGATGTTGACGAAGCTTGCCCGGCAAAGCCATGAAATGCGAGAGGAGACGGTGGGTTATGGCGGTTACGGCAACGACAACGAGAACGGAAACGATGGGGAGAGGGAAAGGAGATTCCAACAAAAGGAGGAAAAAACGATCCTTCTTCGGGTAAGCGTTCCTGGACATTGGCACATGAAGCCGTAAGCAGGGGAAGCAAAGAAAGGGGGCAATCTTATGGCTATGACATTCGAGCAAGTTGTAGAGACGATCAGGCAATTCCCGGCTGAACAGCAAGAGATGCTCATTGATTTAATTCACGGATGGCGTACAGAAGCTCGGCGTCGTGAAATTGCCCGTGATGCTCAGGAGTCTTTGGCCGCCTTTCGCAGTGGTCAACTCGAGCCACAATCGGCACAAACAGCCATTACTGAACTGCGGCAATTTTCGGAAGGTCAGGAATGCGGCGAGAACTGGTTGTAACGCCAAAGTTCAAACAGGCCTTTCGTAAGTTCGCTCGACATCATAAAAGATTACAGAAACGCATTGAAGATGCCCTGTTGCAGATGCAGGAAGATGTTTTTGCAGCATCACTGGGTACACACAAGTTGAGCGGGGCACTCGAGGGCTTACGCGCCTGTGGCTGTGGTTATGATTGCCGGATCGTGTTTTCGATTGAACAGAATCCTGATGGTTGTGGTGAAGTGATCGTGTTGCTTGACCTTGGTACGCACGACGAGGTTTATTAGGTGCGTCATGATAGACGTTTTACCACTCGTAGGCGAGGATCACGGCCAAGCGTCAGGGGAGATCGTGCAAAGATCACATTCAGCCGACCACCGCTGCCGTGTTGGGATGGGGCATCGTCCGGTTTCCTCTTTGTTGTCGTAGTCGTAATCGAACGAACGATGCCCTGCATTCACGAACGACCGTTATGCCCTCCGCCTTGCCATCAATTCTGCGGCGTTCTCCTATCCGTTTACAAAGAAACTCCGTCGGTAACAAGGAAATTCCGGCCGGACCCTACCTGAGGGGAAATCGCATCACGAAAACGGCGCCCTGGCCCTCCGCCGGCTCGACGCTCAACTCCCCGCCATGCTCCTGCACGATGCGGGCTGCAATGCTCAATCCCAGTCCCGTGCCTTCTTCCTTTGTCGTGAAAAACGGCTGAAAAATCTTCTCCCGGATGTCTTCCGGAATACCGGGGCCTGTATCTGCAACCCGCAGAACGACCGAGCGGCCGGTCGGAGGACCGGCCTCTTCTTCTTCGATCGTAATGTGCCCACCCCGTTTCATCGCCTCGCAGGCGTTCACCACCAGATTGACGAGCACTTCCTTGAGTTGTTCCGGGTCGGCCTCGATTTCGGGAAGCATTGCCTTTCTGCGGATTTCCACCGTGACATCGTAGGAATTGAGCCGGTGCGCCAGCAGCCGGATCACCAGATCCACCACGCTCGATGGGCTGATGCGGCTCATCCGCAGCTTCGGGGGTCTGGAGAATTCCAAAAAATGTTGAACGATGGTGTCGATGTGTTGGATTTCCTCCGAAATGACGTCGAAGTCTTCCTGCTGGGTTTCGTTCAATTTGAGCGATCTGCCCAGAGAAAAAAGTCGCATCTTCACGGAGGTGAAGGGATTGCGCAAGCTGTGGGCCATGCCGGCCGCAAGCTTCCCCACCAGGGCCATCTTTTCGGCCTGAAGCAGGGTTTCCCGGCTTCGCTTGAGCTCATGGTAGGTCTGGTCGGCATCTTCGATCAATTCCCGAACGCCTTCGCTGAGCGCTCGGATTTCATCTCCCTTCCCTTTGGCGGGATCGATTCCGCCCAACTCCCGAGTGAGTTTCACCACCGGTTTGAACACCTGATCCAGCATCAGCCAGATCAGCACCAGCGCAAGGGCGCATCCCACGACAACCGCAGCCACGGTGACGATCCGAAGGTGTTCGGCCTGTTCCTGGACCCGTTGTTTGGTCTCGAAGACCTTGTTTCTGTAGACTTCCTTGAAGTGACGACATCCTTCCAGCAGGTTGAAGAATTGTTGGCGAACCTCTTGATGAAGTTGCTGGCCGGTGTCGATGTCGCCGCTCTTGTACAGGGCGATGACTTGGTCCTTATCCCGGATGTACCGGTTATAGGCCGTTTCGATGGCAGTGATGCTTTTCAGGAGAGGATCTTCTTTTGCCAACGCTCTGGCTTCCGCCAGTTTTTCCCGAAAAATCTGGCGATACTCGCCCAGTTGCTGTAGCCATTGCGGATTTCGGTCCATAAAATAATAAGCAACGAACCCCTTCTGCATGGCAAGGGCGCTCTCCATGCCTTCGGCGATTTGAAATGCCGTCAGATCCCGTTCCGTAATGTCCGAAACGATGTGTTCCATCTGAACGGTATAGGCGATCATGACGACGCCGCCGATGACGGTGAGCGCCATCAGGGCGAAGATGACGAAAAACAAGCGGGTTTTCAGTTTCCAGGGTTTGAGCATGGGACGGTTCTCGGAAGTCGGAAGTCAGGGAATAGGCGTTCGAAATCGGGTGTGAAAAGAAATGCGGCTGCGATCGATTGGGTGTTGAGATGGGCATGGCTGCCTGCTCCGAGGTTCTTGCCCCTCATTACGCGATGCCATCTTCACGAAAAAGCAGGATGACGCCTTTTCCGGTAAATTTTCCACCTAATGGGATGATTTCCGTCGTTCGATCCTGCCGGGACACGTGCTCCGGGTGCAGGTTCTGCAGCACCCGGTCGATGGCCTCGGAAATGTCCATGTCGAAATGATCCTCTACGGCATCTCCCAGTCTGAGGCAACAGTCTTCCCCTTGAACCTTCCGGCCGGAACGGTTCATCCAGACGATCAGATGCTCGGTGCTCACACCGAGGATGGGAAAAGGGATTTCTTCCAAAATGTCCCTGGCCAGTTCCAGTGCCGCATTTTGGAGCTTGAGCTCCCGGGTGCGTTCCTCGACCAGCTCTTCCAGATGATCGTTCATCCGCTTGAGCTCAGCGTTCTGGGCTCGGATGGTTTCGTTCAGACGGGCGTTGGCCTGAAGCAGGTTGCGGTATTCGAGGGCCTGACGGATTTCGAGGATGAGTTGGCTGTCGTCCCAGGGCTTGAGGAAAAACTTGTAGATCTGGCCCTGGTTGACGCATTGGGCAATGGTGTCGATATCGGTGAACCCGGTCAAGATCATGCGCAGGGTGTCGGGATAGCGTTCCTTGACGATGGACAGAAGTTCCACGCCCGACATTTCCGGCATGCGGTGATCCGTCAGCAAAATGTCCACAGGCCGCTCTGCGAGAATGTCGAGGGCCTGCTTCCCGCTCGTCGCACTCAGAATGTCGATCGCTTCCTTTCGAAACAAGCGTTTGAGCGCCTGAATGACGTTGGGCTCGTCATCGACAAGGAGCAACACGGGCATTGTGGAAGGTTCGTTCATACGATCTCTCATCCTTCATCCTGGAAGAACCGGTTGCAAGCGTCGATTTCCTGACGGATCGCTTCCTGTTTGGCCTTGTCCAGGGATCGGTAGAGGTGGACAAAGCGCTCCGCCTTCGGATGGCACAAAACCGCTTCGTTTTCGGGAGTACGGCTGATGCGATCTGCCGCGTGCACCAGCAGCACAGGGGATGGGTCATTCACGTTGTCCGGGATTTCGTGGTGGTATCGAATGGCCTCGACCAGAATGGGCGGAAGCATCCATTTCTGTCCGAGGGCCCCTCCGATTTGGGCGTGATCGACCACTTCCAGACGTCGCTCTGCCTCGAAAAACGAGATGTTTTCCTGAAGGGACCGCTGATAGACGGCTTCGAACATGGAGGAAAAAAACCGGAACTGGATGACCTTGCCGATGTCGTGCAGGAGACCTGCAACGAAGCAGTCGTTGGCCCATTTGAGATCGGCCATCTCGGTCAGATGTCTGCTCAACACAGCGACTTCCACGGCATGAGACCAGAGATCGCCTGCCGAAAACCCCTCGATCCACACCCCTTTCTTCGGCATCAGCTTCATGATGGTCAGTGTCATGATCACGTTTCGAACCGTATTGTACCCCAACACAATAATGGCGTTTCGAATGGTGCTGATCTGAGAAGGAAGGCCGTAAAAAGAGGAATTGACCAGTTGGAGGATCTTCATGGCCATGGCCTGGTCCTTCTCGATGATCGCGCAGATTTTGGCCACGGATGTGTTCGGATCTTCCAGAAGACGGTTGGCCTCCATCACCATGACCGGCAGCGTCGGGATGTCCCGAATCCGATCGAGTTCCTTGAAGAATTGTTTGCTATCCATCCCGATGCAATGCTCCTTGTTTCTTCCTACATTCGTATCGGTATCGTTTCTCCGATAAATCCGTCCGCAGCCAGCTTTCGGATGGCTCCGATCAAGGTTTTGTTGAGGACGGCCTCCCTCGCCAAAAGAAGTCTGCCGTCCTTTGTGCGGATGTCTTTCCCAATCACCATGCCTTCCTTGATAAACTTGATGCGGATATCGACGATGGTTTCCGAACGTTTCTGGAGATGTTGCTGCCGCTCGGCATTCACCACTTCGATCAGTTTCTTGACGATCTGCGGATCGTAGACGGTTCCCGACCGAAACAGCATGACTCGCTGGGTCAAATCGACGATGATGTCTTCTCGTTTGTCCGATTGCAGCTTGATGAAAGATTCCCCTGTCATGCCGTAATACATGGTTTTGATGTCTGCGATCGATTCGGGCCATCTACGCAGCAGATGCGCATAGTCTGCTGCAGCATGCAGGATTCGTGCGCCCAGGGGAATGTCTTCTCCTTTGAGTTTCTCCGGGAAACCCGATCCGTCGAAATTCTCGTGATGGTACAGGATGTAAACACCTACGATATCAAGTTTCGGAACGGGTTGTAGGCAGATCTGGCCGATGATCGGATGCTGTCTGTAGAGGGCTTTTTCGGCATCGGAGAGCTCTTCATAAGCCTTTTCGAAGGCTTGCTTGGAAAGCCCCAGCAAACCGGCATCGTGTAGCAGTCCCGCCATTTCCAGGTGCTCTAGTTCGATAGGATCCATTTGAAGGGCAGCTCCCATTTTTCTGGACAATTGGGATACGAAACTGAGGTAGCTGCCCAGTTTGGGGTTGATGGTTTCGATGAGGGAAAACATGAGTCGGAACGTATCCACAAACCCGCGTTCGAGGGAAAGATTGGCCTGCTCCAGTTCGAGGCTTTTTTCCTGAAGCTCGTGGGTCCGCTCCGCCACCTTGTGTTCGAGCTCCTGCATCAGCGTCGTCAGCTCGACGTTCTTTTGGCGGACCATATCGGCCAGAAGCCGGTTTTCAAGACGCAGTTCATAGGCCTCGAGGGCTTGACGCACTTCGATGAGCAGGGCTTCGTCGTCCCAGGGTTTGGTCAGGTATCGATGGATTTCCCCCTTGTTGACGGCGCGGATGATCTCCTGGACATCCGAATAGCCGGTCAAGAGAAACCGAACAGCTTCCGGGGCAATGTCCTTGGCCTTTTCGAAAAATTCCGCGCCGCTCATCTGCGGCATGCGCTGGTCCGAGATGATGAGGGAAACGGGCCGCTCCGATTCGGAAAGCAGACGAAGCGCCTGCTCGCCGCTGTTGGCCAAGAGCAGAGAAAACTTCTCCCTCCGAAAGACCCGCTGTAGGGCGTTTAGGATGGACGGCTCGTCGTCGACCAGAAGCAGGACATGATCATGCTTGAGGCTCATGGGATTCCCCTGAATGGATGTGCGGGCCGCAGACGGGCAGCCGGATGGTGAAGGTGGTGCCTTTGCCGGGAGTGCTTTCAACGGCGATGGTGCCGTTGTGTTTGCGGATGACATTGTAGGCGACATGGAGTCCCAGACCGGTTCCCTTTCCGACTTCCTTCGTGGTGAAGAACGGATCGAAGATCCGATGGATGTTTTCTGGCGGGATGCCGCATCCGGTGTCGGAGATGGTGACGATCACGGTTTCTCCTTCGGTGCGCGTCGCGATGTGGATTTCCCCTTTTTCGGAGATGGCCTGGGCTGCATTGACCAGCAGGTTCATGAACACTTGATTGAGCTGTTGGGGATAGCAGTTGACTTGGGGAAGATCGCCGTAATCCTTTCGGACGACGGCCTTGTATTTGATTTCGTTCCAGACGATGTTCAGGGTGGAATCGATATTCTGATTGAGGTCTGCCAGCTTGAGGGTATCTTCTCCAGGGTGGGCGAAGTCTTTCAAATCGATGACGATTTTTCGAATGCGATCCAGTCCCTCCCGGGATTCCCGAACGAGCTGGGGGAGATCTTCGAGAATGAAATCGATGCCCAGTTCGGCTTCTTGATGAAGCGCCCGATCGATCCCTTCCAGAGGCACATGAGACGATGCGGCCTGACCGAGAATCGATCGGTATTCGGCGATCATGGTCTTTAGATCATCGATATACCCGCCGAGGGTGTTCAGGTTGCTGCTCACGAATCCGACGGGGTTGTTGATCTCGTGGGCGATGCCTGCGGCAAGCTGACCGATGGAGGCCATCTTCTCCGACTGGATCATCTGGGCCTGGGTTTCCTTTAGACGCGAGAGCGTCGTTTCGAGGGCTTCGTTCTTGGCATGGAGCTCGGAGAGGGTTCGTTCGAGCCGTTGGTTCAACTGAACGATTTCTTCCCGTCTTCGGTGATCCTCGGTCACGTCTCGGAGCAGGATGGTGACCTGGATCGTTTCCTCTTTTTCGTTCAGGATCGGAATGGTCTGGATTTCATAGACGAGCGGCGAAATTTTGCGGACATCGATCGTACGGATGCGCCGATTGGGTTTTCCGGTTTTGAGGGTATTGTGGATGTCCGTTATCAACAGGTTCATCAGGGAAGGATCGAAAAACCAGAATGCATCGTTGCGTATGGATTTTCCGATCACATCCGGAAATTTCAGCCTCCGCTGTTTCAAGAAGGCCAGGTTGACGGAAACGATATCGAGGGCCGGATCGACCGCCAGAATTTCTTCGTGAAGCGCATCCAGAACCAATCGAAATTTGTTGCGGCCTTCGATGAGCACATCCTGCAATTGAATGTACTGCTCTTCAAGCCGGATGATTCGTTCCCCCGATTTAATCAGACCGATCAGCGCCTCGATGTCGAAAGGCTTTGAGAGAAAATCATCCGCTCCACAATCTCTGGCTTCAAGCGAACCACCGGGTTGGGTGGCGCCTGTCATCACAACGATATAGGTATAGTGGATGCCGGGATGCATGCGGATCCGCAAGCAAAGCTCCTTGCCGTCGACTTTCGGCAGTCGCCAGTCGATCAGGGCAATTTGGATCGTTTCCTCCTGCAAGATCTTCCATGCCTCATCACCATCTGCAGCGGGAAAGACTCCGTATCCACGCTGCCGAAAAAACTGGTTCAGCATCGAGCGAAGGACCTCGTCATCTTCTGCAATCAGGATGTTCATGGTTCCCCTGCTTTGAAAAAATCCTGAAAAGCTGGTACAAGAGGAATTGGAATTCAGGAGCTGGAATACGGAATTCAGCATTCAGAAGTCAGAAGAAAAGCGGATCGTTCCTTTTTTAACAGGCATACGGTAACCCTTTCATCCAAAGAAGTTCATCTATTGCACACGGGGGGCTTCTCCTTCAGGACCGATGCGAACGCAAGCCATGTTGGCGGCTATGATCCACCCTGCCACATCCGAAACAAGAGGCGTCATCCGCTTGAGTCCTAACTCATAACTTCTAACACATCATAGCAAGGATTCTCCATGCGCTATTCCAAAATGTTCACCACCATCGACACCCATACGGGCGGAGAGCCTACCCGCACCATCACCTCCGGCATCCCTCGGATTCCCGGGAATACGATGGCCGAAAAGATGCTGTATATGCAGGAGCACCTCGACTGGATCCGTACGGCCCTGATGTTCGAGCCGAGGGGCCATTCCGTCATGTCGGGTGTTGTTCTCACCGAGCCTACCCATCCCGAGGCGGATATCGGTGTCATCTTCATCGAAACGGGCGGATACCTGCCGATGTGCGGTCACGACACGATCGGGGTGGCGACGGCTCTGGTGGAGGCCGGCATGGTGCCCGTCACCGAACCGGTGACTTCCATTTGCCTCGATACCCCGGCAGGGCTGACCCGCGTTCGGGTGGAGGTGGCGGATGGGCGGGCTCGTTCCGTCACCTTTCTGAACATTCCTTCCTTCGTCATGGCGATGGATGCCACGGTCGAGGTCGAAGGCATCGGCCCGGTTACTCTCGATGTGGCCTACGGCGGCAACGTTTATGCCATCGTACCTGCCGAAACCGTTGGGCTTGTTCTCTCGCCGAACCATACCTCCCGCATCATCGGTATCGGCAGAAGGGTGCGCCAGGCCGTCAACCGGGAGCTTACCATCGTGCATCCCGAAAAGGAATTCATCCGGGGGTGCACCCATGTGCAGTTCTATGCGCCTTCCACCCGGCCGGATGCCGATTTCAAGAATGCCGTGTTCCTGGCGGATGCCGGTATCGACCGATCCCCCTGTGGAACGGGCACTTCGGCCCGGCTGGCCTGTCTTCATGCCAGGGGGCAGCTTCAGACCGGTGATGGCTTTGTCCACGAAAGCATCATCGGAAGCCTGTTTCGGGCCCGGGTTGCCGGAGAAACCCGGGTGGGCGATCTTCCCGCCGTCATTCCCGAAGTGACGGGAAGCGCATGGGTCATGGGGATCAACCAGTGGGTCATTCAGCCCGACGATCCCCTGGCGAAGGGCTTTCTGCTCGATAACGAATCATGAGACATTTCGATCGCAACCAGATCCTGCTTGCGGCAGTCCTAGGGCTTGTACTGGTGCTGCTCGTCGTCCTGCGATGGCGATAGCCGAGGGAACCAGAAGAAACGATCATGTATCCTTCTTGCCTGTTTCGGGAATCGAATCAACAAGAGCGCCGGCGATTTCTTCGGTAATGCGCTTGGCCGCAGCCGCCGGATCGGCCGCATCCCGGATCGGGCGGCCGATGACCAGATAATCGGCGCCTGCCCGGATTGCAGCAGCCGGGGTCATCACCCGTTTCTGATCGTCTGACCGCGCACTTTCCGCAAGGGGTCGGATGCCCGGCGTGAATGTCACAAAGTCCTCTCCGATGCCGGCTTTCATCCGGGCGACCTCGTGGCCCGAACAGACGATGCCGGCGCATCCGGCTGCCTTCGCCATCCGGGCCTTTCGGTCCACCACATCCGCAAGAGACAACGTCGGATCATATCCACAGTCCGTTAAATCCGCCTGCCCGACGCTGGTCAACACCGTCACCGCCAGCACGCGCACCTTCCCTCCGGCGCCGATGACTGCGGCCTCGAGCATGGCAAAACTCTCCCCGCTGTGCACCGTGATCCACTCTACACCCATCTCCGCCACCCGGCGCATGGCCCGCTCCACGGTCTTCGGAATGTCGTGAAGCTTCAGGTCGAGAAAGACCGGAAAACCCTTCTCGACAATCCGGTTCACCAGATGAGGGCCTTCGGAAAGGAAAAGTTCGAGGCCGATCTTGAAAATGCCGACATGAGGTCCGAGCAGATCGATGAGAGTCATCGCCTGTCCGGCATCTGGAACGTCGAGGGGAAAGACGATCCGCTGCCTGGCTTTCGTCAGCAATTCAGGGGGCATACTGGGTTTCGATCCATTTCTGGTATTCCCCGGAGCGGACGCGTTCGACCCATCGGGGATGCTCGATGTACCAGCGAACGGTTTTGCGAAGCCCACTTTCGAAACGCTCCTGGGGCTTCCAACCCAACTCGGTTTCGAGTTTCGTGCAGTCGATCGCGTAGCGCAGGTCATGGCCCGGGCGATCCTTGACGAAGGTGATGAGCCGATGGCGGCTTTCGGCTGCAGGAGCCTCTTCGTCGAGAATGTCGCAAATGTTTCGGACGACCTGAAGATTCGTCCGCTCCGATCGGCCACCTACACAATAGCACTCCCCGCGTCGTCCCGCAGTCATGATGCGCCAAACGGCCGCACAGTGGTCTTCCACATAGAGCCAATCCCGGATGTTCCGACCGTCTCCGTACACCGGGAGGGGTTTTCCCTCCAGTCCGTTCAAGATCATGAGCGGAATCAGCTTTTCGGGGAACTGGTAAGGGCCGTAGTTGTTGGAACAATTGGAAAGGGTGACGGGAATGCCGTAGGTGCGGGAATAGGCCATTACGAGATGGTCGGAGGCCGCCTTGGAAGCCGAATAGGGGCTGCTCGGATCGTAAGGGGTCGTTTCGGTGAAATGGCCGGTTTCTCCGAGCGATCCGAACACTTCGTCTGTGCTTACATGATGAAAGAGGTGAATTTGGTCAGAAAACTTTCGGCATAGCTCCAGCAGGGTGAAGGTGCCCATGATGTTCGTTCGAACGAAATCGTCCGGGCCTACGATGGAGCGGTCGACATGGGATTCGGCGGCAAAATGGCAGATGGCATCGACATCGTAGCGTTCGATCGCTTTGCCGAGGGTTTCTTTGTCGCAGATGTCGGCCTTCACGAACCGATAGCGATCCGGAAAGGCCGATTCGATGTCTGTGAGGTTTTCGGGATTGCCGGCGTAGGTGAGCTTGTCGATGTTGATCACCCGACCGCTGAAATCGCTTCGGGAAAAAAGATAGCGGATGAAGTTCGCACCGATGAACCCGCAGCCGCCTGTCACCAGAATGTTGTTCATGCATATCTCCGAAAAAGGTCGTTACTGAATGGCGTCTCCATTGATCTCGACCATTTTGTGCTGAAAATCGCTGAGGGTTTCACAAAATACGGCATGCTGATGCAAGCGTTTTAGGGCATTGATGTCCTGGATGCCGGAGACAGTGCTTCGAATCGTCCTGCCGACCTTGCCGAAGCGCAGCTTCAACGTGTCGAAGATGACGTTTTGAAGAGCCTTTCGCATGCCTTCGGTCAAACCTGCCGCCTTCCCTTTCGCCATACCTTTCTGAAGCCCTCGCTGTAGGCCTTGTTGAAGACCTTGTTTTAGACCTCTTTCAATCGCCAATCTTTCGATGGTGGATACATAAGGCATGTTTCCCTCCTTTTCGAACCGGTTGAGATCGGCTGTCAGCCGCTGTTCCATCTCTGATGGTAGAATCATGATCCAATCGATGAATCGAAACAAGTTCACAATATCTTCTCTTCCCAGGCCTCTTCCATAAAGGTCCTTGATCAGCCGCAATTTAGCGGCATACCGGCCGTAGATGTCATTGGTTGTTTCGAGGCCTTTCAAATGGGTCATGACGACAACAGTAAATGGATTTTTGCTGGTTGCCAAAACATGCATTCGATCGGCATAATCCAGCAGTTTCACCATCAAGAAGTGGAACTGCAAACGACATCCGCAGCAATCATATGCGAAGCGATTCGGTCGCCAGGTTTTTCGAGCATCCGCCAATACGGCAAGACTGATGATGTTTCGATGGTACTTGTCGAAGAGGCGGTAATGATACACATACATGCGCTCGGCAAACCGAGGATCGCTTTTTCCTTGAATTTCGATATGAACCGCCGTCCAGACCTCCGTTCCATTCTTTAACCATACTTTCACCAGTTTGTCTACGGTTCGACGACCGGTTTCGGCATCGGGTGCAATTTTCTGGAGTTCTTTGTCGATGAATTCATGTCCTTTCGACCAATCGATGGCTTCGTACACAATCGGAAAGAAAAAGTCCATGAAGTGTCGAAAGTAGCGATCCAGAATCTCTTTCCAGGGGGAATCGTTGTCGGATACAATGACCTTTATCATATTGTATCGTCTTGTTGTTTGGTGATTTCTCCGACAAATAGCCATCCATTTTTCGGTTCCAACAGAGGCTTACCGCTGTTTCACCTTCCGACGGTTTCTACCTTATGCTCCCTCAAAATTCCACCCGAAACATCGTTCCGAGCGTCACCGTGTCTCCGGAGATATCGCCTTTGATGGCTTCATAGTCCCATTTGGCGAACCGGTAATTGGCGTTGATGTCGAGGAATACGGAAGGCAAAACCTCCAGATCGACACCTGCCCGAAGGGCATAGAACGGTTCATCCATGAATTTGTCGTTTGCGTACCAGATGCCGACACCGAGTGCGGCATAGATGCCCTTTCCGACAATGATGTATGCCTCTGGTGCATATGCGGTCTTGTCCGGGATTATGATTCCGTCCGGGGCAACTTCAAGATCGAGTTCAAACTTCAACATGGACGTAGGAATCAGCTGGTAGGAAACGATGCCGGAAAACCCTTCCTTGTTGATGTTTTCGGCATCGATGCTGTTGACGACCGTCCAGTACTGCGCGCCGATCCCCAACCGGTGGTTGGTTTCTGCAAGCGCCAGGGGTACTGTGGCCATTACGATCGTCAGGACGAGAATCAAACAGAACCTTGGTTTCATGGACTCCTCCTCGTTATGGGGCGATTGTGATTGTTGACGACGTTTGATTGTAGGCTTCCATGGCTTCTCGCTCGAGATCCATTCCCCTTCCGGCATAGCGCGGGGAAAAATGAAAGATGCACAAGGAACGCACACCCGCTCTACCTGCCAACTCTCCTGCCTGTCGGGCCGTCAGATGATGTTTTCGTTCCGCCAATGCAGCGTCTTGATCCAGAAAAGCCGCTTCGATAAACAGACGGTCGGCACGATGGGCCAACGCAAGCATCTTCTCCACATTTTCAGGACAATATCGGACATCGGTTACATAAGCAATACGAATTCCAGGGGAAATGACGGCGATTTCCCGACAGAGCAGGTCCATTCGGAACCATTTCGACCGGTTTGGGGCATCCGGATCGGCTATCCGGAATTCCTCGCGTGTATCGGGATGTCGATACAGGATGTCCTTGAATTCGACCAGCCATCGGCCGGGCTTCAGCCCTAGACGTCGAAGCCCTTCCTCGAGGATATGGACATGAAACCGCTCTTGGAGCACGAAGCCCAGACAGGGAATGCCGTGATCCAGCAGGGCGCAGTTGACCTCGAAGCGGGGTTCACTTCTCAGCGGATTGACTTCAGGCAGAAAAACGGGTTCCCGTTCCGGTCGGAAGCCGTCGATACACCGAAATGTCTGCTTCCACACGCCGTCATTCCAGACTTCCGTGGCCTCGATCCGAAAAGGCATCGGGTAATTTGCGACCAGGTCCCAGCTGTAAGCGGCCAGCTTTCCTTCCACATTCTTGAGGAATCCTTCGGGGCCATACATTCGAATGGTTTTGTTCCTTCCCAGACATACCCGGAGCAATCGGTCGAATCCATAGAAATGGTCCATGTGGGTGTGGGAAACGAAAACATCCGTGATTTTCAGGACATCTCTGTTGGAGAGGGCTTCGATGTTGCCGATGTCGAACAGCAGACCTCGGTTCAAGAACAGAAAATGGACGAAAACGGAAGGATCTTGGGTAGGGGGGTTTACCAGACGGCAATGAAGATGTCTCATGGTCTATTGGCCGGAAGGCAAACGATTGAGCCGCCCCGAAAAGGAACGGAACCGATGACGTTCCGGTGGGGGCATCGGTTCGGAGATGGTGCAGGGGTGGGGCCGGTCAGGTCGGCAGAAAACGGTTCATCTGCTGATGCACGCACTGGTAGATATCTTCGTCGGAACCGAAAACGTCAATGACATCCTTGTGGTCGATCAGTTTCTCGACAATGAACGCCGTCACGTAGAGACTGGCAATATTGGGATGCGGTGCCACACCACGAAGTGGTGCACATTGATAGTCGATCTGAAAGTCGTCGGCCTGGGTCAAGCGCTCGAGACACTGATAGATCTGCTCCTGCAGGCTCGTCTTGCTCAGGGTTTCGACAAAACGATTTTCGATCAGTTTCATGGAAACCGCATTGGCCATGTCGTCGATATGGTCTCGAACCGCCGCAATGGTTGCCTTTCGGGCATGCTCCTTGCCGGATTCGATTTTTGAAAGAATGCTGCTTTCTCGGGTACTCGGTCTGAAAACCTTTGCCATAGATCGTCACCCTTTCCGCTTGTCAGGGGCATTTTGTATCGATATGGACCGTTCAATTGCAATTGCTGTACCGATTGGAAGCATATCATAAGTTGACCCAACCATGAATGCAAGCAATTTGATGCCCAGGACCCCGTCAAAGTCCTTTGATGAAACCCTGATGATGGGAGCCGCCCCCGTCCATGACAATGCCGTGGCGGTATCGGGCGGATGGGGCATGGTTGTCGCCACCCCGGAAGATAAGCCCGTCGTGGCTGGTTCAGGTGCGCCGGATCTGTTTGGCGAAGCCGAAAACGAACTCATGTGCCCGGCCTCGTAAGGCTGGACAAAGGCCACACCCGCTCCGGGAAGGCCGTCGGTGTTCGATATGCAGCCTTACCCGATGCATGCCGAAGGAACGTCATTTGTCCAGCCCAACGAGGCCCGGCACATTCAAACAAGCGTTTCCGGCATTCGCCAAAAGACCCGGCGCACCTTCCCCGCCAGAGATGAACACTGCGCCGGGATG
>Ga0272446_1003741_pt1 | contig 18828 bp, 16 predicted proteins | sample YNPCB0061_FD_194587 | JGI IMG/M metagenome (GOLD analysis project Ga0272446, IMG submission 194587) | Hot spring microbial mat communities from Yellowstone National Park, WY, United States - YNP-CB-006-1 | ecosystem: Environmental > Aquatic > Thermal springs > Hot (42-90C) > Sediment | place... | reverse complement strand
CTCGCGGCCGCGCCAGTACCAGCCCGTCTCCGGGTCGCCATAGGCGCCGAGCTCCTCGATCCGCTTCGACGGATCGACGATCGCGAGCTCCTCCCCGGGGCGGTGCATCAGCACGAGGCGGAGTCGGCCGACGTCGTTGTCACAGCCCCAGCGTCTGCCCCACACCGCGGTCTGTTGCGCCTCCGTCTCGAACGCCGGGGAAGGCGCCGAGGCGAAGGTCTTGATCAGCATGTTGTAGCGGTATTCGGCTTCGGTCATCGCGCTCATGGCAGGCCTCTCAGCGGGCGAGCGATGGGTCGGGCACGACGTATTCCTCGCCGCGGGCCGTTGTGACATATTCGGGCCAGCGGTAATGGATCGGCGCCGGAAAGTTCTTCGGCAGGAGTGGGGCGAGCCAGCGCTCCCCGCCGATGCCGCCGCCGGTGCGCGCGGCGAACTCGGCGCGCGCCGCGGCGAGCGCCTCGGGCCGTTCGAGAAGCTCGACGAAGGTCGCCGCCGTTACCGCGGCCGCCTTGAGCCACATCGGGTCGATGCAGGCGGGCACGCCGCCCATCGCGTAGCGGGTCCAGTCGGGCCAGTTTCGGCAAGGCTCATCGACGCGGAGCTGGGCGCGGCCGACATAGAGACGCACGGTCGGGCAATGCCAGGTCCACTCCGTGTAGTCGTCGGAGGTGTAGTTCTTCTGCCAGGGCGGAAGGTGGGCGCGCAGGGCGGCCTCTGCCTCGCGCGGCGTGGCAAGCCGGCTGAGCTCGGGCGGGAAGGGGTCATCGACCGGCGGCGCGCCGCAAGCGGCGCGTAGGTCGTTGGCGAAGCGGATCGCCTCCTCGCCGTAGCGGGGCGGGCCTAGGCGGGCGAAGTTCCGGAAGGTCGTCTCGGCGAGCGAATGGTTGGCGAGCCCAGGGCGCGTCTTCGTCACCCACGCCTTGGTCACGGTGCAGTGGGTCATCGCCGCGACATGGTCGGCGTTGCGGTCGAGCACGGCCCAGACGCGCTCCTGCATCTCGATCGAGGGCGCGCGCAGCGCATACTGGATGACGGAGAGGCCCGGAGCGAGGTTGTCCGCCGTCGCCTGGCCGGCCTGGAGGATGGCTTCGTTCAGGCTCCACGCGCCCTGGTGCGGCAGCATGTTCTCCTTGAGGTATTTGGCCGCGGTGTACATCAGGCACACCGCGTCGATCGCTCCCGGAGCGCGGCTGACCGAGTGCGAGGAATGGACGCCCGTACGCGCGATGGCGGAGGACCATGTTTCGGGCGCGAGACATTCAAAGGTGTAGATCCGGCTCCAGTAGGTGGCGCAGTGCGTGTCCCAGAGGCAGGAATTGGCGAGGGAGAGGAATGAGGTCGGGTGCCAGGAGATGGCGGCGGAGAAGTCGTCGTAGCAGCCGTGCGCGGCGTGGATGGGCTTGGAGCCGCACATCTTCTCTGCCGGCTCGCCCATCAGCACGAGCGTGCCCGTGAGGCCGTGCTTCTCCATCGCCGCCTTCGCCGCGAGCACCCCGGCGAGCGCGCCAATCCCGAGCGCCGAGTGCGGGTCGGTATGGCCCGCGGTGTGGAGGTGCGTGCCGGCGCGCGGCGCGCGGCGCGCGACCGCCTCCTGGCTCGCCCCGGGCACCGCGTCGTACTCGGCGATGGTGGCGAGCACGGGCGCGCCGGGTTCCGTTCCGGGTGCGGTCCATCGCGCCGCGAAGGCGGTCGGCATGCCCGCCGTGCCCGCTTCCACGGCGAAGCCCTCGGCGCGCAGCCGCTCGACGAACCAGGCGGCGGAGCGGTACTCGCGCCAGGAGGGCTCGGCGAGCCGCCAGAGATGCAAATGGTCGGCCGAGAAGGACGCGGCGCGGTCCTCGACCCACGCGGCCGCATCGGCCTGCGCCTCGCTCAGCCCCCCCATTCGCTGCGCCTTGCGTCCTCGCTCATCCGTCCCGCTTCCTCCTCACCCAGAGATCGGCCGCGAGCATGACCATCGAGAGCAGGATCATCACGCAGGCCGCGACCGCCATGACGGGGTCGAGATTCTCGTTGATTCCGTCCCACATCCGCCGCGGCAGGGTGAACAGCGCGCGCGAGGCGATGAAGAGGATCAGCACCGCCTCGTCCCAGGAGTGGATGAAGGCGAAGATCGCCCCAGAGAGGACGCCCGGCATGATCCGCGGCAGGATCACCCAGGCGAGGGTCTGGCCGAGCGAGGCGCCCATGCCGCGCGCTGCCTGCTCGAGGCGAGGGTCGAAGTTCGCAAGCGCCGTCGAGACGGTGATGACGACATAGGGGATGCCGGTGACGCCGTGCACCAGGATCACGCCAAGGTAGGTGTCGAGCAGGTCGAGCCTGATCCAGAGCCGGTAGATGCCGAGCGCGTAGACGATCGAGGGGACGATGATCGGCAGGAGCATCAAAGCGCGGACGAGTTCGGTCGCGCGCGTCGAGAGCTTCCAGCAGCCGGTCGCGCAGCCCGTTCCCGCCGCCACCGCGAGGATGGTCGAGACGACGGCGATGACGAGGCTCTGCCAGGTCGAGGAGAGCCAGCGCTCCGAGGTGAGGAACGTCACGTAGTGCTGCAGCGACGGCGCCTCGTGGGGCAGCGAGAGGAAGCGCTGGTCGGTCAGGCTCACGGGGAAGATCACCGTGATGGGCAGAAGCAGGAAGAGGAGCGCCGACCAGGCGATGACGTTGGCGAGCGGGCCTGCCTGGGCGGAGCGGTCCATCGCTTCTGCCCGCTCGCCTCAGCCCTGGCCGAACACGCGGCGGAGGTCGACGATCCGCGCCATCACCGCGAGCAGGAGCAGGATCGCGGCGAGCAGAGTCGAGGCCATCATCGTGCCCAGCCCCCAGCGGATCAGGTCGAGGATCTGCAGCTTGATGTATTCGGCGACCATAAGCGTCCGCCCGCCGCCGAGGATCGCGGGCGTGACGTAGAAGCCGAGCGAGAAGATGAACACGAGCACGGTCGCGGCGATGATGCCCGGCCGCGTCAGCGGCAGGAAGACGTGGCGGAAGGCCTCGAACCGGGAGGCGCCGAGCCCCCGCGCCGCGGGCACGAGGCGTGGGTCGATGTCGCGCATCGCGGCGTAGAGCGGCAGCACCGCGTAGGGGATCATGTAGTGGATCATGCCCACCGCGATGCCGAACTCGTTCCAGATCAGCCGCAGGGGCTCGTCGATCAGCCCCGCCCCGAGCAGCGCCTCGTTGATCAGCCCCTGACGGCGCAGGAGCGTCACCCACGCGAAGGCGCGCACGAGCACGCTGATCCAGAGCGGCAAAAGGACGAGCAGGAACATCCAGCGCTGCCGCCCCGGCGGCGACGACACGATGACATAGGCGACCGCATAGCCCGCGAGCAGCGTGATGACGGTGGTGATGACGCAGATCCTGAGCGTCGTCATCCACACGCGCTGCACGGCGGGCGAGGTGAAGAGGCGCTCGTAGTTGCCCAAACCCGGCTCAGGCTCCGTGACGCTGATCCACAGGACCTCGCCGAGCGGGTAAGCGTAGAAGGCGAGCATCAGGATCAGCGCCGGCAGGATCAGCAGCCACCAGGGAAGGGCCGCGGCGAAGGGCTGAGCGGGCGCTGCGGCCCGCATCAATCCGCCACCACGCGCACCGAGGCCTCGGCACTCCAGGCGAGCTGCACGGGGCGTCCCTCCGCCGGCTCGACCGGGCAGCGCCAAGCGGGAACGGTTGCCTGCATCCGGCCGATGGGCGTGTCGATCAAGAGCGCGAAGGCGGCGCCGAAATAGGACCAGGCCGCGATCGTTCCGGAGACGGTGTTGATGCCGGCGTCCTCGGGCGGCACGCCGAGCACCGCGACCTTCTCGGGCCGGAGCGCGACCAGGACGGCCGACCCGGAGGCAAGCCCCTCCGCCATGCCGGACTGGACAAAGCGCAGCGGGCCGACACGGTAGGCGAAGCCGTCCACGCGCACCGCCTCGACATGGCCTTCGAGGAAATTCGACTTGCCGAGGAAATCGGCCACGAAGCGGGTCGCTGGCCGTTCGTAGAGAGCGCCGGGAGCGCCCTCCTGGACGAGCCTTCCGTCGCGGAGGATGGCGATGCTGTCGGACATCGACAGCGCCTCCTCCTGGTCATGCGTGACGTAGATGAAGGTGAGGCCGACGCGGCGGTGAAGGTCCTTCAGCTCGACCTGGAGCTCGGCGCGCAGCTTCTTGTCGAGCGCCGAGAGCGGCTCGTCGAGCAGAAGCAGGGAGGGCTCGAAGACGAGCGCGCGGGCGAGCGCGACGCGCTGCTGCTGCCCCCCGGAGAGCTGCTTCGGCAGACGGTCGGCGAGGTGGCCGAGCTGGACGAGCGCGAGCGCCTTGGCGACGCGCCGCTCCGCCTCGGGCCGGGCGACCTTCCGCACACGCAATGGAAACATCACGTTCTCGGCGACCGTCATGTGCGGGAACAGCGCGTAGCCCTGGAACACCATGCCGAAGTTCCGCCGCTCCGGCGGCAGCGGCGTGATCGGCATCTCGTCGAGCAGGATCCTTCCCGAGGTTGGCGCGACGAAGCCCGCGATCGCCATCAGAAGCGTCGTCTTGCCCGAACCAGAGGGGCCGAGCAGGGTGACGAAGGCGCCGCGCCCGATCGTCAGCGAGACATCGTCGACGGCGCGGACCGGCCCGTAGTGCTTGCTGACGCGCTCGACCGTGAGCGCGTGCGACAGCGCCGCCATCAGGACGCGCGAGGGTCAGTCACGGTAGCTCGGGTCCTCGCGGTCGAGCAGCCGGCGCAGCGCCGCCCACGGCCGCCAGCCCTTCGCCGGGGCGCCGGAGAACTGCGCCTGGGTGCGCGCGACCACGGCCTCTGAGGGGAGAGCGAGCGGCCGTCCCATCGCTGTCGCTGCAACCTGGATGCGGCAGGCCATCTCCAGGTAGTACATGTAGTAGAAGGCCTCCGCGATCGTTTCGCCGACGGTCAGAAGCCCGTGGTTGCGCAGGATCGCGCAGTTGAGCGACCCGAGATCGCGCACCAGCCGCTCGCGCTCGGAGAGATTGTCGTCGGCCGCGATCCCTTCGTAGTCGTGGATGGCCACGCGGCCCGCGAACTCCATGCTCATCTGATTCAGCGGCAGGATGCCGTCGGCCGTCGCGGCGATCGCCATGCCGGCCAGGGTGTGGGTGTGCATCACGCAATGGGCGTTGTCGCGGCCCATGTGGATGGCGGAGTGGATGACGAACCCGGCCGGATTGACGGGCCAGAGCTGCTCACCGACGGGGTTGCCCTCGACGTCGATCACCACGAGCGAGGAGGCGGTGATCTCGGAGAACAGCATGCCGTACGGGTTGATCAGGAAGCGCGGCTCGCCTTCGCCTGGCAGGCGCGCGGAGAGGTGGGTGTAGATCAGATCGTCCATGCCGAAGCGCGCGATCAGGCGATAGGCGGCGGCGAGGTCCTCGCGCAGGTCGCGCTCGGTCGGCGCGTGGTTTGGCTGCGGCGGGCGCGGGGTGATCAGCGTCATGAGCGGTGTCCCGGACGGTGAAGCGCGAGCATCGGGCGGAACCGCCGCGGCGTCCAGGGTTAGAGATAGCCGGCCTCATCGCAGACCTATTTTTCACAGTACTTGACAAAGAAAGAAAAGTATTGTAGAAATAACCGTGTCGCGCAAGTCTCGCTTCAAAAAAAAGTGATGTTGGCGATTGAAAGGAGGTAAATCAATGTTGAAGTTTTATTTTAAGATATCAAATTTAATTACCATAATAGTACACATTCCAATAGTAAATATAATGTTGCTATTGTATATGTATATTTTGATGGTCTGAAAGCAATGAGGCTTTTCGGATGGCTGGTGCCTTAGACCGTACCAGCCATCCGATTTCATCAAGGCTCACCCGGTGATCGCGTCGAGATACTCGGCGTTGGTGGCGATGTAGTTCTGGCCCCACCATTGGGCGCCGATCACCACCTGCTTCGCTGCGTTGGCCGGGTCGGTCGGGTTGAAGATCCGGAACGCCGCCGGAACGCGCGCTGCGGCCTCCTTGTGCGTCGGCCCGTTGCCGAGGAACTGCAGGAGGCCGACCTGCTGGTCGGGCTTGGAGAGCATCGAGGCGAGCAGCCGCTGCGCCATCTCGCCGGCCGGGTTGCCGCGGGGGATGACGAAGATGCCCTGCTGCAGCACGCCCTGGTTCCACTCCCAGGTGATCCGCCCCTGCGTCTCCTCGTGCAGCACCTTTGCGCGGGTGTGCCAGATCATGCCCATCACGGCCTCGCCCGACCGCATCGCCTGCTCGCTCTCCGACCCCGAGTTCCAGAAGATCAGGTTGCGCCGGATCTCGCGTATGCGCGCGAGCGCGGCGCGGACGTCGATCGGGTAGAGGTTCTCGCGGGTGCGCCCGAGCGACATCATCGCCGCATCGAGCGTCGGCAAAGCGTCGCGGCGGAGCAGCCGCATGCCGGGGAACTTCCTGAGGTCCCAGAAATCGGCCCAGGACTTCGGCGGCTCGGGGAACTTCGAGCGGTCGTAGACGAGCACTGACGCGAACGAGTAGGGGGCGGCGCCGAACTCGAGCGCGAAGGAGGGGTCGATCACCGTGTCGCGCGGCACGATCGCGTAGTCGATCCGGTTGACCAGATTGAGCGCGCCAAGCTGGATCGAGGAGGAGGAGGAACTGTCGCAGAGATCCCAGGTCACGCGGCCGGACTCGACCTGGCTGCGGATCCGCCCGAGCGAGGGGCCGGAGCTGTCCTGCACCACGGTCCAGCCAGGGTTCTCGGCCATGAACGGCTCGCCATAGAAACGACCGAAGGCCTGGTTCGCAATCCCGCCCCAGTTCACCATGCGGATCTCGCGCGCGGCTTGCGCCCGCGCCGCGCCTGCGCCGACGGGGGCGGCGCCGAGCGCGGCGAGACCCGCAAGCAGCGTGCGGCGATCGACGCGCCCGCGACGCCACAGCTCGCCCGCAAGCGCGATGCAATCCTGGTGGAAGCTTTGCGGCTCAGACCCCCTCGTGAACTCTCCCTCTTGAGAGGCAATCTGCCCGAAGTCAGTGTTGCAGCCGACCATGCCGGAGCGCAATGGCAGCGCGAGGGGGAGACGATGGCAAGCGTGCTCGCCGAAGGGTTCAAGGCGGCATCCTGGTGGTGGGAGGCGGCGGAACCCGCAGACGCGCCGCCCGCGGCGCTGCCGGAGGAGGTGGAGGTCGCCATCATCGGTGGCGGCTACACGGGGCTCTCGGCGGCGCTCACGCTCGGCCGTCTCGGCATGCGCGCGACCGTGATCGAGGCGGAACGGATCGGCTTCGGCGCCTCGAGCCGCAACGGCGGCATGGTCTCGGGCGGGCTCAAGCTCGCCAAGACCGACCTTGCCCGCAAGGTCGGCGCGGAGCGGGCCGACCGGATCCTGCGCGAGGCAGCGGGAAGCCTCGCCTTCCTCGAGGAGACTCTGGCGCGCGAGGGCATCGCCTGCCACTACCGGCGCACGGGCCGCTTTCTCGCCGCATGGACCGGCGCCCACTACGCGGCGATGGCGAGGCGGGCCGACTGGCTCGCCGACGTCACCGGGGGCGCGGTGCGCATGCTGCCCGCCGCGCGCGTGCGCGAGGAACTCGGCTCGGATCGGTATCCTGGCGGGATGGTGGTCGAGATGGCGGGCGCCCTACACCCGGCCCTCTACGTCCAGGGGCTCGCGGCTGCGGCGCGTCGTGCCGGAGCCACCCTCGCCGATCGCACGCGCGTCTTGGGCATCGCGCGGGACGGCAAGGGGTTCGCGCTCGCGACCTCGCGCGGCACGCTAAAGGCCGGCGCTGTGCTCGCGGCGACCAACGGCTACACCGGCAGCGTGACGCCGTGGCTGAGGCGACGGCTGATCCCCGTCGGCAGCTACATGATCGCGACCGAGGAGCTGCCGGAGGAGACGATCCGCCGTCTCTTCCCCAACGGGCGGATGGTGAGCGACAGCCGGCGCGTGCTGAATTACTTCCGCCCTTCGCCGGATGGGCGGCGGGTGCTCTGGGGCGGGCGAGCCCGCTTCCGCCCGACCGCTCCGGAGGCAGCGGCGCCCGTGCTGCACCGCTTCATGACGGACGTGTTCCCCGAGCTTGCCGGTGTGCGCGTTACCCATGCCTGGACCGGCAACGTCGCCTTCACCTTCGATTTCCTGCCCCATCTCGGCGTCCACGAGGGGGTGCACCACGCGGTCGGCTGCCAGGGCAGCGGGGTGGCGATGCTGAGCTGGCTCGGCTACCGCGCAGCGCTCAGGCTCTCTGGCCAGGCGAACGCAGCGACGGCGTTCGACGATCTGCCTTTCCCGACACTGCCGTTCTACGCCGGAACGCCCTGGTTCCTGCCGATCGTCGGCTCCTGGTACCGGCTGAGGGACAGTCTTGACCGCCGTGCCGACTGACCCCGTTTTACAACGCTTGCGTGCATCTGCCTTGATCACCGTCTGAAAAATCGAGAAAATCCGCCGTTTCATGTCAAACGCGCTTGATTTCGTAGCCTCTGGCGCGTATCCCTGGCGTCATCAGGGCGAAGTTAGGAAAACCGTCCTGTATCTGAGCGGTTGGGTCACGTGGGCTGTGTGGGGCGGCCTGGAATGGGGCCCGTGCACTGGGGCGGTCGGCCGCTGGGGGGCTGGCCTCCGCCCCCCGGGGGCGGCGCGCCAGGGGAGCCGCCGCCCCCGCCTTTGCCGGCCTTCCGCTTCGTGCCCGGCACGACTTCACAGCCGCCCCCGACCGCGCGACGCTTAAGCCTCTTTCGGTGTGGAGCGCGCAATGGCCCTTGCCCCCGATGCCGTCATCGTCGGCGGCGACATCGTCACCCTCGATCCGGCTCTGCCGCGGGTCGAGGCACTCGCCGTCCTTGGCGGGCGGATCGTCGCGCGCGGCAGCACGGCCGAGATCCGGGCGCTCGCCGGGCCGGGCACGGTGATCGAGGACCTCGGCGGAGCGACCGCCATTCCCGGCATCGTCGACAGCCACGCTCACCCCGACAGCCTCGCGCTCAGGCTCGCGCGCTGGCGCCTGCTCGAGCCGTCGGTCGTGCGCACGCGCGAGGCGCTGCTTGCGATCGTGGCGCATGACTGCGCCGCGCTCGGCCCTCGGGGCTGGTTCGCCGGCTATCGGTTCAACGAGGCGAAGTCGGGCGGCTATCCGACGCGCGCCGAGCTCGATGCCGCAGCGGGCGGGCGGCCCGTGGTCATCCTGCGCACGGATGGGCATCTTGGGCTTGCCAATTCCGCCGCCTTCGCCGCCTGCGGGATCGGCGAAGACGCCGCCGACCCGCCCTTCGGCCGCTTCGACCGCGATCCGAAGACAGGCGCCTTCACCGGCCTCGTGCGCGAGACCGCAGCCCATCTCTTCCTCGACGCGATCCACCGCGAGGACACGGAGGACGACATCGCGCGCGGCCTCGCGCCGGTGCATGCCGAATGCCTCCGCCACGGGATCACCACGGTCTACAACAGCCTCACGCCGTCGAAGGCGATCCGCGCCTACCAGGCGATGAAGGCCGAAGGCGGGCTCGCCGTCCGCACCGGGATCATCGTCTCGGGGCGCGAGCCCGGGCTCGTCGAGGCCTGCATCGCCGCCGGGATACGCTCCGGCTTCGGCGACACGATGCTCCGCGTCATCGGCGTCGAATGGTGCCCGGATTGTTCGACCTCCGGCCGCACCGCCGCCTATTGGGAGCCCTATGTTGGCACGCCCATTCCCGGCGAGCCGGTGCCAAACACCGGCATGCTGCTCTATGAGGCTGAAGACCTCGCCGCGCGCGCCACCGCCGCGCACCGGGCAGGGCTGCAGGTGATGATCGAGGGGGTGGGCGACAGGGGCATCGATTTCGCCCTCGACGCGATCGAGGCGGCGCTTGCGGCCCACCCCGTCACCGACCACCGCATGCGGATCGATCATTGCTGCTTCGTCACGCCTCAGGTGCGCGCGCGGATCAAGCGCCTCGGCGTCGTCGACAGCTCCGCCACGGGGTTCATGTGGGAGCTCGGCGATGCCTACATCGCCAATCGCGGCCAAGCGGCGATGCGCCACATGTGGCCGCACCGGACGCTGATCGACGAAGGCATCCCAGCGCCCGGCCACAGCGACTTCGCCGTCTGCTCGATGAACCCCTGGACCGCAATCCACGCCATGGTCAACCGCGTGACCGACACGGGCGGCGACCTCTGCCGCGACGAGGCGGTGACGGTCGCGGAGGCGATCGCCGCCTACACCACGCTTGGCGCCTGGTCAGGCCGCGAGGAGGCGGAGAAGGGGGGCGCCCACGGTCGGGCGGGTCGCCGATCTCGCGGTGCTCGACCGTGATCCGTTCGCGATCGATCCATCAGCGCTCAAGGAGGTGCGCACCATCGCAACCTTCGTCGGCGGTGAGCGGCGCTTCTCGGCCTGAGCCGGCCGAGGCAGTGCCGCGCGCTTGATCTTCCGCAATGAGGCGCTGCGCGAGCAGACGCAGGCTTGCCCCCATGGACGCGACCGTTCGCCGGGAAGACCTGATCGCGCGCTGGGACGGCAGGATCCCGCGCTACACGAGCTATCCGACCGCGGTGTCGTTCCATGCGGGTGTGGCGGCCCGTGACGTCGAGGCCTGGCTCGGCACGCTCGATCCTGCTCTGCCGGTCTCGCTCTACATCCACGTGCCATTCTGCCGGCGCATGTGCTGGTACTGCGGCTGCCACACCGTCGTCGCCAACACCGCGCCGCCGGTTGAAGCCTATGCGCGCGATCTGATCGCCGAAGCCCGGCTCGTCGCCGCACTTCTGCCGGGGCGGATCCGGCTTGCGCGTATCCACTGGGGCGGCGGCACCCCCTCGATCCTTGGCCCCACACTCTGGCGCCGCGTCGATGAGGCGATCCGGCGCCATTTCGACGTCGCGGCGGAGGCGGAGATCGCGGTCGAGCTCGACCCGCGCACGCTGACCCAGCCGATGGTCAGCGCGCTCGCCGCCACCGGTGTGACGCGCGCCTCGCTCGGCGTGCAGGATTTCGACGCGCGCGTGCAGCAGGCGGTGAACCGGGTCCAGCCCTACGCGATGGTGGCGGAGGCCGTGTCGCGCCTGCGCGGCGCGCGGATCGAGGCGCTGAATCTCGACCTGATGTATGGCCTGCCGCACCAGGACGAGCTCTCCGTCGCGCGCACCGCGCGCGCGGCGCTCGCGCTCGGGCCGGACCGGATCGCGCTGTTCGCCTACGCGCACGTGCCGTGGATGAAGCGCCACCAGCGGCTGATCGACGAGGCTGCGCTGCCCGATGCCGTCTCCAGGCTCGCGCAGTTCCATGCCGCGGGCAGCGTGTTCGCTGCCGAAGGCTACCGCGCCATCGGGCTCGATCATTTCGCCCGCGTCGATGACCCGCTCGCTCGGGCCCAGGCGGAGGGCCGGCTCAGGCGCAATTTCCTGGGCTACACCGACGACACGGCGCCTGCGCTGGTCGGCCTCGGGGCTTCGGCGATCAGCGCCCTGCCGCAGGGCTATGCGCAGAACGCCGCCGCCATCCCCGATTGGCGCGACGCTGTGCTCGCGGGAAGGCTGCCGGTCGCGCGGGGGGTCGTGCCGGATGCCGAGGACAGGCTGCGCGGCGCGCTGATCGAGCGTCTGATGTGCGACCTCGTGCTCGACATCGCCGCTGTCGCCCGGGCGCACGATGCGCGGCCCTCCCGGTTCGCCGACGTTCTGCCACGGCTCGATGCCATGGCGACGGACGGGCTTCTCGTCCGCGAGGGATGGCGGATCGCTGTCACGCCCGTTGGCCGCCCCTTCCTCCGCTCGATCGCCGCGGTGTTCGACGCCCGCCTCGAGACAACGTCTGGCCGCCACGCCCGCGCCGTGTAGCGCCTCGCCGCTGCGTCTGGACCGGCTGCCCTCGCTGAGGCAGCCTCCTCCCTCTCCTTGGCCTGGGACGGAGCCACGATGACGATCAGCGTGAGCGGCTTCCCCGATCGGCCGGTGATCGGCTTCGCCCATGTCGCCTACAGCTTCGGCGAACGCTTCGCCGCACGCGGCACCGGGCTTGGCTTCGTCACCTTCGCCAGCGGCGAGGCGCTCGCCGCGGGGATTGGCGGGATCGACGTGCTGGTCGTCTCCGGCCTCTGGCGCAACGAGCTCGTGCGGGAGGCGAAACGGCTGCGCTTCATCCAGTCGATCAGCGCCGGCGTCGACCAGTACGACCGCGCCGTGCTCGCCGCGCATGGCATACGCCTCGCCTCGGCCCAGGGGGCGAATGCGCGCGCTGTGTCCGACCATGCGATGGCGCTGATCCTCGCCCTCTTCCGCCGCATCCCCGAGGCGCGCGATAACCAGGCCAAGCGCTTCTGGCGCGGCATGATCGGCGACCTCGCCCGGCGCGAGGACGAACTCGCCGGAAAGACGCTGCTCGTCATCGGGCTCGGGCGGATCGGCGGGCGGCTCGCGCGGCTCGCCAAGGCCTTCGAGATGACCGTCCTCGGCATCCGCGCCAACCCCGGTTCCGGCGCCGAGGGAGCACATGAGGTGCACGGCCTCGCCGCGCTTCCCGCGCTCCTGCCGCGTGCCGACATCGTCGCGCTCACCTGTCCGCTGACGCCCGAGACGACCGGGCTGATCGGCGTCGAGGCGCTCGGTCGGATGAAGCCCGGCGCCATCCTCGTCAACGTCGCGCGCGGGCGGGTGGTCGACACGCCCGCCCTCCTTGCTGCGCTCGAAGCGGGGCGGCTCGCGGGCGCTGCGCTCGACGTGACCGAGCCTGAGCCCTTGCCAGCCGAGAGCCCGCTCTGGGCCATGCCGAATGTGCTGATCACACCGCATACGGGGGGCGAGACCCGGGCCTACGAGGACAGCGTGATCGACCTCCTGGTCGAGAACCTCGAGCGGCTCAGGCGCGGCGAGGCGACGCTTCTGAACCAGGTGGTCTGACCGGAGCGTCGGTCCCGGCGGGGCCGTTGAGCGCAGGGCGGTTGATCCAGATCAAGGCTTGCGCCTTTCGCCGAACTGTCTTCTTCTAATGTTCGCAGGTTCCTGGCCTGTCGGGAGGTCCAGGGCTGCGGCGAGGGGAGGGAACTGCCATGGACCGATCAAGCCATGCTCTGGGCAGGCTCGGCAGGCGCGGAGCGCTTGCCGCGGCGGCGGCGCTGCTCGCCGCGCGTGGCCTCGCGCCGGCGCAAGCCACCACGGTGCGGACGGGGGCGCGAATCCTCATCCTTGGCGCCGGGGCGGCGGGGCTTTCGGCTGCGGCGCGGCTTGCGCAGCGGCTCGAGGGAGCCACCGTCACGCTGCTCGATGCGCGCCGCGAGCATCTCTATCAGCCGGGCTTCACGCTGGTCGCGGCAGGGCTGAAGCCACCCGGCTAGGTGATCGGCGCGACGGCGGATTTCGTCCCCCCCGGCGTGCGCTGGATCGAGGAGCGCGCGGTCGCGATCGACCCCGAGTCCCGTCGCGTCACGACGAGTTCGGGCCAGGTGCTCGGCTACGACTTCCTGATCGTCGCCACGGGTCTCGTGCTCGACTACGCCGCGATCGAGGGGATGGACGTCGCGCGAATCGGCCGCGATGGGCTCGGCTCGATCTATGCGTCGCCGGAGGCTGCGCAGGCGACGTGACGGGCGATGTCCGCCTTCGCCGACCGGGGCGGCGTGGCGCTGTTCGGCCGGCCCTCGACCGAGATGAAATGCGCCGGCGCGCCGCTCAAATACGCCTTCTTGACCGACGATACGCTCAGGCGCCGCGGCAACCGCGGCAAGGCGGAGCTGATCTACCACGCGCACAACAGGGTGCTGTTCTCCGTGCCGATCGTCGCGGAGAAGGTGCGCATGCTCTACCGCGACCGCGGCATCCGCGTGAACGACGAGCACGAGCTCGTCGCGATCGACCTCGGCGCGCGCGTCGCCACCTACCGCTCGCCGTCGGGAATGGTGCAGACGCGGTACGACTTCATCAACGTCGTCCCGCCGATGCGCGCGCCGGAGCCGGTGCGCCGCTCCCCGCTCGCCTGGCAGTCGGGGCCCTGGGCGGCGGATGGCTGGGTCGAGGTCGACCGCGCCACGCTGCGCCATCGGCGCTTCGCCAACGTCTTCGCCATCGGCGACGTCGCCGGCGTGCCGAAGGGCAAGACGGCGGCCTCGGTGAAGTGGCAGGTGCCGGTCGCGGTCGACCATCTTGTCGCTGACATCGCCGGGACGGAGAGCCGGGAGCGCTACAACGGCTACACCTCCTGCCCGCTGATCACCCGGGTCGGGCGGGCGATGCTCGTCGAGTTCGACTACGACGACAACCTCGTCCCATCGTTCCCCGGGGTCGTCGCACCGCTCGAGGAACTCTGGGTGACGTGGATCATGAAGGAGGTTGGGCTTAAGCCGACCTATCTCGCAATGCTGCGCGGCCGGGCCTGAGGAGGCTAGGATGAAGGAACTCGATCTCGCAACGCTCGTTGCGGTGCTGCAGGAACTGCTCGGGCCATGGCTCTGGGCCGGGCTCGCCGCCGCGGTCGCCGCGACCGCCGCCTTCCTCTACGTCTTGGTGCGCGACCGCGGCCTCGTCTCCGCCCGGCTCGTCTGGTCGGAACTCGCCGGGCTCGCCGGCGGCGCTGCTGCGGTTTTGATCCTCCAGGCGGTCACCAACTCCGGCTTCGGCGACATCGGCGGCCCGATCGACTGGGTTCTGGTCGGCCTCGTCTTCCTCGCCGGCGCGATCGGTGCGATCGTTGGCACCTATGCCCTGCTTGGGCTCCTGGCCGGGTTGCGGGCGGGGCGGCGCCATGGCGAGGCGCCGGCGGCGCGGGCCGGAGCGCAGGGGCTAGGGCCGCTGCCGCGCCGGGCGGTCTGAGAAGCGGCGTCGGAGGGCTGCCGAGCGCGGTCGTCGAGGCGCGGCCGCGCATCCCCGGCTGCGGATGTTGCGCAGGAACACCACATCCGGTGTTCGATGATGAGCATTGCAACCAGATCTTGATCACTCCGCCCGCGCTGACCATACTCTCGTCTCGCTGCCGACCGGCGCTCTGGCCGGCGGCCTGATCCCGCGACGGAGTCGGTGATGCTCGACGTGGTGAACTTCGACACGGTGCAGCTTGCCGGGCACCATCCGGTGCGGATCGACCGCCGGCGCGACGCACTGCTCACCGAGTTCGGTCGCGCCACACTCGATGACCGCTACCTCATGCCGGGCGAGGGCTACCAGGACCTGTTCGCGCGCGTCGCCTCCTACTACGCTGACGATGCCGGGCATGCGCAGCGACTCTACGACGCGATCTCGCGGCTGTGGTTCATGCCGGCGACACCGATCCTCTCCAACGGCGGCACGACGCGCGGCCTGCCCATCTCCTGTTTCCTCAACGAGGCGACCGACAGTCTCGAAGGCATCGTCGGCCTCTGGAACGAGAATGTCTGGCTCGCCGCCAAGGGGGGCGGAATTGGCAGCTACTGGGGCAATCTACGCTCGATCGGCGAGAAGGTCGGCCAGAACGGCAAGACCTCCGGCGTGGTTCCCTTCATCCGGGTGATGGACAGCCTCACGCTTGCGATCAGCCAGGGCTCGCTCAGGCGCGGGTCGGCGGCCGTGTATCTTCCGCTCTCGCATCCCGAGATCGAGGAGTTCATCGAGATCCGGCGCCCAACGGGCGGAGACCCGAACCGCAAGGCGCTGAACCTGCACCACGGCGTGCTCGTGCCTGACGCGTTCATGCGCGCCGTCGAGGCGGACGAGGCTTGGCCGCTGATCAGCCCGAAGGATGGCGCGGTGATCCGGACGGTCTCGGCGCGCTCGCTCTGGATCCGCATCCTCACCGCGCGGATCGAGACCGGCGAGCCCTATCTCGTCTTCTCCGACCACGTGAACAACGCCCGCCCCGAACACCAGAAGCTCGCCGGCCTCGAGGTGAAGACCTCGAACCTCTGCAGCGAGATCACCCTGCCGACGGGGATCGACAAGCATGGCAAGCAGCGCACGGCCGTCTGCTGCCTCTCCTCGCTCAATCTCGAGACCTGGGAGGAGTGGGAGAGCGAGCCGTGCTTCATCGAGGACGTGATGCGCTTCCTCGACAACGTGCTCGAGGACTTCATCGAGCGTGCGCCGCCTGAGATGGAGCGGGCGCGCTACGCGGCGATGCGCGAGCGCTCGGTCGGCCTCGGCGTGATGGGGTTCCACTCCTTCCTGCAACAGAAGCGCGTGCCGTTCGAGAGCGTGATCGCGAAGGTCTGGAACAAGCGCATATTCCGCCACATCAAGGCGCAGTGCGACGCGGCGAGCCGGGTGCTTGCCGAGGAGCGCGGCGCCTGCCCCGACGCCGCCGAGTACGGCATCATGGAACGCTTCTCGAACAAGATCGCGATCGCGCCGACGGCGAGCATCTCCGTCATCGCCGGCAATGCGAGCCCAGGCATCGAGCCGATCGCTGCCAATGTCTTCGTGCAGAAGACGCTCTCGGGCAGTTTCGTCGTGCGCAACCGCGACCTCGCGAAACTCCTCGCCGAGAAGGGCCGCGACGACGAGGAGACCTGGACCTCGATCACCGTGAACAAGGGCTCGGTGCAGCACCTCGACTGCCTCGACGCGCACGAGAAGGCCGTGTTCCGCACCGCCTTCGAGATCGACCAGCGCTGGGTGATCGAGCACGCGGCCGACCGAACGCCGTTCGTGTGCCAGAGCCAGAGCGTGAACCTCTTCCTGCCCGCCAACGTGCACAAGCGCGACCTGCACCAGATCCACTTCCAGGCCTGGAAGAAGGGGCTCAAGAGCCTATACTACTGTCGGTCGCTCTCGCTGCAGCGCGCGGATACGGTGAGCGACCAGGCGCAGGTCTCGGCCGGCACGATGGGCGTTGGAGCGGAACCGGTCTCGGCTGCGCAGGACGCGCCGGGGCAGGGCGGTCGCTACGAGGAGTGCCTCGCCTGCCAGTAGGCGAGGCAGGCGCGGCCGGTGTCGCTTGCGTCGGACGCAGTGCCCGAACCGTCACGCAATCGATCCAAGGACAGGAGTTCCCGATGCCCGATTCACTCCCTGACGCCGCCCCGCGGAGCAGCAGCGACGCGCCATCCCGCCCTGACCTCGCCCGCTTCGACCTTCTGACCGAGAACCCGGTCTACAAGCCCTTCCGTTACCCCTGGGCCTACGACGCCTGGCTCACCCAGCAGCGAATCCATTGGCTGCCGGAGGAAGTGCCGCTCGCCGACGACGTGAAGGACTGGCACCGCAAGCTCACCGACGCGGAACGGAACCTGCTCACCCAGATCTTCCGCTTCTTCGCGCAGGCGGATGTCGAGGTGAACAACTGCTACATGAAGCACTATGCGCAGGTGTTCAAGCCGACCGAGGTGCTGATGATGCTCTCGGCCTTCTCGAACATCGAGACGGTGCACATCGCCGCCTATAGCCACCTGCTCGACACGATCGGCATGCCGGAAGTCGAGTACCAGGCCTTCCTCCGCTACAAGGAGATGAAGGACAAGTACGACTACATGCAGACCTTCCGCGTCGACAGCAGGCCCGAGATCGCCAAGACGCTCGCTGCCTTCGGCGCCTTCACCGAGGGGCTGCAGCTCTTCGCCTCGTTCGCGATCCTCATGAACTTCCCGCGCTTCAACAAGATGAAGGGCATGGGCCAGATCGTCTCGTGGTCGGTGCGCGACGAGACGCTGCATTGCCTCAGCGTGATCCGCCTGTTCCGCACCTTCGTCCAGGAGAACCCGGCGATCTGGACGGAGCAGCTCAGGCGGGAGATCACGGAGATCTGCGCCACCATCGTCGCGCACGAGGACGCCTTCATCGACCTCGCCTTCGAGCTCGGTGGCGTCGAGGGGCTCGATGCCGCCTCGGTCAAGCGCTACATCCGCTTCATCGCCGATCGAAGGCTGATCCAGCTCGGCCTCGAGCCGATCTATCACGTGCCGAAAAACCCGCTGCCGTGGCTCGATGAGATGCTGAACGGCATCGAGCACACGAACTTTTTCGAGAACCGGGCGACCGAGTACTCGAAAGCCGCAACGACCGGGACCTGGGAGGAAGCCTTCGCCGACGCGACCTTCGGCGACCGCCAGCCCGAAGGCGCGCTCAGCCTCGGGTGACGCCCTGCCCGAAGCGTCGGGCCAGAGCGTCGGGCCATGCTCGGCGGCCAAAGAGCGTTGTTCCAACGCGTGTGGGCAGCCACAGTTTGACGCCTCCTCTCGCCATGCGATGGCGCGTCAACGCAGGATCGTCCGTCTTGCGGATTTTGCTTCTGTTCGTGGTCTGTGCGGCGGCCAGATGAGGCGACGCGATTCGAGGGACGGGTCGATCCTGAAAACGGCGGTTCCCCGGGTCCTGGCCGGAGAGCAGATCGCACACGGCTGATACGAGCCATGTGCGATCTGCTCAAGGCTCAGGACTCATTGATTGAGCCAGAAGGTGACGGTTGCGGCGAGGTAGACGGCGCTGAGGAAGACGTCTGCGCGTCGGTCGTATCGCGTGGCGATGCGTCGGAAATCCTTTAGGCGGCAGAAGACGCGCTCGATCAGGGTTCGCTTGTGTCAGGCGCTCCGGTCGAAGGGGTGGTGCTGTTTGCGGGTGGGGTTGTTCGGGATCACCGGCAGGATGCCGCGGGCGAGGAGAAAGTTGCGGATGCCGTTGCTGTCGTAGGCGGCGTCGGCGATGCAGAGCTTGGCTGACGGCCAGGGAGCGAGCAGGGCGAGGGCCACTGGCGCATCGCCGTGCTGGCCGGCGGTCAGTTCGAAACCGATCGGGCGGCCAAGATGATCGGTCAGCGCGTGGATCTTGGTGGTCCGCCCGCCGCGCGGCGGGCCCCATCGCGGCCTGCCGCGATGGGTTCCCCGACCGCCCGATGGCTTGCGCGCGCTCCCCCCTTTTCCACCCCCGGCGCTGCGGTGGGCCTTCACATGGCTGCTGTCGAGCAAAAGCTCGGGGCGGGCCGCCAGCCCTGGCGAGCGCGCGGA
>Ga0272446_1003740_pt1 | contig 18829 bp, 17 predicted proteins | sample YNPCB0061_FD_194587 | JGI IMG/M metagenome (GOLD analysis project Ga0272446, IMG submission 194587) | Hot spring microbial mat communities from Yellowstone National Park, WY, United States - YNP-CB-006-1 | ecosystem: Environmental > Aquatic > Thermal springs > Hot (42-90C) > Sediment | place... | reverse complement strand
TTCGCGGCGGGCGTGGGTCCAGATCCAGTCCAGGTACTCGGCATGCAGCTCCTCTTCGGATGGCGCGCCGTCCCAGGCCATCGGATCGTCGTGACGCAGGATCATCGGGGGTGCTCCTCCAGGCTGCCGGTGCTTTCCAGCGGCGTATGGTAGGCCTGAATTAGGGGGTTATCGCGCAGCTTGCTGATCGCGCCGGCGATCACCTGGCGCACCCGCTCGCGCGTCAACCCCTCGGCGGCGCCGATCGCCTCCAGTGTCGCTTTCTGCCCGGTATCGAAGCCAACGTGCGCGCGCAGAAAGCGCCGCTCGCGCTCGGTGAGCAGGCGGGCCATCACGGCGGCAAGATCGCCGCGCAGCGAGGAATCCAGCGCCGACGCCTCCGGGTCGAAGCGCGTGTCGGGCACGAGGTCCCCCAACTCGGTGCGGTCGTTGGCGTCATGCACCTTGGCGTTGAGCGACAACGTCTCCTGGGCGATGCTCTCCAGCTGTGCGAGTTGCTGGGGCCGCCAGCCCAGCGCACCAGCGAGCTCGTCAGGGGAGGGCTCGCGACCGAGTTGTTGAGCCAGTCGGCTGCGGGCCTTGCGGTGCCGGCTGAGGCGTTCGTGGACGTGCACGGGAAGGTCGATCACCCGGCTCTCATCGGCAATGCCGCGACCGACCGCCTGCCTAATCCACCAGGTGACGTAGGTGGAGAGCTTGCCACTCTTGGCCGGGTCGAACTTGTCGATGCCCTGGAGCAGTCCGATGCTGCCGAAACTCACCAGGTCTTCGAGCGTGAGGTGCGGGCCAGCCACACGCAGGTAGCGTTTGGCGATGGAGACGACGAGGCGCATGTTGTGGCGCGCGAGTGTGGCGCGGGCCTCGTCCCCGAGGGCGACGAGGTCGAGGAGCGTCTGCTCCACTGGCGGGCCGCTGGGCCTGATTGCCTCACGGGCCTCAACCCCGGCGCGCATGGTGGCGATCAGGGCGGCCTCCGCGTCGGCCGCGAGGACGGGGTGGTCGGTGAGGAAGGCAATGGGATTCTCCAGCGGGTCAGGCGGCATGGCGGGCCTCCAGAAGCTGATCAAAGAGCTGATCGGCCTCGCCCCGATACAGCTGCTCGTTGGTGAGCGTGACCACCGTCAGCCCCTGGGCGCGCAGCGCAGCGATGCGGGCCTCGTCGCGCTCGGCGGTGAGGGCGTGGACACCGCCGACAACCTCGACCACCAGAGCGTGGGCGGGCAAGAGCAGGTCACAGGCGTAGCCGAGGACGCGGGCCTCGATCAAGGCGTCGGTGATCGTGAAGGACCAGCGTGCGGGCGCGGTGTGGTAGGCCGACCATTCGAAGGTGCCAGTCAGGTCGGCGTGCAGGGTGAGGCCCGCCGCAAGTGCGAGCCAGTGAAGCAGGGCTTCGGCGGGCGTCGGGTTGGCGATGCGCCCGCACCTACGCTGCTCGTGGGCAGCGGTGAGGATCGTGCGCATCTTCACGGCCCCGTGCTTCTGCACCGCGCGCTGATAGAGCGTGCGCTGATGGGCACAGTAACCGGCCTCACCAAGTGCCGCTCGTAACTGGGCTTGGCGGGCCTCACCGCCGGCCCGCCCAAGGGCCTGCTGGTAGCGCCGGTAACCGCTCTCACCCAGAACCGTGCGGATCTGAGCCTGCCTCGTGCGCCCTCCAGCGCTCTGCCGGGCGCTCACGGTGCGGCCTCGTCGGGGGTGCGACCGACAGCGGCGAGGAAGCGCTGAATATCGTCGGGGTCGCGCAGGCGGAAGCGCTCGCCGTTCAGCACCGTGACGCGGACGACGACGACCAAGTCAAGGTCAGCGGTGTCGTTGCTGTCAGCGTCGAGGAGGGTATAGGAGCAGAGGAGTAGGGGGAAGCCGCCGGCGCGGCTGTGGAACAGGGCGGCGCCAATGAGCGGCGCATCGAGCGTCGTGTACATGCAGGTTCCCTTTGGTGAGGGCGAGGACCTGCACACAAAAAACCCACCGCGGCGCGGTGGTAGGTTATTCGTAGCTGACTCGATATTCACTGTTGCAGGCACATTTATGCTTGCTGCGCCGTGTATACTGATAGTTGGCTGGCTCCCCGTCTGAGCCTCGATGCCTCGCCACGCCAGCGCTATGCCCTACTATCGAGGCTCAATGTCCAACGAAGATCTCACTTGCCGCACCTACGTCGTCCCGCAGTTGCACACCGCGGGTTGGCAGCGTGCTCCCCACTCGATCGTCGAGCAGTACACCTTCACTGACGGTCGGATCATCGTCGCCGGTAGCACGGCCCGACGCAAGGATGGCAAGCGTGCAGACTACCTGCTTCGCTACACGACTGATGCCCCTATCGCCGTCGTCGAGGCCAAGGCCGAGTACAAGCGCCCGGGCGACGGTCTCCAGCAGGCCAAGGACTACGCGGCCATCCTCGACCTGAAGTTCGCCTACGCCACCAACGGCCACGGCATCGTCGAGTTTGACTTCCTCACCGGCGTGGAGCGCGAACTCGACGTATTCCCCACGCCCGCCGAACTCTGGGCCCGCCTTCAGACCGGCAGCGGGCTCGCCCCAGAGCTCGCCCAAAAGCTGCTCACCCCCGCCGAGCGCCTCAGCGGTCGTCCCCCGCGCTACTATCAGGAGATCGCCATCACCCGGGTGATCACGGCGATCCTCAAAGGCCAGGACCGGCTCCTGCTCACGCTGGCCACCGGCACGGGCAAGACGGTCGTTGCTTTCCAGATCTGCTGGAAGCTCTGGCAGATGCGCTGGACGCGCACGGGCGAGTACCGCCGGCCAAAGATCCTCTTCCTCGCCGACCGCGCCGTGCTCGTCGATGACCCCAAGGACAAGACCTTTGCGCCCTTCGGCGAGGCGCGCATCAAGATCGAGGGCGGCGACGTGCCGCTCAGCCGCGACCTCTACTTCGCCACCTACCAGGCCCTCGCCGAGGATGAGCGCCGCACCGGGCGCTATCGCGCGTTTCCGCCGGAATTCTTCGACCTCGTGATCATCGACGAGTGTCACCGCGGGAGTGCCAGCGATGAGAGCAATTGGCGCGAGATACTGGCCTACTTTCAGCCCGCCGTACATCTCGGCATGACGGCGACCCCCAAGCGCGACGACAACGTCGATACCTATAGCTACTTCGGTGAACCGCTCTACACCTACTCGCTGCGCCAGGGTATTGAGGACGGCTTTCTCGCCCCCTATCGCGTGCAGCGCGTGCTTACTTCGGCCGACGCCCTGGGCTGGCGCCCGTCCGCTGACGACCTCGACCGCTATGGTCGGGCCATCCCCGACAGCGAGTACCACACGCCCAACTTCGAGCGCCAGGTCGCCTTGCGCGCTCGAACGGAAGCCATCGCCCGGCACCTGACCGACTACCTGAAGGCCACCGACCGCTTCGCCAAGACGATCGTCTTCTGTGTTGACCAGGACCACGCCCTGGAGATGCGCCGGGCGCTGACGACCCTCAACGCAGACCTGGTTCAGCGCCAGCCCAACTACGTCGTGCGGATCACCTCGGACGAGGGCGACATCGGTCGCGGGCTCTTGGACGACTTTAAGGATGTGGATGAGCCCACCCCGGTGATCGTGACTACCTCGCAGTTGCTCACAACCGGGGTCGATATCCCCACCTGCAAGAATGTTGTGCTGGCGCGAGTGATCACGGCGATGACCGAGTTCAAGCAGATCATCGGGCGCGGCACGCGAGTGCGCGAGGACTACGGCAAGCTCAGCTTCACCATCCTCGACTACACTGGTAGCGCCACCCAGCTGTTCGCTGACCCCGCGTTCGATGGCGAGCCGGTGCGGGTGCTCCAGCAGACGATTGATGACATGGGCGAGACCGTCGCCGAGGAGCTGGAGACCGAGGCGAGCGAGGCGGAGCAAGCGCAGCAGGATGTGCTGGCCGAGCGGCGCGATGTGCCGTATGAAGTGGCAGCGCTGCCCCGCAAGTTCTACTTCGACGGTGGGCAGGTCGAGATTCTGGCCCAACTCGTCTATGAGCTGGACATTGATGGCACGCAGCTGCGGGTGGTCAGCCTGACCGAGTACGCTGGTGGCCGCGTGCGTGCCCTCGTAACCTCAGCGGAAGATCTGCGGGAGCAGTGGGTGGATCCCACCCGGCGCGCGGCCATTATCCGCGGGCTCGAGGAGCGGGGGGTGAGTGTCGCCGACCTTGCGTCAGCGCTCGGCCAGCTTGAGGCCGACCCCTTCGACCTGCTCTGCCATGTTGCCTTCCACGCGTCACTGCGAACCCGGCGTGAGCGCGCCGATCGCGTGCGTCGAGAGCGCAGCGACTTGCTCAGCCAGTACAGTGCGCAAGCCCGGGCCGTGCTCGACGATCTGCTCGAGAAGTACGCTACTCATGGGATGGAGCAGCTCAGCATCCCAGACGCACTCAAGGTGCCGCCGATCTCGCGGCACGGGAATATCCGCGAAATCATCGGCATCTTCGGCAGCGCCGAGCAGCTCCGGGCCGCCGTCGATGAGCTACAGCGCCAACTCTATGCCGCGTAAAACAACGCCTCGCCTTGACAGCGACTCGCTGACGCAGCGCCAGGCCGAGGGTGTGGTGCTCAAGCAGATGGGGGCTGAACGTGGGCTGGAGTTCACGCCTGGCCGCCTCCGCTTCCGAGGGCGCAGCTTCACGGTAGACGGCTACGCCGAGCATGGCGATAGGATCTTCCTGGTCGAAGTCTGGTCGCGTATCGGCCCAGCAAAGGCGGCACAGAAGCACAAGGTGCTGACGGATATCCTCAAGCTGGCCACGCTCACGCGCCTGATCCAGCAGGAACGCCCGGCAGCTCGGGTAGAATGTAGCATCGTGTTCGTTGACGAGCTTGCAGCCCAGGTGCTGCGCAACAAGTCGTGGGGCTCGTTATCGGCCGAGCTGTTCGGGATACGAACCGAGGTGATCACCATCTCCGATGAGCTCCGGCAGGCCATTCTTGCTGCGCAGCGTACGCAAGACCTGCGCTATGCACCCGACGAGGGGGAGCTTGCCGCATCTGACGAGTAGAGAGCATTATGCCCCGACCGCGCAAGCAAGCAGCGCAGCAGCTGCCCCTGAACGACACGTCAAACGGTAATGGAAAGGCTGGCCCTACCACCGCGCAGCAGCTCGGCACCTTGCTCAAGGGCGCCCGCGATATCATGCGCAAGGACAAGGGCCTCAGCGGTGATCTCGACCGCCTCCCGCTACTCACCTGGGTCATGTTCCTCAAGTTCCTGGACGACCAGGAACAACTCCGCGAGGAGGAGGCTAAGCTCGGCGGGAAACCGTTCACTGCGGCCATCGACCCGCCCTACCGCTGGCGGGACTGGGCGACGAAGGTCAGCTTCAGTGGCGACGACCTCAAGACCTTCATCAACAGCGAGGGCGCAGAGACGATGCGCCCCGACAGCACGCAGGGCGTCGGGCTTCTGGCCTACCTACGCGGGCTGCAGGGTGAGGGCGGCGACGACCGACGCGCGGTGATCGCGCGGGTATTCCGTGGGGTGACGAACCGCATGGAGAGCGGCTACCTGCTGCGCGATGTGATCAACAAGGTGAACAGCATCCACTTCACGAGCAGCCAGGAGATCCACACGCTTGGGCACCTCTACGAGAGCCTGCTCAAGGAGATGCGCGACGCCGCCGGCGACTCGGGCGAGTTCTACACGCCCCGCGCCGTCGTGCGCTTCATGGTCAAGGCGCTCGACCCGAAACTTGGCGAGGTCATGGCCGATCCCGCCGCCGGGACAGGCGGGTTCCTGGTCGAGGCGTTCGCCCACCTGGAGGCGCAGTGCCAGACGGTCGCCGACCGGCGCGTGCTCCAGATGCGCTCGATCATCGGCGGCGAGGCCAAGCCCCTGCCCTACCTGCTGCTCCAGATGAACCTGCTGCTCCACGGCATGGAGTCGCCGCAGATCGACTATGGCAATGCCCTGCGTGTTCGCCTGAGCGACATCGGCGACCGTGACCGGGTGGATGTGATCCTGACCAATCCGCCCTTCGGCGGTGAGGAGGAGCGCGGCATTCTGGGCAACTTCCCCGAGGATAAGCAGACCAGCGAGACCGCTCTGCTGTTCCTCCAGCTGATCATGCGCAAGCTGCGCCGGACGCCCAAGCCTGGCCGCGCTGGCGTCGTTGTACCCAACGGGACGCTGTTTGCCGGCGGCGTAGCCGCCCGCATCAAGCAGGATCTGCTTGATGAGTTCAATCTACACACGGTCGTGCGGCTGCCCAATGGCGTCTTCGCCCCCTACACGAGCATTTCGACCAACATCCTGTTCTTCGAGCGGGGTGGGCCGACGGGCGCAGTCTGGTACTACGAGCAGCCGCTACCCGAGGGCCGGAAGAACTACACCAAGACCCAGCCCATCCAGTTCGAGGAGTTTGCTCCGCTCCTCTCGTGGTGGCACGACCGGCAGGAGGGTGAGCGGGCCTGGCGCGTGCCGGCCAGCCAGATTGCCCAGAATGGCTACAACCTCGATATCAAGAACCCAAGTACGAGGCAGGATCTGGAGCACCTGCCACCCGAGCAACTCGCCGCCAGCATCGCTGAGAAAGAGCGCCGGATCGGGGCGCTGATGGACGAGATCCGGGCGCTGTTGGCAAAAGGGGATGAGGGATAGGGAATAGGCGGCCACCTGGTGCTATAATGCCGCTATCGCGTGACGATGCGACAGGGAGGCGGCGATGAGCGCAGAGCCCAATATCGACCAGCTCTACGAGCAGCAGATCAAGGCGCTTCCGCGAGCGGCGAAGCTACGGCTGCTGGCCCGGATTGCCGATGAACTGGTAGAGGCTGAGAGGCAGGGTCGCCCCCTCTCGGCGCGCGACCTGCTCGCCCAGGCGCCGGGCGGACGGGCCTTTTCGACAGCCGCTGAGGTGTCGGCCTACCTGGCCCAGGAGCGCGACGCGTGGGACAGCTAGCGCTCCCGGCCGCCGGTTTCGTTTACCTCGATACCGACGCCCTGATCTACAGTGTCGAGAAGATTGTCCCCTACGCAGCCCTGCTTCAGCCGCTCTGGGATGCCGCAGCACAGAGCACCTTCCAGGTGATCAGCAGCGACTTGGCCCTGCTTGAGGTGCTGGTGAAGCCGCTACAGCTCGGCGACACTGTGTTGGCGCAGCTCTACCGCGATCTCCTCACCGCCTCCCAGGAGACACGTCTCCTCCCGATCAGCCGCGCGGTGATCGAGGAGGCCGCGCGCCTGCGCGCCGCGACGGGTATCAAGACGCCCGACGCCATCCACGCGGCCAGCGCCCTTGCCGAGGGCGTGGCCCTCTTCGTCTCCAACGACCCTGTGTACCGGCGCGTGTCTGGCCTGCCGGTGACGATCCTCGACGACCTGCTCACCCCATAGCCCTCTATGAGCACTGCCACGATCTCCTACCCTCTCGTTCCCCTGGGCGAGGTATTGTCCCATCGCAAAGAGTTTATCGAGATTGACGATCTCGGCACGTATAAGCGTTGTCGGGTGCAGCTACACGCACAGGGGATCGTCATCCGGGATGTGGTCGCCGGGGCGGAGGTCAAGACAAAGCGCCAGCAGGTGTGCCGACCCGGTGAGTTCCTAGTCGCAGAGATCGACGCGAAGCTCGGTGGATTTGGTATCGTCCCGCCTGAGCTTAATGAAGCCATCGTCAGTAGCCACTACTTCCTTTTTGAGGTTGATGAAACTAAGCTTGACCGAAAGTTCTTGGGCTACTACATTCGCACGGCGGAATTCCGCGATCAGGTCGCTGCTCAAGGTTCTACTAACTATGCTGCCATCCGCCCACGCGACGTACTAGGCTACACCATCCCCCTCCCCCCGCTCGCCGAGCAGCGCCGCGTCGTCGCCCGCATCGATGAGGTGGCGGCGAAAATCGCCGAGGCGCGGCGGCTCAGGGCAGAGGCGGTGGAGGAAGGCAAGGGTCTTTGCCGCTCCATTATCTTCCGAGCCGAAGAGTTAACCCCAACGCCTCTGGGCGAGTTGCTGAGACAACGCGAACTGGAGGTAGACGTATCGCCTGAAGAGACATACCATTTTGCGGGGGTTTATAGCTTTGGTGAGGGCGTGTTTCGTGGCCAGAAAAAGAAGGGTGCTGAGTTTGCCTACACCCGCCTCTCTCGCCTTCGGAGTGGCGACTTCGTCTATCCAAAACTCATGGCTTGGGAGGGGGCTCTCGGCATTGTTCCTCCCGAATGTGATGGGCTAGTCGTGTCGCCAGAGTTTCCTGTCTTTGAAGTCGACGTTAGTAGGGCACTCCCAGAAACCCTCGATATTTACTTTCGAACGCCTGCTGTTTGGCCCACCCTGGCAGGGGCAAGTACGGGAACAAATATCCGCCGCCGTCGGATCAATCCAAGCGATTTTCTCGCATATCGCTTTCCACTGCCGCCAATGGAAGTCCAGCGACACTTGCGGATAGTAAGTTCTAAAGTGAATGCCCTTGGAGCATTACAATCAGAGACAGCGGCGGAGTTGGACGCGCTGCTGCCGGCGGTGCTGGATCAGGCTTTTCGCGGTGAGCTGTAGATGGCCCTCGCAGCCTTCGACGCCATCGTTCGGCCGAAAGTCGTGCTGGCGAAGAGCCTCTATAGTCAGGGTGCAGCGCGTGTGCAGCAAGTCGCCGGCCTGCCTGATCGTGTGCTGGCGATCATCGCCTTCGACTGGGCGATCGAGACTGTGCTGAAGGCTGCGGTCCTGCAGATCGACGAGAGCAAGCAGGGCCGCGATCTCTCCGGCGACCTCACGCAGAAATGCCGGCAGGCATTGGCCGCAAAGGGCGTGAGCCTGCCAGACGAAGGGCTGATCGGCCGCGTGCGCTCGGTCCGCAACGCAGCTCAGCATGAGGCGCGAGTGCCGACGGAGGCTGAGCTCACGGAGTGCCGAATCTGGAGCCTGAGCTTCCTCTGCGACTTCGTCAACCTCATCTGGGGTGTTGACTTCGAGCGCCTCTCGGTTGCAGAGCTGATTCGCCACAACGGGGTTCGCGCAATGCTTATCGCGGGAGAGCAACTCCTCACCGAAGGCAATGCCGTCTTAGCAGCTGCGCACGGGTATGGGGCAGTCAAGCGCACTATCGAAAAGGTCCGACCAGCAATCGTCGGTCAGTCGCTACCGGAGGTTCGCATTCCATCAGGCCGCGGGCCGTTCGAGACAGATGGCGCTCCGCTTGAGTCACGCACTCGCGAAGCAATCCAGGGTTCCCTCGCGGCAGCGCGGGAAGTCCTTGAGCGGATGCAGGACGTGGCGCTCTTCAACGCGCTCGGCCTCGACTATGCGACGTTTGTTCGCTTTGGCGCCAGGATCGGCTCTGTAGGGGTCATGGTGAACGATCAGGTTCGGGTTGCTCGTAGGCCTGAGAACCCGGAGCTTGATCTGTCTGAGGCCGCGGCGATCCTAGCCTGGTGCGCAGATATCATCGTACAGATCGAGACCCGAGTTCACGATCTTGATGCCCCCTTTGGGGTGCGCTATTGGCCACGCTGAGGCGAGCTGTACGTATGGGGAGGCAGCGCAGGTAGTCGACACGTTCGGTGTCGTACTGGCCGCGACCGGCGGCGTCAACGAGAGTCGTGCCCGGACTGCGCTCGCGCTGGATATGGTCCTCGGTTCACCCGGCGTCGGCGAGGGCCGGGTTGAAAGGTGCAACGATTCCAGAAGCAACGTTATGGTGTCGGCGCAACCAGCACTGGCGAAGGTGCAGGGGCAGGCGCTGGCGGGGACGTTGGTGCCAGCGTCGGCTGAGGGAACATGATCTGGCAAAGCTGACCAAGTCGAATCGGGGTAGCGTAGACGATATCCACGACGCTGCTGGCTGGCACCTGAAGGATCTCTTTCGGCGTGCAGGTCGCCTGGTCAAGGGCGTCGAAGACAAAGTACCGTTCGTCGCCACGGGCGATAAGGAATACGTTGTCGTAGACATACCCAGCAGTCCCCGTAGTGAGCATGGTGCTTGTTGTGGGCCGTGCCGAAAGTGGTTGAGTCAAGAAGAAGCGTGCCGGATGAACAACAGTCTGTGCAGTCGATGATCGACCAAGAAAGGCGCTCTGCTCAAGGGTCCAGACAAAGGCCCAGCCGCTCACGAGCATCCCAATGATCAGCATCACAACAGCTGTCGAGTACTGCGAGATTCTTTCCAGACGGCGCGATTCAGCATCAGTGATGGGGAACCAGCGCTGATAACGGGGCAGGCGAGACTGTACCCACTGCTTTACTGGCTTTGGTACGGCCCAGGCTGGGAAGCGCAGCCAGGCTGGGACGCGCAACCAGGCTGGTAGCGGATGTTTGGGTAACCATCGCCAGAAAGCTCGCAGCGGCCAGGTCAGCAGCGTAAGAACACCATCGATCACCAGCGCAACAACGTACAAGAAGGCATTTGACCAGACGAAACGAATGCCCAGCCCATAGGCAAAGGCAGTTGCCAGCACGAGCGCAAAGAAGAAGATCGGCACGGCCCCCAACTCGTAGTACTGATTGAGCGAGAGCGGAACCAGAATCTCCGGCAGTTTGAGCGCCATGAGGAGCGCTGAGCCATATGCTCGCCCGAAGAGGTAGAGCAGCGCAGTAAACAGGCCCAGCGTCGCCAAGATGCCCAGGCTCTCGTTCGTCCACTTCCCAAGGCCCGTCAAAGATGGCAGGCTGGCCGTATCAGATTCAGGGCGAGCAGAAGTCGCTCCAGTTGCCGTCGGCGGTGTTTCTTGCGTAGGGGAGGAGGATAAAGCTGGCTCAGGCATTGTCTCGTCTGTCCTGATATACCTGCATTCGCGAGCGATCGCCAGAATAAACGTTCGCTACTCGCTTGTTCCGTCTACCTCGCGAAGTGCTTGTTCATAGGCAGCCACAACGCGCCGAATTTCAGCCTCACGATTCGTGAACCAGTCGAGTGTCCAGACTCTCAGGTACTGCCAGCCGCGATCACGGAGTTGTTGCGGGCGCAGACGCTCCCGATCGCGCGCTGCCGGCGTGTCCCGATACTGCGGCCCGTCACACTCGATTGCCAGTACGAAGCGACCTGCCTGTGTGGGGTGACGGAGCGCGAGGGTAATGGGGACGGCGGACATACCATAATTCGGAACCACGGGCAGGCCGGCGCGCTTCAAGCCGAGCAAGACATCCTGCTCGAAGACATCCAGATCTCGGCTGGCATACACACCTTCGCCGAAATCTCCACCACGCCCGGCATAGGCGAGGAAGTTGCGGAGCATGTGCACACCGCGCGCTTCACTCTGGCCGTGGGCCATATCGGCATCAGTGAACGAAGAGATGACGATCATCCGCCGGCGGGCGCGTGTGATTGCTACGTTGAGGCGCCGCTCGCCGCCTGACTTGTTTAGTGGCCCGAAGTTGAGCGCGAGACGGCCATCGGTGCGCTTGGCGTAGCCCACCGAGAGGATAATCGCGTCACGCTCATCACCCTGGACACGCTCAAGGTTGCGAATAAAGACGCGCTCCAGGTGTTCGCTGGCGAAGAATCGCTCCAGGTCTGTTCGATGCTGGAGCATTTGCTCAACCGCGCGCTCGATCGCCGTTGCATGCTCCAGACCGAAGGCGATCACACCAAGTGACTCATCAGGGCGGAGGGTCAGGTGCTCAACAATCAGCGCGACTACACGGGCGAGCTCGTCCTCGTACGACTCAACCAGAACGTGGCGGATCGCCCGCTCTTCAGCCCCCGCATCGGGGAAAGTGACAAGCCGGCCTTCGTAAATCTCCCGATTGGCGAAGCCGATCAGAGCCTCATCGCGGCTACGGTAGTGCCAGTCGAGTGGCCAGGTTGGCAGAAACGTTGAGGCAGCATCGAGCAGACTCTCGAAGTTATCTTCCGGCTCAGACTCTTCTACCTCATCGCTGCTTCCGCTGGTAAAGAACGGGGTAGGGGGGAGTTGATTGCGATCACCGGCGACAACTACTGCGGCTCCGCGACGCAGGGCAGCGATGGCGACCTCGGGGACAATTTGGCTGGCCTCGTCGAAGATGACCACATCGAACAACTGTCGCTCAACCGGTGTGAACTGAGCGACTGAGAGAGGGCTTCCCAGCCAGCAAGGGCAGACGGCTGTAAGCGCGTCGGGCGCCAGCGCCACGATCTCCCGCAACGGGCGCCACTTACCCTGCTTGAACGCCTCGCGGCGTAGTCTGGATTCCTGCTGACTCTCACGTGCAAACACACGACGGACGTGTGCGACGTGGGCTGCCCGAACCTCAAGGGGGCCGCGAGCAATGCGCTGCACGTCCAGGTTGGCGAAGCGTTGGGCAAGGTCTGCGTGAGCGGTCCCGTTAAAGCCTCTGATCGTGGGTTCGAGCCGAATGGCTTCGTCCAGGCAAGAGCGGAGCCAGGCGTGTTGAAGCAGGCCCGTCCACTGCGCTGGCGATGCCCGTCGGGAGCTAATCTCGCGCAGCAGTGGGTTCACGCCGGCCCGGCTGAGGGCATCACGTAAGGCGAGCATGCGTGGGAGTCGATCAGGGGTATCTCGGTCTGCGCGCAGTCCTGTGATGAGAGCCGTGAGATTGCTGAGCGAGGCCAGAGCCGGGTCAGTAGTACCAAGCCAGCGTTTGATTGCGGGCTGATGAAACAGTGGAACGAACTGCTCCAGGATTTCGAGCGCCTCCTCGGCGCCGGCTTCTTCGAGAATTGCATGCGCAGCCAGCAGCTGATCGCGGGAGGGAACGGAGGCTGTCTCACCCTGAACCGTGTGCCAACGCTCTTGCCGTTGTGCCGCTCGTGTAATATCTCGCTCCAGATCACGAGGCCAGATAAAGCGTCCGGCACGATAGTATCGCCGAGTCGCGCCGTAGGCTTCTCGTACGCCTGGGTCACTCACAAAAGCCCATAGCACCTGCAATGCGCTACCACCAGCGGGGGCTAGCATCTCCGCCAGGCGAGCCAGGTCTTCGTCGAAAAGCGCGGGGTCGTACTTCTTCAGTGTTGCTGCAATTTTCGGGAGAATCTCGATCAGAACCAGGATCTGGTCAATGGTCTGTGGCGTAGGAAAACTGCCAGCTATGGCCGCTTGAGCAGCTGCTTCCTGGAGGCGTGGAAGATAATTGGCTGCGAGCTGTTCGACGGTATCCCAGGCTGCGTCGACGGCCTCACCACTCCGGAGATTGGCCCACGCCCATGGTGAAGGATGCCGCCCGAGAAACAGGTCACCAAAGCCGCCAGCTTCAACCAGAGCGTGCTCGATCTGCCCTATCCGTCGAGGCGTGAGGGTTGCAAGCTCTGGCTTGCGCCAGCGCGTCGTTGTCTGGAATTCTGCCGGTGTTATCAGGAGCCTACCGACAAGATCGTAGACACTCTGGTCGCTTGGAGCACGCTGGTCGTGGAGTACACGGACATGCTGGTCAAGTCGTGCGTGTAGTTGCTGGTAAGCTGGCTCAACCGTTCTTCCATCCCCTGGCCGGTGCTGGTCAACGGCCTGTAGGGCGCGGGCAAGTTGGGCAGCAATAGCCTTCCGAGTGAGCTTTGGATCGTGGAAGTCGAGCAGCATGTGACCAAGCCCGGCCACCTGCAGGCGATTTTTTACAACATCAAGGGCTGCGCGCTTCTCTGCGACGAAGAGCACCCGTTTGCCATGGGCTGCCAGTACTGCGATGAGGTTGGCAATAACTTGCGACTTGCCCGTTCCAGGCGGGCCTTGGATGACGCCGCTCTGTCCAGCCAACACCGCGGCGATGACCTGGATCTGAGTGGAGTCGGCATCACGGATCAGGAAGCGCTGCCAGTCGCTTGGATCAGCGATTGGCCTTGAGGACTGAGCGCTATTTCGGGCACGGAGCATACCGGCAGCGCTTGCATCACCAGCGAGTGCAGCGACGACATCGTGACGCGAGAGTTGCTGCGGGTACGCCAGCAACTCCTGGACAAGCTGGAGTTGCTGGAAAACGAAGTTACCAAGCACGCTCGCGGGTTCAAGAGAGAATCCTGGCACACTGGAAGCACGCTGTTGGAGCAGCGCCACAACCTGAGCGGCTGCTTCCCCCGCGTCGGCGGCCTCGCTTTCGTCAAGCTCGCGGAGTTCTGTGACGTCGCAGTGAAACCGGCTTTCCAGGATGTGCAGCAGGGCAACATTGATACGTGGCGCTCCGCGTCGGCTTAGCCTTGCATCAGCACCTCGGTTGAGGAGCTCGATTTGAATGGGGACAAGGACCACAGGGGCGCAAGGCTTTGCCTTACCAGGGCCAGGATCCCAGGAGGCCAAATGGAGTGCGAGGTGTAGGGTTTCGATTGCGCGGTCATCACGATACGTCTGGGATTCTTTAGCGATAGTTCGTAGACGCGTGCTGACCTCCTGCCGCTGATCGATCGTGAACAAATTGCTGACAGAGATTGTCTTTCCGCGCAGCAAAGGGGTAATGGCATTTCGGTCAAGGGTGAGCGTGCCACTACGAAGAGTTCGGAAGGCGGTAAGCTGGTTACGGCCGCGATTGGCGTCTAGTAGGCTGCGGATCCAAGCTTTCCGAGCCGATTCTAGGCGGCCTGCTCGATCAGGGTAAGGTTGTGAGTATCCTCTCCATAATCGCTGGACTCAGCCAGTTGGCTGAGCGGCCAGGCGGGAGCGCTGAGCAATGCGCTCAGCAAGTGAGGGCGTGGTCTCGGGGCTGACCAGCCGGTCGTGCAGGTAGTGGAACAGCCCCACGCCAAGTTTCGCAGCCGTGGCCGCGATGGTCTGGAACGTATCCCAGGCACGCGCACCCGCCCGCGACTGCGGCCCGAAGCTCACGTCTCGTTTGCGCACCCGCCGGCGCGCCGCCAACTCCATATCGTTGTTGTGCAGCGGCAAGTCCGGTAGTTCGAGCACGGCCAGCAACTGCTCGCGCTTGTCGGCAGTCTTGCCGATGCGCTCATCCAGTGCCGCGTAGCCCGTCTTGCGCGCCACAAGCGTGTCGAAGGCCCGCCTCAGGCGTTCCCGCTCCTCGTCGCTCGGGGCTTCCCGATACCTCAGCAGCGCCCGATACAGCTCCCAGTAGTCGGTGCGATACGCCTGGAGTGCGCGCAGGTGACCGGCCACCACCGGTCGCAGCTTCGCATAGTGCCGCCAATCGTGCACCCAGCACAGCCCGTGGCCATCACTCAGATAGTCATACACCGTCGCGTCGTCGCTCAGCAGCCACTCCACTGTCGGCACGCTGGTCTGCGCGTGGTAGGCCGCCACCGCCAGCGCATCGCCGACCTGCTGCTGCTGCTGACGACCCAGCCTGACCCCGGCCACCGTCAGGTGCTCCTGGAGTTCCACCGCTGTCAGGTCGCGCTCCCAGGGCAACGCCAGCACGAGCCGGTTGCGCAGCGACGCCGACAGACTCGTTGCTTCAAGCCAAGCAACGGCCTCGTCGTTCAGCCGGAAACGTAGTTCCTGTCCCCACAGCACGGCCAGCACGTCCTGCCGGGTGCCGCCGGGCCGGGTGTGGTAGCTCGTGAACAGCGTATTGCCGACCACGTGGCAGACCTCATTCTGGCCGTCCACCCGGGTCGAGGTCTGGTCGGTGGCCACCCACGGCCCACTCGCAAGCCCGGCCTGATGGATTGCCTCGGCGTCTTTAGCCCAGCGACCCGTCGAGTCCCCGAGCATTCGCGCGACGGTTCCCGCGCCAATCGAAACACCCATCGTGCGCAGGAAGTGCAGCAACGCCGGCTGGCTGACATTGGTGGTGTCATAGCCCAGCGCTGGGATGAGGGTCTGGATGGAGGGAGAAAAACCGCCGTGGTAGCCGGGTGGCAAGGGTGCGAGGATGGTCGTATTGGTTGCGGGGACGAACCACTCCTTACGGAGGAAGCGGATGACCTCAACCTGGAAGATCAGGTTTTGAGCGATGGTCTCGCGCGTACCATTGAAGCGTGCGCCCTCAGGCAGGGTCGCGGGGTCGACCACGCAGGGTTGCTCGCGGGTCACGATGAGGGTTTGGTTCTTCTTGGGCTTACCGCGGGGGGTGGGGGTATGGCGCTCGGCTTCCGAGGAGTGGTCGGTCGGCGGCGGCTTCACCGACGGCTTGATGCTTGGCTTCGCTGAGCCGCCCTTGAGCCGCGCGTTCTCATCACGCAACTGCTGGTTTTCAGCTCGCAGGGTCGCGATTTCTGCAGCTTGCGCCTCAATATGGTTGAGCAACTGCTGAACGACCTCGCGTGTTGCGGGGTCGGAGATAGCCTCAAGGTTGACATCGGGAAGCTGCATATCAGGGAGTCTACCAGACCTTCGCCGGCCTGTCACCCGTCGCTCCAGCGATTATGGAGAGGATACGGTTGTGACATGGTGGTGGTGTCGTGCTGTCGGAAGTGAACCCTTTCGCTAGTCTACCACAGCAGTACGTAGGTGGCTGTGAAAAATGCTGACATTTTAGATAGGTTCACGACACCAGAGAAATTTGAGATCCGCAGAGTTTGATATGTTGTAACAGCGGCCAACGCCAGGATGAGCCGATTGTTGCTATCACCCTGCCCGCGCCTGCCAGACCGCTGGCACGGTCTCGCGCTCTTGGCCGTCGCTGTGCGGCGGGAAGATGTTGCCGCGCTGTACCACCGAGAGGATACGTCGCTCATCAGCAATTAAGGCGAAGTATACCGTCATAAATTGATCCGCCTCGGGCACACTTTGAGCCCTCACAATGCAGAAATCTTTCTGATAGATCCCGTTCTCAAAGACACGCACGCGTCGCTCGTAGCGGTGCTGGGGGTCGCGGCGGAGGCGGTAGACCCGGCCGGGGTAAAGGCCGCTGGACACATCAAGAAAGCCCTGGCGCTCGAGGAGCGCATGCTGCGGGCCGAGGAAGAGGCGCAGGGTGTTCTCGGCCCGCTGGGCGGGGGTGAGGCCATCGCCGAGATCGCGCTGGTCGCCAATGGCCAGGATCTCGCGGTTGGATGTGCCGGGCTGTAGCGATGATCGCCTGGTCGTTCCGCGCCCGCTCAGCTCCTCGGCGAAGTGGAGGGGCGGCTCACCGGCGAGCGGGACGCCGGCCTGGCGGCAGAACGAGGCGGCGATCGTGTAGCCGCCCCAGTCGCCGACCGGCGCCGCCCGCGAGCCCAGCATGGCCGGGTGGCAAGCAGCGAAGGCAATGGCGGCTGTCGCGGTCGTGCCGGTCGTTCCCGTTGCCTGGAGCAGGACCAGGTGGTAGGGCTCGTCACTGACGGTGATGCGGGCCTCCTGAATGCCCCAGCCGTCCTCGGGCACGAAGTCGCGCAGCGGCGCCCAACGCGTGCGCGTGGCACCGACGTAGGGATGATCGGTGCGGTAGCGGGGCATCGGCGTGCCAGCGGGCGAGCCGAGCAGGACCTGGGCGGCGTCGGTGTGCTTGCAGCCGCGTGGCACGCGCAGGCCGGTGTCGCTGCGACCGGCGGCAACGGCGCGGCGGGCGGCGGCGTTTCTGGCGTCCTGACGCCATCCTACGCAGTCACAGGAGAGTACGGTCTCGCCGGAGAGCGCCCTGGCCCGGTCGAGGAGCACGCGATACCAGCGGTCGGGGCTCGACGGCGACTGGATCGCCAGGGCGAGGTCGAAGTCGCCGTTGCGGAGGCTGCGAGCCATACATCACCTCGTATCGTAAGGCCGGGGCGCATCCTACGCCCCGGCCCGGTGCTCGTTCTACCCGCCGGTGATCTGGTTCAAGATCAAGATGTCCGTGCCCTTCAGTGGATCGATCCGTACGGCGGGGACAACCTCACCGTCGGCGCGGCCGCGCAGGACCTCGGCGGTGAGGCGCCCGGCCTGCTGATGGGTGGTGACGACCCGCTCGGCGTGGGTGAGCGCCCAGCGCTCGTCGGGTTCCAGCAGCTCGATCACCAGCTCAGGGGTCTCACCGGGGGCCAGGGCACGCAGTTGGGGAAAGACCACCGGGGCGTCGCCGGCCTGCCCGAAGACCCGCACCTCGCGCGTGCCTGCTACCGCTGTGCTGAACGTCCCCTGCTGCACCCGCTCTGCCCATGCTCGCGCCAGATCGCCGCTCGTCGTCGTGCTCATGCTCGTCGTCCTTTCTCGCTCATTCGTTCCATACATATCTTACGCACGCCCGTGTCAACGACTGTCACAGTGCGTGGAGATACCGCATTACAATGCGTTCAAGTGCAATACAGAAGCGTCGTGTACGGCTCGGGCCATTGCGGGCGCCTCCACATTCGTGGCGCTTTATCGTGTACCTACATCGTCCGCCGGGGTCGCGGTGGCGGCTCGATGAGTGGATAGCCTCGGCGATCACCGATAGTTATGCAGGCCTCGATACGGGCGGCGATCCCGTCAATCGCCGGCACACCCTGCTCGTATAGCTCGTCGATGAGGGCGCGTAGCTTCTTCACGTTGGCCGTCTCGCCTGTGGTCGGCTCAACCCAGCGGGTCACGCGCCCCAACACCTCCAGCGGTTCGCCGACGCGGATGAGCAGGGTGCCCAACTCGTCACGGCGGGCCTTCTTGCGCTCCTCCAGGGCGCGCTCTTGCGGCTCAATCTCCGAGATCAGCTCCTGGGCGATCGCCGTCGCAGCGTCGCGAGCGCTCAGCTCGCCGGCCTCCCAGCGCTGGTAGGGCGTGGCCGTCTCGAGCAAGGTTTCCAGCTCCATCTCGAACTCCTTGGGTATGGTGTATGTGGAGTCTAGGCGGCCCAGGGGTAGCTCGTATCAAAGAGATGATCGGCCTCCTGGGTCAGACGACCATCCTCGTGCTCCTCGAAGTGCGCCCAGAAGGTTGCCTCCTCAGCATCGCTAGGCGTGGCGATCTGAGGCGCTGCAGACGGGCGTCGAGTCGTCCTGGCCCGGTGTCGGGGGGCCGGGGGCGCCTCACTGCTGGCCAGATGGGTGTCACTGGGGGTCGATATGCTCATCTCGTGCTCCTCTGGGTAGGCCCTATGCACGCTGTCGCCCCACCGCACGCAGTGCGGTAGCTTCCCAGGGAGGCTG
>Ga0272446_1003739_pt1 | contig 18832 bp, 13 predicted proteins | sample YNPCB0061_FD_194587 | JGI IMG/M metagenome (GOLD analysis project Ga0272446, IMG submission 194587) | Hot spring microbial mat communities from Yellowstone National Park, WY, United States - YNP-CB-006-1 | ecosystem: Environmental > Aquatic > Thermal springs > Hot (42-90C) > Sediment | place... | reverse complement strand
AGTGTCGCGGTCGATGCCGAATCGGCTGCCGACCGCATCGACGGCCACGAAGACCTGGACCGAGTCGTTGAGCAGGGCGAGGGCGGTTTGCAGCACGCAGACATGCGCTTCGATGCCGACTAGCACGACCTGATCGCGGGCTTGCGCGCGGAGCAACTGCCGCACTTGGGGCACGGCCAGACAACTGAACGCTACCTTGGCGGGTCGTTCGGCGGGCAGAAGCGGCACGAGCGGTTCGACGGTGGCCCCCAGTCCTTGCGGGTATTGCTCGGTAGCCAGGCACGGCACGCCCAGCACCGCCGCCGCCCGCAGGAGAAAGCCAACCTGAGCGGTCAGGACTGGACCTTCTGGGATTGCGGCTAGCAACCGTTCTTGCATGTCAACGACCAAGACCATCGAGCGGGTTGGTCGCAGGGTGGGTGCGGTCATCATCGCCTCGCTTGCAGTGCTTTGCGGAGTTGGGTCAGTTGCTGGCGAGCCTGCTCGCGTTCCTCGTCGGTGGCCGGCGATTCACCGAAGACTACTCGGTAATGCAACGCACTTAACGCGGCGGGAACCCGCGCGACTTCGGCGGTCGCTGAGTCGGTGGCCAGGCTAGCCGCGACTCGTTCGCTAAACTCCTGGCTCGTTTCCGAAGGTCCACGCTGATAGCCAACGCGAGCCAACAGGCTGGTCAGTTGTCGATATTCGGGCAAGTGCAGCGGCTGCCGGCGCAGTTGTTCGAGGACGCGGAACCGATAGAGCGTCAGCATTAGTAGTCCCAGCATAATCAGTCCGATGGCTCCTCCGGTGACTCCGCCCGGCAGGTGAGCGAACCAGTCGTTGATTTGGTCGCAAGCATCCATGACCCAATCCAGAAACCCACGTCCCAATTCCTGCCGGTCGTTGTTGGTCAGGTTCAGGACGTTGGAGTAAAGCGTTTGGGCATTGTTGATTAGGTCGCTGACCATGCCCTGCGACTCAGGCTCGGCTACCAGACTGGGGGTCGGGTCCAGGGCCAGCCAGCGATACCACTGGCTGGCGGGCAGCTTGCTTTGTGTGGGCGGGTTGTCGTGTGGGACCAGCGCCTCGACCCAGGCGTGGGCGTGGCTCTGCCGAATGACGTAATGGCCCGGTCGGACTTGATCGGCACCCCGGAAGCCCAGCACGACCTGCGAGGGGATGCGCTGGCTGCGCAACAGCAAGGCTAGTGCCCCCGCGTACCGCTCGCAGTGGCCTTTCTTCTCGTTGAACAGAAAGTCTTCCAGCGGGTCCATGTCTGCATCTACCCGTTCGAGGTTGAGCGAGTAGGTGTATTCGCCGCTCTCGCGGAAGTACTGTTCAAACGCCTTGGCGATGGCAGCGTGATATTGTGGGCGGGGCCAGCCAATCTCGTTGCGGTAGTCGTCGAGGGGGAGGTCCAGTTTTCCTTCTTCGACCAGCCGGCGGATCAATTGCTCGCCGAAACGGCGGATGGCGTTGCCGTTGGGCAAGCGCGCGGGTTCGGAGAGGATTCGCCGGATGTAGTCGCTGATGGCGATGGGGAGGGAGTCGCCTTCGCTTTGGTTGAGCTTGGCGATGACCTGCCGATACTGGGTACGCCCCGGAGCGAGCGGTTCGATTGGTCCCAGTGAACCATCTATTTCAACCACCCACGGCATGTATGAGCCATCCGGCATGATGCTGACCACCGTGGAGAGATCGGCGTAGATCGGCACGAGCGGGTCTGCCACGATGGTAGCCGGTCCCAGCCGAACCAACTGATTGAACGTCAAGATAGCGCTGTCTGGTCCCATGTCCGGGAGATAGGAGCGGAGGTTGCGATTGATGCGACGCCTGGGGGGATCCTGCATAAACTCGTAGGAGCGCAGGAACGGATCGGGCGGCCACTGCACCCAGTTGCCGTTCTCGTAGTACCGCAGCACCCCACCGCGAAACTTCTGCGCATCGGTCAAATCGTTGCGGGGGTTACCCGCTCGGTCGATGACTGTCAGTTGCAGCACGACTTCATCGTTGACTGTCAATGTGCCGGTGCGTTTCAGGTCGATGTGGGGAATGTCATCGGGGAAGCCCGTTTCCATCGACCGGCCCAGGGTGCGCTCCCACGGCGGGGCACCGCTGCCGGGGGTCACGAACAACGCCAGCAAGGCCAAGCCCACGGCAACGCCAAGCCAACCCAGCGCGTGGAAGAACAGCGGCAGTCGGCGAATCGAACCATAGGCGGGCGTCCCGGTGGCGTGCCGATGAAAGAAAAACAGCGACAAGCTCCACAGCGCGGACAGCAAGTAGCCGACGACGAACAGACCATACACCGGACTGGTCGATAGCGCGCAGCCGAGCGATACCGCGATCAGGCCGATACCGTGGAACGCCCAGAAGTCGCCATTGTCCTTGGGACGGAACAGCTTAGCAGGTATCAAGATCATCAACAGCGGCCCGAGGTAAGGCAACAGGACGCTGGGTGCCAGGACCGTTTTGCTTTGGCCGGGGCTAACCGGTCGGTTGAAGGTGTAGAGGAGCCATCCAATCGTCGCCAAGCCGATCAGCCCACCTAGGATGTTGGCTGCACGCAAGCTCAACTCCCAGCGTCCCTCCAGCAAGAACGCCAGGACAATCAGGATGCCAACGACCCCCCCCAGGCGAGCGACCTGCGGCAGATACGGATAGGTCGCGTAGCTGAGGCACAAGCACGCGAGGCTGAGGGTTAGGTAGATACTCAGGCGAAAGACGAAGACGGCCTGATTATTCATCATGGCGTTCAGTCCTGTTTGTTTAGCTCCCGCCCGGACATGCCGACAAAGCGGCCGTTGTTTTCGCGGCTCAACGCCCACAAGAATGAGCCGAGGGTCGGTTCACCGTAATAGAACCCGACGCAGTTGATGCGAACGGGACGTTCCCTTTGACGGGGCAGTGGTGCGTTCCATTCCAAGGCTAGCTTGTCCAGGATGTATTTGCACAACTCGTTGGTAAGGTCGATGTTTCCGTCAGCGTTCTGGATGAAGCGTCCCGATGCTCCGATGCCAATATTGGGTAGACCATCGGAGAGGAAGTAGATGGTGTCCAGTGGCTCGGCCTTCTTGCGGAGCTTGAAGGCAGCTTCCAGGGCTACGTCGATGCGCGTACCGCCATCTGGTTCTTTGGGCCAGGCGTCCTTGATGCGTTTGGCCGTCTTTTCTGGCTCGTAGGGCAGCCAACTATCCAGCGGCAGGTCTTTGAACAACGGCTCAACCTTGTTCGAGAACAAAATCACCTGCACGTTGCGGAGTTGGCCTTCGGGGTTGGTTTCCAGCGATTGCAGCAGTTGCAATAGAGTCTGCAAGACCAACGGCCACTTGTCCGGATCGGGGATACCCGGGGCGGATTCCTTCATCGAGCCGGACTTGTCCACGAGGAACACGACGTTCCGCCCAGTCAGCGGGATACCCTCGAAGCGATTGCTCAGACTGCGTTTGAGCTTCTGCGCTTCTTTCACCAGAGCGGCGTATTTGCCCTCGATCGCCTTGATCTCGGCACGCAGTTCAAATTCCCCCTTGGTGCGGTCCATCGCGAGCTTGTCGAGCTTGCTGCGGGCCTCGGACAGGTCAAACTCGGCGGCCCTGGCGCGCTTAATCGCCTGGTCGCGCTCGGCTTCTGCTGCGACTACGCGCTGGGTGATTTTGGCCAAGTCCGTCTCCACACTGACCGCCCGTTTGTTCGTCTTCGCCAGTTCTGATTCGACGGTTATCAGTTGCCGAGTCTTCTTGTCCAAGTCCGTTTCGAGGCTGATGATTCTTTTGGTCTGCTTGTCGCTTTCGTTCTCGAGCAGGGCCAATTTCTCGCGCAAGTCAGTCAACAGGTTCGTAGCCCTGTCGAGGTCCAGCGACAACTTCGCCTTTTCGTCCGTCAGCAGGCGGACGGCGGTAGATTCCTTAGACAGCGCGGCGATCAACTCTTTTTGCTTGGTCAACAACGATTGCAACTCGGCCTCCCGCTCTATCAGCGAGCGGTTGAGTTGGCGGCTCTTTTCGGCCTCGGCGCGGGCGGCTTTGCCCTCCAAGGCCGCTGTCCGCGAGTTGATGAGCCACAATAGCGTCACGCAACCCAGCGCGCAGCAGAACACATCGAGCATCCACATGCTGACCAGTTCCGGTGAGCGGTGCCGTTTACGCATCGGTTGGTCCCTCAAAGCGAAGCCAACGTCGTGGGGAATCGAAACCTGTTAGCCAACAGCGAGTTGATCGATGGATCACTGGCCCGGCGAGCGGCCCAGCCGCGGCTATCCGGGGCTGGCTGAGATCGGATCCGACCAGTGATGACCAAGCATAGTCCGCAGTGGGTGGCAGACTGAGCAAGTTGGGTGGAGTCGGTTTCATCGCTCAATCGTCCAGGCTGATCCGGGGTCGTTGCGGAGGTTTTGGCGGGCTAGGCCGTTCCGGCACGGGCTTGGGTGGAACGGGTTTGTTGGCCGCTGGCGGCGGCGGCGCGGGCGCGGGTGTAGGCGCTGGTGGCGGTGGTTCGACGGGTGGCTCGACTGGCCGCTTCACCTCGGGTCGGGAGGCTAGCGGTTTTTTCGAGAGCGGCGCTGGCGGCAGTCCGCCCGGAGCGATTGTTGGTGCTGGCTGCTGGTCTGCTGGTTCCACCGTGACGGGCGGCTGGTTGCTCGGAGCGACCGTGGGTACTGGGTCTGAGTCGGGGTATGGGTCTGCCGGCGCGTGCGGCCAACCGCTGGGGGGCGCGGCGGGGGGCGGTTCCGGCGTGCCGTGTGGCGGCAGCGTGGCTCGCTGGTCGGGGGCTGCTTTGCTGGTTGCGCCGCGCGGCTGGGCCGCTCGCCGGCCAGGGCTCTCTGCAACCGGCTCTGGCTGACGGTAGATCGGCGGCTCGAGTTGACCGATGCGTGAGCCGGCCTTGCTCAGGGTGGGCAAGTTGCTATCGTACAATCCGCCGGTCAGATTGCCTTGCTTCCAGCGCATCGCCAGACGCGCTCCAGCGTGCCCGACCGCATCCACGGGTAGCTGTTGCACGCTGGTTTGAGCGGGCACGACTCGCTTGATCGCCTGGAGCAGCCCCGGTAAGCGGCTGGCCGAATCAGTCAACCAGACGGCAGTCAACGCGGCCGACCGCGTCCGACCGAGTAGCCCTTGCACCGCCAGGGCAGCCTTGGCCGCTAGCGGTTGGCACAGCCACTCCAAGTCGCCCGGTCGAAAGTCGAGCCGTTGCTCCCAACCCTGCCCCAGCACCGCGACGCTGCTTAACTCGCCGGCCTGCCAACGCCGCAACACCTCCTCGGTCTGGTCGAAGAGCATCTGCTCGGTTTGGCCGGACTCGCGCGGGTCAAAGTTGGACTGCTGGATGCAGTAGTCGGCCATGCCGTCGATGATCCGATCTTTCCAGATGCGGGTTCCCAGGTCGGTCAGCACGAAGTGCATGTCACGCAACAGTTGCACATGCGAGCCGGTGTATTGAACCAAGCAAGCACTCAAGGCGTAGTCATCGACATCGACGATGATTGCTAGCAGCGGTTCGAGATTGGTCGGCCGACCCGGCAGGCTCGCCAGCGAACTCTCGAAGAGCAACTCGGCCAGTGCTAGCGGCGTGGGCGTGGTGATGCGTAATGGCCAATCCAACGACTCGACCTGTTGGATGAATCGGTTGGTCTGAGCCAGGCTCAAATAGATCGGCAGGCAGAGGGTCAAGCCCTCGCGGCCAGCGACGTGCGGGTGGACCTTGATGAGGACCAGCTTTTGGGCCGAATCCGGTTGGTAGACGTGCCGACCGACACGCCATTCGCGCGATTGACCGAGCAGCGGGAAGAAGCCCAGGCAGCACAAATGCGGGGCACGGCAGCACAGAGCCAGCCCCGCCTGCCCGACTTCGGGTTTGCGCTTCTCCAGCGAGATAGCTTGCGGGAGCAACGACTCCCCGGCAATGCGCAACTGACGCAACGAGCCGTCTGCTCCCAGCAATGCCCCACGCACCCAGGAGGCGTTGACCTCCAGACCAACCAGCAAGCCCGTCTCACTCGCCGGCACGGCTTGCGGTTTCGGTTCACGTCGGCCACCGAAGAACCAGCCCATCAATAACGCTCCTGCAACGGTGAGTAGTCGTCGGTCGGCTGTAGACGGCCGTTCTGGTTGGTGGGGACATTGCCGATAGCCAAGTCAGGCTGCGGGTCGTACAGTCGCAGCAAGAGATTCGCCTGGCAATACTGCTGGCAGTCGATCACCAGATTCTCTTCCTCACGCTGGGCCACATGCACGAAATACATCAGAACCACGCTCAACGACAGGGCGATAAAGGTGCAGTCGAAGGCGATGCTCAGGTGTCGGGCCACCTCTTGCAAGAAGTCTTCTTCGGTGTACTCGGCCTTGCTCATGGTTTGACCGAGGCCACGCACCGTCCCCAGAAAGCCAATCGCCGGGATCACCCAGACCAGATACGCCACCGTGGCCATGCTAGTGACGAGCTTGCCCTGCTCCACGTCGGCGTGGGTGCGGACCACCTCGCCGACATCGCTGGCATTGCGCGAGAGGGCATACTTGGCCAGGGCCGCCCGGATCATGCTCGTGAGGATCGAGGGGCCATAACGACGGACAGTCTCATCCGTCTTGCGGATCAGCGGGCGGGCGTCGCGGGTAAGGATTCGGGAGCCTTCCTGGCCGGGCAGCACATCGTACTTGAAGAAGCGACGCTGCCGACGCACTTCATTTAAGCGGGCGATCACGATGGTCAACGCCCAGGTGAAGCACAGGTAGCAGGCGATCTGCTCCGGTCCGAGCAGCAGTCCGCTCAAGCGGCGCGACTTCCAGCCGGGAAATACGTCCTGATCGACCACCCGCACCACCCCGTCTTGATCCACCTGTTCGGTCAGGTAGGTCGACAGCGCCAAGTGCAACCCCAGGCATACCAACGATACCAATACGATTGACACCAGAAGCAGAACCCACTCGCGTGGTGCCCGAAAAGACGTGGGCATCACCATCGGCAGTTACTCCAATCGCGAGGTCTTCGGGACTTGACAATAGCCTACACTTTCCGAATAACTTTGCTATTGTGCAAACACTGCACCCAGCCTGTCAAGTGCAAAAGCGGCCGCGTCGTGAGGTACGAGGTTTGGTCATTGATCCAGCGAGGTTCATTGGACCTACCGAGAGTGGGTTGAGCTAAAATCATGGAGATCGACTCGGATCGAGCCAACGGTTAGATGCGCGGCCAGCCCGCGTGTTGGCTAGTCATAGTCCGGTTCCTCGTCTTCGTTCGACTCATCGGCTAGGCTGTTGCCGACAGCAGGCTTCATCAATTCCCGCAACAGGACGGTAGCATAGCTACCAGCGGGTAGACTGAACGATAAACGCAGACCGTCCGGCTCGAGCTGCATCGTCAGATCGTCGAGGTACACCTGGTTGGGACGGCGCGTCCCGGCCATCAGCTTGCCGAAGCGGGTCAAGTTGGCTGGTTCGAGGTGGTAGCGTTGACGGATCAATTGCTCGCGGCGGGCGGCCTCGTCCCTGGCCGGGAACGTCTTGCGGCCAAAGATCGGGCCAGCCGTGACTGTTTCGTGGGCGTCGAGGCGGGTCTGCTCAATCGACAGATGCTCGGCGCAAAACAACCCGCCCGTCGGCCACTTGGTCATCACATCGCCCGGCAAAACGCGGCGGTATAGCCCATCGTTGATTCGCTCGGCCAGGTAGTCGTTGTATGCCAATGACTGCACCGCTGAAAGCGCTAGTCGGCGGAATAGCGGATCGGTCGTCCTCGGTGGCCGACCAGTTGGCCGATTGGTTGGCCGAGCGTCGCTCGGATCGGGGATTGGCTTACCCTGCAACAGCGCCATGCCGCAGAGGGCCGTCTGGCCGTGGTGGCCGAAGCGTTGTTCGCCGAAAAAATTGGGTAGACCGAACGCTCTCAGCCGGGCCACGATGGCCGATGCCTTTTCCAAACAGTCGGTGGCGACGCCTCGCACCAACACACGGAAGCGGTTGCCTCGCAGATGCCCGGTGCGCAGTTTGTTGCGGTGCCGGCTGACCCGCAATACCTCGATGTCCGCGTCGTCGAGCTGAGCCAGTCGCGGCTCGGCCGACTCTGGGACGGAAAGCCATTGGCGGGTGAGGGCGTGGCGGTCCTTCAGCCCCGCACAGCCGATCTCGCTGATCGGCAGCCCCAGACGCCGGGCGACCAAGCGCAGCAAATCCGGCGTGCTGCGGTGGCGTTTCTGCACCCACACCAACAGGTGCGGCCCCTCGCCGGCTGGCTCGTAGGCCGGTATCTCCTCCACCTCGAAGTCCTCGGGCACGGTCTTGATCCGCCCACCGATGCCCGGCAGATCGGCGGTCAGCAGGGGCAAGGCTGGCAGTTGCATCGGTAGACCGGACCCGTCGGGGATTGAGCGACCACGCTCCAGCAGAGCGACCACGCTCCAGCAGAGCGACCACGTTAGAGCGACAACGGGTGCCACACCCGCAGGCGTGACACCCGCTTTGCCTGTTTCTACAGCCTACCGAACCGTCTGGCCAGCGGCAAGCCACTAGGCGGTTGGAGCGAGCCGACTAGCCGACGAACACACCGCCGAAGAAGTTCGACGGGAACGGACGCAGTTCGCTGCGGGCTGAGAAGGTGCGGCCATCGAAGATCCGCACCACCGCCGGGCTGCCGGGGCCGCTGCCGGTGATGATCTCATCGAAGCCGTCGAAGTTCAAATCCGACACCGCCACTCGCACCCCGCCCAGGCTGTTGGGGCTGTAGGGCACCAACTCCGCCACCTGTTGCTGCTGGTCGTTGAAGACGCGCACTAGCGGCGCACCACCGATGCCCAGACCGGTGACAATCTCCGCTCGGCCGTTGCCCGTCAGGTCGCCGCCAGCAACGAACACGCCGTTGCGGATGCTGTCGTCGTAGGCGAAGAAGCCGAACAACTCTTGCAAGCTCAGCGAGTCGAACACCCGCACCCGCGGACCACCGCCTACCCCGGTGCCGGTGATGATCTCGAAGCGGCCATCGCCGTTGAAGTCGGCCAGCGAGACCAACACCCCGCCGCGGAAGGAGTCCTCGTAGGCGAAGAAGTTCAGCAGGTTCTGGCCGAACATGGTGAAGGCTTGCACCCGCGGGCCACCGCCGTCGCCGGTGCCCAGAACGATGTCGCCGATGCCGTCGCCGTTGACATCGCCAATGGCCACATACAAGCCGCCGCGGAACGACTCTTCGTAGGCCAAAAACTGCGAGAGCAACTGCCCGTTGAGTGAGCTGAAGACCCGCACAATCGGCCCCCCGCCCGCCCCGGGGACGACGACGATTTCGTCGATGCCGTCACCGTTCAGATCGCCGCTGGCCACCCGCACGCCGCCGGTGAAACTGGGGTCGAAGGCGGTGAAGGCCAACCGCTGGGTGCCGTCGGGGTTGTACAACTGCACCGCCGGCGACGCCCCGGCGTCCGCCCCGACCGCCAGACTCCGCACCGGCACGCCGTTGACGGTACGCAGCAAGTTGCCGAAGTCCTGGCGGGGGATGGGCTGATTGTTGCCCACGACAAACGGGGCGGGGTTGTTGGTGAGCTGCACGAACGAGCCGTCCAGGAACTGCCGCACGCGGTAGCCGCCGGTGGGCAGGCCGGTGAAGCTGAAGTTGCCGTTGGCGTCGGTGGTGGTGCGGGCAATCTCGACGGCCGTCTGGAAGTTGGAGTCGAACTGTTCGAGGATGACGGTGACGCCGGCGTGGCCGCGTTCGCCGGAGTTGCGCACGCCGTTCTGGTTGCTGTCGATAAAAGCCGTGCCGATGACGGTGCCTACATTGCCGTTGCCGCCGCCACTGGTGGAGGCCCGCAGCAGGAAGTTGGCGGTGGTGGGGGTACTGCCGCCGACGACGATGCTGCCGCCGCCGGAGACGAGCTGGAAGCCGGCGGGGGTGACAATCGAGATGGTGTGGGTGCCGGAGGGCAGGTTGGTGAAGCTGAAGAAGCCGCTGGCGTTGGTGGTGGTGGTCAGCAGCGGGCCACCGTTGAGTTGCAGTTGCACCGTGACGTTGTTCACCCCTGGGTCGGTCAGGTCCAGCGCGTTGTTGCCGTTGACATCGCTGGCGACGCGGCCGATGACGCTGGAGTTGGCCAGTGTGACCGGCCGGCCCAGCGAAAACCGCGACGTACCGTCGCCGCTGGTCGAGTTGATCTCGGTGGCGGTGGCGGTGATGGTGTAGGTGGTGTCCAGAAGCAGGATGCTGGAGGTATCGACGGTGAACTGCAAGGTGGCGTTGCCGGTGGCGTTGGTGGTCAGGACGGCCGAGCCAAGCCAAGTCTGGCCGTTGTTGCTGTTCTGGGCGAACGAAGCGGGCGTGTTGGCGTAAACGTCGATACGATAGTCGCGGTTGGGTCGGCTGTTGAGCGAGGCGATGATGGTCAGTTGCGGTCCAGCGACCTCGGCGACGGCGATGAACGGATGGTTTTGCAGGCCGTTGGGGCCGCTGTCGGTGTCCAGCACGTCGTTGGCATAGGAGAAGTCAAAGCCAATGCGCGAGGTCCGCCCGCCACGTCCATTATTGACGTTGAATTCATCGAAGGGGTTCAAGTCGGTCTCGGTGACAAAGTCAATCCCCATGTTGTCGAGCGGGCCGCCGTTACCGAAGATCGAGTTGGTGAAGATCTGGTTGCCGGTGGGCGTCTGCGGCGTAGACAAGCCGCCGAAGATACCCGCCTTCGATTCGTTGCCGAAAATACCGGACGTCTCGTTGAACGGAATCGGACTCTTCGACTTGCTGCTACTGCGTTGGTAGAAGTCGTAATGAACCAGGGTTACTTCGGTATCGTCAAAAGTGATGGTATAGATCGTCGGCCAGGGAGAACGAGCGATGCGGATGCCGTCATAGCGGTTGCCGGTGATGAGGTTGCCGGCCTTGTTATCGTTGGGGTTGCCAATGAAGTTGTTGGACGCACCGTTGAAAATCTCGATGCCGTTGGCATTGCCCAAGGCCGTCTTGCCGTCGGGCTGAACGCCGATGTAGTTGCCCTGGATCAGGTTGCCCTGGGTGGTGGCCCCCTGAATGCGGATGCCCGGCCCCACTTCCGCCCGCTCCGGGTTCGGGTCTAGTTCGGCTTCCTCGGTGAGCGTGTGCGGGACATAGTCAGCGATGCCAGCGATCACGTTGCGGTTGCTGACGTAGGTGCCACCGATCTTCTGCCCGCCGGCATCCATTAACGGATCGCCATTGACATCGTTGATACCACCGATGACGTTGTTGGATGCCCCGCCGATCAGCGAAATGCCAAAGAAGTTGAAGCGACCGGTCTGGAAGGGCAACGGGTCGAGTACCCCGATGATCGGCGTGCCGTAGGGCAAGGGATTCTTGCCATCCACGTCCAGGTTGACGTAGTTGCCCAGGACGATGTTGTTGTTGCCCTTGATCTCGATGTTGCCGAAGGTGAAGCTGTTGATGGCGAACCCACGCACCACGTTATTGTTGGAGTAAATGCGTAGCCCAGTGGTGCCTTCTTGGTTCCGCTGCACCCGGTCGTTGTTGTAGTCGATGTAGCGGCCAGTGATTTCGATAAACGGGCGAGTGCCGTCGTAGCCCGGTTGAGTGGCGGCGTCGATACTCACGCCCGCATTGTCGGTCAGGGCCGGCAGTTCGGAGAGTACTTGGATCGAGTAGTATTGCCGTCCACCCGGGCTGGTGAAGATGCCAGGGCCGGTGATGTTGAAGACGATGCGGTCGAAGCCAGGGTTGGCGTTGGCATCCTGGATGGCCTGACGCAGGGAGCCAGGGCCACTGTCGAAGACGTTGGTAACGGTGAAGGTTGCAGGCGTGCAACGAGATTCCAGAGCTTCCAAGTTGAGCCGCGCGAGGCGATCTCGTTTGCGATGATGGAGGGACGTTAAACTACGCATGTGTCAGTTCCTTAATGGATGGTATGGACCTCTGATATTATGACCCACAACAAATTAAAATGCCGTGAATAACCCCGTCCGCACGGCCCTCCGATGCTTGCAGGGCGTGGAATACCGCTAAATCTGCCTGCACCATGGGGATAAACAAAAAAATCTGCTCAAAGACTGCTGTTCAAACTTGGATATATTGCCACTGAATCTAAAAAGGTCTGATTGTTGAATCATCATGATTCTCGACGCTAAGGATTAAGGCAAATTATTAAGAAAGATGGGTGGCAAAAATTAGTCTACATTCATCTTTAATGAGTGCCGTAGCAATACGAATCAGTTCCCAGGGATTCTCTCCAGCACAGTGACTCAACCAAGTCGATAAGCCGATAGTCATTGGATGGTCTGCGCTTAGTCGCAGCAGAGCTTGCTGGTATACCGGGCACATCACCGCCCCCACGCCAGCATGCCGCCTCCTGCGAGACGGCCCAAACGCCAGCGACCCGCCTGTTGCCAACGGCAACCCGCTGCTCTGCCACGAACTTCGGGTATCGCGCTGGGGAGGGCTGGCTAAATCGTGCTTGACATGGTTTCGGATTCCACGTATTTACCATCCCGTCATCAGCGCGTGTCTTGAGACATGCGTTTATTCGATGGCGAATCTGGATATGTCGAGACCCCTTCACCCGCATGAGCGGGTCGGCTTTGATGGTCCCGAAACCGAGTTCAGAGTCGATCTAAAGGGGTGGTCGAGGTCTCTGGGAGGAGTTAATCCTGATGCGCACACGCATTTTGATGGTTCTGGGCGCGATCGTTGGGCTTGGCTGCATTGCTGGGACGGCTCAAGCTGGTCTGCTGCCCACCAATTTCGATGTCAAAGCCGAGGGCGGCAACTTTCGATATGTCTACAGCGTGACGCTGACGGACAATGAGGAGTTGCGTCCCGGAGACTACTTCACGATCTACGATTTCGCTGGATTTGTCCCTGGATCGGTGACGGTTCCCGATACGCTGCCCTGGGTCTGGACGACCAACTTCAGCGGCGTGACTCCCGTTGGTCTGGCTCCAACCGATGATCCAACCATCCCGAACTTCACCTTCCAGTATGTGGGTGACGAGGTGATCCCTGGCCCGGTCGGCTTGGGCGATTTCACCCTGGTTTCGACGATTGGCGAGTCGGTCAATGGCAACTACTTCACCAGCCGCACCCACCGTCTGGATGGCAATTTTGTCCACCAACTGACCCCGGCCCGCGTCCCGGTCAAGCGGGATGATGGGGTTACCGTTCCCGAGCCGACCAGCTTGGCTCTGTTGGGGCTGGGTCTGCCGCTGATCGGTGCGTATCGTTCGCTGCGGAATCGCCGCCGCCAAGGCTGATCATCGTCTCGATCCAATCGACTTGTGCAACGCCTAGTTTCCACAGTTACGGCAAACCGCCTAACCGATGGAAACACCAGCACCATCTTGCTTTGCTGCAAGATGGTGCTTCTTGCTCATTGTCCTGTACTCAACAGATGGATCAGCCGCAAACTACGGCGTGACCAAGTGCAAGTCAACGGACTGGCAAGATGGTGGTCGGTTGGGGCACTTGGATGGGCGGTATCCGATCCAGCGAGCTAGTCGCGGGGCGTGGTTCCTCGAAGATAACCGTCGTCGTTTCCCCCGCACGAACCTGCACTCGCTTAGCCTCAGCGTGTGTCTGGCCACCGCGGACTAAGTCAAGGCGGATGATATATTCAAAGCTCTCACCAACGGGCAACGGCGGGGTGAGGAACTTCCGCTCGCTACGACCCGTTTGTTGTGTGAGGCGGTCGTTGACGGTCAGCTTCGCGTCCGCCGGCAATTGGACGATGACGACGGCCGGGGCGTAGTCCGGTGTCTGCGGGCGAAACACCAGCGTAGCGTTGGCTGGTGCCGGATTTGAAGATTTTTGAGGAGGAACTGGATCGGGTAGCTCTTTGCCCGGATCTACTGGGGGATTTTCCTTCTTGGGCGTGTCCTGGTTCTTCGGCAGATTGTCCTTGATTTTGGGCGCATCAATCTTCTCTGGGTCAGTCCCATCTGGTGGAGTAGGCGGCACATACGGCGCGGGGGCAATCTTCTGCGGATAACCAAACCCATATCCGTTGCTGCTTACCTTCGCCTCCGGGCGGTAAACCAGCGGTGCGACGAACGCCCCGGTGAAGCCGAAGCCGCCGTGACCATCGAGATATGACATCGGATAGCCCAGGCAGCCGGCCATCGGCATCAGGTATCCCAGCCCTTGGGCCGCGCCACCGGGTGCGGTGTAGTAAGGGTCGAAGTGTCGGTAATAGAAGGGCACATGGTTTCCCAGAAAGCCGTGGCCGCAGCAAACAGGATCATGGCCAAAGGCCGGTGCTGGCCCGGAAGCTGCCATGGTCATCATCAAGATCATGCTGTACATGCAGAACCCTTTAGCTTATTTGGCTGGTGTGAAACAATCAGACCGGCTTGGTCGGCATGTCGTGGCGGGTACGGTCTAACGAACTAATCAACTCTAGCTGCCGAGGTTGCAGAGTCAATCCGGCCGATGCGAGATGATCTAGACTTTGTGGTCCAGACCGTAGTAACACCGGAACCACTCTCACGCTTGTTACAACTGCTTCGTAGAATGAGTGCAGATTTCCGGCAACGAGGGAGAAGCAAATGTCGCGGTGGAACCTAGCTTGGTTGATGGGTATTCCGGCGGTCATGCTGTTGGTCTTGACACTTTGCTACAGCGCGCCACCCCGCGACCAGGACAAAGACTATCGACTCGTCCGCATGATCGTCGATGTGCTCAGCGAGGTCGATCGGGAGTTTGTCCGCGAGTTAAGCGACGAGGACCGGGAAAAATTGGTCGAGGACATGATTAACGGCGGTCTGGAAAAGCTCGATCAATACTCCGGTTATCTGAACAAGAAGGAACTAGAGCAGTTCGAGGGACAGAGCGAGGGCAAGTTCGGCGGCGTGGGCATCGAGATTGGTGTGGACCGTAACACCGGGGCATTGACCGTGCAAGGGCTGATCCCCAACACGCCCGCCTATGAAGCGGGGCTGATGTCGGGTGACATCATTGCCAAGGTGGACGGTATCTCGACGGAAAATATGACCATCGGCAACGCGATCAGCAAAATCAAGGGTAGACCGGGAACCCAGGTCACCTTGACGATTCTGCGGCCCAGTCAGCCCGAACCGCGCGACTACACGCTCACCCGCGCCAAGATCGAGATTCAGGCGATCATGAGCGACACCCGCGACCCAGAGGATGCCAGCCGCTGGCAATTCATGATCGACCCAGTCAGCAAGATCGCCTACATTCGGCTAGTCGCCTTCAACGAACACGCGGTCGCCGACATGCAGAAGGCGATCCTGGAGATTCAGCGGCAAGGGGCGCGGGGGCTGATCCTGGACTTGCGCGACAACCCCGGTGGGCTATTGCGGCAAGCGGTGGAGATCGCCGATTTATTCTTGCTCGATGGCACCATCGTTAGCATCTACAGCCGCAACGGCAAGGAGAAAGAATATCGGGCACAATCGGCCGGCACCATGCTGTTGCCAGTCGCCAATCACCCGATCGTCGTGTTGGTCAACCAGTACAGCGCCAGCGCCAGCGAGATTCTGGCAGCCGCGTTGCAGGATCACGGCCGGGCCGTCGTCATCGGGGAGCGTACCTTCGGCAAGGGCAGCGTGCAAAATATCTTCTCGCTACCACGCGGCGAGCGCGTGCCCCAAGCGGCCCTCAAGCTGACCACCGCTCGCTACGTCCGGCCCAGCGGTAAGAATATCCACCGTCTGCCCGAGATGAAAGAGGCCGACGAGTGGGGCGTGCTGCCCGATCCGGGCTTTGAGATCAAGCTCGACGAGAAAGAGCGACTGCAATACATCCTCTGGCGACGGCACCGGGACATCCTCACCGGCAAGGGGTCCGTCCCGAAAGCCCCGCCCAAGGAGATCGAGGGCTTCCGCGACCGGGTCTTGGAGCGTGGGCTGGAACACCTCCGCGAACAACTACGGCGGGCGGCCGCTCCACCGGCCCTGCCAGCGATACCTCAAGAGTCGTTGCGCGGCTAGCCGCGGCCATACCGGGGGTCACCGCGTCACGCCCCCTGCGCATCGCGTGGACTCTCAGCGGCATTGGTTTGATAGATGGTCGGATCGGGGATACCCGCTTCGGCAAAGCCCTTGCGTCGCAGCAGACAGGCATCGCATCGCCCGCAGGCTTGGCCCAGCGTGTCGGGTTGATAGCACGAGAGGGTTTTGCTGTAATCCACGCCCAACTCGGTGCCACGCCGAATGATCTCCGCTTTGGTCAATTGGATGAGCGGGGCGTGAACGCGGAAGCGGCCGTGCCCCTCGACGCCTGCTTTCGTGGCGAGGTTGGCCAGCTCCTCAAAGGCTTGCAGAAACACCGGGCGGCAGTCGGGGTAGCCGGAATAATCCATGATGTTGGCCCCGATGAACAGATCGAACGCGCCGACGGTTTCGGCATAGCCCAGCGCCAGCCCTAGCAAGATCGTGTTTCGCGCGGGGACATAAGTGACCGGGATTTCCTGGCTGATCGTCTCGAATGGGCGGTCCACCGGCACGGCGATTTGGTCGGTCAAGGCCGACCCGCCGATCGCCCGCAGGTCAAGCCGAACCGTGCGATGCTCGGCCACGCCCAATCCGCGGGCCAACTCGGCCGCGTAGCGCAACTCCACGCCATGCCGTTGGCCGTAGTCCACCGACAGCGCATAGAGCGAATACCCTTGCGACCGTGCAATCGCGGCGGTCGTCGCGCTGTCCAACCCGCCACTGAGTAATACCACCGCTTTAGCCATTCAGCCGGCCCTCCCGCCAGTAGTTCCCGCTGCATTACCTGTCTGCATTAGCGTTGTAACGTGACGACTGCTCGATGAATCTTCAATCCCTAAGACGGCATCCAATCTTACTGAATAGTCTGATCGCAAACACCATCAAGCAGAGCGATAGCGAATGGTAGCGAACCATTGCCACCCTTGCTAATCGTGTGGCACATTCGATAGGATATACAATTACGGTGCCGATCAAGATGCTCAAAGGAGCAGAATGAATGCCGCGTGATTATTACGAGATTCTCGGTGTCGATAGGGGGGCCGACGCTGAAACGATCACCAAGGCTTACCGCAAATTAGCCAAGAAATACCACCCCGACCGCAACCCCGGCGACAAGCAGGCCGAAGCGAAGATGAAGGAGATTCAGACCGCCTACGAGGTTCTGTCCGACAGCGAGAAACGCAGCCAGTACGACCGCTTCGGCTTCGTGCCGGGGCCGGGGCAAATCCCGCCCGGTGCCCAGGGCTTCCCCGGCTCCATGCCCGGCGGTGCGTCGATTGACCCCAGTCAATTACACGACCTCTTCAGCCAACTCTTCGGCGGGATGGGAGGCATGGGCGGAGCCGGCGCGGCTGGCCCGCAGTTTGATCCGTTCGCCCGCGCCCAGAAAGCGCGTAGTCGCAGTCGGCCAGTCCGTCCGACCCCGGAAGAGACGGAAATCGAGCGCACGATCCCGTTCGACCTGGCGGCCCGCGGCGGCGAACTCACCCTGGACCTGAGCAGCGGCTCGGTGACGGTGCGTGTCCCGGCGGGCATCGAGGACGGCAAGTCGCTGCGGCTGGCTGGCCTCGCCCCCGATGGTGGTGACCTGCGGGTGCGTATCCGCGTCGCCCCGCACCCGTATTTCCAGCGGGACGGGGACAACCTGTTGATCGAGGTGCCGATCAGCATTCCCGAAGCGATCCTGGGTACGACCGTCGAAGTGCCGACGCTCGACGGCACCCGCCTCAACGTCCGTGTCCCACCCGGCACCTCGTCGGGGGCCAAGCTGCGTATCCGGGGCAAAGGCATACGCAACGGTGACCAGTTCGTCGTCATCAAGATTGTCGCCCCCAGCGGGTTGACTGACGAGGGCCGACAGTTGATCGAACGCTTTGCCAAGCTGCACCCCCAGGATGTTCGAGCGAATGTGCCCTGGAAGTGAGAGAAAGTAGGATGGTCGATTGCCGATTACCACCGCAGCATCGCCTCAAACGCCCCGCCGACTTTCAGCGAGTCTACGATCATCGCTGCTCGGTCAGCGATGATTGGCTGATTATCTACGGTCGGGCCAACGACCAATGCCACCATCGGCTCGGGGTATCGGTGTCACGCAAGTTCGGCCCAGCGGTGCAGCGGAATCGGCTGAAGCGGCTTTACCGCGAAGCCTTCCGCACCAGCCAATGGCAATGGCCCGGCGGACTGGACCTCGTGCTAATCCCGCGCGGCTCGGCCACCCCCACCCTGGCCCAGTTGCAAACCAGCTTGAGCCAACTCATCCCGCAACTGGCTAAGCGTCTAGCCCGGAGGGATAAGCCCACATGATCGGCCGATTGTTCGCCATCCTCAAGACGGTGTGGAGTTGGGTTGCCGCCGCGTTGACTGCCTGCATGGTGGGCGGCGTCCGCTTCTACCAGATCGTCATTCGCCCGTTGCTGCCGCCGATGTGCCGCTTCACGCCCAGTTGTAGCGAATACTTCATCGGCGCGGTCAAAAAATACGGCCCGATCAAGGGGGCTTGCAAAGGCGTGCTGCGGATTTGCCGATGCCATCCGGGAAACCCGGGGGGCTATGATCCGCCCTGAGCCAACCGTCGCCCCCCAGCATGCCGCCACGCTAACCGTAGAATCTCTCAGCAAAGGATCGACGCATCATGGCTTTCAACCCGCGGGTTTGGTTTCGCAAGTCGCACCGTCTCGGCGCGGTGATCGTGGCCCTGCCCTTCCTGGTGGTGCTGGTAACCGGGATTCTGTTGCAGGTCAAAAAAGAGTTCGCCTGGATTCAACCGCCCGCCAAACGCGGTATCGGCAAAGAGCCGACCATCCCGTTCGCCGCGATCCTTGAGGCGGTGCGGGCCATCCCGGAGGCCAAGGTCAACGAGTGGGCCGACATCGAGCGCCTGGATGTTCGGCCCGACCGTGGCATGGTCAAGGTGCTGTGCCGCAACCGCTACGAGGTGCAGG
>Ga0272446_1003738_pt1 | contig 18832 bp, 17 predicted proteins | sample YNPCB0061_FD_194587 | JGI IMG/M metagenome (GOLD analysis project Ga0272446, IMG submission 194587) | Hot spring microbial mat communities from Yellowstone National Park, WY, United States - YNP-CB-006-1 | ecosystem: Environmental > Aquatic > Thermal springs > Hot (42-90C) > Sediment | place... | reverse complement strand
CACGATCGAACCCAGCGGTACTGGGGGAAAGAACTTCAACAATCAGTTTGGGATATTGGATAGCTTCTACAGCACGGCGATCGCGCTCATCACAAGTCACCACCACATCAGGATAGAAATAGGGTCCCTTTTGGCTAACCCTTACCTTCACATCCGCTACATGACCACGACAGCCCCGTTCCCGTAGATGTGGTCGTAATTGGCTATAAAGATTCAAAGCAATGGCATTGTGGGGCAATGTCCCACCCGTCATCGCATAAACTTCACCATCAATATATTCGTGTCTGATGGGTTGTTCCCTTTCCCATGCCAGATACTCATCTGGGGTAAGACCTCTAGCTTGCGGGTTGGCAATCATGGCTGACCTCCATTTGGCTTGATATGCTTGGGAATGTTTATGATTTCAAGGACAGGGCTTACTCATTCAAGTTTCTCCATCTTAGCAGAGAAACTCAAAAAACTAAGTGGGAAGGTTTGGGAATCCTTGCAGGCTAGGGATGCCAACTGTAACTATGGTGAAATTGATGCAGAGGTATGGGCGGGGTAAATAGATAACCTTGAAATCGATCGCAACCCAAAGACTGTAAAAATTCCAGTTGTTCTTTTGTCTCTACCCCCTCCGCCGTAACATATAAACCTAAATCGTGAGCCAGTCCCACCATAGTTTTGACGATCGAACGATCGTGATTAGAGTGAGTGATATTCATAATAAAACTGCGGTCTATTTTTATGGAGTTAATGGGCAGGGAACGCAAATAACCGAGGGAGCAGTAGCCCGTGCCAAAGTCATCAATGGCAATGTGAATGCCCATGGCTCGCAGGTGCTGAAGTGTATCGATCATGCCTTGGGACTGGTCGATAAATGTACTTTCCGTGAGTTCCAGTTCCAATCGATCGCCGCTGAGGTTGAGACTGGATAGGAGATTAGCCAGAAAAGGAGTAAATCCAATGGATTCGGCCAACTGTTTCGCTGAAACATTTACGGCTACCCGATAGGTGGGGGGCAGGTTGTAGGGCAGGAGACTGGACAGGGCGGTTTGGGTTACCCATTCCCCTAAATGCTTAATCATGCCCAACTCTTCGGCCAGGGGAATAAATTTGCTGGGGGAAACCAGTCCCAACTGGGGATGTTGCCAACGCACCAAGGCTTCACAGGCGGTCAAGTGGGGGTCTGCCCCCGCCAAAATCGGTTGATAATAGACACAAAATTCTTGTCTCTCTAATGCCCGTAAAAGGTTATTGGATAAAGCCATGTACTCTGCCGATCGAGCGGATAGATCGGGACTGTAAATGATTTCCGTATTGCCCCCCTGTTCTTTCGCTTGGTAGAGAGCCAGATCGGCGCACCTAATCAAAGTTTCCACCGTTTCCCCATGGCGCGGATAGAGGGCAATGCCCATACTCACGGTTAAAAAAATATCCTGACCGCAGAGAGGATAGGGTTCCCTGAGCAGTTGCCAAAGCTGTTTCGTGATTTCGGCAGGCGAGTGCCACACCGCTAGGGCAAAACTATCTCCCCGCAAACGGGCGATGGCACAGGCAGATACGCTCTTTAGCCTCTGGGCCACCATCTGAAATAGGGTATCGCCGATGGTAAAACCTAAATTGTTGTTAATCAAATTGAAATGGTCAATATCAATCAAAAATAGACTAAATTCTTGACCCGATTCCTTGGCTGTATCAATCACCGTTTTCAGACGATCGTAAAAACTAAAGGCGGTGGGTAGGTGGGTCAATTGGTCTTCTTGGGTGAGGAAATTGATTAAGTCATCTTTTTGTTTCAAGCGCGCTGAGATTGCCGCCATCAATTCTTGAGCGGTGAAGGGTTTGGTGAGATAGTCATCTGCGCCCAAGTCCATCCCCCTCCGCATATCATTCTTACTGACTTTGGCGGTCAAAAAAATAAAGGGAATATGGGCGGTACTGTGATTCTGCTTCAGGTGGGTGAGGGTCTCGTAACCATCCATCTCTGGCATGGCAATATCACAGAGAATAATATCGGGCAAGTGTTGTTGTGCCAACTCTAAACCAATTTTGCCGTGGGGGGCATCCAACACATCAAAACCTTCATAGGTGAGGATTTCCACCACCTCTTCCCGCAGTTCGTCCATGTCTTCAATAATCAGTACGGTGGTCATGGTCTCGTCCTCTGGTCAGGAATGGTAACAGTGAAGGTGGTGCCTTGGGATTCCACACTGTCTACGGTAATCGTACCATGATGTAATTCTACCACCGCATGGGCGATCGCCAAGCCTAAGCCTGTGCCTGAGATATTGCCTACATTTTGGGCGCGATAAAAAGATTCAAATATGTGGGGTAGTTCCTCAGGGGGAATGCCAATGCCATTGTCCCTAATTTTGAGGCACAGTTCCGACCCACTGCCTTGCACACATAGGCAAATGTGCCCTCCGTGGGGAGAGTATTTGATGGCATTTAATAACAGGTTGACCACTGCCTGCTCTAGGAGTTGTCGATCGCAGTAAAATTCGGGCGCTCCTGACCATTCATCCCTAAGCACTAACTGATGTTCGGGGGTGGCGGCATGGTGGGCTTGCTCTAGGCAGTCTTTGGCAAATTGATGCACATCCATCGCCTCTACCTTGAGCGCCAGTTTGCCCGCGTTGGCTCTGCCCATGGTCAGCACTTCTTCTAAGAAAAATGCCATCTTTTTTACTTCCCGCTGAATTTTCACCAATCGATCGTTGCGTTTATGGGCGGGCATTTTATCCCCGTAGTTAAGGAGTAAATCACTGGCGGCTTGAATGGTGGCAAGGGGAGTTCTAAATTCGTGGGAGGTCATGGAAATAAAGCGGGTTTTCAGTTCCCCCAGTTCCTTTTCCTTGGCGAGGGCGGCTTCTAGTTCGCTGGTGCGGTCTGCCACCTGTTGCTCTAGATTTTTGGTCAATTCCGTTTGCTGGATGGCGATCGCCACATGATTGCTAATCTGTCTAATCAAGTCCACTTCTAATTCTTGCCAATGTCTGGGGGCATTACACTGGTGCACAATTAACAAACCCCACAGCCTACCACCATAGACGATCGGGCTAACGATATTGGCTTTGATGTGAAACTGGGTCAATAACTGACGATGACAATCGAGAATCTGGGTACTATTTTGTACATCACTGATTTGGCTAATGTGCCCCCTGAGGTACTTGTCTAGGTGATATTCCCGAAAACAACTGTCATTTACGGTCTGGTGCAAGATGGAAATGGCGGGACTGCGGGCGGATTCCACCACAAAGGAGCCGTTCCAATCGGCATCAAATTTGTAAATGCCTACCCGACAGGTGTCCAATAACCGCCGAGTTTCTTCCACCGCCACCGTTAAAATTTGGTCAATGTCCACTTGGGTCTGAATTTTCAGGGTGATGCTGTTGAGCAGGCGCAGGAGTTGATTTTGCCCCAAAATTTGCTTTTCGTTGCGCTTGCGCTCGGTGATGTCATAGTAAACGCTCAGATACATGGGCTGTCCGTTGTATTCCATCAGCAGGCTGGAGATTTCCACATCCCGTTTCGTGCCGTTTTTGTGGGACATTTGCATCTCGGTGGTAATTGCCTGCTTGCATTCCAATTCCTGTAGCCGTGCTATGGCTTTTGCATACTCTTGGGGTTCGGGATAGAGACACCTGAGAAAGTCGGGATTTTGATTGGCTTCCTGCATGGTATAACCAGTCAATCTCTCCATCTCGGCATTGAAAATCCAAAAGTGTCCTGATCGATCGCTAAAGGTAACCCCCTGGCGCATAAATGACAAAACTCGACTCAGTCTTTCTTCGCTTTGTTTGAGTTTTTGTTCGCTGATAATTTGGCTAGTGATGTCCGTTTGAATGCCCACAAAATTAGTAATCAGCCCTTGACTATCAAACACGGGGGACACATACAAACTATTCCAAAATTGACTGCCGTCCTTGCGATAATTAGATAAAACTACATGGCATTCTTTGCCCTCTTTAATGCACGATCGTAAGATATTTAATTCATTTTGATCGGTACTTTTACCCTGTAAAAAGCGACAATTTTTACCCAGTATTTCCTCAGCCCTATAACCTGTAATTTTTTCAAACGCGGGATTTACATAAATAATAGGATTATCGGGATGGGTGGCATCGGTAATCACAATTCCATTGGCACTAGAAGCGATCGCCCGTTCTTGTAATCTAAGGTACTGCTCCACTTTTTTCCGTTCAGTAATATCGTGTAAAGAAGCGATGACATACACCATTTTATCAGCGCCGATGGTTTCTTTAATCCGCATTTCTGCAGAGGCCGTTTCTCCCCCTTTACGGATAATGTCCACATCGGTTTTTTCGCCTACTACCACAGGCATACCAAATAATTCCCCTTCTAATTCTTCGGCGGGACGATTAAATAATGCCTCTGCCGCTGGGTTGACATAGACTACATACCCCGATCGATCAACTACTAAGGTGGCATCCGATAGATCGCTGACTAAATCACGAAAATTCTGGGTATTATTATCTGGCTTTTTATCATGGCGGCGAAACAAATTCAGGGGATAACAACAGCCAAAAATTTGATTTTGTTCAGGTAGGGGTGAAATTTTCAAGTAGAGATTTTGTTCTTCTAAGAGATAACCTTTAACTGTTTGATACTGCCAACATTCCCTCACTTTATCTTGGATTAAATCATGCCAAATTGGATTTTCCTCACAGGTTTTTAGGGTGGTAATTCCTGTTAAATGCTTAAAGGCTTGATTACAGTCTTGTAGGCTAAATTTTACTGGATACGGGTGGATTAAATTATCGTCATAATTACCGCCATCGTCCAGATCAAGTGATTTATGATCTACAGGCTCGATCGATACAATAAATATGCCGCAATCTAAATAATTCCACACTGATTCCATAGGACTAATTGAAGAGTAATTGTTTGTACTAATTGTTTTGCTGTCATCTATGAAACTTGAAAACAAGTAATCATGCTAAACAGAACTGAGTTTTGGGGTGTAATATATTTATTTTAAGAGCACTTTCTAAGAATCGGTGATTATTACATTTTTTATTTAGCTAAGCCGCTGGGAAGCCCCGCCCTGTAACCGTAGGGTCAGGGTCGGGATGAAAGGCGGGAGTATTCTGGTTGTCAACAGGTATAATACACCCATTATGAGAACCGCTTACCAATATCGCTTGCGTCCCACAGTCAGTCAAATCGCCCTAATGCATGAATGGCTGGAGTTGTTGCGTAGGCAGTATAACTATTGTTTGGCACAGCGGTTTAACTGGTGGGAACAAAATCGTTGCCCTGTCAATGCTTGTCCCTTAATCTGCCATCTGCCTGAGTTGAAAGACAAACCCGATTTTTACTCACAGAAACGGGATTTGGTAAACACCAAAGAACTGTTCCCTGAGTACAAACAGCCCATGTTAACTAGAGACTGGGAGGGCAACCATGTTAAATTATCACTGACTAGCGTATTCACACTGCCAAAGCTATGGATAAACGCCTACCCTATGTTTTTAGCCTCGGAGCGCTGATGTTTTTTTTAGCTGTGACTGCTCCCCAATATGCTCCTGCCCAACCCGCCAATACTGCCCTAACTATTCGTGCTGATGTACAAGAGGCAAACTCCATCACAGGGGTGGTGACCGCAAGGGGCAATGTGCGCATAGATTACCCCGCCCGTCAGTTGGTGGGCACGGCCGCCCAAGCCCAGTATTTTGCTAATGAACAGCGGGTGGTGCTGTCGGGCAATGTGGTAATTACGGAACGCGGGGTGAATAGCATCAAGGCGGAAACTATTACTTATCTGGTCAGGGAAGGGCAATTTGTGGCTGTACCGCCCCCCAATCAACAGGTGGAGTCGGTTTATATCGTGCCCGATCGAGGCATTCCCCCTGCCCCTGGTACCACCGCCAGCCCGATCGAGGAAATCAAACCACCGTTCAAAAGTCCCGTTGCTCCTCAACCATGAGCCGATCGTGCCTTGAGCTGGTGGAAGTGCATAAAAACTATGGACGCAGGCAAATTGTCAGTGGAGTGAGTTTGGGGGTGTCCCAAGGGGAAGTGGTAGGTTTACTGGGGCCTAATGGGGCGGGCAAAACGACTACTTTTTATATTGCTACTGGTTTGGTACAACCAGACGGGGGCAAGGTCTATCTGGATGGTCAAGAAATTACTCGATCGGCGATTCATCACCGCGCCCGCATGGGGATTACTTATCTCGCCCAAGAGCCGACCATTTTTCGCCAACTGACGGTGAAGGATAATCTGCGTTTAGTTATGGAGCAGACTGGTGTACCCAATAAACAAATCTCTGCACGGATTCAGTCCCTGTTGGCGGATTTGCGCCTCGAGAAGGTAGGGGACAGTTTGGGCATATCTCTGTCGGGGGGAGAGCGCCGTCGCGCCGAAATTGCTAGAGCTTTGGCGGTGGGGGTAGATGGCCCCAAATTTTTACTCCTAGATGAACCCTTTGCAGGCATTGACCCGATCGCCGTAACCGATATTCAGCATGTGATTGATAGTTTGCGCCAGCGCCACATCGGCATTTTGATTACTGACCACAATGTGCGGGAGACCCTAGCCATCATCGATCGGGCTTACATTTTGCACGATGGACAAATTTTAGCCGCAGGCAGTAGCGCTGAATTGACCACTAATTTGCAGGTGCGCCAATACTACTTGGGAGAAAGTTTCCGCACCTAGTTAGTGTATTTATGGGGGGTTGACCCTCACCCCCAGCCCCTCTGCCAAAGGGCGAGGGGAGTAAATAAGGCATAATTATTGCTGTTATTAGCAATTGGTGACAAATCATTACAAGAAGTATGAGTATTGATTCATCTAGTCTATGGTTTTGGTTAGTCAATAATTTTTTAACTGCAACTATAAATTTATGCTTAACACTGTATCTATACTTGCTGTAGTGCCCCACACTTCGGCGTGGACTCCGGGGGTGGCCAGCGTGATGATTACTTGTAATTTATTGGCGATCGTGATTGGTCGGTACGGGATTCAGCAAAAAGGGGTTAGCCCTGCTCTGCCCATTCCTTTACCCAAAATGTTTGAGGGATTTGGCATTGCTGAACTATTAGCTACTGCCAGCCTTGGTCATGTACTGGGGGCGGGCATGATTTTAGGCTTATCCCAGTCAGGAGCATTCTGAACTACAGCACGACTTTGGGGGTAAGTAAGCCGTGGTGCTGGGGGGTCTTTTTACTGAGACTGATGCCCTGTAGGGTATGCCCCAAGTCATAGGTGGCGATGGGGGTGTCTGGGGGATACCCATGGTCGTGTAATAATGCCTGTCCCATTTTCCACCTGTGGAGTTCGGTCTCATTCAGCAGTACCGCAGGCATATGGCTAAGTACCTGCTCAGGGGCAGGGTGCGGTAGTTGACCAGTTTGCCAATGCGCCTGAATGGTAGGCAGAGTCAGACTGTGCTCGATGGTAAAGCCATTACTGGCAGTGCGTTGTAAAGCCGAAAGACAACCGCCACAGCCCACCAATTCCCCCAAGTCCCTCGCGATCGATCTAATGTAAGTACCCGTGCCACACCTAATCTCTAGCCACAGGCGAGGAAACTCCCCTGATTCCCATGCCAATACTTGAATTGCTTCCACCTCGATCGATCTGATAGGAATCATTGCTTTGGAAATCACTCCTTTGCGGGCAAGGTCATAGAGCCGCTGTCCTTGATAATGAATGGCGCTATATTGGGGTGGGCGTTGGCTAATAGTGCCGACAAACTGGGGAATCAGGGGCAGAACCTGCCCTAGGGTTAAGTGGGGCACAGGTGTCCTCTGGAGGATTTGCCCTGTGATGTCATCCGTATCTGTCCCTATGCCAAACTGAATTTCCGCCCGATAAACTTTACCGCCAGACAAAAAATTTAAGAGCCTCGTATACTTGCCCACCGCCACAGGCAGAACCCCCACCGCCATCGGATCGAGGGTGCCGCTGTGCCCAATGCGCTTAATGTGCAAAATCTGGCGCAGTTGCTGAATACAATCATGGGCGGTGATGCCTTGGGGTTTGTAAACATTTAGAAAACAGTCAGGCACAATAGCTCCCATAGACCGTACCATATTGTCGTAGATCAACCTTAAGCCACAATGGCAGGCTTAGGGCAAATTTTTCTGGGCTGATTAAGTGTAATCAGATAAATATACTAACAAAAATAGGGGTATGGGGAAATTATGACCACTTTTTTGGAGCAGTTGAGTGCCTACACCAGAGTTGTAATTGATGCGGGAGATATGCGGGCTGTCGCCTCCTTTCAGCCGCCAGAGGTGATCCTGTCCCCCGCCTTGGTCACGGCTACCCTGCCCATGCCCCAGTACCAGACTTTAATCACCAATGCTTTAGCCCAATACCCCAACGCCCTCGATCGGGCGCTGCAAGCGGTAATGGTGGGTATGGTACAGGAAATTATGAAATTGACCCCAGGGCGGGTAGCGGTAGATGTGGATGCACGGTTGGCACAGGATCAGCAGGCCATCATTACCTATGGGGAGCAGTTTATGGAGGGGCTGGGGGGGGCGGGAGTGGATGTCACTAGGGTGGGTCTGCGCATTCCCGCCACCTGGGCAGGGATTAGGGCGGGAGAAGTGTTGCAACGATCGGGGATTCCTTGTCATGCCAGCTTGGTTTTTGGTTTACACCAGGCGTTGGGCTGTGCCACAGCAGGTTTTGCGGTAATTTCTACCTTGGTGGGCAGAATTTTGGACTGGTACAAACGGCACTCTAACGAAGAGCGGGATTTAGGGGTGCAGGTGGTGACTAATTTTTACAACCATTTCCGTAAATTTAACTATCCCACCCAAATTATGGGCAGTGGTTTTCGCAATGTGGGACAGGTACTGGCATTAGCGGGGTGCGACTTTTTGCTGGTGTCCCCGGGGTTGTGGTCAGATTTACACCAAAGTCATGGTAGGCTAGTGCGTCAACTTACGCCCCAGTCCGCCCAGTCCGCCAACCTCCACCCGATCGTGGTGGATCAAACTACTTTTGCCACCCTACACCAAGCGGATCAGATGGCTAGGGAAAAACTAGAGGAAGGGTTGAGGGGCTACAGTCGATCGATGGACAATCTCACCAGTCTGCTCGCCAAACGCCTGCAACAAATCAACAGCGGTAGTAGTCTCAGTCAAGCGGCACATATGATTTTCCAGACCTACGACAGCGACGGGGACGGCTATGTGACCCGTGAAGAGTGGCTGGGCAGTGATGCCGTATTTGATGCCATGGATGTCGATCGAGATGGTAAAATCACCCCTGATGAAATTTTGATCGGTTTGGGCGTGTATCTGTGACTCCCTTGCCCTATTTTTAGTAATGCTTAACAGAATGAGGTAAGCTTTTCTATGTCTTTTTTCCTAAAGCCCATGCGCCCCGTGTTAAATAATCTATTCTGGAAAATTTGCTGTTTGGCTCTCTTGCTGTGCATTGGTTTAGCCCCTGTCTATGGTCAAGGCACGATCGTGCGCCCCGGTACCACTGATGCCCCTACCTCTGGTGCTTTAGCCAACAGTGTATTGAGCATTAGCGGTGGCGAGAGGTTGGTAAATGAAGCAACTGCCGCCGCCCAACAGCAAAAATACGATTTAGCGGTGAGTAAATTTCAAGATGCCCGCCAAGTATTTAATCAACTGTCTAACTTTTACCAAGATTTGACTTCCAGTTTTGCGGGCATTGACAATCGCATCGCCGAAGCCAATCGGCAAAAGGCACTCCAGACCGCCAACCTGCGCGATCGGGCTACCTACCAGCTGGCTCTGGTCTATCGGGCAAGAAACCAACCTGAGTTGGCGATCCCCCTGCTGGTGCAGTTAATCCGCAGTCAAGCCCCCACCAGGGAATTGGGGCAGTTGGCATACCAGCAGTTATATGAACTGGGGTTTGTGGAAATGAATTTTCCCAGAGGCGATTCCCCCAGTCCCGCCCCCAGAAACTAATGCACCTGTTCGGCACAGACGGTATTCGCGGGCACTTTGGTACGGTGCTCACCCCCGCCCTCGCCTATCAGGTGGGCCATGCGGTAGGGGAAGTGTGGTCTCACGATCGAGGCAATCAAGTCATCCTCTTGGGGGAAGATAGTCGCCTATCCAGCCCGATCCTACGGTCAGCCTTGAAGGCAGGTTTACAGGCTAGAGGCTGGCAAGTGTGGGAATTGGGCTTGTGCCCCACCCCCGCCGTGGCTTATCTGACCGCTACTCAGCCAGACATTAGGGGCGGGATCATGATCTCTGCCAGCCACAACCCCCCCGCAGATAATGGCATTAAATTTTTCGATCGAGACGGGAGCAAACTCAGTAGTGCTGACCAACAGTTAATCGAGGCGTTGATTCCTACCATTGCCCCACCCGCCCACCCCCCCCACCCAGACCCCAGTCCCGCCCCTGCCCACCTATTACAGAAATATGAATCCGCCCTACTTAATTCGTTGCAGACGGATTTATCTGGGTTACACATTGTTTTGGACATGGCTTGGGGGTCAGCGGTGCGCCTATCTGCCCAGGTATTTCGCCAATTGGGGGCAAGGGTACATTGCCTGCACGATCGACCAGATGGCACGGCTATCAATGTCAATTGTGGTTCGACCCACTTGCAACCCTTACAGTCAGCGGTACAGGCAGTGGGGGCGGACATGGGTTTTGCCTTTGATGGGGATGCCGATCGAGTGTTAGCAGTAACCAAAGATGGACAGGTGATCAATGGGGATTACATTCTTTATTTTTGGGGCAAGGAATTACTAGAAAAGCAAATGCTACCCCACCAGATGATCGTCACTACGGTGATGGCCAATTTAGGCTTGGAAAAGGCATGGCAAAATCTGGGGGGCAGACTGGAGCGCACCCCCGTAGGGGATCAGTATGTGCACAGCCGTATGCTCGAGCAGGGCGCGATGTTGGGCGGTGAACAGTCGGGGCACATCCTGTGTCGGCACTATGGCATCAGTGGCGACGGGTTAATGACGGCGCTCCATGTGGCAGACCTCATCAAACACATCCCCATCGACCAATTACTAGCCCATAGTTTTACCCCGTTTCCCCAGTTTCTGCACAATGTCAAAGTGGTCGATCGGGAATTACGGCGCAATTGGCAGAAATGTACCCCTATGGTCAATGCCATTCAGACAGCGGAACGGGCAATGGCCGATCGGGGCAGGGTATTGGTGCGGGCATCGGGCACGGAACCAGTGATTCGGGTAATGGTAGAAGCAGAAACCACCGCCTTGGCAAGACAGTGGTTAGACTACCTGGTATCAGAAATCAGCCTGCACTTGGGGGTTTAGCCCTTAGAACCTCCCTTTAGGACCGGGGCGATTGGGACGATTTTGGCGAAATTGCTCCACCTGTGCCCTTTGCTCTGGGGTGAGCACTGCCAGCCTCTGCTCTCTAGCGCGTTGCCGAATGGTCCGCAGGCGTTCCTGTTGTTCAGGCGTTAGATTCAGGGAGCGCATTACCGACTTGAAAGACTGACCCGCTTGACGGGCGGATTCTAAACGGGCCCGCTGTTCAGGGGTAAGTACCGCCTGCATCTGTTGTTGGGTATTTTCCCTGATCTTCTGCATCTGTTGCCGCTGTGCTTCCGTGAGGTTGAGTTGGGGACGGGCTGGTCGATGGAGACGGGGGGAATTTTGGGCATATGCCAAGGCGGGAGTACCCACCAGCACGGCGGTCAAAATGGAGAGACTTAATAAGTAACGCATAGGTGTTCACCAATTCAGGACACCAGTTAAGACAGGGGCAGGGGCAATTAGGTTCAACAAATTCCACCCTATAAACCTGTTTTGCAGTTATTTGGAAGTGCCACTTTCTTGATTGAGGGAAAGAATCGCCATAAATGCCTCCTGGGGCACATCGACAATCCCGATGGATTTCATGCGTTTTTTCCCTTCCTTTTGTTTCTCTAGGAGTTTCTTTTTGCGGGAAACATCACCGCCGTAGCACTTACTCAACACATTCTTACGCATGGCTGAGATATTTTCCCGTGCCAACACCTTAGAGCCGATGGCGGCTTGGATAGGAATTTGGAACTGATGGCGGGGAATCAAATCCTTGAGTTTACTCACCAGACTTCTACCGATGTGATATGCCTTATCCCGATGCACAATACAGGCGAGGGAATCCACAGGTTCATTATTCACTAGAATATCCAACTTCACTAGGTCATTGGGGCGATAACCAATCAGATGATATTCCATACTGGCATAGCCCTTAGAGCGGGACTTCATCTGGTCAAAGAAATCCGTCACAATCTCTGCCAAGGGCACTTCATAAATGAGGGTGGCTCGATCGCTAGTAATATATCGCATATCTTTGAAGATACCTCTTCTGCCCTCACATAGCTCCATGAGAGTACCAATGTAGGGCTGGGGAGTCATCAATTCTAATTGCACATAGGGTTCTTCAATGCGTTCCCGTTCGTGGGGCGGGGGCAGTTCACTGGGGTTATCCACAATAATCACTTCTCCCTTATTGTTGGTAACCCGATACACCACCGTCGGCGCAGTTACAATCAAATCCAAGTTATATTCCCGTTCCAATCTTTCTTGGACAATTTCCATGTGCAATAATCCCAAAAAGCCACAGCGAAACCCAAAGCCCATGGCATCCGAGGTTTCGGGTTCATATTGCAGAGCCGCATCATTCAACTTCAATTTGGTAAGAGCTTCCCGCAGGTCGGGATATTGATTGGCATCGGTGGGAAACAGTCCACAAAAGACCATCGGTTTCGCCTCAGCATAGCCTGGTAAAGGTTCGCTGGCTGGATTCGTGCCAGAGGTGATGGTATCCCCCACCCGTGCATGGGCAACGGTTTTGATCGCGGCAGATAAATAGCCCACTTCCCCCGCATGGAGTTCATCTACAGGAATTTGGGAAGGAGAGAGGATTCCCAGTTCATCAATTTCGTACTCCTGACCCGATGCCATAAACTTGATGCTATCTCCCTTCTTCACCGTGCCATCCATGACCCGAAAATACACTACCACCCCCCGATAGGCATCATAGTAACTATCAAAAATGAGCGCCCGAAAAGGTTCCTGCACCGTATCCCTTGGCGGTGGAATCAGGGCCACGATCGCTTCTAAAATTTCTTGAATGCCAATACCTTCCTTGGCGGATGCCTTCACCGCGTGGGAACAATCCAAACCAATCAATTCCTCAATCTCTTTACTCACCCGATCAGGGTCGGCGCTGGGCAAATCAATTTTATTCAACACAGGTACAATTTCTAAATTATTTTCCAGTGCCAGATAGACATTCGCCAAGGTCTGGGCCTCCACCCCTTGGGAAGCGTCCACCACCAACAAGGCTCCTTCACAGGCGGCAAGCGATCGAGACACTTCATAGCTAAAGTCCACATGACCGGGGGTATCAATCAGGTTGAGCACATATTCCTGACCATTGAGGGCTTTGTAGTTCATGCGGGCGGCTTGCAATTTGATAGTAATGCCCCGCTCCCGTTCCAGTTCCATATTGTCCAGAAATTGTTGTTTCATTTCCCGCGCCGCTACGGTTCCCGTAAATTCCAACAAGCGATCGGCGAGGGTAGATTTCCCGTGATCGATGTGGGCAATGATGGAAAAATTGCGGATTTGGGAGACTGGTACGACGGTCATAGGTTGCAGTGCCAATGGGGAGAATGGTCTCTCCTAGTTTAGCCTATGCCCCCTATCCTTAGAGGCAATTTCTCGGACTGAAAGTTCTGCAATTTTGTCATCTATCTAACGGTGGAAATTTTTTAGTGGTGCATGAACATACTCACAAATACTGCACGGGCTTTTCCCCCCTTGTCCTTTGTCCCAAAGATTAGGGGTGAGGGCAATTGCGTTCTCGCCCCCTTCTAATTTCATGTATAGTTTTTTTGTCCCACAGGCCTAATGTTCATGCCCTGCCAATCTTGCTTAATCACAGGCACTGATACGGGAGTGGGTAAAACCATCCTCACAGCGGCGATCGTGAGTTATTACGCCCATTATTTCCCTGAATGTAGAGTGGCGGTCTATAAACCAGTGCAAGCGGGGGTGGGCGATCGAGAATACTATCAACAGGTATTGTCCCTCTCGCAAACACTGGCGGAAATCAATCCAATCTATCTTGCCACGCCCCTAGCTCCTCCCTTATCTGCCGATCGAGAAGGAATTACTATTGATCTACATCACCTTTGGGATAGTTATGAAAAACTGCGCCAAAATTATGATTTGGTTTTGGTGGAATCAGCGGGGGGACTAGGTTCCCCCATCACATGGGCATATACGGTGGCGGACATGGCAAAGGATTGGCGCATTCCCACCCTGTTGGTAGTGCCTGTGGTGTTGGGGTGCATTTCCCAGAGTGTGGTCTATAGCCATTTTGCCCAAGGGCGGGGGATTGATTTGCGGGGGTTGGTGCTCAACTGTAGTCGCCCCGATAGCGTCCTAGATGATGTGGCTCCTATCCCTCTCTTAGAAAAACTGTGTCATTTACCCGTATTGGGCACTTTGCCGTTTATTGCCAATTGCCACGATCAACAACAGTTATCAGCGGCGGCGCAGGCATTAAAATTTTTGCCTTTATCTAAACTTTTAGCCTAGACTGCAAAAGTATTGCAGTAGCATTTCTGGTGTTTATGGCAAGCGATCGACAACAGCTAGATATTTTTGCTAATTCTGCCCAAGGGCAAGTCATTCCTACAGCTCTGCATTCAGAGATGCAACGCTCCTATTTGGAATATGCCATGAGTGTAATTGTGGGGCGTGCTTTGCCGTCGGTCAGGGATGGCTTGAAACCAGTGCACCGCAGGATTCTCTATGCCATGCACGAACTCGGACTACTGCCCGATCGACCCTTTCGCAAGTGTGCCAGGGTGGTGGGGGATGTGCTAGGTAAATACCACCCCCACGGGGATCAGTCGGTCTATGATGCCTTGGTGCGTCTGGTGCAGGACTTTTCCTGTCGCTATCCCCTGTTGGCGGGGCACGGTAATTTCGGCTCTGTGGATGACGATCCGCCAGCGGCAATGCGCTACACCGAATGTCGGTTGGCGGGGGTGGGGCAAAGTGCCCTATTGGCAGAATTAAATGAGGCGGTGGTGGATTTTGTCCCCAATTTTGATGGCTCTCAGCCTGAACCTGTGGTACTGCCCGCGCGGTTGCCGATTTTGTTGTTAAATGGGGCGGTGGGGATTGCGGTGGGCATGGCAACCAATATCCCGCCCCACAATTTAGGCGAACTGGTATCCGCCGTCATTGCTTTGATCGATCGTCCCCACCTATCCACCGCCGAATTATTGACCTTTATGCCCGCACCCGATTTCCCCACGGGCGGGATCATTGTGGATGATGGGGGGCTGGTAGAGACCTACAGTACGGGACGGGGCGCAATTATTGTGCGGGGCACAGCCACCATTGACCCCGATTACAGGGTAAAGGGCAAACGCTCCCGTCAGGCGATCGTGGTTACCGAGTTACCGTTTCAGGTGAATAAATCAGCGTGGATTGAAAAGGTAGCCGAACTGGTGGAGCAGGGCAAATTAAGCGATATTTTGGATGTGCGGGACGAGAGCGATCGATCAGGTATGCGGGTGGTGATCGAGGTGCGCAAAGAGGCAAATAGTGAATTGATTTTAGAAAAACTGTATCGTCAAACCACCCTGCAAATTAACTTTGGGGTGATTCTTTTAGCCCTGAAAACTACTGGGGCAGGTTCCCAACCTAAACAAATGAGCCTGCGCGAATTACTCCAAGAATTTATTGACTTTCGCGAAGAAACCCTCACCCGTAAATATCGTTATGAACTACAACAAGCCACCCACAAATTACATTTGATTCAAGGTTTTCAGGTCTCGATCGAGCAAATTGAATTAGTTATTAGTTTAATTAGGAATGCCAAAGATACAGCAGAAGCCAAACAATTACTGATCGATCGGATTGGGGTGACTGTAACCCAAGCCCAAGCCATTTTAGAATTGCCCCTGCGGCGCTTGACTGCTATGGAGCGCCAGAGTTTACAGCAGTCAGCCGATAATCTCACCCAAGAAATTCAGCACCTAGAAAAATTATTGGGCGATCGTAAAGAATTGCTCAAAGCCATGAAAAAAGACCTCAAAGAATTACAAAAAGCCTATGGGGACAGTCGTCGCACCAAAATTATGAAATTGACAGACTTGCAACCCATAATCCCTGAAGAAACCACCCCCTTAACACCAGTAGAAATCCTCATCCAAATTACCTACAAAGGTTATATTCGTGCCGTTGATCCCGAATCCCGTTTTAATAGAAATTATCCCCAAACTGATGATGTAATTCTGCATAACTACACCACCACTACCGATCGCGAATTATTGGTATTTACTGCCAGTGGCAAAGCAATTCCCGTACCTATCCATGCCATTCCCTTAATTAAAAATAATAAACAAAAAGGTGTGCCCCTGATTACCCTATTGCCCGCAGGGGAACAGCCCGTTAGTTACTTGCCCTGGGAACGCCAAGCCTATGGCACTGACTCCTGTGCCTCGATCATCCTGCTCTCCAGCACTGCCAAAATCAAACGATCGCCAGTTACGGAATTTGTGCAAATGGGCAGTCGCGGGTTACTTACCACCAAACTCAAAGACCAAGAACAACTATTTTGGGCAGATTTAGTCCCCATCGATCGGCAGTTGGTGATTGCCACCACCACAGGCAGACTATTGAGAATGCGGGCAGATGAAGAGCAAATCCCTATCCTGGGTAGAACAGCTATGGGCAATATCGCCATGCGTCTGGGCAGTGCCGAATCCTTAGTGGGGGTGGGCATACTGGACTTGCTCAACTACCCTGATACAGAAATAGTGCTGATTACCGCCTTGGGCTATGGACGCAGGGTCAGGGCAGATAGTTTGCGGTTATCCCCCAGAGGCAGTATTGGCTCCCAAGTCATCAAATTCCAACAAAAACCAGATGTCCTGCGCTCGATCGGGGTAATTACCAATGCCAACCTGACCCTGACTTTACTAATTGGACAAGACCACTCCCTTAGAACCGTAGATATTCCCGTGCCGACAATTCCTGACACACCCCATGGGCGCTACTTACTGGCAGGCGCACCCGAACTGGAGACGGGGGAACAAGTCCTCAAAATTAAATTGCTTAACTGTATGGTATAATAGAAAATCTAGTTAGGGGCATGTAGCTCAGATGGATAGAGCTTCAGATTCCGGTTCTGACGGTCGGGGGTTCGAGTCCCTCCATGCTCGTACAGGTTTCCCAGTATTCACTGCGCCAAAACAAACTTGGATCACTATGCCCACCCATCGCTGAAGTTGTGCGGCGGCAGATAACCTTGAACACCTACCGATAACCTCTGTTCCGTCCGCACCAACGCAGTGTTAGGTGGCTGTTGCTTCTACAAACTGCACAGCCAACGAGAAATAGATGCAACTTGGCTCTCCTCATTTAAGTTTGCAGCATTACTGAGTATCCCGCTTTCTAATTGCTGCCAAATTTCACCAGCCATCCTTCTCTCAATCGCTGCCCCTATGAAGAATGTCAAAGGTACATGACCAGCATCTGCAAATGCCTGTCGTATACGATTCAGTGCCGCTTGTGCCGTTTTCCAATGCTCGTCAGCACCGGCTGGATCAATTCCGCCCTTCAACTCTCCCAAGGCAATTGTGTGAGGCTCAACTTCCACAGGCTCTATCTTGCTGGATTTATTCGCGGGCAGTGCTTCTGGTGCAAGATCGAATAAACAGAGATCTACATTACTTCTGACTAATGGAATATTTAGGTTATAGATAAGGGTACGTCTACCATGATCACTCTCCCAACTGAGTCCGCGTAAAGATAACTCAATTTCTGCATCGTCATTTGTCATCGCTATCCACTTTTTTGTCTTTGAATGCTGCCAACGGTAACTTTGACCTGCAATGGTCAGGGTTGATAGGATAGCACGAGTCAGCTTCCTTTGGGCGAGTGCTCCACCGACATTACGCATTGAACCACCGAGCGTATCGCCACGAGTCAATAGAAATCTAAAGACTAATTCCTCTACAAAATTTGTACCTGCTGGTTCAAGAAAGTTCTTAATTAGACCATTAATCGCATCAATTTTATCCTCTGCGGTCAAATGAGCAAGAGATTTGTCCGATAATCCTGCCGCAGTCAACAGTCCCATCTCGATACCCTAAATGTTTAGCAAATCAGCAGGATTTCTAACTTGATTTGCTGCTGCTTGAAGTGCCCTTGCCTCTGCAACATAAGGGGTAGCCCGTCGATTCTTCTCAAGTGCAAGTGCCACAAAGCCCGCACGAGTTGCTTCATAGGTTGTTACAAGATCATCACTAGACTGAAGATGGTTACGATAAGCAATCATAGGATTAGGTTACTGTTTTCTCCATACATAAACGCACTTTCTCAAGGGATCGCGCCCATGATTTCCCATTTGCTGACTACTGTTACCCTTATCACCAGGTAAAACGAGAATATTTTCAACGATAAAACCTAGTTTCTCTGCCAAGTCAGAGAGGAGCATATCTACTGAAATACTTACACCAGAGTAGCGCACGTTGTCATTGACCATAAACAATAGTGCCCCAGGTTTGAGTACGCGAGAACATTCTTGTATGACGCAAGCCATTTCATAAAATTGACATACTCCCCTGCCTAAAGGCAGGGGATTCTTGTTCTTGGTTCTGCGAGCGCACTTACTTCATCAGGTTGCCCCTCTAAAGCAGTGGTGCATCTCTCCCCAAGCGTTCCCCCTTGCGGGGCAGTTCCCTTTTGCCCAAAGGTACTGTTTTGCCACTCCATTCCCAAGATGCTTAGTCCTTTCTTGAGGATGTTCAGAGCCGCGTTTTGGTCTCTGTCCATTTCAAACCCACACTTAGGACAACTATGGGTTCT
>Ga0272446_1003737_pt1 | contig 18836 bp, 14 predicted proteins | sample YNPCB0061_FD_194587 | JGI IMG/M metagenome (GOLD analysis project Ga0272446, IMG submission 194587) | Hot spring microbial mat communities from Yellowstone National Park, WY, United States - YNP-CB-006-1 | ecosystem: Environmental > Aquatic > Thermal springs > Hot (42-90C) > Sediment | place... | reverse complement strand
CACATTGGGAGTTGTGGGCCCAGGTCTGCAACCCTTTCTGGGAACATGATAAATGTGAATATCTGGTTGACGACGCCCCCGGTAGGCCCAACCCCAAGCGTTTATGGTTTGAGCACATTGGCCGTCGGGTGCCTTGCGAGGCCTGCTGTCTATTCGGCCATCCCAGCCAGCGGGGACGAGTCCGCTTTACCCACGGCTTCCCCCCGCCCGCCGGCACGCCCCTGGATGTCATTACTCGGGTGGCCATCAACCGTTACACCGGGGCCGCCGACCCCGGCAAGCTCTTTGACCTGGAGGCGGTTCCGCCGGGGGTGCCCTTTCACTTTTTCGTGACCCTGGAAAACCTGTCTGACGACGAAAAGAAGAGATTTGACTATGGCATTAAATCCCTCAACCTTAACCTGGCAACCCTGGGTGCCAACAGTACTGTGGGCTTTGGTCTGGTACAGCTGAAGGAAAAACGACGTCTGCTCCTCAAGCCAGAAATCTTTACCCTCGAATCCATCCCGGATTTAGATGAAAACAGCTATCCCTGGCCGTCAGACTATGACCACCGCCGCTTCCCGCAGTTCTTTAACTTCCTGGCCGGTCTGACGCCCAACGGCGCTTTACCGCCATCCGTTACCAATGGAATGCTCGAAGTGAAGAAGTAGGCGGGCTCCCTGAGGAGGTCTTATGTTAGAAACCTGCATCGCAGTTATTCACCTCACCTCCTATGGCTTCCTCCACCCAGGCCGGGAACGCTTCAAGCGGGTGACCAAAGAGGCGTGGCCGCTTATCCCCGGCTCCACCCTGTACGGCGCCGTGGCCGCGGCCCTCATCCGCCTGGATTGCCAGCGGGAGCAAGCCAGCCTGGATAATTGTAACCAATGCCTCGCCAGTGAGCAGACTCATTGCGGCTATCTGTCCTTGCTGAACGAAGTCCAGGCAAAGCGGCTGCGCTTCAGCCCCCTGGTGGTCAGCGCCTTTAAGCCAAAACAAGAATTCTATACCGCCGCGGATTACAGCCGGGAGGCGGCGCAGGCGGCCGCCCGGCTGGGTATCTGTCCCCGGGCCCCCCTGGGACGGGAAACCGCCACGATTTATAAGGAACGGCTGCACGGCCTGGTGGCGCACCAGCCCTTGCAGCACTACCGGGGGTTTGTCCGCACCACCGCCGCCTTTCTGCCGCAGCTGCAACGGGCCCTCCGGGCCCTCCCTTTCTTCCCCTGCGGCGGCGGCCGGGGCAAGTTTACCCAGGTCGAGGCGCAGATCGTCCATCAATATGCCAATCAGTCTGACTTTTGCCCCCCGCGTCCCATAACCCGTCTGGGTCTGCTCACCCCGGCCATTTTGCCGCCCGACTGCCACTACCTGGGCAGCATCGGCGGCAGCGATAAGTATGATTTGGAGAACTTCCGCCTCCGGCGTTACACCTTCTGGCGCACCGGCCTCTATTGGGAAGAAGGGGATGAGACCCAATTCAAAGGCTACGGCGGTCCCACCATTCAGGCCCATCTCACCCAGGCCCGCCTGGGACTGGCAGAGGAAACCGTCTTGCACCTGCCCCAGGCACAACCTGACGCAATCCAACGCCTTTTCCTAGACGGCCTCGGCGCCCCGGATTACACCTACCTGGGCTGGGGCCAGGTATATTTTCGGGAGTAACTATTATGCACTGTCCACCTATCGATGAAAGAGGAAACAGACAATTTGAAGAATTACAGCACCAAGCTATCTCCGCCATCCTGGAGCGGTCCACCTTCGAGCACTATTGTTTTCTCACCCGATTGACTGAAACTCCCGGTAATCCCCGCCCGGAGGAATTGGCCTTTGCCGTCAAAGGTCTGTTGCGTTGTAATTTCCGCCAGGCCCCCCAAGGCAAGGAATGGCGGCGCCTTTTCGGCACCACCAAGAGATGGTGGCATGATGATAATTGGAAGGGGCTTCCCCTCTCCTGGCGCAGCCGCGTTTTGTTTCATACCCTGCCGACTACTCAGCAAGCTAATGAATTTATCAGCTGTTGCCCCTTGCGGCTCTGGGGTCAGGAGCAACCATGCCCCCATATGTCAATCCTAAACTCTGCGCAAAAGGATGAGAACCCTTGGGTTTTACTTCAGGTTGAGGATGTGAAACTTGACGACGACATCACATTTTCCGCCAAATTACGGAAATTCTTGCAAAGCAATAATAGTATCTTTAAATATCACATTGATTGTCAGTGCCCTCAGCCTTTCCAATTTCCCCTTAATACTCAAACATCAAAACACTTTTCCCGCGCCGAGACCATTCAGATCACTTGGCAGCTGGAACCCGCCCCTCTCCTCCATACCGGCGTCTCCCTGGACTTTGCCAAGGCCTTTTTCGGCCAACAACGGGAGCCCCATTCCCGCAACCTCAGGCTGAGCCAGCCCCAAAACCCGGCCCAACTTACGCCGGCCCTGCTGGTCTCCTCCCTGAAAGGCGTCTGGCGGACGGCCTTTGCCTGGCTCTGTGAGATGCTGGCCCAAGATCAGTTTTTAACCTCGGACTATTGGCCCGAGAAGGAATGGCCGGCGGACAAAGCGTGTCCGGTGCGAACGGTGTTCGGCGGCCCCCTGCCACAACCGTCGACGGCAACCGGTCAGAAAACAAACCAGGACCAGGCCTCTTCAGCCCGGGGGCTCGTCCGCTTCCTGGCCTCGGCAGGTTCCTATTGGCCGGCCACGGCCCGGAAAGATTGGACTACGGATGCAGCCAAATTCCGCTTTGCCCGCAAGCTCCTCCAGGACAGGCAACGCGATCAGGCCCTGTTACGCATAGAAACTATCAAGCTGGATGAAAACTCTTGCGTAGTCACCGAGATCCAGCCCGGTCCCCACGCCACCGCCGCCCTCCTGGCCCTTTGCTTGGCCGCGGACCTCATCAGCGCCGGCTTCTTCCGGGTAGGACGCTTCACTTCCCGGGGCTTTGGAATCGTCCGTCTCATCCCGGTCTCGGTTGACACCCGCACCCTCATAGACATGTTGGAGGACCGCGGCACAGGGAGTCCCGGCGCCGACAGCGGCTTTGCACTGCTCACCCAAGCCTTTGAAATTGCCGATCCCATAGGGCAATTGGCATCGTGGCTGCAGCAGTTTGCCGCCCCTAGCCCAGGAGAGGCCCCATGAGCCGGCGCGACGCCGGCGAAAGCCTGGAAAAATACTTATCCCACCGGCGCTTCTGGTTGGAGGTGGTGCTGGGGGCGGTCGCCCTGGGCTGCCTGGTAAACTTTTTTGCCGGCGCCGCCCAGGACAGCCTGAAAAACTATTGGCCTGATGGCCCCTGGGGTCTCGGTTGGACCCTCTTTTTTGGCAGCGGCCTGCTTATCATCGTCGGAGCTATTCTCTTCTATCTCCTCCGGCGCGATGTGGTGGAAACCAGCGGTTTAACCATGGTCTTGCCTCTCTGGGTGGACACCTTGCAGAGCAAGGTGGAGATCTTGCCTCAGAGCCGCTACTTTCCGGCCAATTATGGCCGCCAGATCGTTTCGCAGGTAATACAGCCTTTTGCCATGGAATTTGCCATAAATTGGCCCGGGCAGAATCCTTTGCAAGGCAAGGAGTTCCAGTCCGGCCACTTCTGCTGGGAGAGGCTGCGAGACCTGGTGGAGGCCATCTTCGTAAAATTTTTGCATGAATACGGTGAACATACCCTCTCAAAGAACGCTCCTTACCATGGCGAGTTCCGGCGCCTGGTCGCGGCCGGCCTGAAATCCGTCCAACTCCCTCGAGATCAATGGCCAGACGCCTGGCAAAAGAATATCTTCTTGCAGACGGGAGGACCCCAATCCCTGCGGCTCCCCCGGCAGGCCGAGATCAGCCACAACCACACTGCCTTTATTGCCGAGGAGCCGCCTGGGCGGCTGAATCTGACTCTAAAGACCTCTCTGGCCGGCCTCACCATCTCCATTGCCCCATTTTGGACGATATTACGGAATCGTCAACGGGCCGAAGAGGTCTTCGCTGCGACGCATGCAGCCAAAGCTACCTTCTTGGTTATCCCCCTGGAGTTGCGTCTGGTTCTGAAAGGCAAAGTATTTGTATTCAAAAAGCATAAAGCCGAATACCTGTGGTTTCAGAAACTCATGGAAAATGCCCGCCGGCGTTTAAGTTACGGGTATTTTTTAAAACAGCCGGGAGAGGCCTGATGCTCACCGACCTCATCGCCGCTGACAACCTTCACCGGGCCTTTGCCCGGGTTGAGGCCTCCCGGGGTATGGCCGGGGTGGACGGCATGACCATCGCCACCTTCAAGAGGAATCTGTCCTTGCAGTTGGCCAAGCTGGCCGCGGAATTCGCCTCCGGTACCTATTTCCCCTTGCCACTGCTGCGCCTCCTGGTGGCCAAGCGGGACGGCTCGCCTCGAGCCTTGTCTGTCCCCGCGGTCCGGGACCGGCTAGCCCAGGCAGCAGTTTTAAACCTCATTGAACCCATCCTGGAAGCCCAGTATGAAGATGTCTGCTTTGCCTACCGCAAGGGCCGCTCGGTCAAACAAGCCGCCTGGCGGGTCAAGGAGCTCCGGGAGCAGGGCTTTCGCTTTGTGGTGGATGCCGACATCGATGCCTTTTTTGACAATATTGACCACGATCTCCTGCTGGCCAAAGTTAACCGCCTCATTCCTGATCCGGCTGTTTGCCACCTCATCCGCCTCTGGATTCAGGCGGAAGTATACGATGGGGAAAAGGTCTACCCCCTGTCGACTGGGATTCCCCAAGGAGCGGTCATTTCGCCGGCGCTGGCCAACCTGTTTCTGGACGAATTGGACGAAGCCCTCATCAAACAGGGTTATCAAACGGTCCGCTATGGCGATGACTTCTTAATCCTGGCCCGTTCCCGTCCCGAGTCTGCGGCAGCGCTGGAGTTCACCGCAGCAGTCCTGGAACGGCTGCATCTGTCCCTGGATGCCGAGGATACCGAGCTGACTGATTTTGCCAAAGGCTTTACCTATCTGGGCCTGGTTTTTCTGGGAGAGACCATCCTGGCCCCCTTTGACCGGCCGCAGAGACCGAAAAAGGTCCTCTATATGCCGCCTCCTTTTGATCTGGCAGGTTACCTGGCGCGGCGCCGGCAGGGCTGCAGCCGCCACCCGGGGGAAAAACCTCCGTCCGCCGGAGAGTAATCATGGCCTTCCTCTACCTCACCGAACAGGGGGCCGTCCTGAAAAAGACCGGGGAGCGGCTGCTGGTGGTCCTGGAGGACCAGACCGTCCTGGACATCCCGGCCAGCAAGGTTGAGGGCGTGCTCATCTTCGGCAATGTGCAGTTTACCACCCAGGTCCTGCAGCTCCTCCTGGCCCAAGGAGTGGAGTTTGCCCTCTTCAGCCGCCGGGGCAAGCTGCTGGGGCAGCTCACCGCCCCCTTCCCGAAAAATATTGAGCTGCGCCAGGCCCAGTATCAGCGGGCCGCCGACCCGGCCTGGAGCCGAGACTTTGCCCGTCTGCTGGTGGCCGGCAAACTGGCCAACGCCCTGGCCCTGGTCCGGGAGTTCGCCCACAACCACCCGGAGGTAGACCTGGCCGCCGCCATCTCGGACCTGGCCGCCAGTCTGGAAGCCGTTAACCAAACCGAGGCGCCGACCTTAAACAAGCTGCTGGGTCTGGAGGGCCTGGGCTCCCGGCGGTATTTCCAGTGCCTGGCCCAGATGGTGCGCCACAGCTTTGGCTTCACCGGCCGCCAGCGCCATCCGGCCCCGGATCCGGTCAACGCCCTCCTCTCCCTGGGCTATACCCTGGTCTACAACGAACTCTCCTGGCTCCTGGACGGCCTGGGGTTCGATCCCTACCTGGGGTTTTACCATCAGCCCCGCTTCGGCCACGCCACGTTGGCCTCCGACCTCCTGGAGGAATTCCGCGCCCCCCTGGTGGACCGCTTAACCCTGTATCTGGTAAACGAGCGGCTTTTCCAGGCCGAGGACTTTTATCTGCACACCTCCGGCGGCATGTATCTCCGGGACGAGCCCCGGAAACGCTATTTCCGGGAATACGAAAGATTTCTCAACCGCCCTCTGGGCCGTGCTGCCGGCGGCGAGGCCTGGTCCTACCGCCGCCTCTTTCGCCGGCAGGTCGAACGCCTGCGCCAAGCCGTGCTCACCGGCAGCCCCTATGAGCCGTATTCTTTTTCCTGGTAATGGCCATTACTTACAAAAGTCACCCGCGAACCATGAAAATAAGATTCATTGTATCCGAGCCCCGAGCGTCAGCGAGGGGTTGTCACTCTGAACCACTCCCCAAGGGTCGTGGCTGGGAAGTGGTCAATCGCGCCCAGAAGGCGAGAGGCGCGGCGCTTTCCCGCCCTACAAGAAGGGTTCCTGAACTGGGCTCACCGTTCACTTTATTTTCTGACTAATTGCCATTACTTATAAAAGTCACCCGCGAACCATGAAAATGTCTTTGCCGATTCTTATATATTACCTTCAGGAACCTATCTCCATTGCAGAAGGTCGGGTTCGATTTGGTGCCATCAAGCCCGAGACTAATTGGACCTGGATGTCCTAAGGCACCCCAAACTGTTGCGGCCAGCACGCCTGGTAAATTCTTTTTGAGAGGACATCCCGTGGCAGATAGGTCAAGGAGGTAGCTATGGAGATCGTCTTTCCAAGATGTTGTGGTTTGGATGTCCATAAGGAAACGGTGGTGGCGTGTTTGCGGCTTCAGGTCCCGGGCGAGGAAGTCCACAAAGAAATCCGCACGTTCAGCACCATGACCGATGAATTGTTGGTTCTGTACGATTGGCTGTATGCTCACGGGGTGACGCATGTGGCTATGGAGAGCACCGGCGTTTACTGGAAACCCATCTTCAACCTGCTGGAGAGCCAATTCGAGGTTCTGTTGGTGAATGCTGCTCACATCAAAGCCGTCCCCGGCCGGAAGACCGATGTCAAGGATTGTGAGTGGATCGCCGATCTGTTGGCCCATGGCTTGTTGCGTGGCAGTTTTATCCCACCGGTGCCCATTCGCGACCTGCGTGACTTGACCCGTTTGCGCAAATCCCTCATTGATGACCGGACCCGGATTATTAACCGCCTGCAGAAGTTGCTGGAATCTGCCAACATCAAGCTGGCGTCGGTGGTGACCGATGTCATGGGAGCTTCGGCTCGGGCCATGTTGTCGGCCTTGCTGGAGGGCGTTATCGAGCCCGAAGCCCTGGCGGATCTGGCTCGCGGCCGCCTGCGCCAGAAGCTGCCGGAGTTGCGGCGCGCCCTGGAGGGACGTTTCCGGTCGCATCATCGTTTCCTGTTGGAGCAGCTCCTGTCCCATATTGATTTCCTGGACGAAAGCATTGCCAGAATCAGCGAGGAGGTGGTCCAACGCATCGTCCCTTTTCAGCGGCAGGTGGAACTGCTGTGCACCATTCCCGGGATAAGTCGGAGAACCGCTGAAGTGCTGATCTCCGAAATCGGCACGGATATGACGCGCTTCCCAACAGCGGCCAATCTGGCGTCGTGGGCCGGGATGTGTCCGGGCAATCACGAAAGCGCCGGGAAACGCTACAGCGGCCGCACCAGAAAAGGCAACTCCTGGCTGCGACGAGCACTGCTGGAGGCCGCCTGGGCCGCCGCACGCTCCAAAAACTGTTACCTGTTCAGTCAATACAGCCGTTTGGCTGCCCGCCGGGGAAAGAAGAAGGCAGCCATCGCCGTAGCTCATAGCCTGTTGGTCATCGCTTATCATGTCTTAAAGAACCAAACTCCCTACCGGGACCTGGGAGTGGACTTTTTGGATAACCTGAATCTGAAACGTTTGCAACGCTACCATGTTAGACGCCTGGAGAACTTGGGCTTCAAAGTTACCATCGAGCCCCTCCAAGAGGCGGCGTAGGGGGCGTCCAGACATTTTCTTGGTAATTGAAAGCTGGCAGATTGTGAGGCAACGGCGACGTGATTGATCCCCATCAGGAAAAAATTCTCATCCTGGACTTCGGCTCGCAATATACCCAACTCATTGCCCGGCGCATCCGGGAACTGCATGTCTATTGTGAGATTCATCCTTATCTGATGAGTCTAGAGGCCATCAAGGCTTTTGCGCCCCGGGGCATTGTCCTGTCCGGCGGTCCCCGCAGCGTTTACGAACCGGAGGCGCCGTTGGTGGGCCGGGAGGTGCTGGAGTTGGGTGTCCCGGTGTTAGGTATCTGTTATGGCCTGCAATTGCTGAACCACGTCCTGGGCGGCAAGGTGGCGCCGGCCGAGGCCCGGGAGTACGGCCGCAAGACGCTGCACATCAAAGATCATCATGATCTGTTGGCGGGCCTGGCGCCCACCGAAACGGTCTGGATGAGTCATGGGGATCAGGTTGAGGCCCTGGCGCCGGGCTTTGAGGTCATTGCTGCTTCGGATGCCTGTCTGGTGGCGGCGGTCCGGGATCGGGCCCGACGCATCTATGGCGTCCAGTTTCATCCCGAGGTGCAGCATACCCCCAACGGCAAGACGGTGCTGGCCAACTTCCTCTACACCATCTGCGGCCTGCAACCTTTGTGGACCATGCAGTCCTTTGTGGCCGCCACAACCAAGAACCTGAAGGAAAAAGTGGGGACCGAGAAGGTCATCTGCGCCCTGTCGGGCGGCGTCGATTCCTCGGTGACCGCGGTCCTGTTGCACCGGGCCATCGGCGAGCAGTTGACGTGTATTTTTGTGAACAACGGCCTGCTGCGCAAGGGAGAGGCCGAGAAGGTGGTGCAGCTCTTCCGGGAACATTATCATCTCAATCTGATCTACGTGGATGCCAGCGCCAGTTTCCTCTATCTGCTGGCCGGCGTCGTTGACCCGGAAGAAAAGCGCCGCCGCATCGGCCGGGAATTCATCAGGGTTTTTGCAGAGGAAGCCAAAAAGCTCGGCAAAGTTAAATACTTGGCCCAAGGCACCCTCTATCCCGACGTGATCGAAAGCGTCTCCTTCAAGGGACCGTCGGCAACCATCAAGACCCACCACAATGTGGGCGGCCTGCCCGAGGTCATGCCTTTGGAACTCATCGAACCGCTGCGGGAACTCTTTAAGGACGAGGTCCGGGAGGTGGGACAGGAGCTGGGGCTGCCCGAAGAAATGATCTGGCGCCATCCCTTCCCCGGTCCGGGGTTGGCCATCCGCATCCTGGGGGAAGTGACCCCGGCCCGGCTGGCCGTCCTCCGGGAAGCGGACGCCATCGTTTTGGAAGAGATGAAGGCCAAAGGTTTTTATCGCCAGGTCTGGCAGGCCTTTGCCGTGCTCCTGCCCATCAAGACGGTGGGGGTGATGGGTGATGAACGGACGTATGAAAACGTGGTGGCCTTGCGGGTCGTGGATTCCACCGATGCCATGACCGCGGATTGGACCCGCCTGCCCTATGATTTCCTGGCGCACCTGGCCAACCGCCTGATCAACGAAGTCAAGGGCGTCAATCGGGTGGTGTATGATATCTCTTCCAAGCCGCCCAGCACGATTGAGTGGGAATAAAGGCAGGGCAACCTGGCAACCGACAAGCAAAGCACCATGTTCTTTCGTGATATCCTGGGCCAGGAGCGGGTCCTGGGTTTTTTCAAGCAGGCGTTAGCCAGTGGGCAGATGCCACACGCCCTGCTGTTCCTCGGCCCCGAGGGGGTGGGCAAGGCCAGCACTGCCCTGGCCCTGGCCCAGGCCCTCAACTGCCAGGACCGGCGGCCGGACCAGGACGCCTGTGGCCAGTGCCGGTCCTGCCAGTTGTTTGCCGCCGGCAATCATCCGGATTTTTGGCTGATCAGACCCGAGGGCGAGGCGGTCAACCCCCAGATCAAGATCGAACAGATCCGGGAACTGCGGCGCCAGACTGGCTTTGCGCCCTTTGCCGGAGGCTGGCGGGTGGTGGTGCTGAAACCGGCGGAGGCCATGAACGAGGCCGCGGCCAATGCTTTGTTGAAGACCCTGGAGGAACCGCCGGCCAAGAATCTCCTGATTCTTACTGCCAGCGGTGAGCGGGACCTGCTGCCGACGATCGTTTCTCGGTGCCGGCGCCTGGTGTTCAATGCCCTGCCCCAGTCTGTGGTGGTGCAGCAACTGCAGGCCCGCCGGGGCTTCAGTGTTGAGGCCGCAATTTTGGTGGCGGCTGTGTCCGGCGGCTCCCTGGGGCTGGCCCTGGCGGCGGATCACGCCGCCCTTTTGGCAGACCGGGAGCAGATGCTCAGTGATCTGGCCGTCTTGGATGGCAGGAGCCTCGGCCCGGCCCTGGACTGGGCGGCGGTCAAGGCCAAGAAAGGGGCTGAGGTTGATCGCTTTCTCCTCCTGGCGCAATTGTGGTATCGGGATTTACTGGTGCTGGCCTGTCAGGGGACGGCCCCGCACATCATTCATCGAGATCGTCTGGCTGCTCTGGCCAGCCAGCAGAGCCGTCTGGGCCGGCCGCTGATCCTGCAGCGCCTGCAGGCCCTGCAGACCCTGCAGCGCCAGCTGCGGAGTAATGTGAACGTGGAATTGGCCCTGAACGCCTTTATCTGGCACTGGCGGCAAGGCCGGCCTTCGGCGGCGGCCCGGGCACACCGGCCGTCGGCCAATCAAATTTTGTAGGGATTATGAGCAAAATTGTTCGGGTGCGTTTTCACCCACATGGCAAGGTCTATAATTTTGATTCCGGTCATTTTGTCCTGTCTCAGGGAGATAAGGTCATTGTCGAGACGGAGCAGGGCATGGCTTTTGGGACTGTGGTCAGTCCGCCCCAGCCCCGGAGTCCGAAGTTGATGATCCACCCCTTGAAGCCGGTCTATCGGTTGGCCACCGCCGAAGACATTGAACAGGCAAAAATGTTGGCGGAAAAAGAGCAGGAAGCCTTCCGTTTCTGTCAGGAATGCATTCAGAAACGCCAGTTGCCCATGCACCTGGTCCGGGTGGAGAGCCTCTTTGACGGCAGCAAAATGGTTTTCTACTTCACGGCGGCCAAACGGGTGGATTTTCGGGAGTTAGTCCGGGATCTGGTGCAACACTTCCGGACGCGCATTGAATTGCGGCAGATCGGCGTGCGCCATCAGGCCAAAATGATCGGCGGGCTGGGCAATTGCGGCCGGCCCTTCTGTTGTTCGACGTTCCTGCAGGATTTCGCCCCGGTCTCGGTGCGCATGGCCAAAGAACAGAATCTCAGTTTAAATCCTGGCAAAATCTCCGGTTCCTGCGGCCGCTTGATGTGTTGTTTGACGTATGAGTATCAGACCTATCTGGACCTGAAGGCCGGCTTTCCCAAAGTGGGCAAGGCCGTCACCCTGCCCCAGGGGGAAGGGAAAATCATCCGGCAAAATGTTATCAACCGGACGGTGATTGTGGAATTGCGGGATGGCCAGGAAATTGAAGTAGCCGTGGACGAAGTTTTGGCCCATAACCCCAACATCGCCACCCAACCGAGCTGCCCCCGGGCCGGCACCCGTGGCAAGACCTGGGAAGAGGCGGACGCCGAGCACCTGGAACTGACCGAAGCCTTGGCGGAGCTGGAGAAGCCGGAGTAACTTGCCGCCGGCTGCAGGCAAGCCGGCCCACGAGGACAAAACCATGTAGCGCCGCAACGGCAGCCGAGGCCTCTATGACCGACTTTGAGCACACCCTGAATATCTTAAAGTTTCACCTCAAAAAGGAAATCATCGACAATTATTTTGCCGAACGGACCTTTTTGGAGGACGACCTGGAGGCCTTGCTCCAGGAGGAAAAAGACTTTGAGGCCGAATTGCAGCGGGACTTGCCGATCTTTGCGGCATTTTACCAGCTGCTGGGGACGGAGGCCGCTTTGACCGGGCTCAAACAGGCCTGGGGGGTGGCCGAGCTGCCATTCCGGCAGGAGTGCCAACAGGTGCCGGCGGCGGCCCGGCAGGCAGTCCTGGAGCGATTCAAACCCCATGGCTGGACAACCCGCGGCCGCCTGAAACATCAGCTCTACGACCTTTACGAACACCTGCACAAGGTGGCTGCCGCCTTGCGGCAAAAACAGCTGCAGGTCTCGGCCCACTGTCAGCTCTACAATGAAGACGTGCAGAAATTCAACGCCAACTATGATTTTAATCTCATTGCCAGTCAGGTGGAGGCGTTGGATGGGGCTGAGGTAGCCATGGAAAGCGGTCTGAGTGCCGCGGACCGGGAAGCCATGGCCATGCGCATGCGCCTGTTGAAAAAAGCTCCGAAGGCCTGCCTCCTGGTAACGCTGCCGGAGTTGCTCCCCCCGGCGGCCATGAAGAAAAAACTGAGCGCCATCGTCGATCAATATCTCTAAGGACGGGGGCGGCCAAGCCGGGGGCGGTCCTTCCCTGGCCCGCACCATGAGCCCGGATCGTCTCCCCTGGGATCGCGCGACGAGCACCACAGCCAAAATGCAAGGACAAGTGCGTATGATAAAGCTGCTCTTTGCCTGGCGGCGTTTTTTCACCGAGACGATGTGGCAGGCCAAACCCCCGGGCCGCTTGGCGGCCTGGTGCTATCCCTGCCTGCAGGTCCTGATCCTGGCCATTCGGGACCTCATCAGCAAAGGGGCGCTGGTCCGGACCTCAGCCCTGGCCTATGCCAGTGTCTTGGCGGTGATCCCCATGCTGGCGCTGCTCTTCGCCATTTTCAAGGGCGTCGGCCTGCAGCGCCTCCTGGCCGCGCATCTCCTGCCCCAACTGGCGGGCGGCTCCCAGGAGTTTGCCCGCCAGATCCTGTCGTATATCGAGACGACCAATGTGGCCTCCCTGGGAGTCTTCGGCGTGGTCTGGCTGTTGGTGGCCCTGATGATCCTGATGGCCAACGTGGAGCAGGCCTTCAATCACATCTGGAAGATCAGCCGGGCCCGGCCCTGGTGGCGCAAACTCAGTGATTATTTAAGCATTTTTCTCCTTTTTCCCATCATCATGGCGGTGGCCATCTCCCTGACCACGACGTTCCAGACGCATCCCGAAGTGCAGAAATTTATCAATAACTTTCTGCCGGAAATCTTTGCCTCGGCCTATCGTCTGTTTATCTCCTTCGGGATGGTCTGGTTGGGTCTGAGCTTTATCTATCTGGTGATGCCAAACACCAAGGTGCGGGTTCTCTCGGCCGTTCTGGGTGGGTTGGTAGGGGGGAGCATCTGGCAGGGGGCTCAGGGGCTGTTCCGTTGGTTCCAGGCCTCAGCCCCTTATTACAACGCCATTTACGGGGCTCTCTATCAGATCCTCTTCCTGATTATCTGGATGTTCTGGAGTTGGCTCATCGTCTTGTACGGCGCCGAAGTGGCTTATGCCCACCAGAATCTGCCCAGCCTGCGAAGCCGTTTGGGTCCCTGTCAGGACTTTCAGGAAAAGTTTTTGGAGGATGAATTTCTGGCCTTGACGGCCCTGTTGTGCATCGGCGCCCGCTTCCAGGCGGGGGGGCCGCCTCTGTCCCTGTCCGAATTGTCCCAGGTCTTCAACGGTCAGGAAGATCTGGCGGCTCACTGCGTCGATGTCTTGCAGCAATGCGGCCTGGTAACGCCGGTGGCCGTCTCGCCGGCAGAAGGCAGCCCCCATTTTCTCCCCAGCCGCCCCCTGGAACAGATGCGCCTCGCCGAGACCCTGGCCTGCCTGCGCCAAAAGAGGCAACAGGCCCTCAATGGCCTCCTGGACCGGGAAAACCAGCTTTCCCGGCTGGTGCTGCGCTTGGCCGGACAACCGCCGGCAGTCTGGCAGGAGGTGACCCTGGGCCAGATTGTGGCACAGGCTCGTGGTTAGCAGGGAGGGGGTGAGTAAATGGGGGACAGATACAAAAATGCAGTTCATAGTTCGTAGTTCATAGAGGTTAGTGAGCAGACCTATAGGGCGGGCCTCCGTGCCCGCCCAGCCTGGCCATTAATGGCCAACCTTTATTTTCATAGTTCGCGGTGACTTGTATAAGTAATGGCAATTAGTTAAAAAATAAAGGGAACGGTGCGTCCAGCTCAGGAAGCCTTTCCGTAGGGCGGGAAAGCGCCGCGCCTCCCGCCTTCTGGGCGCGATTGACCACTTCCCAGCCACGACCCCGGGGGAGTGGTTCATAGTAACAACCCCTCGCTGACGCTCGGGGCTCGGATACATTGAATCTTATTTTCATGGTTCGCATGTGACCCGCAGGTCATGGCCATCACCAAGAGAATACCTTGAACAGTCAGGTGGACAATGCCCACTCTCCTTTCTCTTTTTCTGGAAACCGGCAACTGGAAACCGGAAACCATCTCGGAACTCGGAACTCTTAACTATTCTTGGTAAGGAAATCTCAACATGTCTCTGCCCCGCACCCGTTTTTCCCCCAGCCCCACGGGTTATTTTCATATCGGCGGTGCCCGCACCGCCCTTTTCAACTGGCTTTACGCCCGCCATTACCAGGGCACCTTTATCCTGCGCATCGAGGACACGGACCTGGAGCGCTCCCAAAAGGTCTATGAAGATGATATCTTGGCCAGCCTGCAGTGGCTGGGGCTGGATTGGGATGAAGGGCCTTATCGCCAGAGTCAACGCCTGGATACCTATGAGTTCTATGCCCGGGAATTGATCAACCGGGGTGCGGCCTACTATTGTGACTGTCCGCCAGAGGTGTTGGAGCAGCAGCGCCAAGAGGCCCTGGCCAGAAAGGAGAAGCCCCGTTATTCTGGCCGCTGTCGGGAGCGGCAATTAAAACCCGGCCCCGACCGGGCCCTGCGCTTCCGCTGTCCCCAACAGGGCGTGACCCACTGGCACGATCTCACCAAGGGGCCCATCGCGTTTGACAACGCTGAGTTGGACGACCTAGTCCTGGTCCGGGCCGACGGCGTCCCCACCTATAATTTCGCCGTGGTGGTGGATGATATCACCATGAATATCAGCCATGTTATCCGGGGGGATGACCATGTGCCCAACACTCCTCGGCAGATCCTGATTTATGAGGCCCTGGGGGCCAAGCTGCCGCAGTTTGCCCATATCCCCATGATCCTGGGACCGGACCGGGCCAAACTCTCCAAACGCCATGGCGCCCCCTCGGTCATGGATTACCAGAAGATGGGATACCTGCCGGCTGCCATGGTGAATTTTCTGGCCCGCCTGGGCTGGTCCCACGGCGACCAGGAGATCTTCAGCCGGGAAGAACTGATCCGCTACTTCTCCCTGGAACACGTGGGCAAGGCGGCCAGCATCTTTGATACCGAAAAATTGTCCTGGCTCAACGGCCACTACCTGCGGGAGACCCCGGCTGGGGAATTGGCGCCGCAGCTGCAGGCCTTCCTGGCCCAGATCGGCATCCACACCGAGGTCTCGGAGCGTCTGCTCAAGATCGTCCGCACCCTGCAGCCCCGGGCCCATACCCTGGCAGACATGGCAGAACAGGCCCGCTTCTATTTTCAGGATCCCCAGCCCTACGAGGAAAAGGCGGCTGCTAAGTTCCTGACGCCGGCGATCAAGCCGGTGCTGCAGACGATCAGCGACCGCCTGGCCCGGCTGCCGGATTGGACGGAAGCCGCGGTCAACACCCTCTTCCAGGAGGTTCAACAAGAATCGGGCCGGAAGATGAAAGAGATCGCCCAGGCAGTGCGCCTGGCCCTCACCGGCCGCAGTGCCAGTCCGGGATTATTTGAGATTATGGAGATTTTGGGGTTGGCAGAGGTCCAGCGGCGCCTGCAGGCGGCCATGGACGCCTGCCGGTAATGGTCGGCAGCCCCACCTGATTTTCCTGTATTACCCGAGAATTATATTAATCATGGCATTGAGAAGGAGGTAACCATGACTGAATCTGGCAATTATCGTGGCAAACAGATGTTGCTCAACCTGGTCATCTTTGCCCTGTTCGCCCTGGCCATGCTCAACGGCAACTGGATGGTCACCGTGGGTGCAGTGTTGGCCGCCACTGCCGTGGCCCTCTTTGCAGCCACCACCCAACCGGCGCCGCCAACCGATGACCACAGCCATCACTAAAGATCGGTGCGGCGATTATAATGGCTGCCCTGCCATCGGCAAGGGCGATGCCGACGCTGCCGAGATTCATCTTAACGGCGCCGGCGGCCGATAGAAAAGATACTGGAATTTATCAACATTTTTTTTGTTGACAAATTCGGCATGCTGGCCTATATTAGCGCCAAGCAGTGCATAACCATGCTGTTCGTACCCGAGTACGGGAAAGGAGGGGGGATACACCAAACTATTTAACTTTACTGAATTTTTCACGTTTTAACCTAAAAGGGGAAAAAGGTTAACCAACACATCAATTAAGGGGGGAACAATGAAAAAGACATGGTTACTGGTCCTGGCGGTGGCAGTGCTCCTCTGCCTGCCGTTAACCGCGCAGGCCAAAACGGAATTCGAACTGGGCGGCTACGTCAAGATGGAAACCATCTGGGACACCACCCAGGTAAACAAAAACCTGCTGCAATTTATCTCCCGCACTAATGACCCCAATTTCAATCATGGTCGCCTGAAGTTCACGGCAGAAAACACCCGGATGAACTTCACCATCAAGGGACCGGAAATCTGGGGCGGCAAGGTTACCGGTTTTATCGAGTGGGATTTTGACAATCATGCCAATGAGTACATTTTTCAAGGAGCTCCGGGTGGTGGCTGGGCTTCGCCCCACAAAGCCCGCCTCGGCCTACGGCATGCCATGTTCAAAATAAACTGGACCGACACCGAAGTGATGCTGGGCCAGTATTGGTCGCTGCTCACCGAAGAAGTGCCGGAAACCGCCAACTTCGGTGCGGTCACCACGGCCGGCCAACCCTTTTTGCGGGAACCGCAGATCCGGGTGAGCCAATCTTTCGACTTAGGGGGCGGCAAATTGACCGCGTCCCTGGCCTTGTCCGAGGCTACCAACGGCCTCTGGGGTCTGGCGATCAATGGGACCCAAACTGCCAACAACAACCCGTATACCGGTGAATCCAGCGAAGCTCCCAAAATTACCGGCCGGTTTAAATACGACATCGACCTGTGGGGTAAGGCCGCGTTCTGGGGTAGGCCGCGGCCCTTCTCGGTGCGCGCCGGCGGCGCTTATTGGCGGGAACGGTTTCGGGGTTTTGCCGCTCCTGCTGCGGCTAATGGTCAGGTGTTCGGGCAAGATAATTTTAAGAACGTATTTGTTTCCCAGGTAACCCAGCAGTACATGGATCACTGGATGGTTGAAGGCAGCGCCTTTATTCCGGTCATCCCGACTAACACGGCTAATTTGGCTGGAACCGCCTCTATCCTGACCCAGTGGTTTGTCGGCGCCGGTCTGGACGGCTTCTTTGAAGATTTTCCAGCCATTGCCTCCTACCTACAACCGATGTCCGGCAATGGTTTGACCCAGGCGACCGCCTTCCAAGCCACTCGGAGCCTGATGAAACGGTACGGTGGTTATGTGCAGGCCCAATACTACTTCACCAACCAGATTTTCATGAACCTGGTCTATGGTATGAACCGGGCCTTTGGGGTAAATCAGAACATGTGGATCGGCGACACCAACGCCAACGACCCGGTCAAATCAAACCAACAAGCCTATGCCACGGTATGGTATCAGCCCATTAAAGCCCTGAAGTTCGGTCTGGAATATACCTACGTGCGCACTGACTATTTCCAGAAAAGGACGGTCGGAACACAGATCTCTGATTACGGCCAAAACCATCGCTTGATGGCCTGCGGCTTCTTCTTCTTCTAAGCCGTTTAACGTTAACAGCCCCGGAGATCTTTAACTCTTCGGGGCTTTTTAAGTTTTAAACCTGGATATTTCAGCGTTCGGGGATGTTCCAGCGGGGTAGCCCGCATGGGGGGAAAACACGGGAGGAATGTCCAGTGATCAAGGGGGAGAAAATGCGAAGCAGGATAAAATGGCACGCCACGGCGCTCCTGGCGGGATTCCTTCTCCTAGCGCCGGCCGCGGCGCCGGCCGCGGAGTTTAGCCTGGGGGGCTTCGTTGCCTTGTATACGATCTGGGACTCCACCCAGATAAACAGCAATCTGTCACAACCTGTGGCGCGCAGCAACGATCTCAACAATCAGCATGGCCGGCTGAAATTCTCGTCCGAGCGCACCCGGATGAATTTCACCATCAAGGGCCCGGAAGTCTGGGGTGCCAAGACCACCGGCTTTATTGAGTGGGATTTTGATGGCGGCGGCCAGGAGTACATCTTTAACGGCAATCCGGGCGGCGGCTGGGCCTCGCCCCATAAAGCCAGGCTGCGCGTCCGTCACATGATGTTCAAGCTGAACTGGACGGACACCGAACTGATGTTGGGGCAATATTGGTCCCTGCTCTCCGAAGACCCGCCCGAATGCGCCAAGCCCGGCACCTCCGGCGTCGCCGGCATGATCTGGCATCGGGAGCCGCAGATCCGCCTGACGCAGAAGTTCCTGGGGGTTTTGTCCGCCAGCGTGGCGCTCTCTAATCCGGGAAGCGGTCCGGACAGCATCCAGATACCCACGGACCAATTCAACGCCAACAACCCTTATCTGGGCGAATCCACGGAAACCCCACGCGTCTCGGCCCGGCTTAAATATGAACAAGACCTCTGGGGCAAAGCAGCCTTCTATGGCGCCCCAAAGGGCTTTACGGCCTATGTGGCCGCGGCTTGGCAACGGTTGCGCTTTCGATCCTTTCCGGTTGTGGCCAACAACGGCAGGATATTTGGGCAGAATGGCTTTACCGCGGTCACCGCGGCCCAAAACGCCCAGCAATATCTCGATCCGTGGGTAGTGAACGGCAGTGTCTTCATCCCCATCCTCACGACTCAGACCAAAAATCTTGCCAACACCATGTCGCTGTTATCCCATTGGTATATCGGCACTGGTATGGACCTGGAGAAAGAAGCCCTGGCCGCGAATGCCTCGTATCTGCGTTTGTCTTCCCTTCAGGCCGGCACTCGGTTCGGAGACCGGCAGATGGCCAAGCAGTATGGGGGGTTTGTGCAGTTGCAGTACTACTTCACAAACCAGTGGTTTGCGAATGTCCTCTGGGGCATGA
>Ga0272446_1003736_pt1 | contig 18836 bp, 8 predicted proteins | sample YNPCB0061_FD_194587 | JGI IMG/M metagenome (GOLD analysis project Ga0272446, IMG submission 194587) | Hot spring microbial mat communities from Yellowstone National Park, WY, United States - YNP-CB-006-1 | ecosystem: Environmental > Aquatic > Thermal springs > Hot (42-90C) > Sediment | place... | reverse complement strand
GCCAACCAACTGACGGTCACGCAGCAGGCCAGCAGTCCGTCCAGGGTGATGAGCCGGCCCATGCAGGCAAAGCCCGGTAGCACCGTCAGCACCAGCGCCGCACGCAGGGCGACGCTCGGACCCAGTGTCCGCCGCGTCAGCGCGTAGACGGCCAGGATCGTCGCGTGCAGCGCCAGCGCCGGCACCAGCCGGGCGGCGGCGATCTGGTAGCCGAAGCAAGCGTAGCTCAGGCAGACCAGCCAGTAAAACAGCGGTGGCTTGTCCAGATACGGCAGCCCTTGCAGCGTGGGGATGATCCATTGTCGGTGCGTGTGCATCTCCCGGCACAACTGGGCGTAGCGACCCTCGTCCGGCTCCAGCAACGGGGCGGCCAACCCCCCGTACAGCACCAGCGCCGGCACCACGGCCAAGATCAGCCAGTGTCCGGGGTGATGGCGGGGGGCGAGCGAAGCGGGCAAGTCGGTCGGGCTGCCGGGTGGGCGTCGCGTCGGGGCGGGCAAGTCGGTCGGGCGGCCGGGTAGGCGTCGCGTCGGGGCGGGCAAGTCGCCGCTGAACAATAGCCGATTCCATCCCCACCTGACCCATCGGCTTAGCTGGCCCCACCGCATGCCCTAGCCCTCCTCCACGCCCCGATTCGCCGGCCAGCGGGTATGCACGGCCAGCTAGTCGCGGTCAAGCCCAGTCGGCGCGGCAGCCTCTGGGCGTCGGCCCGTCGTCCGGGTGGGGGGCGCGGCGCGTCGTGGGCCGGGACGCGCCACGCCCGATCGGAGTAAGCCAGGCGATTCGCCGTGTCCGCGATGGCTTTTACCATCGAGCCTGCTATACTGAGGTAGCGTGTGTGCGACCGTGTCTACTCGTACCCGAGGCAACCATGAGCCGACACCTCCGACCATTGGCACTTTTCGCGGGGCTAGGCTGGGTGGCTGGCCTGGCGATAGCGACCCTGGGGCTGCCCCCGGCCTACGCGCAACCGCCGTCCGCCGAGGCGAGCAAATCGCCGTCCGCCGAGGCGAGCAAACCGCGCCCGGTCGAGAAATTGACCGACTTCCGCACCCTGACCATCGAAGGGTTCACCGTGCGGTTCAACGAGCAGGTCATCAGCAAGTCCAACGAATACGAACGGCTCAACCCCATCGCGCTGATCGGCGAGGAGTTGCAGCAGATCGCCGGGGTCGTGCCAGCGCAGCAACTCCAGGAACTGCGCCGCGTGCAAATCTGGGTGGAGTGGGATCGGGTCGATAGCGACAACCCGCAGGCGGTGGCCGTGTATCGCACCGGCACCGGCGAGGCGATGCGGCTCAAGGGGCTACACCCGCAAAAGGCCGGGGCGATTGAGGTGGTCAGTCTGTATCGCATCGCTCGCAGCAAACGGCAGGCGGGCGGCAATCCGTCCAACGTGCTGCTGCACGAGCTGGCCCATGCCTACCATGATCGCGTGCTGGGCATCGACAATCAGGCGATCCGCGCCGCCTACAAGCAGGCGATGGAGCGCAAGCTCTACGAGCAAGTCCGCGACTTCACCGGCCGTAAGCTCAAAGCCTACGCTACCACCAACGAGTACGAGTACTTCGCCGAGTTGAGCGAGGCTTATCTGTTCAAGAACGACTTTTACCCGTTCGAGCGGCTCGAACTCAGCCAGCACGACCCGATCGGCTACACGCTGATGGAGCAAGCCTGGGGCACGCTGACCAACGCCAACCGCCTAGCCAAGGTCAAGACGCTGCAAGAACTCCAGAACCTCAAGAAGGGCACCAGCCCGACACCGAGTGCGAGTGATGCGGCCACGGAGAAGCTGACGATTGCCAAGCATCTGCTGCTCGACGGGTCGTTCCGCCGCGCCCGGCAAGCGCTGCAAGAGTTGATCCGCGAACACCCCAAGAGCGAGGCGGCCCGCCAAGCCCGCGAGCTGCTCGAAGCCATCCCCTGACCGGACACGGCCAGGGCCGGCCATTCTGCTGGTAGCCTGGGTGAGGCAACGCCCTTGGCGCGTGTGGGAGGCTGTGGGGGTGGCAGCACCCCAGCACGCGGACAAACGCTCGGCAAGTCGGTCGGTGACTGCTGCCGGCTCAGAGGGTGGCCATGAATGTCGGGATGGCGTTGCGCAGCGAGGCCCAGCCCATACCCTGGTTGACGGTTCGCTTGGTGATGAGTACCACCACCGCTGACTTTTCCTTGATGACCTTCATGAAGTGATAGGTGTGCGTGGTGGAGACGAAAATCTCCTCGAAGCTGTCCCGCACCGGCTTGCCGCGTTGCTTGCTGAGCAGGTCTTCGATGCGCTTGACGTTCTTGCCGCGGAACATGTCGACGGCCGCCGCCGCCACCGCGTCCAGATACGCCTGGGTGAAGTAGGGAATCGTGTGGTGGACGCCCAGCAGCATGCCCGTGTTCAGGTCAATGATGCCGCAGCCCACCGCCTCGGGGACATCTTCCAAGACCCCCTGGCAGACAGCGTTCAAATCACCAGCCATACGTCGCTCCTGTTGTGAAATGGCCCCTTCCGCTTGTTGGTCGGGGAGATTCGACACATACGATTCGACCGATACCGCCTCGGTCGCCAATTTCTCGGGGCGTATGTCCCCAGAGTTCGATACCGGCTCAGGCGAGGCCGTGAGTTGCTGTAGCAAAGCCAGCGACTGGGCCGGGCTAATGTTGCTGAGTTGCTGCTCGGGCAAGTGCTGCCCGCGCATTTGCTTGCAGGTCCACTCGGCGATCTGGCGGATCGCCGCCGGGCCGGTCGCCCCATCGACCACCGAGGCAAAGCACAGTCGGCCGTGGCGGGTGGCCAATAGCGCGGTGCGGTCGTTGATATCGACCAGCCGAATCAAGATGCTGGCGTGCAGCAGGCGGGCCGCACACAACGCGAAGACTTGCGGCTTCAGCCGAGCTTTGCTGGGGTCGGCCGGGAGGCGGTTGGCCAACCACGGCTCAAGCCGCTCGGCCAGCCGCGAAGCCGCCACCGGCCGGGGCAGACAGCCGATTGCCCCGGCGACCTGGGCGAGCCGGTCGATTTCGACCAGTTCCCCTTCGGCCAGCACTAACCAGGCCAACTCGGGGCGGGCCAGCAATTGCAACAGCCACAAGACCTCGTCGCGGCGATTTTGACCGGGCGCAGGCTCGTCCGGCCCACCAACCCCCAGGACTAGCAGAGTCCGGCTGGCCATCTCGGCACTTTGGCTTTGCCGCACGTTGACGGGCTGGACCACGGCCCGTTCGCCGGCCAACTCGGCAAGCAAGGCCACTTCGTCGGGGTGCAGCGCGTGGGTGAGGATAGTTCGATGGTTGCTAGTCATCGGAAAGCTCTACTGCTGCCCTGGCTAATACTCACGTTGTTCACTGGCTTCCGTCCGACCGATTCCCACCACCCAAGTTGCGGAACATCGACCAAATCGAGGAGCCACGCTTCGGGTTGGCCCGACTGCTTGTCGAGGGCGGGTTGACCGTGCCGCTGCTGTCGTCGTTCTGGTGAACTTGATCTAGCTCCGCCAGCAACTCCGCGTAGGTCTGCACCCGGTCCTGGGGCTTTTTGGCCATCATGCGGACGACCAACTTGGAGATTCGCTCGTCCAGACCGGGCACGACTTCGCTGGGCGGAACCAGCGGTTCGCGGGCGTGCTTGAGCAGCATCTCCATCGCCGAGCGGCCGGTGAACGGCAAGTGCCCGGTGAGCATGTGGTAGAAGGTCGCCCCCAGCGCGTAGATGTCCGAGCGGTGATCGACCGTCGCGCCGCTGGCCGCCTGCTCGGGCGACATGTAGGCCGCAGTCCCGGCCATGCCCTCGGAACGCTGGCCGGTGCCAGTCAGGTCCGCCACCAGCACCGCCAAGCCCAGATCGGCCAGCTTGACGTTGCCGTCGCGCGTCAACAGGATGTTGCCAGGCTTCACGTCGCGGTGAATAATGCCCAACTGCAGCGCGGCCTCCAGCCCCATCGCGGTTTGCCGGACGATGCGTACCGCGCGGTGCGCCTGCAACCGGCCAGACTGCTGAATCAGTTCGGCCAGGCTAAACCCCTCGACATACTCCAGCACCAGATAGGGAAACTCCGGGTCGTCCTCGAAGTCCCAGACACGCACGATGTTGGGGTGGTTGAGCTTGGCCAGCAATTGGGCTTCGCGGCGGAAGCACTGAAAGGCCGCCGCATCGACTTCCAGGCTGTTGGCCCGCAGTACCTTCACCGCCACCGGGATATTGAACGAGCGGTGGATGCCACGAAAGACCATCCCCGCCGCCCCTTGCCCGACCTTCTCCAACAACAGACACCGCCCCAGGACGCTGCCGATCTCCAGCGAGAGCGGTTGCCGGGCCGGCGCGGCGGGCGCGGGCTGGCTGGAGCGAAGCGCATCTGCCAGCCGCTCGGTTTCGCCGTTGGCGACCGTCGATACTTCGGTGGCCACCGCTGCCGCTGCCGCCGGTATCGCTGCCGTCGGCGCTGGCTTGGCCGCTACTGGCGGTGCTGGAGCGACTGCTACCGCTGCCGGTGCGGCCACGGGTTCGGGGGCAGGTGCGGGGGTGGCTGCTGGCACGGGTGCCGGTGCTGCTGCTGCGGAGGTGGCCGCAGGCACTGGCGCGGCTGCGGGCGGCGTCCCCAGCCAGCCGACCAAGTCAGTGTTGCGGTGGCGCAGTAGCCGCTTGACATCCCGCGGCATCGTCTCATCGCGCATCAGTTCCAGCAGAATCGGGGCGGCCTCGGAGCAAATCTCGCTGCGGATCAGGTAGGGGATCAGTTCCTCGTCCCCGACTCGCTCCTGCTGCCAACGCTGCCGCAGCCAATTCACCTGCGCACTCGACAGAACTTCGCGATCTTGCAGCAAGTTCAGGAAGAATTCGTCCACACTGATCGTCATAGTCAACTCCTCTCCCGCTTGCCGCCGATTCCGACAGCCGATACGCACCAGTTCGACGAAGCTACCGTGAACAGTTTCTGGCTAAAAAAGAGCCAAAACGAATAAATTAACTTCGTACCTGGATGGTAATCAACCAGTCATTCCCTAGCATATCTTTGGCAACACCCGTGGCTGTCAGGATTCTTCCTGACAAACGACGATTTTTGCTGGCTGGGTTCAGGATTTGATTCGGCCAGGGCAATTTTTTACCGGCAGAAGTGAAACGTCGGCCCGCAGGTCGGGCAGCACCGGCAGCAGTGAGTCATTGGCCCTGTGCCACGCACGGGCCGCGCCGGGCGATGGGCTTGCTGGGCGCGCTGGGGCAGCGGCGCGCTGCGGTGGGCGTTCAGGGGCGGTGGCGCGGGCGTGTGGCGGCGACGGACTCGACGGCAGTGATCAGCACCGTGGGCAATTGCTCGCGGCTGAGCGGCCAGTAGGTGCCGTCGATTGGCCCGAGGTACGCCTCGCGCTGCACGCCTTCGAGGGTGTTGGCGACCATCAAGTCCGCCTGCGACTGCCGCCGCGAGCGTTCGGCGATGGCGAGCAACTCGGTCGTACTGACGCCGGCCTCCAGCTTGAACTTGACCAACACGCCGGCAAAGCCCCACTGCGCGCGGACCAGGTCGATCAGCTTGGGCGTGCGCTCCAGGCGTAGCCAGAGCATCGGTTCATCGCTTTTGATCTTGCTGGCCGAGCGGTCGCGCATCTGCTGGTCGAACACCCCCGTACAGCGGTAGTCGCTGACGGCGGCGCTGTGGATCAGCGCGTCGGTCGTCGGGTCCTGGCAGAGGACGGCCAGCAGCGCGTGCAGTTCGTCGAAGGTATGGTAGGGCCGCACCTGCCAGCGTGGCGTGTCGGTGGGGATGGGCACGCCCAGGCTGGCCAGCATGTCCGGGTGCGACGTGCAGAGCGTGACAGAGTGGTGGCGGGCGTGCGCTACCAGGGCGATACGCGCGCCGGTGGTGCCCGTGAACCGGTTGGTGATGCCGCGCACCGAATCAATCGGCACGAACGTATTGCCAGCAGTGACCACAATGTTCATACTGCACCTTAGCCTCACCGTAAAGAGTTTGACTACCCCGGCGGGAGCCGTTGTCCATGACCACCGCAGAATACTATTCGATTTTGGACTCGGGCGATCCGAGCATCTACACGCTGCAAACCGCCTCGCCTGGCCCCGAGGGTGCCTTGCCCCTGACCGCCGAACTGCTCGCGCACGCGCCATCGGGCGATCTGTTTGGCTGGACGCAGAACGTCGGCATGGGGCTAGACCCGCGCGAATTGGGCCGCCCGGAGTATTTGATCCTCTCGACCCACGGCGGCTTACGCGGCGACGACGGCAAACCTATCGCTCTCGGATACCACAGCGGCCACTACGAGGTGGGCTTGTTGGTGCGCGCGGCGGCCGAGGAACTGCGGCGGCTAGGGGCGTTGCCGTTCGCCGGCGCGGTCACTGATCCTTGCGACGGCCGTACTCAGGGCACTCTGGGTATGATGGATAGTTTACCCTATCGCAACGATGCTTCGCAAGTGCTGCGGCGGCTGATTCGCTCGCTGCCGACCCGCCAGGGGGTCTTGGGGGTGGCCACCTGCGACAAGGGGCTGCCGGCGATGATGATGGCGCTGGCTAGCAGCGGCGAGCTACCCAGCGTGCTGGTGCCCGGCGGGGTGATGCTGGCGGGGGTCGATCAGGAGGACACTGGCAAAGTGCAGACCATCGGGGCCCGCTATGTCGCCGGGCTAATCACGCTGGAGGAGGCGGCCGAGGCTGGGTGCCGGGCGTGCGCCTCGCCGGGCGGCGGCTGCCAGTTCCTGGGCACCGCGGCTACCTCGCAGGTCGTCGCCGAGGCGTTGGGCCTGGCCTTGCCCCACTCCGCCCTATGCCCCTCGGGCCAATTCATCTGGCTGGACCTGGCCCGGCGCTCCGCCCGGGCGCTGCACCAGCTAACCCGGCGCGGCCTGCGCACCCGCGACATCCTCACCCCCCCGGCCCTGCACAACGCCATCACCTTGCACGCGGCCTTCGGTGGCTCGACCAATCTGCTGCTGCACATCCCCGCCATCGCCTTCCACGCCGGGCTGCCCCGGCCCAGCCTGGACGAGTGGGTCGCGGTGAACCGGCGGGTGCCCCGCTTGGTCGATGCCCTGCCCAACGGCCCAGTCGGGCATCCGACCGTCCGCGTCTTCCTGGCCGGCGGCGTGCCCGAGGTCATGCTGCATCTGCGCGAGCTGGGGCTGTTGCATCTGGATTGTCTGACGGTCACCGGCGAGCCGCTGGAGCGATCGTTGGACTGGTGGCAGCGTAGCGAGCGGCGCAAGCGGCTGCGCGACTTGCTGGCCGAGCGCGACGGCGTGGACCCCGACACGGTGATCTACTCGCCCCAGCGTGCCCGCGAACGCGGCTTGACCTCGACGGTCACCTTCCCGCGCGGCAACCTCGCCCCCGAGGGCAGCGTCATCAAGTCCACCGCGATTGACCCCAGCGTCGTCGATGCCGACGGCGTCTACCGCAAGGTTGGCCCGGCCAAGGTGTTCACCACCGAGCGGGCGGCCATCGCCGCCATCAAGGAAAACCGCGTCGTGCCCGGCGATGTGCTGGTGCTGTGTTGTCGCGGGCCGATGGGCTGCGGCATGGAGGAAATCTACCAGATCACCAGCGCGTTGAGACATCTGCCCTGGGGCAAGCATGTCGCCGTCCTGACCGATGCCCGCTTCTCGGGCGTCTCGACCGGCGCGTGCATCGGCCACGTCTCCCCCGAGGCGCTGGCCGGCGGCCCCATCGGCAAGCTGCGCGACGGCGACCGCATCCGCATCATCATCGACCGCGTGCAGCTTGAAGGAAGCGTGGACCTGGTGGGCGATGCGCAGGGCGAATACGGGCCGGACTGGGGCAGCCGCGAGTTGGCCCAGCGTTCGCCACGGCCCGACCTGGCCGCCGACCCGAACCTGCCCGCCGATACCCGCCTGTGGGCACTGCTGCAAAACGCCTCCGGCGGAGTCTGGGGCGGTTGTGTGTACGATGTGGACGCGATTGCCCGCCGCCTAGGGCAGCCTGCCTGACGCGCCCACGCCCACGCCCACACCCGGGCAGGCAGCCAGCCACGGCCAGCCGTTAGCCGCTAATCGCCCGGGCGGTGCGGCGGCGAGGTGGCGGCGAGGTGGCCATTCTCATTTTTGGCCCACGGTCGGGAATTGCGGTTCCTTTCGGTGGCCAAGCCAGCATAATAACCAATAGCCAACTAGGTAGAGCCGTCCCCCGTTGCTCCGCTTCCGTGTGGTCTCTCCAATGGAGCGACAGAGTAGGTAAGGCTCTCTCAAAGGATACCAGCCATGCAGTCACGATGGATATACCTGACTATCGCCGCCGGTGTTTCACTGATCGGCGTCGGACTGACCACCGTCAGCGGGCAGACCAGCAAGGTCAACCTGCCAGCCAAGACCCAGCCGATCATCTCGCCGCTGGAGTGGCTGCCGCCCAACCCAGCGGTCATGATGCCGGCCCACGAGCAGATGCCGATTTACTTCGTCAACCGCAGCCAGTCGCTGGCCGAGTGGCAGAAGCTGCCCAGCTTCTGGAACGTGGTGAGCGAGAAGGTGACCGACCCGCTGACCGGCAAGCAGTACGAGCGCAAGGCGGTCAAGATCAAGGTGCCGCTGGGGCTGACGCGCAACCCGCCGGTGCCAGCCGAGAACCCGATGACGGTGCAAAAGTGGGAGCTGGGGCGCGAGTTGTTCTTCGATGTGGCCCTCTCCACCGATAGCACCGTCAGTTGTGCCAGTTGCCACAACGCCAAGACCGCGTATGTGGACAACCTACCAACCTCCGTCGGCATCGGTGGCAAGGTGGGCGGCATGAACGCCCCGACGGTCATCAACTCGGCGTACAACCCGCTGCAATTCTGGGATGGCCGGGCCGCTTCGCTGGAGGAGCAAGCCCAGGGGCCAGTCACCAACCCCGTGGAGATGTTCGATCCGCGCGGGGACAAAAACGCCGACGCCTGGCATCAGGCCGTCTTGCGCATCCGCCAGAACCCCAGCTACACCAAGCGCTTCCTGAGCGTCTTCGGCACGCTGCCGACCCGCGATGCCATCGCCAAGGCTATCGCCACCTACGAACGCACCGTGCTGGCGGCCGACTCGCTCTACGACCGGGCCGAGTTGGCCATGCGTGAGCGGGTGGCCGAGGAGGAGTCCAACAAGTTCGTCGTCACCGCCCAGGACTATGAGACGGTCCTGAAGGCGGCCCTGGCCGAGAAGGACACCGCCTCGCTGGAGGCGATTCAGTTCGTCCCGGCCAAGCTCAGCGAGACGGCCAAGCGACTGGCCAACGGGCACGCCCTGTTCTTCGGCAAGGCCCGCTGCAACAGTTGCCACGTCGGCGACAACTTCACCGACAATGAGTTCCACAACCTCGGCGTCGGCGTGGTCGATGGCCAACTGCAGCCCAACCACTACGGCCGCTTCGTCCGCCTGCCGACCGGCCACAAACGCCCCGACACCATCGGCGCGTTCAAGACCCCGACGCTGCGCTCGCTGGTCACCACCGCCCCGTACATGCACGACGGCAGCGAGAAGACGCTCGAAGATGTCGTCGAGTTCTACGACCGCGGCGGCAACCCCAACGAGTTTCTCGATGTCAAGATGCGCGACTTCGAGGCCGAGCGGGCCTACCTGCGTGATCCGAAGGGGTACAACGGGCCGAAGGTCTACCTCTTCGGCGAGGCGCAGACCCCCATCGTGCCGCTGCGGCTGAACCTGACCCCGCAGGAGAAGGCCGACCTGGTGCTGTTCCTGCGGGCGCTCCAGGGCCGACCCGTTGACCCTATCGTCGCCAACCCGACAATGCCAATACCGCGTTGAGCGGGGCGGCTGGTCCGCGCTGAGCGGGGCGGCTGACTGGAGTTTAGACCGAGCGTAGCCGGGGCGCGAGGCCGACCACCTGCGCCCCGGCTACTGCTGGACTGGATCGACGCCTCATGAGGGTGGCGGAGCAGGAGAATCGAACCGATGGAACCACTCGGAGTAGCAATTGTCGGCTGCGGGATGATCGCCCGCTTTCACGCCAGGGCGTTGGCCGAGGTGCCGGGCACGCGGCTGGTGGCGCTGGTCAGTCGCACGCAGGCCAGCGCCCGCCAGTTCGCCGACGAGCTGGGGCAGCCGGTCGAGTGCTACACCGAGTTGGCCGCCGCCCTGGCCCGGCCCGACGTGCAGATCGTCATCATCACCACCCCATCCGGGGCACACCTCGAACCGGCCGTCGCCGCCGCCCGCGCCGGCAAGCATGTCGTGGTCGAGAAGCCGCTGGAAATCACCACCGCCCGCTGCGATGCCATCATCGCCGCCTGCGACGCGGCCAACGTCAAGCTCTGCACCATCTTCCCTTCCCGCTTCGCTGACTCCAGCGTCGTCCTGCACCAGGCGGTGGTCGCGGGGCGATTCGGCCGACTGACCTTGGGCGAGACGACCTGCAAGTGGTGGCGGTCGCAGGCGTACTACGACGAAGGCGGCTGGAAGGGCACGCTGGCCCTCGACGGGGGCGGGGCGCTGATGAACCAGGCGATCCACAGCGTGGACTTGCTGCTCTGGATGATGGGCATGCCCACCCACGTTTGCGGGTTCACCGCGACCCTGGCCCACGAACGCATCGAGGTGGAAGATACCGCCGTCGCCTGCCTGCGCTTCGCCTCGGGCGCGTTAGGCGTCATCCAGGCCGCCACCAGCGTTCACCCCGGCTACCCCAAGACTATCGCCATCCACGGGGATCGTGGCTCGGCCGTCATCGAGCAAGAGGATGTGCTGCGCTGGGACTTCACCCCCGAAACCCCCGAAGACGCACAGGTGCGGCAGCGCTTCGCCCAGCGCGTCGGTGCCTCGGGGGGGGCCAGCAACCCCAGCGCCATCTCGCACCTCGGCCACGCCCGGCAATTGGCCGACTTCGTGCAGGCGATCCGCCAGGGCACCGCGCCCCTGGTCGATGGCCGCGAGGGCCGCAAGGCGGTGGCCGTCATCGAGGCGATCTACCAGTCGATGGCCAGCGGCCGCGTCGTCGAGTTACCCTCCTGCTGAGCTAAAGGTCGAGTCAGCATCCTGAGTCTGAGTAATGCGTATGTTGCGAACGATGGTCCTGCTGGGGGCCGGTCTGCTAGCGGTGGCGGTGGGATGGGCTGGCCCGAGCGGCACGGCCCGCGCGCAGCCAGCTACCGATGCCCGCAAGGTCGCGTCGTTGCCGGGCGAGACCGACGAGGAGCCACGCACCCTCCGCCGCATCGTCCGCGACGCCCGCCGCTTCGTCCAGGAGGCGCGCTGGCTGGATGCGATTGAGGAATACCAGCGCATCCTCGACGAGGCGGGCGATGAGTTGATCCCGGTCAGCGACGACCGCCGCCACTGGCAGCCCGCTCGCTGGCTGGTCCACGCGGACCTGGCCAAGCTGCCGCCCGCGGGGCTGGCGCTGTACCGCCAACGCGTCGATACGCCGGCCCAGAAACGCTTAGAGCAAGCCCGCGCCAGCCGCGACACCGGCCAACTCGAACGGCTCATCGCCGACTGCTTCGTGGCCCGGCCCACCGAGCAAGCCCTGATTTTGCTAGCAGACCTGGCCCACGAGCGCGGCGACTTCGACCGGGCCGAGGCGCTGCTGAAGCTGCTGACGCCAGCCGAGGGGGCCAGCCTGCGTTACCCCGACCCGCAGACCGACCCGGCCCAGGTGCAAGCGCGGCTGGTGTTGCTGGCGGCTTTGCGGGGCGAGCGGGCCGCTGCACAGGCCCGGCTGACCGCCTTCACCCAGCGCTACCCCGAGGCGACCGGCACGCTGGCCGGCCGACGCGGCAAGCTGGCCGAGTTGCTGCGCGAGCAACTCGACCCGCCCGATCGGCTCGCGCTGCCGCCCGCCAGCGCCTCGGGCTGGACCACCTTCGCCGGCTCGCCGTCGCGCAATTCTGTCGCCTCCGGTCGCCTGCCGGTGTACTGGCCGATGCGCCCGGAGTGGTCGGCGTTGCTCGACCCGGACGGCGACGCCCGCACGGGCGTTTCGCTGGGGCAGGTCTTTCACCCGATTGTTCACCAGCACCAAGTGCTGCTGGCGGACGCGGCCCGGCTGTGGGCGTTCGATTTGCACACCGGCCAGGGCGGGGTGGTCTTCGATCTGCGCAAGGACGCGGCCATCAACCCCCCGGCGATGGCGTTGAATATCCCCGTCACCCGCGACCTGCGCTACACGCTGACCGCGTCGGGGTCGCGGGTCTACGCCCGCATGGGCGCGCAGGAGCTGCGCCCCGCGCCGCCCCGGCCCGTCGCCGCCATGCTCAAGGACTGGGATAGCTACATCGTGTGTCTGGGACCGGCCGAGCCGGGCCAGGGCAAGCCGGGGCGGCTATCGCTGCGCTGGCTGTTGCGGGCGTCCCCGGTCGATACCGAAACCGCCTTCTTCGAGGGGGCCCCCGTCGTGGTCGGGTCGCAACTGTATACCGCCGTCACCCGCTTCGAGGGCAACCGCGCCATCACTAGCATCGACCGCTACGACGGGGCCGACGGCGACGACCCGCCCTTTCGCCGCTGGCGGGTGGATGTCGCCGAGGTGTCGGTGTTGGGCACGGCCAACGGCCGCCACCGCCACGAGCTGCTGACGCTGGCCGACTCGCAGTTGATCTTCTGCACCCACACCGGGTTGGTCGTCGCGGTCGATGCCCAGACGGGCAAGCGGACCTGGGCGTATCGCTACCCGCGTCGCCCCGAGCGGCCGGCGGTGGCGGGTATCCCGGTGCCCGCCCCGCGCGCCTTCCGCGACCTTAGCCCGGCGCTGGTGGCTCAGGGGCACGTTTACCTCGCCCCCGCCGATGCCGAGCGCATCGTCTGCCTGGACGCGGCCAGCGGCGCGCTGGTCTGGCAGAGCGAGGCTGTCGAGGTGACGCAGTTGCTGGGCGTGGCCGGTGGCCGGCTTATCTGCACCACCGGCGGGGCCCTGCGCGGCATCCGCGCCTTCGACGCCCGCACCGGCCGCGATGCCTGGTTTAAGCATGTCGATGGCGGGCTGGCCACCTTGGGCCGCGGCTTCCTGACCGAGCAGTTGGTCTTCTGGCCGACGGTCAAGGGGCTGCGGGTGCTGGACCACCGCACCGGCGAGCTGGTCTACGCCACCCCCGCCGACACGCTCACGCCCGATGCCCCGCTGCCGCTGGTCGGCAATCTCATCTTCGCGCAGGGCTGTCTGGTCGCGGTCACCGCCACGCAAGTTCACTGCTACGTCAGCGAGGGGGCCAAGCTCGACCAACGCCGCCGCGATGCCCTGGCCCACCCCACCGATGCCGAAGCGCAGTATCGCTATGGGCTGGCCCTGGCCGACCGGGGCGAACTGGCGGCAGCCCTGGCGGCGCTGGAGCGGGCCCAGTCGCTGGGCGAACGAGCCGCCCGCGCCCGCTTCGAGTTGCTCGTCCGCTCCACCCCCACCACGGACTTGCTCCAGCAACTAGACCGCTTCCCACTCCACTGGCAGGCAGCGACGCTGGCCCGCATTGCCGAGGCGAGCGCGTCGCAGCAGCCGCGTCAGGCCATGCTGCTCTGGCAACGCATCCTCGATGCACCGCCGATGCGGCAAGCGTGGATCATCGACCCCGGCGGCGACATCGCCCAGGCCGGGGCACTGGCCCGCGCCAAGCAACAAGCGTTGATCGACCGAGTCGGGGCGGCGGTCTATGGCGAGTTGGCCCAGGCCGCTGCTGCCAGCGAGCTGAAGGCCGACGAATTGGCCCAGCGTTACCCGCACGCCCCCGCCGTGCTGGCGCGGCTACGCGCGGTGCGAGCGGACCAGCCCCGGCCGAGCCTGAGCGAGGCCCGGCGGCGGCTGCTACTGGCCGAGGCGGTCCTGCCCCCCGCCGAGCGCGCCAAAGCCTGGGCGGATTTGGCCCGCGCCCAGGCCGACGCGGGGTATGTAGCGGCGGCCCGGCAGACCTGGCAACGGCTGCTGCGCGAGTTGCCCGCCTTCGCGCCGGCCGAGGCGCGCCTGGCCCTGGCCGAGCCGCCACCGCCACGCCCGGCCACCCCCGCGCCCGAGATCGGGCCGTGGCTGGTGCGGGCCAAATCGCTGACCATCCCGCCCGGCCAACGCCTCGTCCCCAGCGTGCAGCCACCCTTGCAGTACCTGGGCCAGCCGCCCCGTGGGCTGTGGCAGTTGTGGCAGTTGCCCGATGGCCAGTGTGTGTTGCGGGCGTTGGCCACGGGCGAGGCGCAGCCTGCCGGGCCGATCCCGTTCACCGCCCGCGCGACGCTCACCCATGCCGACTTGCTCTTGGCGCTGGCTCCCGACGGCGTGGCGGCGTACACGCATGCGGGGGGGCCGCCCGTGTGGGTCTATCAACCGCCCGCGCCCGGCAGCCCGGCAGACGCACGCACCACGCCGGCGTGGTTGACGCTGGACCAAGCCAGCACCACCGCGGCGCTGGCCGGTTTTCGCCTGGTCGGGTCGGTTCTGCTGTTCCTGCAAGGGCGTGACTGCCTGGTCGCGTTGGACGTGGACACTGGCCGACTGCGCTGGGTCCGCCGGGCCGGCGAGTTGGGCAACGCCCAGAGCTTCACGCCGCACTTTTTCGCCTCGCCCGAGTCGGTATTGGTGCAGACCAGCAGCCAGCGCCAGGTGATCCTCGACACCCACACCGGCCAACTGCGTGCCGAGTTGGCCGCCGGGGTATTGCCCTGGGAGAGCGACCCGCAAGCCATCGACGCCGCCCAGACGCTCGTGGCGGTCGGGCAGACCGATGCGCGTGGGCCGGCGGTGGCGGCGATTGATTTGACGCGCGGGCAAGTCCGCTGGATGCAGCGCATCGACCGCGACGCCAGCTTGACGGGCAAGCCGCCCCGCGTCGCGGTCGTGGGTGGCGAGTTGCTGGTCATCGTGGAGCGTAACTTTGCCCTGGAACTGGAGCGCCGCGACGGGCAGACGGGGCGGGCGTTGTGGGATGAGGGGGTCGTCTTCGGCCCGGCGACCACGCTCCGCCCCGAATCGTTCGCCGTGGATCGGCACAGCGTGTACATTCCGCACGAGCAGACGCTCACCGCCATCGACCTGACCACGGGCAAGCGCCGCTACCGCGCGGCCTTGCCGGGTAGCCCGACCAGCCGCCCGGTCATGCGGCAAGCGGTGCGGCTAAAGTCGGCCTTGCTGGTCTACCCGCTCGCCGCCGAGCCGGCCAACGGCGAACCGCCGCGCTGGCCGGTGGACTGGCGGCTGGCGCGGATCTGGGCGCTGGCCGGCCTGCTCGCCCCCCACCCCGACCAACTAGCCGACCTGACCCGGCACCGCTTCGATGTCACGCTGCTCCAGCCGGACAACGGCCAACCGCTGGCCGAGGTGTCGCTGGGGTGCATCGGCCCAGACGCGGGGCTGGTCTGTGCCGCCGACCAGCTTTACGCCATCACCCCCGGTCAGATCGTCGCCCTGCGCCAGCCCAGCCACCGACGCGAATGACCCGTTGCCCGCTTGCGCCGGTGGCGTTATACTGGTAGACAGTGGCAGACCCATCCTCGATCAACGAGTTACTCTGTCAACCGGACTGCACCGTGTCAACCGGGCTGCATCGTGACAACCGGACTGCACCGTACTAATGCACCAACAGCCCGAGTTTGGATTGCCCATGCCCATGCCGAAAGCCTATTCGCTGCCCGTACTCCCCCCCGACGAACCCTGGCGGCTCGCCCCGACGGACCTATCCCTGTTCGTGCGGCTGGAGCAGTGCGAGCGGTTCCTGCGTCTGCGTCTGGCCGAGCGGGCCGGGCATCCGTTCATGGCTGAGTGCGGCGTGGCGGTGCAGCGGGTCGCCCCGCTGATGTCGCTGTCCGGGCGGCGCTTCGAGGACAAGGTCGAGCAGGCGCTACGCGGCCGATTTCGCTCCGTCCACTTTGCCGAGCAGTCCGGCTTCAGCCACGCCCGCTCTCCCAACAACGCCGCGGTGCTGGCCCAGACCCGCGGGCTGAAGCCCGACGATGTCGTGCTGCTGTTCCAGACCCGCCTGGAAGTTACCCTGGGCAACTGGCTGCTCCGCGGCGACGTGGACCTTATCAAGCTGTCACGCTCGGCGGCCGGGGCGCTGGACGTGCTGATTATCGACCTGAAGTCCACCGCCCAGGTGAAGGTCGAACACCGGCTCCAGGTCGCGTTCTACTACTTGATGCTCAAGACTCTGTTCGACGCCGACGGCGTGGCGGTGGCGACGCAACGAACGGGCGTGCTGTTCCGCCCGCCGGTCGCCCCGACCCCGGAGGAGGAGGCGGCGGTCACCCCACTGCGCGACGCGGCCCGGGCCGAGTTCGGGCTGGAGGACTTCCTGCTCGAACTGGTCGCCGACCAGGACGCCTACCTCCGCTCGGCGCACGATCTGTTGGTCGGGCCGGACTCCACCGCCCGGCGGATCGGCACGCGCAACCTCGACGAGTTGCCGTACTGCCTGTCGTTTAAGTGCGACGATTGCTTGTACACCGAGTTCTGCATGAAGGATTCGGTGCAGCGGGAAGACCTCTCGTTGCTGCCGTACCTGAGCGGCCCCGAGAAGGAGGCCCTGCGTCGGAGCGGCATCACCACCATCGAGGCGCTGGCCACGCTCAAAGACTTCGCCCCGCCAGTCAACGGCAAGCTGTCGAACGACTTGGTGCCTGCTCCCGGCCGCGAGGCGCAGGTGCGGCAACTCGCCTCGACGTGGCCGGTTGGCCCACGGCTGGACGAGCTGATCCACCGGGCCAAGCGGTTCCGCCAGTCGGCCAAGAAGGACGGCACGCGGGCGTTGTGGTACATCCCGGACCAGGGGAGCAGCACGCTGCCGCAGACGCAGCCGAACCGCAACGCGAACCTGGTCTGGCTCTACCTCGACGCCCAGCACGACCCGCTCGAAGGCCGCATCTACCTGCTGGGCGCGCTGGTCGTCGCCTGCCAGGACGGGCAGCCGGTCGAGCGGCGCGCGGTCATCCGCATGACCGACGGCCCGCCCGACTCCGCCAAGGAACGCCAACTGTTCGTCGATTGGACGCGCGACCTGCTGGAAGCGGTGGTGACGATCGCCCGGTCTGATGCGAAACCGAAGAAGCGAGCGCCGATCCACGTCGTGTTCTTCGACCGCTACGAGCAGCGGCTGTTGCTCGAAGGGCTGGCCCGCAATTTCCCGGCGATGCTGGAGCAAACGCCGCCGCTGTACGACTTCCTCACCCAGATCGCCCCCTACGACTCGCCGATTGCCAGCTACCTCAACGACGAGGTGCGGACGTTCCAGAACTACCCGATGACCTGCCAGTCGTTGCAATCGCTGGCCACGTTCCTGAAGTTTGACTGGAACACGCCGCACAAGTTCCGGGAGCTATTCCGCGCTCGGCTGTTCGACTACCTGGGCAGGCTCGACAGCGACGGCGACTCGGAGTGGTACACCAAGCGGGCGCGCTTCAGCAGCATGATCCCGGCGGAGTACGCCTACGCGGCGTGGAACCAGTTGCCCCAGCCGCAGCCGGGACAGGGCGACGAGTTCGCCGACTTCCGCCCGGTGACGCGGGAGTTGCTGGTCGCGTTCCAAAAGCGGCGGCTGGAGGCAATGGAGCATGTCGCCTCGAAGATCGGCGGGAACCCGCACATGACCAAGACCGCCTTCGATCTGCCCAATATCACCACCTACACGGACAAAGCCCGCGATCTGGCCGGCGCGCTGGACGAGTTCGTGCGGATCGAGCGGCTGGTCAGCCTGGCCGACTGGAAGAGCCTCCGCCACGCCCCGCCCGAGCAGCGGGCGCTGATGGGTGAGTGCCTGATCGTGCGCTACCGCGAGGCGGACCAGGAGCCGGCCAACGCCGAGCGGAACCGGGAGAACCAGCGGCGGCAACGCAAGCGTGAGGAGTTTGAAGCGGCCCACCCTGGCAAGAACATCAAGTACCCCGACGACTGCCAGTGGTCGCCCGATGGGCTGCGTCTGAAGCTGCGGGTCGAAACGGAGGGTATCGACTGCGACCTGAACGAACTGCTGCTTCTCTCGACCCTCCGCGACGAGCAAACGGTCGTGCTGTACCCGCGCTGGACAGTGGATGGCCGCTCGTCGGCGAACCAACGGCAGCCCCACACTCCCACGCCCAAGCAATTGCTCTACGGCCAGCGGGCCGAGCTGCGGCAGGTCATCGTCAGCCAGCAGGACGAGAACGGGCGGATCAGCGAGGCGTTCGTCGAAGTCGAGTTGAACGTGTCCTACGGCAACCATCACACCGCCCCCTACGTCTTCTCGGACAGCAACAAGCGGCCGCTGGTCGATGGCGAGTTGTACACGCTCGACCCTTGCCCCAACCAATGGTACGGCTACTGGTGTTTCAAGGTGGTCCAGGGGCTGTGCAAAGGCGAGCCGAACGCGCTGTACGACCGGCTGGTCACGCCGCCCGAGTCCGGCGATGGGCGCGGCTCCGCCGGGCAGCAAGCGTTCCTAACCGGGCTGCACGAGTTCCATCAGAAATACCCGGACCTGATGCACGGCTTCGAGCCGAGCAAGCGCGAACTGATCGGCGGCCACGCGACCACGCCGATTCTGATGGTGCAGGGACCGCCGGGAACGGGCAAGTCGTACTCGACGGCCTTCGCGGTCTTCGCCCGCCTCCAGGGAGCGATGCGGGCGAAGCGCGACGGCGAGTATCGCGTCTTTCTGTCGTGCAAGACGCACGCCGCCACCGACGTACTGCTCAAGAATATGCTCGACGTCCAGCAGAAGCTCCGCGCCTTGCAGCAGAAGGACCGTCAACTATTCAAGGTCTACTTCGAGGAACGGCTACTAGAGGTGCCACTGTTCCGCGTCGCGCCGAATGACCAGATGCCCGAGGGCATCATCACCCTGGTCAAGGACACCGAGAAGGGCGAGGACGCTCAGTGCAACGCCGACGTGATCCTCAATCACCAGTGGGCCATCGTCGGCATCACGCCCGGCGGCACCTACAGTATGCTCAAGAAG
>Ga0272446_1003735_pt1 | contig 18837 bp, 16 predicted proteins | sample YNPCB0061_FD_194587 | JGI IMG/M metagenome (GOLD analysis project Ga0272446, IMG submission 194587) | Hot spring microbial mat communities from Yellowstone National Park, WY, United States - YNP-CB-006-1 | ecosystem: Environmental > Aquatic > Thermal springs > Hot (42-90C) > Sediment | place... | reverse complement strand
TGGCGGTTAGTTTCCGGGATCGAAAGGGCTTTGACGGCAAATTTGGCTACATCCTGGGTGTTCATGTAAGCGATCGGGGAGGATTCCCCCGTAATCCAGACTGCCTGACCTTCCAAAATGGGGATAGCATACTGCCCAATCAAACCCTGCATGAACCCACAGGGTTTTAGGATAGTGTAATTGAGTTTTGTTTCTGATAGAAATTTCTCGGTGCAGTATTTAATTTCCATCAACGGCACCTGGAGATATTTTTCCGAATTAAGGATCGAGAAAAAGACGAATTTTTCAATTGGGGCTTGTTCTAATGCCTGAATCAGAGCCACCTTACCATGCCAATCCACTTCCCTAATTCTGAGACTATCTGTAGGGCGGGTAGTAGCACTATCAATTACATGGCTGACTCCCTCTAGGGCATCCCCGATCGTGTCGGGTTGGGTGAGGTCCCCGGCTACTAACTGAGCGCCCCACTCACTCAAAAAAGTCGCCCGTTTGGGATTGCGGACAAAACATTTGACTTTTAGCCCCTGATCGAGTGCATAGCGAACGATTTGTCTTCCTAATGTGCCAGTAGCACCAACGACCAGTAAACTCATAAATTCAAATATAAAAAATTATTAACGTCTCTATAATCTAGCAGATAGCTTGCCAAAAAGTCGTCTTGCCTTTACCCAGAGAACTGGAATTGAAACTGATCAGCTAGGGAGGGGAATACCCCATTTTTGTCATTACCCGATCGGTTGATTTTTAGTCCGAAGCTCTAAACCTCATGATAATTAGCATAAAATCCAGATGAATGATATTATCACGATGGAGGTTAAAAATTCTGGAATGTCATACACCTAAATTTATTCAGTTGCAAATAACCTTTCTTCATATTTCCCGATATAATTTGTACCCGCCCTTCGATCGAGTTCTGACAAAATTAAATAGGTTAAATCCAAAGAACAAACAACTTCATGGGCAAGAATGGCATATTTTTTTAACTGCATGAGAGATAGTTCTTCTAGCTTCATCCAATCCCTTACATAAATTGCATCAGACCAGAGAAATTGATTACCTTTGTAAGGATTTTCTGTCATTAGGGGCTTAAAGGTACGACCGCCATATCCTAAAAATTTATGAAATTGAAACCCCTGAGAGCGGAGAAAACGATCGACATCAGCAAATAATGGTTGATTCTTGTAAAGTTCAACAAATTCTACTTCAGTTTGAATAACAAGGGTATTAGGTAAAATGCGTGTAGCATTTTCAAAGACCATCAACTCTGCCCCCTGGACATCAATTTTGATTAAATCTACTGATTCAATTTCTAGGATAGAATCGATCGTTTTTGTTTCGACCGGATGGGTGTTTACTAATGTTACAACTTCAAGCAGGTGCTGAAATTTTCCTAGTAGAGAAGAATTTGGCTCAAATAAAGAGCCTGTCAAATTCCAACTGGTTTCATAGAAGGTAGCGGGTAGCCCATTGCCAACAAAATAGGGAAAAAATTGATGGGGAGCGCCATAGGTTTGATTAAGTTTTTCACATTCGGTTAAATCTGGTTCAAAGCCAATTATCTTGCCCTTTCGCCCTTCTATAATTTTATGGTAGGGCGGAACTTCGCTGAGGGCTGCACCAATATCTAAAATATTAATTAGAAAATCTTCGGGGAAAAAATCTAAAATGCTCCACATACAAATAACCTGACCATCAAAACTAGAATATATGAATTATACCGATCGGGGGAAATATTTTACTTTATCTTTATTTAATCAGCTCCCTTGATTTTTGCCCGATATATTACCTAATTTATTCAGGCATTTGTCTTATGTTATTAGTCTTTCTAATTAGCATCTTTTGCAGAACCTACTTAAAGTCTTTCCTTTAATCAATAAAATAACTAAAAAAATGAAAGTATTAAAACGATCGGTGTTGTGCCACAACAGTCAAATAGCTTTGCAGGTTGGAAAGAGCTACTCATACATCAAAGATGCCGTCCACTCTTTAGGGTCTTTAAGCTTTCTGTAGCCTTGGAGTAATTCATCTAGGGAAGATTTCTTTAGCCAAGATATTGGAAAAGTATAAATTGACTTAAAAGTTCCATCACACATTCAGGAAAAACAGGCTACATGAGATTCGGGAATAAAAAATTGGAAGCGGGTGGCGGGAATCGAACCCGCAACGACAGTTTGGAAGACTGTGGTTTTACCACTAAACTACACCCGCAAGGTCTTTTAGTATATCAGGTGCTAATATTCTCGTAAAGTATTTGGAATAACATTTATGACAAAAGTAGCACTGGTAACTGGCGGCTCTCGGGGGATTGGCAGGAGTATTTGTTTAGCTCTTGCCCAAAGGGGGGCAAAGGTGGCAGTCAACTACTCTAGTTCCGTGGAAGCTGCCCAAGCGGTGGCAAAATCGATCGAGAGTCAGGGAGGGGAAGCAATCATCTGTCAAGGGGATGTGTCAGTTCCCGATCGGGTAGAAGAGATGGTCAAACAGGTGATGGAGCAGTGGGGCAGGATCGATATTTTAGTCAATAATGCTGGGATCACTCGCGATCGGTTGTTATTGCGGATGAAGTTGGAGGACTGGCAGCAGGTGATCGACCTAAATTTAACCGGCGTTTTTTTATGTACCAGTGCGGTGAGTAAAATCATGCTCAAACAAAAGTCGGGCAGAATCATCAACATTACTTCCGTTTCAGGCATTATGGGGAACGCAGGTCAGGCAAACTATAGTGCAGCTAAGGCGGGAGTGATCGGTTTCACCCGATCGGTGGCGCGGGAACTTGCCAGCCGAGGGATTACAGTCAACGGGGTAGCGCCTGGTTTTATCGCTACAGATATGACTGCCACTCTGGGGGAAGAGATTATGAAGGGAGTTTTACAGGCTATACCCCTTGGTCGTTTGGGCACTGTAGAAGAGGTAGCAGGTTTGGTAGAGTTTCTAGCTTTTTCTGAGGCAGCCAACTACATCACCGGGCAGATATTCAATATTGATGGAGGGATGGTGATGGCATAACCCCAAAAGAGAATCAATTCTCTAAACTTTAGGAGGATTGATTCTTGCCATTACTCAAGTAAATCTTAGTTCGGCAGACTAAAACTAAATTGGTAATATTGCCCAATTCACATAAAAGAGGGGCAATCAGTCTTATTCAGTGACGATTACGAGTTAAATACTGTCCCTGACTCGCTCCCATTGGGCAATAGTGCATCAGGCTAAAGTCTGTTCGTGCAGTTACGGATAAATGGTTTGAACTCAAAGTTTTCTTAGAAATTCTCTAATAAGTAATGATGTTCTATTGTGATAAACATCCAAAGTCCTCTCAGACCAAGGAGTTGGTTGAAATTGCCTCCTATGCCATCATTAGTGATTCGATCCTTTAGCATTCAATTAAAAACGAGCCCATAGTACCTGCTGAATGATAGATAAGGTTTGTATAAAACAAATTAGAAAAGAAAGAGTTAATCTAGTTTTTCAATTAACTCGATCGGTAATCCATCTATATCAGCAATAAATGCCGTTTTGTAAGTAACATCCCCGATCGTTTGTTTCCTTGGAGTGAGCAAAAGTTTTACTTTACCTAATTTGTTTACTAGGTTTTGCAGAGTATCTTCCAAACTATCGATCGTGAAAGACAAATGATAATAACCCGTGTAATGTTCATCAAAAAAACAATCAGGAGCGGGTTGAGGTTCAGGAATCTGCATTAACTCCAGCCTCGTATCATTACCAACCAACCAACAAGCCAAAGTAATGCCCGCCGTAAACCTAGTCTCGATCGTGAACCCTAAACATTCATAAAAACCGATCGCTTGATGGATGTCCCTAGTCCTAATTGCTACATGATGAAACTTCACAAAAATTTATACCTTTATCAACCAAATTTCCTTGATATAACCCCCAAACAGCAGTAAGTTACTGGCAACCAAACTCATCTAAGCCGAATTTAGAGAGCTTGTTCGGCTATCTTAAACTATTCTTAACCATAGGTTAACCCGCTCTTAGTGTGTGAATGACATTAAAGGTTTATGTTGAATATGTAGTCCAAAGTTAAAGACTCAATTATGACCTTTTCTACTCGTGGGTTGATTGTAGCTTCCGTCTTGGCAGTTGCAACTGTAGTTCCCAGCCAAGTTTTGGCTCAACAAAAAGTAATCAAGTCCGATGGTTCTAGTACCGTTTTCCCCTTCACTGAAGCAGCCGCTGCTGATTTCCAAAAAGCAAATCCCGACTTGCGCGTAACCGTAGGTGTATCCGGTACTGGTGCTGGTTTCCGTAAATTCTGTGCTGGTGAAACGGACATTTCCAACGCTTCCCGCCCGATCCTGAAAAAAGAAATGGAAACCTGCGCCAACAACGGCATCAAATACATCGAGTTGCCTGTGGCATTTGACGGTTTGACCGTTGTAGTTAATCCCCAGAACAATTGGGCTACCAACCTCACCGTAGCTGAACTGAAGAAAATCTGGGAGCCCGGTTCCAAGATCAACAACTGGAAAGATGTCCGCTCTGGTTTCCCTGATGTGCCCCTCCGCCTCTATGGAGCTGGTACGGCTTCTGGTACCTTTGACTACTTCACCGAAGCGATCAACGGCAAAGCCAAAGCCAGCCGCGCCGACTACACTGCCAGCGAGGATGACAACGTATTGGTTCAGGGTGTAGCCCGTGACCGTGGTGGTTTGGGTTATTTTGGTAAGTCCTATTACGATGAAAACAAGGACAAGCTGAAAGCAGTAGCGATCGTTAACCCCAAAACCAACAAACCCGTATTACCTACCAACGAAACCGTACTCGATGGTAGCTACGCTCCCCTTGGTCGTCCCTTGTTCCTGTATGTCAACCAGCAAGCGGCAAATCGTTCTGAAGTAACCAAGTTCATCACTTACACCTTCCAGAATGGTCCTGCTATCGCCAAGAAAGCCGACTTCGTGCCCCTAAGACCAGCTGATTACAGCGCTATCCTCAGAAATGTCTTTACCAAGCGCAAGCTCGGTACTGTGTTTGGTGGTGAGCAACAAATTGGTGCAACCGTGCAAGAAATCCTAGCTAAGGAACCTAAGCAATAATCTATGACGAGGGGGAGCTTCCCCCTTGTTTTTTGTCAAGTTTATGGCTATAAAGAATGCAAAGTAAATCCAGGTAAAATCGGTGACGGACTCAACAGAACTATTATTGTCTTCTACGTCTTCCCAATCTAAGAGTAAGCGTCAGGCAAGAGAATTTAGGGAAAACATCATACAGGCATTGCTTGTGGTTGCCGCAATTTCTTCTGTATTCATAACCTTGGGCATTATGGAAGTTTTGGTTGGGCAGAGTTGGAAGTTTTTTACCAATCCCGAATTAAAGGAAGTAGGCGTAGAAAACATATTTGCCGACTTCTTTAACCTCAAGAACCCCCAATGGACAGTCCTGTTTGAAGAGAAACACTTCGGGATTATGACATTGCTTTCCAGTACGTTTCTTACTTCTTTTATTGCTCTAATGGTGGCAGTCCCGATCGGTACGATCGTGGCGATTTATCTAAGTGAATTTGCCCTGGCTTCGGTGCGGGAATGGCTCAAACCCATTTTAGAATTACTAGCAGGGGTTCCCTCCGTAGTATTTGGCTATTTTGCCCTCAATGTTATTTCCCCCTTTGTCCGGTCATTTAACCAAGACATACCTGGATTTAATCGTTTGAGTGCAGGAATTGTGATTGGTATTGCGGTTATTCCGATTATTAGTTCCATTGCGGAAGATGCGATGAGGGCTGTACCCAATCAGATGCGGGAAGGCTCCTATGCTTTAGGTTCCACCAGAATTGCCACCGCAATTAGTGTAGTGTTTCCAGCGGCTTTCTCTGGGATTATAGCCTCCTATATTTTGGGAGTCTCCCGCGCTGTAGGTGAAACGATGATTGTGGCAGTAGCTGGAGGATTGCAACCCCTTTATAGCTGGAATCCCCTAGAAGGTGCAGCGACAATTTCAGCCTACATTGTGCAAGTAACTTTAGGAGATGTTCCCTACGGCTCCCTGGAGTATGAAAGTATTTTTGCTGCTGGTTTGACCCTGGCATTTTTAACTTTATCATTAAACTTAATTGGCTTTTTCCTCATCAAGCGCTTCAAGGAGACCTACTAATGACTAATGAAATTCCTGAATTATCCAACCTTCAGACTATCCGCCAGGGTATTAAGGTAAGGAAGTTAGTAGATCGAATCTTTGAAATTGTTGCGCTTGGGTCTCTATTTTCAACTCTTGGTATTTTATTGGTTTTAATTGCCAAACTGCTGGTTGAAGGGGGCAGGCGTTTTAGTAATGGGTTCATTGAATTTATTACTTCTGTGCCAGACTCTAACCCAGAGCAAGCGGGCATCAAAATTGCCATCGTTGGTTCGTTTTTAGTGATTTTAGTAACTGCCTCGATCGCTGTTCCTTTAGGCATCGGGGCGGGTATTTATTTAGAAGAATATGCTAAGAAAAACTGGTTTTCAAATGTCATTGAAATTAACATTTCTAACTTGGCGGGGGTACCATCGATCATCTATGGTTTGTTGGCTTTAGGGATTTTTAAGGCACAACTCAAATTAGGTGAAACTATCATTACAGCAGGGTTGACCTTGGCATTATTGATCTTGCCAATTATTATTGTGACCACCAGGGAGGCGATTAAAGCTATTCCCCAATCTTTGCGGGAGGGTGTCTATGCGATCGGTGCTTCCCGTTGGCAGACTATTTATGACCACATCTTACCTGCTTCAGCCGGTGGTATTTTGACCGGAATTATTGTAGGTCTTTCTAGGGCGATCGGGGAAGCGGCTCCCCTAGTCACGATCGGGGCTTTGACCTTCCTGACCTTCCTGCCCCCTGTACCCTTTGCCCCTAAACCAGACGGTGGTTTTGTTGGTCCCTTTGCGTGGCTATTTTCTCCATTCACCGTTATGCCCATTCAGGTATTTGATTGGGTGGGTCGTCCTGATCCAGGGTTTAATGTGGTGAACGCTGGGGCAGCCGCAGTAGTTTTGGTGCTAATGACTCTTTCTATGAATGCCCTAGCGATTTATCTAAGAATATATTTCCGCAAGAGAGTCAAGTGGTAAGACTTGTGGTAAGTTTAGGTTAAAGTAATGGCAAAAACTATGGATCGGACAACAATTGCGAGGGAAAAATTAAAAGCCGAGGTAGTGAATTTTAATTTCTACTATGGTAACTTCCATGCTCTAAAAAATATCAACATGACCGTAGCAGAGAAGCAAGTGACAGCTTTGATTGGACCTTCGGGTTGCGGTAAGAGTACTCTTCTCCGTGCTTTTAATCGGATGCATGAGCTTTATCCTGGCACCAGGCATGAGGGACAGATTCTCTTAGAAAACCAAGATATTATGGGCAAGGATGTAGACCCGATCGAGGTGCGGATGCGGATCGGGATGGTATTTCAAAAGCCCAATCCCTTCCCTAAGAGCATCTATGAAAATGTCGCCTATGGCTTAAGAATTAGGGGGATTAAAAAGAAAAGTACCCTGGATGAGCGAGTAGAGCAGGCACTGAGGGGTGCAGCTCTATGGGAGGAAGTGAAAGACCGTTTAGATAAGCCTGGTTTCTCTTTATCGGGGGGACAGCAACAACGTTTGTGTATTGCTAGAACTCTGGCTACTTCCCCAGAAATTATTTTGTTTGATGAACCTACCTCAGCCCTAGACCCGATCGCTACTAATAGCATTGAAGAGTTAATTCAAGAGTTACGGAACCAGGTAACAATCTTAATTGTGACTCACAATATGCAACAGGCAACCAGGGTATCGGACTACACTGCCTTCATGTACTTGGGAGAAGTGGTGGAATTTGATAAAACCAACTTTATTTTTGGTAGTCCCACTCAACAACGGACGAAGGATTATATTTCTGGTCAATTTGGTTAACTAGCTATGACATCCCCCGTACTCGATAACCTGTCATTAGAAAAAGGCAAAGCCCGTTGGGCAATCAATCACAGCGTGGTTAACCTATCTGAGCGGATTTTTGCTCTGAGTACAGGTTTTTTAGCTTTTATCCCGATCGTGATTTTTTTGGCAATTATTGGCTTTATGGTGTTTGATAGCCTTGCCTTTCTGAATTCTTTTGTGGCAGAAGGGAAAGAAGCGGGGGCTAGTTTGTTTAACTTTATTTCCGATCGGGAATGGACAGTAATGTTTGAACCCGCCGATGGAGAGAGAAGACAGATTGGTGTAGTTTCCTTAATTTTGTCATCTAGCATTGTTTCGCTGATTTCGATCGTTGTGGCAGCTCCTTTGGGTACTTTGTCGTCAATATTCGTGTCGGAGTTTGTACCAAAACGGGTAAATTACTTTTTAATTCCCCTGTTAAACCTCATTTCCGGTATTCCGACGGTAGTTTTGGGGGCTTTTGCCTTCTTTACCTTTTCTCCTTTCTTGCAGAAAATTTTTCCTCAAGTTCAGCCCTACAACCTGTTGAGTTCCGGCATCATTGTGGGTTTGTTTGTCACCCCGATCGTGATAGGGATTGCGGTGAATGCTATTGGTGCAGTGCCCCGTTCCTACTTTGAAGCCGCCTACAGTCTGGGGCTACGGAAACATGAATATATCCTCCAGATTGTTTTGCCTACAATTACACCAGCATTGATTGCTGCATTTACCCTGGCATTGTCTAGGGCGTTTGGTGAAACCATGATTCCAGTTTTGGCATCGGGTTTAACTCCCCAATTTACCTTCAATCCCCTCAAAGCCGGACAGACAGTTTCATCTTTTATTTTTCAGGCAGCCACTGCCGCCGTGGGATTTGACACTTTAGAATTTAAGTCCATGTTTGCGGTGGGGTTAGTTTTGTTTATTTTGACCTTCTTCTTAAATTCCATTGGCAATTTTTCCCGCCGTAGCTTTGCCAATCAAATGATGAGTATGGGGGTATCCAAAGCGGAAGATACATCGAGTCAAACCTCGGTGATGGTAATTGATGAAAATATGTACAATCAGAGGGCTGGCTTTGCTCCTAGCGAGGGGTTGCGGAATTTTTTGGGGCTTTTGCTCAGATTTTTTAGCTATATTTCAATCCTCCCGATCGGGTTGGTTTTATTGTTTTTAGCCTTCAGTAATATCCGCAATGGTGCAAAATACTTGAAATGGAAATTTATCACCCAATTTGCCGACCCTGATCCTGAGCAGGCTGGTATTCTAGCAGCTTTAGTAGCTAATTTGTGGCTAGTTTTAATCGTGGTTGTAATCTTAATTATTGTGGGATTGGGGGCAGCTATCTTCCTAGAAGAATACGCCAATATTACCCTCTCTCGTATTTTTAAGAATAATAAATTAGTCAACACGATCGAGACTATTTTAGAGATTAACCTAGATAATTTGTCCGCACTTCCTACCATTATTTATGGTGTATTGGGGGTAGAGCTATTTGTGATTTATGGCAAAAATTTCACCGGCGGAAGAACCGTCATATCCGGCGCTCTTACCTTAGCGGTTTTGGCATTGCCCTTTGTCATTACGACCTTTAGGACTTCTCTGCGGAATGTGCCAGCCAACTTACGCTATGCAGGCTACTCTGTGGGAATGAGTAAATTTCAGGTCATTTTGACGATTGTCATCCCCTATGCCTTCTCGGGGCTTGCTTCCGGGGTTTTATTGGCATCGACCATCACGATCGGCGAGACGGCAGCCTTGGGGGCGGTAGTTGGTTCCTTGGGCTTAATTTCCTTTACTCCCTTCCAAAACCAGACGGGACCCTTTTTAAGCCAATTTGTGACCATTCCTCTGCAAATTTATCTGTGGACGACAAAGCCCGTAACTGAGCCGCTGAGTTCGGCAGCGATCGTTGTTTTGTTGGGACTCATTTTAGTTCTGGGATTTCTTTCTTTAATTACTGCCAACCTATTTCAGTCTAAAACCTATGAAACCTGATCAAGTAACTAGCACCGTTTTACAGGGGGAAGGAGTTTCCATTTCCCTACAGGATGTAACGGTTTTCTATGGCATCAATCCCGCCATTCAGGATGTAAGAATGGACATTTTTGCTAACTCAGTGACGGCATTTATTGGACCCTCTGGTTGTGGTAAAACAACCCTTCTACGATGTATAAATCGGATGAATGACCTGATTACTAATACGCAAATTTCAGGCGAGATTAGAGTTTTTAACCAGGATGTGCGTAAGCTAGACCCGATTGATTTACGGCGGCGGGTAGGTATGGTATTCCAGCGCCCGAATCCTTTTCCGACATCGGTTTACGAAAATATTGCCCTTGGCTTGAGGGTGAACGGCTTTAAGGGAAACATTGCGGAGCAAGTCGAAAAATATCTCCGTTTGGTGGGTTTATATGATGAAGTAAAAGATAGATTGAAAACTAACGCCTTGCAACTATCCGGCGGTCAACAACAGCGTTTATGTATTGCCCGCAGTTTGGCATTAGAGCCAGAAATTATTTTGATGGATGAACCCTGCGCCTCCCTCGATCCAATTTCTAGTATTAGAATCGACAATTTAATTACCCAACTGAAGAAGTTTTTTACCGTAGTAATTATTACCCACAACTTGCAGCAGGCAGCCAGAATTGCCGATTGGATTGCCTTTTTTAAGGTAGTAGAATCGGGGGGGGCTAAATTTGGCGTACTAGATGAATATGCTACTTCTACAGACTTCTTTACCAAACCTGTTTCTATTGATTCCTACAATTACATCAATACTCGCATTGGTTAGGTTGCTGTTAATTTTACTTTTGTGCGTTGGGTGGGTCTTACCTGTCCAAGCTGATTTATTGGCTGAGGTAGAAGGTTTTGCTAATCAGGCAATTGAATCTTTACAAAGGGGTGATTTTGCCGCTTCAGAACAGGCATGGTCTGAGGTATTAAAACTTAATCCCAAGAATAGTGCGGTGTGGAGTAATCGGGGGAATGTCCGCCTCAGTCAAAATAATATAGAAGGAGCGATTGAAGATTTTAACCGATCGATCGAATTGACCCCTAATCAGCCTGATCCCTACTTAAATCGGGGTATTGCCTATGAAAGATTAAAAGAATGGGATAAAGCCATAGCAGACTACGATCGGGTAATAGAAATAGAACCCCAGGACGCTTACGCCTACAACAATCGGGGCAATGCCTATGCAGGCAAACAGGACTGGGAGAACGCGTTAAAAAATTACGACCGGGCAGCAGAACTTGACCCCAAATTTGCTTTTGCTAGGGCTAACAGTGCCTTAGTCCGTTATCAGTTAGGGCAGGACAATCGGGCTTTAAGGGAAATTAAAAATCTTGTTAGAAAATATCCTAATTTTGCTGATATGAGAGCAGCTTTGACCGCAATTTTATGGCATCAAAAAAAGCGGGGAGAGGCAGAGAGTAACTGGGTAGCGGTGATGGGATTAGACGATCGGTATAAAGATTTAGAATGGGTAGAAAATATCCGTCGTTGGACACCAAGGTTAGTTACCGAACTATCAGAATTTCTGCAACTAAAATGATGGCAATTCCTCCCAGTCGCAAACAGGAACTAAATAAACTCATCGATCGGTTGACGATTAAAGCAAAGGAAAAAATCAATTGGGAATTACTCGATCGGGCTTTGATTCATCCGAGTTTTGGTAGTGAAAATAATGACCACCTAGAGTTCTGTGGGGATAGTGTGATTAGGTTAGAAGTAACCTTATATTTATATCAATATCATCTATCTTCCTTAGGGGATTTAACTAACTTAAGAAACCAGCTAGTAAGCGATAGGATTTTAGCTGAAATTGCTGATAGTTACAATCTCGATCATTTTATTGTGGTCTCCCCGGAAGCCGCCCGCACTACCCCAAAGCTCCGCTCCCGTTTGGCAGATGGACTAGAAGCAGTGGCGGGGGCACTTTATCTATCTAGCGGCGATTTTAGTTTGATTAGCCCCTGGCTAGACCTTCATTGGGAACGGCTGATTCCCCAACTCAAGACTAAACCCGCCTACGGCAATTACAAAGTTGCTCTCCAGGAACTCACTCAAGCACAGTGGCGGGAATTGCCCGAATATCGCCTCACTCAAGAACGCCCCCACTTTGAAGCCGAAGTCTGGATTCAAAATCGTTGCTGGGGGAAGGGTACCGGCAATAGCATCAAAGAAGCACACCAACAGGCAGCCGCCCAAGCCTTGCCTCTGTTAGAAGAATTTCTGCAAAATCAAGTAAGTCCTCCTGCATAAATCAGCATATTTTGTTTTTAGGACTACCCCGATCGGCGGTTATGGTTTATATTTGTTTTGTGTGAGGAGCGAACCAATAAGAGGATCAGGACGGAACGAGGATAGTACCTGATCCTCTTCTTGTATGAATGGAGGAAGGAAAGTGAAAGCACTCAGACGCATAGCTGCCGGTCTAGCCCTGACATTAACTGCAACTGCTTTAGGTGGAATTTGGTACGGGCGCTACTATCTAACTACAAAACTTGTCCCCCTCCTTGAACAGAATTTGACCGATTCCCTCCAACGCCCGATCGATTTAGGGGAGGTAACTTTTGTCAATACAAGAACAGTTCATTTCGGCAAAACTACTATTCCCCCTACCCCTGAACTAGCAGATTTTTTTACCTTCGATCGGATTGAAATTAGCACCGATCCTTGGGAATATTGGCGGTCAGGCAAGTTAGAAATTAGGAGCAAATTTGTCCGTCCCCATGTCTTTTTGCCCCAGGACAGTAAGGGTGAACTTTCTAACCTGCCCCAGGAACCCCTAGATTTACCCCCCTGGTTAGACCTCAAAACCGTCACAATCTCAGATGGGCGCTTGACTCTGGGGATTGAGAAGACCAAACAATTAGTCACGATCGATCGGTTGCAAATAGAGAGCGATTGGCAGGGCATGGAAAGCCTGGTAGCTCAGGGTAAGGGAGAAGTCAAACTAGCAGCATGGGACAGGGCATTAAAACCCGAGCAGAAACTGGAATGGGGCAATTCTAAGGGTAAGGTAAATCTAAATCTAAGCTGGAATCTTAGGCAGAACCAAGGCGAACTAAGAATCCAGAATCGGGATGTTGATCTGGCAGTCGCCCAAAATTTCCTGACCGACCTACCCTTTACCCTAATTAGCGGCAGAGTTAATGGGGATGTGGGGCTTAGGTTCCTGCCCAATCAGGTAGCTCAAGTGCAGGGGGCAGTAAAACTAACTCAAGGAGAGGTGATTTTCCCTGGGGCAACCCATCCCCTCCAGGCAATTGAGGGACAGTTTATCTATGATGGCATGACCACTACCCTCAATCAGGTCAAAGCCAAGTATAACGATATACCCTTGACGGCTCAGGGCACAATCACCCCCGATCGGGGTATGGACATAGATTTAGCAATCCCCTCGATCGATTTGGGGCAGTCCCTGGCTGGGTTGGCAGTAGAGTCTCCTGTAGTTCTGGGGGGTAAAATTGCGGTGCAGGGCAAACTCCAGGGCATTAAGCCCAGTTTTAGGGCAGTAGTTACCAATCAAACAGAGATTAACATCGATCGGGTTCTTTTAGACCGGTCGGAATTGGTGTTAGATACCAAAGACTTCCAAACCTGGCAATTACTAAACCTCAGCGCCCAATCCGATTTAGGCACGATCGATGGGGCAGGCACATTGATTCTAGGAGACAGCCCATCCTTAGACCTAAACCTAAATGCCAGAGACCTAGCCGGGGAGACCATTGCCCAACGCTATGAATTCAACTTGCCCTTTGGGGTAGGGGCAGTTACTGCTAATGCCCGCCTCCAGGGCAGAATCGATGATTTGAGCTTAGTCCTTAATGCCAGCGCCCCCCAAGCGGATTATCCCCTAGAAGCACAGGCAACGATCGCTCAAGGAGTGACCACGATCGACCGGGTGGAATTGTTGCTGCCAGAGGGCAGAGTGACCGGGAATGGCATTATCACCGAAAAAGGCTGGTCGGGCAACTTCAGCACCCAAGAATTGAATTTACCCCAAGCCAGTCTAGCGGGCAAAATCGAGGTAATTAGCCCCAAAGGTAGCTTCGACCCCAAGGAATTGCAGGCAAAAGCAGAGCTAGAGTTACCCAAGGGCTTCGGTAGAGCAAAAGATACCATCCGATCGAGTTTGAGTTGGGACGGCAAAAAAGTATTGGTAGAAAATCTCAGCCTTGGTAGCATTCTGGAAGCTAAAGGGGAAGTAGATTTAGAATTCAATGAGCAAGAGATGCCCCAGGGATTAGGAGAGGTAAACCTCCAGGTCAAAGCAGAAAATACAGATGTAGCCTCCCTTAGTCAATTTGTGACTGAGATACCCAAAACGATCGAGGGTAATCTTGACTTTGATGGACAGGTGCGGGGCAAAATCGACCAACTCCAACTCTATGGCAACCTCCAGGGCAACAATATCCGCCTAAAAGGAGATAGCGACATCCCGACCGGCACGATCGGGTTTGAGAGTACCATCAGTGGCAGTATCCTCGACCCCAGGCTCCAGGGGCAGATGACCCTAAGGGACTTGGCATACCGAGACATTGCTTTTGAACCATCCCTGCAGGGTAATTTTAGCCTCCAGCCAAGCCAGGGACTAGACCTAGACCTCAAGGGCAACACCGATCGGATTGCGGTCAAACTAGACCAACGATTCCAGCCCCAAAATATTGACATCCGCCTCCAGGACTCGATTGCCAGAGCTAGACCAGTAGGCGGAGAAAAGTTAGAAGTCACGATCGAGAATTTCCCCATCGCCCTCATTGCCGCCCCTTTGGGAGAGAAGGATTTAAGCGGCGATATGTCTGGCACCGGAACGATGAATTTGGGAGATAAATTCCGCACCGTGGGAGAATTTACCATCGATCGTCCCCGCTACGGGCGCATCCAGGGCGAAAAACTGACTGCCAACTTCGCCTATAACAACGGCAATGTCTTTCTGCGGGAGGGCAAGCTGATTATTCCCTTGGCGGATGGGGAACGCACATCCTCTTACGAATTTGACTTGGCATACACTCCCCAAGCACAGACTAGGCTCATGGGCAACCTCAGAATCGCTGATGGAAGTATTCAAGACATCACCCAAATCATGCAGTGGTCGAAGTGGGAAGACCTAGCCCAGGGACTCGATCGTCCTAAGTTTGCCAAATCCATCGCCCTCCAGCCCTTCCCCCAAGTAGGCTTACCCAAAGGGGGGCTAAGAGAACAGTTAAATTACTTCTCTCAAATCCAGCAACGCCTGATTCAGCAAGAGATTGCCAACGCCGAGACAAACAGCCTCCCCCCCCTCACAGATTTAAGGGGTACTTTAACGGGCAAGGTCAGCATTCAAGACCGCTCCCAGACTGGGCTAGGGGTGCAAGTTGAGCTAGAGGGCAGAAACTGGGAATATGGCAAATTCGCCGTAGATGACATCAACTTTGAAGGGGAATATCGGAATGGTACGGTCACGATCGGTAATGCCCGCCTCCAATCCGCCGACTCCTTTGGGGAGCTAAGGGAAGGAAAAATCGCCCTAGTCGATCCCCAGACGGGCAAACTGGGGGAAATTCAAGGAGAATTGGAACTAGCGGAATTTCCGATCCAATCCCTCCGCCCCCTGCCCTTTTTTCGCATCATACCCGTAGAGGTAACGGGCAAGGTGAAGGGAAAAGCCACCCTCTCTGGTAACATTCTCCAGCCCCAGGCAAAGGGACAGTTGGAATTAGCCGAGGGCACCATCAGCCAAGAACCGATCGAATCTATCAAGGGTGATTTTGACTATAACCAGGGCAGGTTCAAATTTAAGAGTATACTGGCACTAGCAGAAGCCCCCCCCATGCAGCTTTCCGGTGATATTCCCCTCCAAATTGGCTATGTCTTTCCTGGCTCTAAGATACAGATGGACTTGGAGGTGAGGGACAGAGCGCTGGGCTTCATCAACCTAGTCAATCCCAATGTGCGTTGGATTGATGGACGGGGGGAGGCAAAAATTGCCGTCAGTGGCACCACCAAGCAACCCAAACTGTTGGGTAATGCTTCTATTGCAGAGGCAGAAATCCAAGTTGCAGGACTACCCAGTGACATTACCAATCTAAATGGCAGTTTACAATTCGACCTCGATCGGGTCACTGCCGACCTCGAGGGTAAATTTAGCCAGGGGGAACTAAGGGCTAAAGGTAGCATCCCCATCACCAACGAAAATCTGGAAAACCCCAATCCCCTGACCGTGACCGCCAATAGGCTAGCCCTCGATCTCAAAAATACCTATACCGGTAACTTTGATGGCAACCTAAATATTAGCGGCTCCCTGCAAAACCCGATCGTGTCTGGTATGGTAGCCCTTTCTAACGGGCGCATCCCCCTGCCGGATGAGCCGGTAGAAAAAAATGGCAACGGTAAAGCCCCCAGCACCATTGCTTTCCGTGATCTAAAGGTAGATATTGGCGAAAATATTCAAATTAGTCGTGCCCCCCTCCTCAACTTTGTCGGTAAAGGGGAAATTACCGTCAATGGCACCATCAATGACATCCGTCCCAGCGGTAGGGTTGCCGTGACCAGAGGACAGGTAAATGCTATTTCGGCAAGGTTCCGCCTCGATCGTTCCTTTGATAGCTTTGCCGAATTTCTGCCCAACCAGGGCTTAGACCCCAACCTCAACGTGCGGGTTTTAGGAGCAGTGCCGGAAGTAACCCGCACCCCGATCGAGCCTTCCCCCTTTGATGCTTTCAACCCAGGTTCTATCCCCGTAAGCAACTTGGGTGCCCAACGGACATTACAGGTACAGGCAACGGTAACGGGCAGAGCTAGTAACCCCACGATCGAGCTAAGGAGCAGTCCGCCCCGCACCAACTCCGAAATTCTGGCACTAATTGGCGGCGGGCTTCTGACCCAAACCGGGGGAGATGCCACTACTGCCCTAGTCAACCTAGCGGGAGGTACATTTATCTCCTTCTTTCAAGATGCGATCGGGGATGTGTTGAACCTATCAGAATTCAACCTCAGTCCCGTTACCAACAGTTCCGATGGCAGACGTATATCAGCCCTGGGATTAGCAGCCGAAGGAGCGATCGATATAGGGCGGGATTTTTCCGTTTCTATCCGCAGTGTCATCAACGACCCATCTCAAACCACCAGCTACACCCTCCGCTACCGCCTCAATCCTAATACCCTACTCCGTACAAACACAGACTTAAAAGGCAATAACAGCACCACGATCGAGTTTGAAAATCGTTTCTAACTTGTTCTAAAAACTCCCCTAGTAGTATGAATATCTATCAATCTGCTAATGGAAAAAAGATAAACAGAATAACCTATGTATTACCTATAAGACGTTCTGAAAGAAGCAGGGTTTGACCTTCTATGACCCCGATCGTTTTATGAAAGACCGATCGTTCTCAAAAAATGATTGACAGTAGCAACTATCCTTTTGGCATCAAAGTTAAAAAAGAATCTCGCAAGAGTTAAGAGAATGCCACCCAAGACTGTGACAAATACGCCTTTGCTGGCAAATTCTTGGTAGCTGATACGTTTATCAAAACCATCTAATTTTGCCTCGATAGTCTGAATCTCACCCTTGAGTTCGGTTTTTACTTGTTGAATTTCACCTTTAAGTTCGGTATGCACTTGCTGAATCTCGCCTTTAAGTTCGGTATGCACTTGCTGAATCTCGCCTTTGAGTTCAGTTTTTACTTGTTGAATTTCACCTTTGAGTTCGGTGCGGACTTCAGAGATTTCTCGCCGGATTGCTTTGAATTCACCGTGAATTTCCGCGAAGCCGACCTCCATTTTTTTGTCTAAATGTTCGATTTTCTTGTCTAGCTCTACAAAGCGTGTGTCAAATTTTCTATCAAGATCATTGAACTTAGTCAGGATGAGATTCTTGAGTTCTTCGTTGGTGGTGTCTGCCATGACTGTATGGGATTGGGTACAAACAGATAGTAACATATTAACAATCCCCCGATGGAAAAAAGACAAACAGAATAACCTATGTATTACCTATATGACATTCTGAAAGAAGGGGAATTTCACCTTCTATGACCCCGATCGTTTTTATGAAAGACCGATCGTTCTCAAAAAATGATCGACAGTAGCAACTATCCTTTTGGCATCAAAGTTAAAAAAGAATCTCGCAAGAGTTAAAAGAATGCCACCCAAGACTGTGACAAATACACCTTTACTGGCAAATTCTTGGTAGCTGATACGTTTATCAAAACCATCTAATTTTGCTTCAATGGTTTTTATATCGCCTTTGAGTTCGGTTTTTACTTGTTGAATTTCACCTTTAAGTTCGGTGCGGACTTCGGAGATTTCTCGCCGGATTGCTTTGAATTCACCGTGAATTTCCGCGAAGCCGACCTCCATTTTTTTGTCTAAATGTTCGATTTTCTTGTCTAGCTCTACAAAGCGTGTGTCAAATTTTCTATCAAGATCATTGAACTTAGTCAGGATGAGATTCTTGAGTTCTTCGTTGGTGGTGTCTGCCATGACTGTATGGGATTGGGTACAAACAGATAGTAACATATTAACAATCCCCCGATGGAAAAAAGACAAACAGAATAACCTATGTATTACCTATATGACATTCTGAAAGAAGGGGAATTTCACCTTCTATGACCCCGATCGTTTTTATGAAAGACCGATCGTTCTCAAAAAATGATCGACAGTAGCAACTATCCTTTTGGCATCAAAGTTAAAAAAGAATCTCGCAAGAGTTAAAAGAATGCCACCCAAGACTGTGACAAATACACCTTTACTGGCAAATTCTTGGTAGCTGATACGCTTATCAAAACCATCTAATTTTGCCTCGATAGTCTGAATCTCACCCTTGAGTTCGGCTTTTACTTGTTGAATATCACCTTTAAGTTCGGTATGCACTTGCTGAATCTCGCCCTTGAGTTCAGTTTTTACTTGTTGAATTTCGCCTTTGAGTTCGGTGCGGACTTCGGAGATTTCTCGCCG
>Ga0272446_1003734_pt1 | contig 18838 bp, 16 predicted proteins | sample YNPCB0061_FD_194587 | JGI IMG/M metagenome (GOLD analysis project Ga0272446, IMG submission 194587) | Hot spring microbial mat communities from Yellowstone National Park, WY, United States - YNP-CB-006-1 | ecosystem: Environmental > Aquatic > Thermal springs > Hot (42-90C) > Sediment | place... | reverse complement strand
ACTTCATGAAGTCGCCGCCGGAGCAGTACATCGACGAAGAAGCGCGCGAAAAGGTCGAAGCCTTTATTCGGGGCGAAGTGGAACGCTGACAGATCAGAAGACAGAGCACAGACAACAGACAACAGATTGCTCTGTATTCTGTATTCTGTGCTCTGTAATCTGGCTACTGACGACTGACGACTGTCTACTCCAATGGAAGCCTGGGCCCGTAAGAACACCCGCTTCATCATCGAGCCGATCGTCGGCCTGATGGCGCGACTGGGCATCTCGCCCAACGCGCTGACCGCCGCCGGCTTTGCCATCAACGTCGTGGCGGGCGTTCTGATCGGGCTTGGGCATTTGCTGGCCGGCGGCCTGGTGATGACGCTCATTGCCATGCCGCTGGACGCTTTCGACGGAGCGCTGGCGCGCGCCACCCACCAGCAGACCCGCTTCGGCGCATTCTTTGACTCCGTCCTCGACCGGTTCGCCGAAGCCGCAATTCTGACCGGCCTGGCCGCCTACTTTTCGCAGCAGGGCGACGCGCTCTCTGTGGTCGTGACGTTCGCTGCGCTGGCCGGCTCGTTCATGGTCAGCTACACCCGCGCCCGCGCCGAGGGGCTGGGGCTGGAGTGCAAAGTCGGCCTGTTCAGCCGGCTGGGTCGCGTCATCCTGCTGGCCGCCGGCCTCATCTTCAACCAGCCTGTGGTCATGATCTGGCTGCTGGCGACGCTCAGCAACGCCACGGCCATCCAGCGCATCCTCCACGTGCGCCGCATTGCCGCATAACCCCGCCACCGGACCATGATCCAACTGATTCGCATCGACGACCGCCTGGTGCATGGGCAGGTGATGGCGGTGTGGGTGCGCGCATTGAACATCGACCATCTGCTCGTCGCCGACGATGAGAGCGCCAACGACGCCTTCGCCCGGCAGGTCATGCAACTGGCCATGCCCAAAGGGATGACGCTCGTTGTGCAAACGGTTGCGGACGCCAGGCTAACATTAGCCGCCGCAGCGCGCGATCCCCATCGCTGGCTGGCGCTGGTGCGCAACGTCGCGTCGGCTGTTCGCCTGCACAACGCTTTCCCGTTCGACGCACTGAATGTGGGAGGCGCAGGGATGATGCCGGGCCGGCGGCTGATCTGGCGCAGCATCGCCTTGTCGCAGGAAGAGACGGCTGCCCTGCGCGCCCTGCGCGCCCAGGGCGTGGATGTGTATCTGCAAATGTTGCCCAGCGACCCTCAAAAGCGCGACTGGTGAGGGCCTGGTGAGGGCGTGGCGCGTAGTGCGTATTGCGTATTGCATATCGTTTTTTGCGCCCTGTATTCTGACTCCTGACTCCTGACTCCCGACCCATGTCCCTCTTCCACGCTCTCCTGATCGGCTTGATCTACTACCTGGCCAACACTTCGTTTCTGTGCGGGCTGGCCTACTTCACGACGTGGCGGCCTGTCGTCAACGGATTTTTGGTTGGGCTGGCGCTGGGGGAGCCGGCGCAAGGGGCTTTAGTCGGCGCACTGATCAACGTGCTGTACCTGGGATACCTCTCGGTGGGCGGGACGCTGGGCATCGGGGACGCGGCGCTAGCCGGCATCACAGGCGCCACCGCCAGCATCATGCTGGCAGTCCCGCCGGCGATGGCAACAGGGGTGGGCGTGGTTGTTGGCGTCCTGCTGGGCAACCTCGGTTTTCCGTTGCTCACCCTGCGCCTGAAGCTGGATGGTCGCCTGGTTCGGCGCATGGATGCCGCCGCCGAACAGGGCAATGCGCGCGCGGTGACCTGGCTGAATATCGCGCCGGCGCAGGCGTTGCTCTTCGCCATCACCGCGCCTGCGGCTGCGGCGCTGGCGCTGATGATCGGCGCGCTCGGTCCGTTGGCCGGCCTGTTGCCCGACGCGCTGACGCGCGGCCTGTCGATCGCAGGAATGGGATTGAGCGGGGCGCTGGGCATCGCGCTGGCGATGCGATTTGTCTTCCAGAGATGGGGAATTGCTTTTTTTCTGGCCGGCTTTGCGCTTGCCGGCGTCAGCGGCAGCCTGTCGTTGATCGCTGACATCAGCGTCGCCGTTCTGCTGTGCGTGACCGCCGGCTCACTCATAGCCATTCTCGCAGGCACGGCGCGCCTGCGGCGTGACGCGCGCCACTCGCGCCGTCTGCCGTTGACGCCTTTCTGGCTGTGGCAATGCTTCAGTCATTCCGCGTACAGCTTCGAGCGGCTGCAAGGCAGCGGCTTCGCCGGCGCGCTGGCCCCGCTGATCGAGCGCGTGTGCGCCACTCTCGAGGACCGCAAAGACGCCCTCAAACGGCAACTGGCGTTTTTCAACACCGAGGTGAACCTGGGCGCCATGCTGGTCAGCATCGTGGCGCGCATGGAAGCGGAGCGCGCCGCAGGCCGCGCCACAGCAACCGAGATCGAGAAAACAAAATCCACCCTGATGGGCGCATTGGCCGGCTTTGGCGACCCGCTGATCCAGGGCGCGCTTCTGCCGTGCGTGCTTTCAACAGCCCTGGTGATCCTGTTCAGTGAGTTCGCCGCCAATCCGCGCGAGCCGGCGCTGACAGGACTCGTGTTGTATGTCGCTGCTATCGGATCACTGATCTTTGCCGTGGGGTGGCTGTGCTATCAGGCCGGCGACGCCTTTGGTCGAGACGCTGTGACGCAGTTGCTGGGCAGCCCAATTGTGGTGCGCGGCGCAGAGGCGGCGCGCGGCATCACCGCGTTCATGCTGGGCGCGCTGGTCACGTCGCCCTGGGTTGTGTCTCTGCCGCCAGGTCCCCCGCCGGGCGGGCCGCTGGAATTTGTGCGCCTCGGGGCGTCTCTGCTGTTGACATTGGCGCTGTGGGGTCTGTCGTGGCGCATCTACAGCAGGCCGATGCTGCTGTGGATCGGACTGCTGGCCTGCGGCGTGCTTATGGCGCTCAATGGCGTGATTTAGAATCAAGCGCGCATGGAAGCTCGCGTAGAACTGCTCGTCTGGACGGCCCTGTCACTGCTGATAGGCGTCGTGGCAGTCAACGCTGCCCATCGCGCCCAGGGCGGGCGTCTCATCGCGTGGGCCGAGGAGACTGTTGCCGGGGCGTTGTTGCGCGAAGCGGGCCAGTTCGCTTTCATGGTCGGCCTGCCATTCGCAGCGCTGATCAGCGGCGCGTCCGGGGTCGATCTGATGGCCATGGGCAAAGATTTGACCGCCCCAGACAACATTCTGGGATTTCCATTTGTGGATTGGGTGCGCGGCGTGGGTCAGACCTCGCTGGTTGTGATATGCGTCCTGGTCGTGCTGTGGCTGGCGGGCCGTGTCGCGCCGGGCAGCCGGCCCTGGGGCGTTGGCGTAATGGGAGTTCGTGACGCCTTTTACCACGAAGTGCACTGGACGTTCTATCGCGCGGCGCCGGCGCTGTGGCTCGGCGATTTCTATTGGGGCGCGGTGATCGGCATGATCCCGGTGATCGTGGAGTGGATCACACATCCCGACACATCGTTCTGGCTGGCCACTGTCGAGGGCCGGCAGGTTCTGACCGTGAGACTGGCCTGCGCGCTGACCAGCGCCTTTCTCTATCTGGCCACCCAAAACCTGTGGCTGATGATCGCGGCCAACTTTGTGATTCAAGTGGCCGGCAGCCGGCTCATCAGCCATCGCACGAGCGCGCCCCGCCAGCAGACCGATGCAACACGCAATCCGTGAGAGCCGGCCTGCAAACCTTTGCGCCAGACCTGCGTCCGCTTGATCGCCTCACATGCCGCGCCACAGTCTTGCGGCAGCTTCGCGCGTCCGGGCCAGCAAGCGTTGCGGGTCGGCATTCAGCACCACGTGACTGCGCTTCAACCAGCGCCCGGCGCACATGACGCTATCGACGTGCGCCGCGTCGCGCCACAAAATCAACTGGTCGAACACATTATGCGCGGTGATCGGGGTAGGCAGATCGAGATCGATCGCAATCAGGTCGGCGCTATAGCCGGGCAATAGCGCGCCGACAGGAGCAGCGGTTTGTGTCAACGCGAGCGCCTGCGCGCCTTCGAGAGTGGCCATGCGCCAGACGATGGGGCCGGGCATGGCGCCCGGATCCAGCAGGCGCGCTTTGTGGATGAGGAACGCGCCGCGCAGGGTGGCGAAGAAATTTGCCACATAGCCGTCGGTGCCCAGGCCGACCGTTGCGCCGGCTGCGCGCATCTCCGGAACCGGCGCGATCCCGCCGCCTACTTCGCAATTCGAGAGCGGCATGGTCGTGACCCGGATGCCGCGCCGTCCGACGATCTCCACTTCTTCAGGGGATAGCTGCACACACTGCGAGGCGAGGGTGGTCTCGTCCAGGACGCCCAGCAATTCGTAGTGCTCGATCGTGCGATGGCCGTATCGCTTCAGGCACTGCTCCGGCTCATAGAGGCCCTCGGCGCAGTGAAAATGCAACAGCGCGCCGTTCTCTCGCGCCAGCGCGTGCGCGCGGCGAATGAAGGCGTCGCTGCATGTGAATGTGGTGTGATGGCACATCGCGCCGAGCAACAAGGCCGGCGGCGCGGCCGACTGTCGCGCATTGCGTACTGGGTATTGCGTATTGGGTATTGCGTATTGGGTATTGGGTATCCCCTCCTCCGCCTCCTGACTCCCGACTCCTGACTCCTGACTTCTGCAATGCGCAATGAACTCGACATTTTCACGCAGGCCTAGCGCGCCGTTCTCCGGGCTGACCCGCTCGGTGGCCTCGAAGCACAACATGCCGCGCAGGCCCCAGCGCTGGAGCACCTCGGCCTGAACAAACAGCCCGCCGGGGATGGCATTCGGCGCTTCAAGACAGTCGAAGAAGGTTGTCACCCCGCTGTTGATCATGTCATAGCAGGCCAGATCCATCGCTGCGCGCAGCATGTCGTGGTCGAGGCGATCCTCGATCCGGCCCCACCAGAAATCGTTGAGAAAAGCCCAGAAGTCAGCCGGCGCGTTGTCGGTGGGAATGCCATGCGCCAGCGCGCCATAGCAGTGGCGGTGCGCATCCACAAAGCCGGGCGACACTGCTTTGCCGCGCAGATCGCAGACAGCCGCGTCGGGATATTCGGCGCGCAGGACAGCGTTCGGGCCGGTAGTGACGATTCGCCCGCCCGCAACCAACACAGCATGATCCGACTGGGGCGGCTCGTCGGCGGAGCGAATCAACCAGGAGGACAGAATCAACTGCGCATCAGATCGGTCAGGAATCGACATGAGGCCATTTTAATCACAGTCTGCCTTCGACAAGCTCAGGCAACGGCAACGGCTGCGTTGGCGGGACAAGCCTGGCGGCTTGTCCTACAGCATCTGCGCTTCGGCGGCTGAGCTTCGGCGGCTGAGCCTGTCGAAGCCGTCGAAGCCGTCGAAGCCGTTGCCTTCGACAAGCTCAGGCAACGGCTCAGGCAACGGCAACGGCTGCGTTGGCGGGACAAGCCTGGCGGCTTGTCCTACAGCATCGGTTCGCCAATCGTTGCTGCTAAAATCACCTCATGCATGTGCCGGAAATGACGCCGCGGGAGTACGCCACACTGCGCCAGACTGATCGCGCCCCCGCTCTGATCGACGTGCGCGAGCCGTGGGAGTTTGCGCGCGCGCGCATCGAGGGCGCCCGGCTGTTGCCGCTTGGCGGCATTTTCTATTGGGCGCCGGAATTGAATCGGGATGCCTCGTATGTGGTGATGTGCCACCACGGCGTGCGCAGCGCCCAGGCCGTTCTCATTCTGAAGCGTCTGGGTTTCAAAGATGTCTGGAATCTGAGCGGCGGCATCGACGCCTGGGCGCGCCACGTTGACCCCGGCGTGCCCGTCTACTGATCGCCATGCTCAGCCCTCTATCTCGCTGGATTGCATTGGCTGCGGCGCTTGTGACCGCCATCCCCTCGCTTGCGGCGCCCGGCCTGGCATTGGGGCAGATGCCGACGCCCGGACCCAAATCCTCCTATCTGGAACAGGCCAAAGCGCTGGCGGCCGGCATGAGCGTGAATCAGAAAGTGGGGCAGCTGTTCATCATCAGCTTCCCCGGCAGCGATGTGCTGCCCGGCTCCGACATTGCCGACCTGATTGTCAACTATCGCATCGGCGGCCTGCAACTGAAGGCGGCCAACTACAACTTCACCAACGGCCCCGACGTGTTGACTCAGATCGCCGAGACGACCAACCGGCTTCAATCGTTGGCTGCGCAGTCATCCATGCCTGAGATGCAGGCGTCACCCACGCCGACAGAGACCGCGACGCCGGCGCCGGCTGCGCCTGGTCGCCGGACAGCGACCGCCACCCCCACGAACGGCATCGTGGCCGTCACGCCGGCATTCATACCGCTTTTCATCGCGCTCAATCAAGAGGGCGATGGCGCGCCATACTCCGAGATCACCCAGGGCCTGACGCCATTGCCCAGCCAGCTCGCGATTGGCGCAACCTGGCGGCCAGAGAACGCCGAGATTGCCGGCCAGATTCTGGGCAGCGAATTGTCGCGCCTGGGCGTCAACGTGTTGTTTGGGCCGGTGCTGGATGTGATGGACACGCCCAAACCCGGCGCGCCCGGCGACGCCGGCGTGCGCGTGTTCGGCGGCGATCCCTATTGGGTCGGCAGGTTCGGCGCGGCGTTCGCGCGCGGCGTGCGCGCCGGCAGCGACAATCGCATCGCCGTCGTCGGCAAACACTTCCCCGGCCTGGGATCGTCGGACCGCAATGTGGATGACGAGATTCCCACTGTCCAAAAGTCGCTCGAACAACTCAAGCAGATCGAGCTGGCGCCGTTCTTTGCCGTCACCCAGATCGGCGCCCAGCCCAACGCAACGAGCGTTGCCAGCGACACCGGCGCGGTTGACGGATTGCTGGTCTCGCACATCCGCTATCGCGGCTTCCAGGGCAACATCCGGGCCAGCACGCGGCCGGTCAGCCTGGACCCGCTGGCCTATCAGGCTTTGATGTCGCTGCCAGAGATCGCGCCCTGGCGCGCGGCAGGCGGGGTGACGTTCAGCGACGCGCTGGGCGTGCGTGGCGTGCGCCGGTTCTATGACCCGCTGGACCTGTCGTTCAACGCGCGGCGCGTGGCGCAGGAAGCGTTTGTGGCCGGCAACGACGTGCTGGTGCTGGGCAGCTTTGGCCTGTCGAACTCCTGGCCAGAGCAGCTCGCCAACATCAAGGACACCATCCAGTTTTTTCGAGAACGCTATGTGAGCGATCAGACCTTCGCGGCGCGGGTGGACGCGGCGCTCACGCGCATTCTGGCGCTGAAGCTCAAGCTGTACCAGGGCGACTTTGCGCCGGAAGCGGCGCAGGTCGATGTGGAGGCGGCGCGGGAGATCATTCCCTATAACGAGGCAGTGGCTGCGATCGCCAAAGAGAGCGTCACTCTGCTGTCGCCCAGCGCGCGCGACCTGCCGGCTGTGTTAGGGCCTTCTCTCCGCAAAGATGAATCCATCGTCTTCATCACCGACGACCGCGAGATCAAGGAATGCTCGCGGTGCGGGCCCTACCCGGCTATTCCCCGCGCGGCGCTGCAAGACATCGCGCTCACGCTATACGGGCCGCGCGCCACCGGCCAGGTGGACCCGGCGCGCGTGTCTTCGTTCACCTTCAGCGACCTGGCGAACTTCCATGACCCCGTGACCGCCACAACCGCCACAGAGGTGACGCCAACGTTGCCCGCCGACCCGGCCATCACTGCCACGCCTTCCATCACCGGCACGCCCGAGCCGCCCGCGCTCAGCATCCAGGAGGCCATCGAGCAGGCCGATCTGATCGTGTTCGCCATGCTCGATCTCAACGCGCAAGCGCCATCGGCGGCGCTGTTCCGGGATTTCCTGGCCCAACGCGCAGACGCGCTGCGCGACAAACGGGTGGTCGCCCTGGCGTTTGGCGCGCCCTACTACCTCGACGCCACCGAGATCAGCAAGCTGACGGCGTATTTCGCAGTGTACAGCCGCGCGCCGGCGTTCCTGGAGGCCGCTATTCGCGTGCTGTTCGGCGAGGCGCCGCCGGCCGGCGCGCTGCCGGTGTCGATCACAGCCCTGAACTACTCGCTGCTCGTGCAAACCTCGCCAGACCCGAATCAAGTCATTCCGCTCACAGCGGGCAATGTGGTCACCCGGTCGCAGGCCACGCCCGGCCCGCTGGAATTGAAGATCGGCAACAGCCTGCAATTGCGGGCCGGCCCGATCTATGACCGCAACGGCCACGTGGTGCCAGACGGCACGCCCGTGCAATTCGTGCTGGCTTACCCGGTCGAGCGCGTCGAACAACAGCAAGCGCCGGTGTCCACGCGCGACGGTGTGGCGGAAATGACGGTCGTCATCGAGCGCAAGGGGCAACTGGAGATTCGGGCCATCGCAGAGCCGGCCCAGGCGTCCTATGTGATCAAAGTGAACATCGGCGACGACGCCTCTTCGATCGAAACGATTCGGCCTACTCCAATGCCCACGCCGACGCCGGAGCCAACGGCCACGCCGACGCCGGAGCCGACTGCCACACCAACCGCGTTGCCAGACGCGCCTGACGCTGAATCATCAAACGGCAACGGATTCGGTCGCGCATCGCCACAGGGTTTTGTGCTGACGCTGTTTGCATTGCTGGCGACGGGACTGGCTGCGGCGCTGGCGCTGGCAGCCGTCACACCGATCGACCTGACCCGGCGATGGCGACTGGTGCTGTGGAGTTGGAGCGCCGGGTGGGTGGTGTATGTGCTGTATGCCGCCGGCGCGCCCGGCCTGGAGAGCATTGCCGCCGCTTTCGGCTGGCTCGGAGCGGCGGTGCTGTCAGTGACCGCTTCGGTCGTCGTGCTGGCGCTGGCGCTGGTGTTTGCCAGCCGGCAGGGCGCGCAATCGGCAACGTAAGAATCTCTGTCGGGATGCGCGATCTGCAGAATGGCCGGTCGTTCGCAGCGCATCGCCGACGTGTGACCAGGAGCTGCGTGAAGCATGGAAATCTTAAAACGCTTGTTCGGCGGGCCGGGCAAGGCCGCGCGCGGAGACGACGGCAATGCGCTTATCTACTACGTCAAAGGCAGCAAGTGCGGCGCGATCACCCGCGTGCGCATCGACAAATACAACGAACTCAGCCTCGATGACGATGGCGAAAACTACGTCGCGCGCAAAGTGGTGGTGGACAACGTGTGCTACGGCGCGGTGGAGATTGAACTGCGCTTCGACGCCAACCGCAACGAAATCAGCCGCAGCATCGAGGGCGGGACGTTCGTGACGCGCGAAGAGTACGAAGCCTGGCAGGCCAAACAGCCGGCCAAAGCGAAATAGAGCGCCGGCGTCGCGGATGAATGCTGACCCCGGAGTCTGTCCAGCATTCATCCGCGTTCAGGCTCACCACGTGCGCTCTTTCAGCAATTCTTGAATGGCCTCGCGCGGCACCGGCAACTCGTCGATGCGCGCTTCAAGCCAGCGCGAGAAATCCTGTTCGATGGGGTCGCTCCAGCGGTCGTCGATCTGGCCGGGGGTGTACACGCCCTCGGCCAGGCGCTGCTTGCCAAAGCGGTCGCGCAACTGGATCAACTCGCAGGTCTTCACCACTTTCTCGACGAGATGGGCGGGAATGAAGATCACGCCGTCCTCGCGGCCCAGCACGATATCGCCCGGCATGACGGTGACCTGCCCGATGCGCACGGGGCAGTTGATGCCCATCAGCATGATGGTGGGCGAGGCATAGGTGGGATGCCAGCCGCGCACGAAGCTGGCAAAACCGGGCAACGCCTTGATGCCGTCCAGATCGCGCACGGCGGCGTCGTGCACCACGCCGTTGCCGGATTTGGCATGAATGGCGGTGGCCAGGTTGTCGCCGATGATCGGCCCCTGCTCGATTTTGCCATACACATCGGCGACATAGACATCGCCGGGCGCAAGCAGGTCGATGGGCCAGGAGATTTGATCGCCGATGCAGCCGGCTGCCGCGCCGCGCTCTTCCATCAGGGCGCGCAGGTTGGGACGGCGCGGCATGTACATGGCGGTCAGGGCGCGGCCGGCCAGCACTTCGCCGGGGTGCGTGCGCATCCAGCCGCCCTCGTACTGGTGGTGATAGCCCTCGTTGCGCAACACACCCCACGCGGCGGTGATGGTGATGTTGCGCGCGCGGGCGATCAGCGCGTCGGGCACTTTGGGCCGGCCATCGGCAAACCGTTCGCCGGTCCATTCACGGGTGTAGTCGATCAGTTCTTCGGGGGTCAGGTTAAACGGGCAGTACTTTTGCATCGCAGATTCAGCTCCGATAGCGGTTTCACTGTGGCAGGCCGCTCACATGCGGCAGGCAATTATCGGGCGTGACAATCTGATAAACGGCTCCGGGGTAGGCGTCCAGAAACGACTGGGGCGCGCGCGCCTTTCTGTTGCTCCACTTGTATTCGTAGCCTGTGAGTTGCCCGTCACGATCCTCGACCAGGTCGATTTCAGCGCCGGTGTGGGTGCGCCAAAAGTAGAGGCCGGCCGATAGGCCCTGGTATTCAATCCATTTTCGCCGCTCAGCAATCATGAAGTTCTCCCAGAGCGTCCCCGCGTCGTTGCGCGCATCGAGGCGCTTCAGGTTGTCAATGAGCATATTGCGCACGCCGGTGTCCCAGAAATAGATCTTGTCCCGCTTGCTGATCTCTTTGCGCAGGTTGCGGCTGAAACCCGTCAGTCGAAACACAACAAACGATTGTTCGAGCAGATCGATATACGATGCAACCGTTTCCTTGCTCATCTGAAGCTGAGCGCCCAGTTCTGAGAGTGACACTTCCTGCCCGATTTGGAACGCGAGCAGGCGCAACAAATCGCGCAAGCGGTGTGAGTAGCGCAGATTGCCGATCTCCAGAACGTCTTTATAGAGATAACTGGCGACCAGATTGGTGAGGTACTCGCGCTTGTCCGCATCTGACGCGAGTGCGAAAATCTCCGGGTAACTGCCGAAGACAAGGCGCTCCGGCAGACTGCGATTCAGTTCATAGGGCGTGTGCAACTGCGCCAACTCGCACAGCGCAATCGGGTGAAGCCGATAGGTCCACGCCCGGCCGGTGAGCGGTTCCCGCGCGCGACTGGCAAGATGAAGCGAAGATGAACCGGTTGCAATCAGGCGCAAGCCGGGAACGTGATCCACCAGCAGCTTGAGATTGAGGCCGATCTCCGGCACGCGCTGCGCTTCATCGACGAACAGCAGATCGTAGCCACTGACAAAACCGCGCAGCCGGTTCAGATCCCGGCTCGACAGAACATCCGCCACGATGCCTTCATCGGCGCTGACGGTCAGCACACGATAAGACGTGTTCCGCAACAGTGTTTGCACCAGCGTCGTTTTGCCAACCTGGCGCGCGCCAAAGATCAAAATGGCTTTGCCCCCGGCTTCGAGCCGTTGCATGATACGCGGCGCAATCAGACGAGGAATCATTGCATGATTATAACACAAACTCTCTGTATTCGCGCGAACACGGAGAGTTGACTCGCGCAATTCGCGCGAATTCGGCGAATTCATCGTTTTGGCGCCGAGGCTGCCCCGACCAGGCGCAAAGCATGGCCGGGGAATTGGGGCGGGGCCGGCTGCGCGAATGCGTCTTATCCCTGTCGGAGATCCGGGGTAGAGGATGCATCCCGGGTCAGACCGTAGCGTCTGGCAATGTCAGCAGCCTGTGTGCGATTTTCGGCCTGTAGCTTGCCCAGAATATTTGACACATGATTCTTGACCGTGCCTTCGGTGATGAAGAGGCGGCTGGCGATCTCGCGGTTGCTGGCGCCCTGAGCCAGCAACACCAGCACCTCGCGCTCCCGGTCAGACAGATCAAACGGATTGCCCGTGGACGTGGTGGCCGGCGGAGAAGCGCGAACGACTTCGCGCAACGCGCGGGCCGCCACCTCCGGCTGAATAAACGCCTCGCCGCGTTGAACCTGCCGCATCACGCTGATCAGCGCGTCGGCGGGCGTGTCTTTGAGCAGGTAGCCCAGGGCGCCGGCGCGAATGCTTTGGAACACGTAATCGTCCCGATCAAACGTGGTCAGCACAATCACTTTGGCCTGAGGCCAGGCGGCCACAATCGCGCGGGTCGCCTCCACGCCGTTCATCACCGGCATTTGCACATCCATCAGGATGACATCGGGCCTCAATCGCAGCGCCTGACGCACCCCCTCTTCGCCATTGGCGGCCTCGCCAATCACGCGAACGCCTGGCTCCAGATCGAGAATGGTCTTCAACCCCTGTCGCATCAGGGTTTGATCTTCCACAATCAACACGGTCAGGGTGTCGTTGCTCATCGCAGGAATCACGAAGCGGTCGCCGCGCCGGCGTCGAAAAGCGGGAAGCTGGCCTCGACGACCATGCCGGCGCCCGGAGCCGTGCGCACCTGCAAAGCGCCGCCCACGCCCGTCACGCGCTCGCGCATGCCGCGCATCCCATAGTGGCCGGGGCGCTCCAACGCCTGGGGCGCCGCGCCGATGCCGTCATCGGCAACGCGCAGGCGCAAGGTGTGTGAGCCGGCGACGCACTCAAGCGTGACGTTTCTGGCCTGGGCGTGGCGCTCGACATTGGCCAGCATTTCCTGCGCCACAGCCCAGATCGTTTCGGCCAGCGCCGGCGACAGGCGATCGACGCAGTCTTCGACATGACAGGCCACAGACAGGTTGGCGCGCTCGGCCAAAGCAGCGCAGTGCTGACGCAACGCCTGGCTGAGCGCGCGATCGCCGAGCGCGGGCGCGCGCAAGCCGGCCAGCGCGCGCCGCAACGCCGTCATGCTGTCGCGCGTCTGCTGCTTGATCTCCTCAATCTGAAGCCCGGCCCGCTCAGGATCCACCTTCAACAGGCGCTGGATCGCTTCGAGTTGGACGCTCAGCATTACCAGTGTATGGCCGAGATCATCATGCATGTCGCGGGCAATCCGTTCGCGCTCGCGCAGCGCCGCCAGCTCCATATCGCGCTCGCGCGACTGCTCCAACTCGCGCCGGGCATTTTCCAGCTGGGCAATCAGCCTGCCGCGCTCGGCGCTGGCGCGGATGGTGTGATACATGAACAGATACGTGACTGCAATGCCTGCGCCTGTGCCGACGGCGGGGATGAGCGCGCTCGCGGGAATCTGCCGCATGTCCCAGCCGGCGTTGTGCATGAGCAGGGCGAACAACACCATCGCCACCACAACGATGGCCGGCGCCGGCGTCAGCAAGCCAAGCGCCTGACCCAGAAAGATGTAAATGTAGTTGGCCAGGTGCGGGAAGAACTGAACCTGCGCGAACCAGGCCGCCATGCCAAAGCCAAAGTACACAGCGTGTTGCCACAGCGGCAGCGGCCAGGTTTTTACGAAGATGTAGAGCCGGGTGTAAATGCCGGCCTGCATCACGAAAAGGCCAAGCGTCACGAACATGCGCCAGTCGGGATTGTGGCGCCCTTCCCAGATGACGCTGGCAAAGAGGATGGCATAGATCAGCAGAGTTGCAACGCGCCAGAAATACACATAGGCGAAGTACACCCGCTGCGATGTCGGCGGATACCAATCGGCCGAAACGGGCCGCGCCAGATCACTCATCCTGTCTGGCGCGACCCAGGCTTTGAACCAGGATGCAATGCGCCGGGCTGCACGCATGGCGAAGAAGAGTGTATCAGGTCACGGGGCCGGCTGCCAGCGAAAGAAGCGCACTGCCAGCGCGGCTGCGACTGCGGTGTAGGCCAGCATGACCAGGACATGCAAAGCCGGCGAAGCGTCCAGCGCCTGGCCGAGCAGCGACCAGCGCGTCAGCTCGCCGATGGCGTAGGCGGGCGTGAAGCGCGCGGCGTCCTGCACCCAAGCGGGCATGATGTCAAAGGGCAGGACGAGGCCGGCGGTGAACATTTGCACGAAATAGAGCAGTTGCCCGATCGCCAGCGCCACGCCCAGGCGCGGCGCGAGACTGCTGATCGATTGCCCCACAGCCACGGCGGTCACGCCGGCCAGAACAATCACCACCAGGGCGCTCGGCCACCCTGACGCCGAAAAGGAGACGCCAAAGGCCAAAGCCGAGAATCCAATCACCAATGCGCTCTGCGCCAGACACAAGGCCAGGTTCACTGCCACAAACGCGGCAAAGAGAACAAGCGTTGGGACCGGCGTGGCCTGCAAGCGGCGCAAAGCGCCCTGCTCGCGCAGGCCGCTCATAAACGCGGCGCTGCCAATCAACCCGAATGAAAGGATGTTCAAAGCGACGACGCCGGGCGCCACCCACGTCATGTAGTCGTAGCCGCGCACATTCATGCTGCTGAACGCCACGCGATAAATCAGCAGCAAAAAGATCGGGAAAGCGAGATTCCAAAACAACACCTGCCCATCTCGCAGATAGGAAAGGAAGAGCGATTGCGTCAGAATCAGGAATCTTTTCATGCCATGCCTCCAAATGACTGAGGGTAATCAGCAACAGACGATTGAGCCTTCAGGCTTGAGAAGCCCGCGTTTGCAAGGGACTGCCGGTCAGCTTCAGGTATACGTCCTCCAGGTTGGGCTGACGCACGCTGAAATCGGCCATCCTGCGGCCGGCAGCGGCTGCCAGCGCAGACAACGCCTGAAGCGTGCGATCCGGGTGAGGGGTTTCGATCTCCAGGTATTCGCCGGCGTAGCGGGCTGCGCAAACGCCTTCCAGCCGCTGCGCCTGCTCCAGGGACACGTCCAGCTTCACCCTGAGCATGGGGTTGAGACCAGAAGCCGCAATCAGCCGGGCGGGCGTGTCACACGCCAGGACGCGCCCATGGTCCAGAATGGCCACGCGGCCGCAGATCGTTTCGGCCTCCTCCATGCTGTGGGTGGTGATGAGCACCGTGCGCCCCCGTTCGCGGAATGCGCGAATGATGGCCCAAATCGCGCGCCGGGCAGCCGGGTCGAGCGCTTCTGTCGGCTCATCCAACAGGGCGATGCCCGGATCATTCGCCAGGGCCAGGGCCAGCGCCAGGCGTTGCTGTTGCCCGCCGCTCATCTGGCGCGCCAGCTTGTGGGCCTGTTCAGACAGTTGAACCTGCTCCAGCAGTTGAGCGATCTGCCGCTGATCGAGATACACCTCATACAGCGCCGCATAGGCGCGCACCAGTTCGACGGCGGTGAGGTTGCTGATGAGCGCAGAACGCTGAAGCTGGATGCCGAGCTTGCGGCGGACCTGGCGGGGATGCCGACTGACATCCAGGCCATCCACCCGGATTGTTCCTTCGGAGACAGGATGCAAGCCTTCGACACAGGACAATAAGGTCGTCTTGCCGGCGCCGTTCGGCCCCAGCAGGCCAAAGATCTCGCCGGGTTCAATCGCCAGATCGACCTGCTTCAGAGCCTGAATGCGTCCGCTGCGCGCATGGTAATGCGCCGACACCTGAGTCAGTTGAATAATCGGTTGATTCATAGGATTCACCTCACAAATCTGAGGTTGAGTTTGTCTGGCGCAAAGGTACGCCAACCGACGCGCCGCGCCAAGCGTCGAGGGGCATAAAGGCCGTGTGCAAAAAGAGAGGTTGCGCGGATATGACAAAAGTCATATCGGCATACAATCCGGCCTGGCGCGCACTGCGCGTCACAAGCCTGTTTATGGACAGCCATTCACCATTTGCCATGACCAAACGCAACCTGCCACGCGAAGCAGTAATCTCACCGCGCCAGCGTCTGTTGATGGATCCCGGCTGGCGTTTCCATCTCGGCGACATTGAATCGACCGGCAGCCTGTCCGACGACCCGCACATGCAAACGTATCTGTCGGTGAAGACCGGCTTCGCCGCCGGCGCAGCCAGCCCCGCCTTCGACGACAGCGCCTGGCGCAGCGTCGATCTGCCGCATGATTTTGTGGTCGAGGGAACGTTCGATCCCGCCCACAACATGGATCACGGCTATCTGCCGCACAACGTCGGCTGGTATCGCAAATCGTTCGATGCGCCGGCGGAGGATCTGGGCAAGCGCATCTACCTGGAGTTCGACGGTGTGTTTCGCAACAGCACGGTGTGGGTGAACGGGCACCTGCTTGGCACACAGCCCAGCGGTTACGTCAGCTTTCGCTATGACGTGACCGACGTGATCGACTATGGTCACATCAACATTGTGGCGGTGCGCGTCGATGCGCGCGACTTCGAGGGCTGGTGGTATGAGGGCGGCGGCATCTATCGGCATGTGTGGCTGCTGAAAGTGGAGCCGCTGCACGTGGCGCCGTGTGGGGTGTTCGTGGAGTGCCGGCCCGTCAGCGAGGCGCTGGACGCCTGGGACGCGGTCATTCACACTGAGGTGACCAACGCCGCCGACGTGGATGCGCGCTGCCGGATCGAATCACTCATCGTGGATGAGGAAGGCAACGCCATCGCCCGCGCCCAATCCTCCAAAACGCTGCCGGCCAACACAACCCTCGAAGTGACGCAAAAGGTCAGCGTCGTCAACCCCAAATTGTGGTCGGTGGACGCGCCGCATTTGCATCGCGTCATCACCACCGTGCGCAGCGGCAAAACCATCACCGATCGCGTGGAGAACACATTCGGCTTTCGCAGTATTCGCTTCGACGCCGAGGCGGGGTTCTTTCTGAATGGGCAACCGCTCAAGATCAAAGGCACGTGCAACCACCAGGATCATGCCGGCGTGGGCGTGGCGCTGCCCGATCGTCTGCACGAATATCGCATCGAGCGGCTGAAAGAGATGGGCAGCAATGCCTACCGTTGCGCGCACAACCCGCCGGCGCCGGAATTGCTCGACGCCTGCGACCGGCTGGGCATGTTGGTGATGGACGAGGCGCGCCACATGGATAGCTCGCCCCAGGGCCTGTTTGAACTCGAGTCGATGATCCGGCGCGATCGCAATCACCCCAGCGTGATCCTGTGGAGCCTGGGCAACGAGGAACCGATCCAGGCCAGTGACATCGGCGGACGCATCGTGACGACGATGAAGCGGCTGGCGCGCAAGCTGGACCCGACCCGCCCGGTGACAGTCGCCATGAACGGCGCGTGGGGCGGGCCAGTTACCCAGGCGGTGGATGTGCAGGGCTGCAATTACAACCTGAGCCTGTACGACAGCTTCCGCGAAGAGAATCCAGACAAGCCGGCGCTGGCTTCGGAGCACGCGAGCACCGTGTCCACACGCGGCATCTACATCAACGACGCCAATCGCGGCTATGTCAGCGCCTACGATCTGAACCATCCCGAATGGGCGCACCGCTCGGAGGACGCCTGGAAGTCGGTGGCCGAGCGCCCCTGGATGGCCGGCACATTTGTGTGGACCGGCTTCGACTATCGCGGGGAGCCGACGCCCTATCGCTGGCCATGCGTCAACTCGCACTTCGGCATACTTGACACGTGCGGCTTTGCCAAAGATAACTTTTACTATTACCAGTCCTGGTGGAGCGACCGCGTGGTGTTGCATCTGCTCCCGCACTGGAACTGGGCCGGGCGCGAGGGCGAGCCGATCGCCGTATGGTGCCACAGCAATTGCGACCTGGTGGAGCTGATCGTCAATGGCGTGAGTTACGGCGTGACGCCCATGCCGCGCAACGGCCATCTGGAATGGGACGTGCCGTATGCGCCCGGCGTGATCGCCGCAAAGGGATATATAGCCGGCCGGCAAGCGGCCTCTGTCGAGCGGCGCACCACCGGCGAGCCGGCCCGCATTGCCCTGCACCCCGACCGCGCGGCCATCCGCGCCGACGGTGAGGATGTAGCCATCGTGAATGTGAGCGTGCGCGACGCCAACGGGCTGGTCGTGCCAACCGCCAACCGGCTGATCCGTTTCAGCATCAGCGGGCCGGCCATCATTCTGGGCGTGGGCAACGGCGACCCCAGTTGCCACGAGCCGGACAAGGCCGAGCAGCGTTCGACATTCAACGGCTGGTGCCAGGTGATCGCGCAGGCGCGGCGGGAACCCGGCGAGATTGTCATCACCGCCGAGGCCGAGGGGCTGGCGCCGGCGCAGGCGACACTCAAAGCCGAGCCGGGTGAGATGCGGCCGTTTGTAGCGCCGGCGTAGAGACACGCATGTATCCGGAGAAGCGCGACATGGGTTTCATGTTAACCCGCCACAGCACCGAGCCAATTGTGCTGCCCGATCCAGCCAGCGATTGGGAATGCTACAACGTGTTCAACCCGTCGGTGATCCATCACAACGGTCTGTTTCACATGCACTACCGGGCGCAGGGGCTGGACTGGATCAGCCGCATCGGCTACGCCGTCAGCGTCGATGGCGTGACATGGAATCGCTTGCGCCGGCCCGTCGTGACGCCGCAGGAGCCTTATGAGAGCCGGGGCGTCGAGGACCCGCGCGTCACGCGCATCGACGACACGTTCTACATGGCCTATACCGCCTATGGCCCCTATCGCGGCGGCCAGGAGATCGCCGGCGGCAGCATCCTGCCCATGATCGCCCGCAGCGACAATCTGATCACCTGGGAACGCATCGGGCCAATCGTGCGCGGCGAAGACAACAAGGACCACGCGCTGTTCCCGCGCAAAGTCAACAGTCGCTTCCTGGCCTTTCATCGACGCCGGCCCTTTGTATGGCTGGCCTATTCCGACGACCTGCTCACCTGGCGCGAGTCGGACATGGCGCGCGTCTTCGGCCCGCGCGAAGACAACGGCTGGGATAGCGTCAGCGTCGGCGCCAACGGCGCGCCGATCGAAACCGAACACGGCTGGCTGGTCTTCTATCACGCCTACGATGCTGAGCGCGTGTACCGCCTGGGCGTGTTGTTGCTGGACAAAGATGATCCGACGCGCGTGATTCACCGCCCCAGGGCGCCTATTCTGTGGCCCGAAGAGCTGTGGGAAATCCGAGGCGACGTGCCCAACGTCGTGTTCAGCAACGCTAACCTGCGCGTCAGCGATATGGTGTATGTGTACTACGGCGGCGCCGACCACGCCATCGGCCTGGCGACCTGCGCGTATGCAGACCTCCTGGACTATGCGCGGGCCGGGTAGGGTCAGGAGTCAGGACTCAGAAGTCAGAATACA